>Ga0247727_10020504_pt1 | contig 10095 bp, 3 predicted proteins | sample WisWelCaveWW1625_FD_202498 | JGI IMG/M metagenome (GOLD analysis project Ga0247727, IMG submission 202498) | Biofilm microbial communities from Wishing Well Cave, Virginia, United States - WW16-25 | ecosystem: Environmental > Aquatic > Deep subsurface > Groundwater > Cave microbial mat | place...
AGTATCTCTTCACACCTGGTTCCTCCAGCTTCTTTGTTTCACCATCTACCGCAAACTGGGTGCCACCGGAGCAGACAAGTCTAAGGGTTGGATATCTTCAAGAAAATTCTTTCACAAAGCTTCATCGGAAGTATTGACATAGTACAGTGTAATAATAACCTGCATCGCGTCTGGAGATTCGATTCTTCTCCCTCTTCCACGATTGATTTGGACTGAGCAACGTGGCATGTCCGTTGCCCCTTTCCCCAGTTTGCACAATCGTCAATGCAAGGAAGAATTATGCGCAGCTCTGTCATTCTCTCAGCACTGTTGTGGATGAGTCCTTTTCCGCTCGTCGCCCAACAACACGGTCGATCGCCGGCGGACACTCTCATCGCCCGATGGGAAACTCACCTCCGTCCCATGATCTCATCTGGCATGGATGTCCCCACCGATGAGGCAGTCGACGCCTCGGGAAATCTCTACGTGACCGGAAAAAGCGAGGGGCAGGAGACCGGATACGACTATCTCACGGTGAAATACAACAGCTCTGGAATACTCCAGTGGACCGCCCGCTATAATGGTCCCTATCACGGGCTCGACATCCCCAACGCAATAGCAGTGGACGCCGCCGGCAATGTTTTTGTCACAGGCATGAGCATTGGATCTGATTCAGTGTACAGCGATTTCGCAACCGTCAAGTACAACTCTTCCGGAATCCAGCAATGGGTGCAGCGCTATAACGGCCCGGCGAACGGAACGGATGCGGCATACGCAATCGAAGTCGATCACGACGGGAATGCTTATGTCACGGGGGTCCAGACCAACGGGTGGACACATGACTTCGTGACGATACGCTACAATGCTCAAGGTGGCGAAGACTGGGCGGCCGTCTATGATGGTCCAGACGGCTGGGATGATGAAGCAACAGTTCTTGCCCTGGATCCTGCGGGTTACATTTATGTCAGTGGGACCAGCGCCGACACGGTGGCCACATATCCCTGGGTGCGTCTCGACTGTACAACGATCAAATATGACCTGTCAGGAAATATTGTTTGGATCCAAAGATACAACATGAACAATTCCCATGATGTGGCACCCATCGGAGTGACCATGGATGCTGGCGGGAATGTTTGCATTGCGGCAAATCTTTCCTCCTACGATCTGTTTGGGAGGTACACGGATGACATTGTCACATTGAAATACACGCCCGATGGGGTTCTTCAGTGGACGAGGATCTTTGATAGCCCCGCCTTTGATGAATCGCTGCGTGATATCCCCGACGTCGCCACAGGAATCGCCCTCGACGCAGACGATAACATCTACATCACCGGCGCGAGTGGGGAGGTTGAGCGTCACCTTCAGGCATATTCGTCATTGGTTACGGTCAAGTACTCCCCTGACGGCACCAGACACTGGGTCACGTATTACGACAATCCTGGTGAGGCATTCCAGTCGGCCGGGATTGCCGTTGATCCCATAGGCAGCGTTTACGTTGCAGGTTCGAACGGACATTTCGCCTACCACTGGGGTAGCGGAGAATTCGTCGGCGACTCTCTCATCACACTGCGGTACGACAGCAATGGAATGATCCAATGGACCCGTTACCATAGCGGGTCGGCGGGAACAGCCGGCAAGGGCATCGTCCTCGACCCGGCGGGAAACATCTATGTTGCGGGAGAATACGGGCTCCCCAATTCCTCCGATTTCCTTGCTTTGAAGTATTCTCCTTCCGGATCCGAGTCGTGGTCCAGAGCCACAACCGGACCTGGAAATTCCATTGCATTTATTGCAGATGCGAAGGTCGATGAGCAGGGTAACATCTACATTGCAGGCACAGGCCTTGGGACAGATGCGAACCAGGACTACGTGACAATGAAACTTGAACCATCCGGTGGTGTTCTCTGGTCCGCTTCATACGATTCCCCGGAACATTTCGGTGATTATGCTGAGGCAATCGAGACCGATGAATTGGGAAATGTCTACGTGACCGGTCACAGCTCCCAAGGAGGAGTTAATGGCTGGTGGAGTTCAACAACAATCAAGTACAGTCCGACAGGAAATCAGGAATGGGTGGCAAGATTCGATACTTCGGCAATGAACGTCATTGCTGTTGACCCGGACGGCAATGTGTATGTCGGGGGCTACCAGAGTATCGTGAAGTATGGTCCGACCGGAGTACAGCAATGGCACGTGGCAGAGAGTTACTCCTGGATTACCGCACTCGCTACCGCTGACTCAGGTTGGATTTATGCAACTGTAACGTCCTCAGGGGGAGCAGATGAAGGTTTCCTCAAGAAATTCAACCCCGACGGCGTGGAGCTCTGGAGCAGAATGACACCGGCAGCTTGGGCGCTTGCGCTTGACAACTCAGGCAATGCATATGTCTCGGCCCCGGTCTACTATCCGGGAACCGGCGGGACCCGGAAGTTCACTTCTTCGGGCAACGAATTGTGGGGACTGGATGAAGGGGGAAACAAAATTGTTGCCGCTGGTTCAGATGGCGTTTACATCCTTTTGGCGACCTGGAATCCGAGATTTCTTTACAAGATTGCAGCCAACGGGACTATCGAATGGACGCAAGCGGTGAATTCAGACATCGCGGCCGACTTTGATATCGACAGTGATGGTAACGCATACGTCACAACAACAACCTTTGACTGGAATCTTTACACGACAGAACTCATCACAACGAAGTATCTTCCTACGGGTGAAGTTGATTGGTCATCGAGTTACGAAGGCTCTTACAATGCAAATGGTCGGGCGAAAAAGGTGAGGATTGATTCTTCCGGGAACGTCTATCTCTTCATGGAACAAGAAGGGAATGATTTTTCGGCAATTCCTGTCGTCGTAAAGAACAGTCATCTTCCCGCCATTATTTCTTCAGCAGGCGAGGAGGAGCCTTCCCCCAACAGATTCGAGCTTTACCAGAACTATCCGAATCCGTTCAATCCGACAACAGCGATTAACTTCGAGCTTTCAACTGTCAGCTTTGTTGAACTGAAGTTGTTTGATGTCCTTGGGCGAGAGGTCAGGACACTTGTGAATGAATCGCTTTCGGCGGGAACGCATAGGATTATCCTGGACGCGAAAGGACTCGCCAGCGGGATGTATTTTTACCGGCTGAAGGCAGCAGGATTCAGCGGAGTCAAGAAAATGATCGTGTTGAGATGAAGGATGTGGGATGCAAGAAACCAGAGCACGGAAGCCAGAAGCCGCATACAAGAAACGGACGCCACTAGTGTGACCCTGAAAGGGTCTGATATTCAAGGATTGGGGCAACGCCCCAATCTTCCGAACATGACCATCGATAATCGAGCCCTGAAGGGGCGGAATAATAAGGGACAGGTAAGAGAGTGGAAGTGAAAAGGTATAGGGGAAATAGAGTCGGGACCAACAGGAAAAGTCGGATGCAAGAAAGCCGGAAGCAAGAAACGGCCGCCAGAAATGTGACCTGAAATCCTACGGCTCTCCGAGTCCGTAGGCCCGGGCGTGATGGTCCAGCTTACCTGTCTTATCACACCCATTCAGGGTTAGAGATTGAAATCTGCGTTACTAAAAGTCGGGGCAATGCCCCGACCTTTGTTATCTCACCCCGTCGGGGTGAATAGAGAGAGAGGTTCTCGTCCTCATCGAGATCAGTGAAGCGAGAGATGCGAGTTTACTGGTTGTGTGAAGGGGGAAATCGGAAGGCTGATCCCAGAAGTTGCAAAAGAATTCTCAGACTGCACCTCGCGGTACCGCCTGCTTTATCTCCTGTGGCTTCATTCGAGATTGAAGAATGATGTGCTGACTATCAACCTGCTCTGAGCCATTCGAAGGTGATGAAGGGAGATACTCTCCATCCGCACCGAGAATCCGGGCTCTGACGCAATCACGTAAGGCTGTATCCAGAACCTCCTCTTTGACAGTCCTGAGCAGGTTCTCATCTTCAATAGGAAACATCAGCTCGATTCTTCGATCCAGGTTCCGTCCCATAAGGTCCGCACTGCTCAGGAACAGCTCTGGCTTGCCGTCGTTTTCAAAATAGAACACCCGGCTGTGTTCCAGGAAGCGGCCAACAATGCTGATGACCCGGATGTTTTCACTAACCTCCTTGACGCCCGGACGGAGCGAACAGATACCCCTGATGATCAGGTCGATTCTTACGCCCGCTTTCGATGCATCGTACAAATGCTCAATCATTTTGAGGTCGGTGAGCGCGTTCATTTTCAGGATCATGCGCGCTTCCTTCCCCTTCTGCACATGTTCGATCTCACGTCGAATGAGCGCGGTGACTCTCTCCCGCAGGTTTACCGGCGATACACTGAGCCGTGTGAATGTCTCTCGCCTCGAGTAGCCGGTCAGAAAATTGAATACCTCGGAGACATCGCCTGCAACCTCTTCGCTGCAGGTGAGAAAGCTGAGATCGGTGTACACACGCGCCGTGACGGGATTGTAGTTGCCTGTTCCAAGATGCACATAGCGACGCAAGCCATCATGCTCCTTCCGGATCACCATCGCCATCTTCGCATGCGTCTTCAAGCCGACCAATCCGTACACCACATGAACGCCCGCCCTCTCAAGCTTTCTCGCCCAGATGATATTGTTCTCTTCGTCGAAACGGGCCTTCAATTCCACAAGGACAGCAACCTGTTTCCCACCTTCCGCGGCTTCAATCAAGAGCGGGATGAGCGGAGATTCCTTTCCGATCCTGTAGAGGGTCTGCTTGATTGCCAAGACGTTAGGATCTTGTACAGCCGAAGTGATGAACTGTACTACCGGCATGAATGAATCGTACGGGTGATGGAGCACGAGATCTCCACGGCGAATCAGACTGAAAATATCCTCACCCTCCTCTTCGGATGTCAGCGTTCTCGGATTGAAGGGAGGGTCTTTGAGATCCGGCCTTGGCAGCTTCAACAGCTGCATGATGTGGCTCAGCCCGAGCGGGGGCGTGAGGTTGTACACGTCGTCCTGAGTCACTTCGAGGTTCTCGACCAGGATATCCTGGATCCGTGCCGGCATGTCTTTTTCCATGCCGACGCGCACGACCGATCCATACCGCCGCTGGCGGAGCGACTCAGCGATCGTGCTGATCAGATCGCCTGCCTCGTCTTCTTCAATCTCGATATCCGCGTTGCGCGTCACCCGGAAGACGTACGATTCCTTAACCGCCATTCCGGGAAACAGCATACCAAGGTTTTCCCGGATCACATCCTCCAACCAAACGAAGCGATACGTCCTGCTTCCAACATCGCCGTTGGGAACCTCAATCAGTCGTGCGAGAACATCCGGTACCTTGACGCGTGCGAAGCGCTCCTCTCCCTTCTTATCGGTAACCACGACTGCGAGGTTCAGACTCAGGTTCGAGATATAGGGAAACGGATGGCCGGGGTCGAATGCGAGGGGAGTGAGGACGGGAAAGATCTCCTTCGCAAACATGGTGGAGATCGTCTTCCTCTCCGTGTCAGTAAGTGCATCCATCTTCAACAGATGAACTCCCGCGTCAGCCAGTTTCACATGAAGATCCTTCCAAAAACAGGAACTCATCTGTTTCACCATCGCCGCCACCCGGGTATGAATGGCCTTGAGTTGTTGCGAAGGAATATGGCCATCCGGCGAGTACTCCACAACATCGGCAAGGATCTGTTCTTTAATGGCTGCAACACGGATCATGAAGAACTCGTCCAGGTTCGAGCTGACGATCGACAGAAATTTCACCCGCTCAAGCAGCGGATGCCGATCGTCGAGGGCCTCCTCAAGAACCCGGTGGTTGAATTCCAGCCAGCTGAGCTCGCGATTGATGTAGAGCGATGGCTCAAACTTCCGGTGTCCACCCATGGAATCAGCCTGAGGACGACGGCGCCGCTGAGGCCTGTTGGATTTGCTTTTCATTTTCGGTGCGTTACGCAACGGACCGGAGGAAATATTCCGGTCAGGGGGCTCCTGTGGCAGGTTCTCCTGAGGATTTCTCTCGTCTTTTTGAGTAGTCACGTGCTTTCTCCTACAAGTGCCGCTCGAACCATCCCCTGTAAGCAAGAAATACAAGCAGTGTTCAGAGATCGAGCGGGCACTGTGCCCTTCATTGGTGTGAAGAAATAGGATGGTAGGCCACTAGAAGATAGGGGAAGTCAGAGGACAAAACAAGCCTGGCAGAACAGATGATTCTTGCATCTCTTCCTCAAATTCTTTAACAAATGTACGTCGGTCGTTTCCAGGAAGCGGGTTTGATCCTCCTTGGGGCACGACTGGAAACGAGAAAATCGGTTGTTCCAGACTGTCATTTTTCAAAGGAAAAAACGATGACTACCTTTACAAACCGTCGCTGCCTCTTCTTCCTTTCGTGGGTTTTTCTGTCATGCTGTGTCACTTCATTCGCGCAGGAAACCGACAATGCCATCGGTGTTCTCCCCCCGAACGCGTTTCTACCCCGTGCCACACCTCCGGTGCTGACGGTGATTACCTCGCCTGAGGGGTACGACAACTTCGATCTCGGTGTTGATTTTGCCGAGCCGCACATGGCGAGTAACCCACTCACGCCGCTTCAATCCTTCAACGCCTTCAACACAAACGGAACCCATCACACGGAAGATGGACACGACTGGTCGTCCAACGATCCTGTGTTTCCTTCCGCGGCAGGTGACCCGGTTGCCGCATACGACAGCCTTGGTAATCTTTACTATATCAACATGCGCATCGACGGCACGAGTATTACCGGTTCCTGGGTTGTCAAGTCGACCGACAATGGTCAATCCTGGGGTACGGTTGTTACGGCTATTTCCGGATTTGATAAGTGCTGGATTGCCGCTGATCAAACGAACGGCCCCTATCAGGGGTTCGTGTACGCCACGATGACCGCCAGCGGGGGAGGGAACTTCTCGAGAACCACGAATGGCGGATCGGCATGGGCGACAACCTGGACGTTCACCACGCAGACACTCCCGGGCATGATGGTAGCAGTAGGTCCGAACGGTGCCGTCCCCGGAGGATGCGTGTATGTTGTGACGAACTCCGGCTCCTCCACAGCTTCCGTTTATACATTCTATCGGTCGACGGACGGCGGCCTGACATTCCAGCTCATGTCGGCGCAGAACTGGGCAGGATATCTCGGTTTGTTCTACAACAGCCGTAACTCCGTCGAAGGGATGAGGACACGACCGTATCCCTTCATCACAGCTGACAATAGTTACGGACTCTATCGTGGACGCCTGTACTGCATCTACGCGACAAACAATCCGCCCGGAAACGGCAACAAACCGGACCTGTATTGCCGCTACTCCACGAATCAAGGTGCAACATGGTCGAGCGCGATCACGATCAATGACGATCCCTCCCCAGCAAATAATCACAACTGGTTTCCCTCGATATGGTGCGACATCGAGACCGGGAGACTCTACGCCAAGTGGTATGATTCCAGAGACTCTGCTCCACTGGATGATAGTACCGACGTCTATGCGTCCTACTCCGACGATGGCGGCGTCACGTGGGCGCCTAACCAGCGGCTGACCAATGAGATCTTCAAGACCCGTTGTCTCACCTGCGGTGGCGGCGGCGACCCGGCGTATCAGGGAGACTACGATGCAATCACATCCAACCAGTATTCTGCAATGGCGGTCTGGACGGACTTCCGGGATGGAACTTTCAAGAGCATGACGGCCTACTTCCCCGATTATGCAATGCTCGCTTCCCCCACAGCCGACACATCGGGAACAACGGACGTCCTCGAAGTAATGGTGAGCGTCCCGGACGTGAAGTTGTATGAACATTCGGTTCGGTTCAGCGCGACCGTCGAACCGGCAGGAAACTTTACACTCACTTTTCCCGAAGGAGATTCCCTCACCAGTTATCCCGACTCATTGCCACTCCACATTGAGTGGAACGGGGTAGCAAACGACGCCTATACCGTGACCATCACCGGTGAGGGACCGAATGGGACTCCGGTTCACCGGCGTACGGTAACCATCCTGGCAACAGATCCGTTCCTGACCGTCGTTCAGCCGAACGGCGGAGAGGAGATTTTTGCGGGAACTACCTATCCAATCTCCTGGGATGATGCGCTTGTTGATAAGGTCAAACTGGAATATTCCACCGATGGCGGAACGACCTGGCTGTTTGTGGCAGACAGCGTCCAGTCCCGGTCCGGAGACTACGTGCCTCCCAAAACGCTGGTGAAGCCGGTTGAAAATTTGCCCGGCTCAGTATCTGCGGGCTCATATTCATGGGTGGTCCCTGTCACTCCTTCCGACAACTGCCTGATCAGAGTTTCAGACTATCTCAATGGCGCCGTGAACGACATCAGTGACGGTTCATTTTCCATCATTGACGCGCCCGCACCGCACTGGGTGGCACAAACCTCACCGAACACGCAAATCCTTTACAGCGTCTCAGTCCTCGATACCAGTCGGGCCTGGGTTGCTGGAGCGGCGGGGACAGTCCTCAAGACGCTAAACGGAGGAACAACCTGGACAGCAACGATCTCATCACCGGGGGGAGAAGTTTACAATATAGCGGCTATCGACGTATCCAAGGTCCTCGTGGCAACTTTCTCGGCCGGAACCACAAAGATTCGAAGAACTCAAAATGGCGGCCTCACGTGGACGGATGCGTACTCCGACAGCTCGCCTGGAGCTTTCATCGATGCAATCACAATGTTCGATGCTACTAACGGCTACGCTGTCGGCGACCCGGTTGCAGGACTCTGGACACTGTTGAGAACAACCGACGGCGGTGTGAGCTGGTCATCGGCAGGAACGCTCGCGCAGGAAGGGACAGAGACCGGCTGGAACAATGCTATGTGGTGGTCGGACGCGCTACATGGCTGGTTCGGGACCAACAGAGGGCGCGTATATGCTACAGTCGATGGAGGCACCACTTGGACATCCGGAGTGACACCCTTTACGAACACCTTCGGTGTGGCGTTCCTCGCAGACAACCTCACCGGGATTGCCTGCGGCGATGCAAGCGCGTTATCCGCCGATGGAGGAGCCACCTGGAATAGTACCGTCTCACAACTCCCCAACTTGACCTCTGCTACGGTCGCGCTGGGGCTTGACGAGTTCGTGAGTGGCAGAGACCCTCTCTGGTATTTCACATCAGGCTCTTCGATCTACAAAACGGACGACCAAGGTGCATCATTTGCGTTGGACCACAGCCAGGCCAGCACCTATAACCATCTCGACATGACTGTGGCTGAAGTTGGTGGGAATAATTGGGTAGTTGGATTCGCGGTTGGAAGCGATGGCACGATCACCAAGTACACCGAGCTGCTGATCACCACCGATGTGCAGCAAGTCAGCAGTATTGTGCCTGTAGAGTACTCACTGCAACAGAACTATCCGAACCCGTTCAACCCCACAACAACGCTTGCCTATGCTCTACCGAAAAAGACGCAGGTGAGACTCCTCGTGTATGATGTCCTCGGACGGCAGGTCCGTAGGCTGGTGGATGCAACTCAGGAGCCCGGCCACTACGAAGCGGTCTGGGACGGAAGGAACTCCTCGGGCGGATATGTGAGCAGCGGAGTTTATTTCTACCGGCTTGAAGCAGCGACAGATGACGGCGCTAACTTTGTAGATCTGAAGAAAATGGTAATAATGAAGTAATGATCGAGCAGGTCTTATCCACTTCCCGCCCCGGCCCAGAAGGTCCGGGGTTTTTTGTTCCCCCGGCTGAAGTCATGGGCGATTTCACAGATAACCTCCCGCCTTGAGTCCGCCGTCCCATGGGGTTTACCCGTGGGACGGGATCAAACATCAACAGTACTCGGGAGCCGTTTCAACTGCTTGAAGGAGCAACCATGTCTCATTCGCTTATCCGAGTCTTCATCCACTTGGTTTGGGGAACCAAACACCACATGAGAACCCTGATCGGAGATTCTCGCAAGTTGGTAAAAACTCACCTCGCGTCGTACGCTGAGCAATCGAACCTCCAATTGCTTGCACTTGATGTTCAACCAGAACACGTACACGCGCTGATCCGTCTTAAGCATGACCAGCGACTTGAAGATATTGCCAGACTTCTCAAGGGCGAGTCATCGCACTGGGTAAATCATGGCAAGATGGTTCCGGGAAGGTTCTCATGGCAGACCGGATATGCCGCATTCTCCGTCGATCCCGATGCTGTCGATGTTGTCCA
>Ga0247727_10020505_pt1 | contig 10095 bp, 1 predicted proteins | sample WisWelCaveWW1625_FD_202498 | JGI IMG/M metagenome (GOLD analysis project Ga0247727, IMG submission 202498) | Biofilm microbial communities from Wishing Well Cave, Virginia, United States - WW16-25 | ecosystem: Environmental > Aquatic > Deep subsurface > Groundwater > Cave microbial mat | place...
GGCGCCGTAATCAAGTCGCTTCATCATCCGTTCAAACTTCCACCGGCCGTCTTTCCAGTTGATCTCACGGTAGCTCCCTGACATTCCTTCGATCGGTTGCGGAAATTTTGCGGCAATCTGTCTGAAGTCAGATTCTTCATTGCTGATCACAATCCACGGATACTGAAAGCGAATATACAGCGGATGCATACTTTGCAACACGAAGTTTCCGTTGCCTTCATCCAGCCAGCGCGCCTCTGCATCCTGCGTGGATGTAAGCAGAAGGAAATGCTGAAGGATTTGATCCGGAACCACCGTTTGATTCAGCGCCGCGAAACTCTTGAGCTCAACAATGATGGACTCCGGAAATCTCACAAACAGCGCTTGCCGGTCCCACAATGGATACGCCAACCGGACTCTCGTCGCCGGTTGTGCCTGCGAAAACAACTGCGCCAGAGTCTCCTCCTGTGTCGCTTTTAGCAGGGTATCCGATTTCACCTGGAGAACGGGTTCATCGATTTGTTCCAACAACGGATTTCTGGTTTCTGCCTGCGCGGCCCGTTCCGAAGCTCCCGAAAATGCCGGAGGATAAGAGCTCTTCCTGTATTTTTCCGGAAAACGGTTCACGAGTTCCAAAATTTCTTCCGCCAGGATCTTCGAATCAGCCGGCGCATCAATGTACATCACTTCGTGGCGGAACGAACGAAACGCGTCCACATATTCGGTTTTAACGGGACGCTCTGCGACTGGCTGTGATGCCGGCTCAGACGATTGGTTCTGTCTGACAAAGGATCTTCGTTCTGTGATCGAATCAGAATTGATGTCCAGATGGATCCAGGTAGCGATGATTCCATCGAAATCCTTCACGTTCCGGTGAATCCAGTATTTTTTGAAATACCGGTTCTGTTGCAATGTTTCCTGGTCCAGATACAACGCCAGATCACTTTCATCGGACCTGTGGCCTCTCCATTTTTCTGACCGGCTTAAGGCATCATTTCCTGATTTCATGTTCGTAAGGGCCTGGCGCAGCAACGTCTCTTCAGTGGCGACAATCAGATACGGATCAACGTACGCGAATGCAAGCACTCCTTCGCGTGGCTCGACATAATATTTCCAGTTGCCGATAAGAACTTCCCTGAACCGGGAACGCGCCAGCCATAGATCGCCGGTTTGCGCCTCTGCAAACGAGATTTTTGTTGCTCCGATCGCCTTTAACTCGCCGATGTCGTAGAGCGCAATGCCGGAGCGTGTTCCGGTGATTTGCGCCAGGTTATCGATGGAGAATCCGAACTTGCCTCCCGCACCCCACTTAGATATGCGGTCGCGCAATTTCAAATACAATCTCGAATTGCTGAATTCGTCGTGGTTTGCCGACCTGTCCCAGTCCTTCTTGATGTCGGAAGCGCTCCACCGGTCCAGCAATCCGGCCAGGTCCTGCGCTTCTGCATAAACCAGCGCTCCGCGTGGAAAGAAGTCCGCCGGTCCGGGCGCGGACTGCTCCGCTATTTGCGCCAGCGTGAAGGACCCGGCAGCGAGTAATAGTACTATAAGTATAGTAAGCTTACGATGGTATTTCAGGAAACCGCGAGTTGTCTTCACTGGTTCCTCCCGAGATTCAAACCGATTCTGACTCTTCGGTTTTCCTCCTGCTGATCGCGTTCCATTCCGGTCATCAATTCGGTGATTCGTTTTTCTTGTTCCGGCGCCGGCCCAACCGTATGATGAACGGCCATTTTCAGGAAGAACAATTTGCCTGCTCGATCGCCGGTCTTTTCCGCACACTCTGCCATTTCCAGCGCGATTGTTCGAGTCTCCTCTTCAGTTAAATTCAGACCTTCAACTGGATAAGTGTTGTAGTGATCATAGTGAGCATAGTAATATTCTCCCTGCATCCACTCTTCCGGATCCGGCTCGTAGTTTGAATGCCGCTGTTTGTCGGGATCCAGAGTGGCAAGGGCCTGATCGTATTTCCCGTCACGCGCAAACGCATGAAACAGTCTGATTTGACTGGACTGATCGGACGGGTTTAAGAACCATTCACGTTGAATCAGGTCAAGCGGCGGCGGATCGTTCGTCTCAAGCAAAACCGCCCGGTAGTTGTGCGAATACGGTGAATCCGCTTGCGGCTGTCCCGAGCGAAGCGCGTTTTGAATTGCAATCATTTCAGGCGGGCCTGTTGTCAGTGTTCCGGCCCGCGCGTTGACTTTTGCGGCCAGGGCACGGTCGGTTGCGGAAGCAAACGCGGATCCAAGAACTGAAAGAGCCTCTTTGGTTGCCTCTGTCTTGCGATTCAGCTTCAGCAGGTCATCGCCGAGACGGGCGCGGTTAGCAAAATCCCAGCTTTTTCGCTTTGCCAGCTCCAGCCTGTAACCTGTAGCCTCTTCCCATCTTTTCAGTTTTTCCATTACCTCTGCGGCCGCATGAAACCCTTCCAGATTCTCTGAGTCCAGATAGATCATCTTTTGCAGCAGCGCACCGGCTTCATCCGATTGGCCCTGATTCAACTTTATTTCCGCAAGGCCGGCGTAGACGGCATTCTCTTTGCGTCCATTTGCCAGAAACCATTCATACAGTTGCTGGTTCACGAAGTTTTCCAGAGTCTGATTTCCGCCAACGGATTCCAGCGCTTTGCGATATCGTTCGTCTTGCCCTTCATTACTATACTCAGACTCCTGTGCAGGCTCTTCCGGAGCAACATAGCTTTTGATGAGCTGCACAGCTTCATCGTTTCGCGATTGTTCCGACAGGATTTCGATCTTCAGTAAAACAACGTCGCGTCGACGCCAGCGATCCTGGTCCGCTTGAAGCCGGTCTTCAACACCGTTCAGCACCTGAAGCGCCCGGTCATGCTGTTTTTGATTGCGAAGCTCTTTTGTATAATAGCGGCTCCATTCGACCCATTCGCTCTTGACTGAGGACTGCTCCTGTCCCGATGCGGTCAGCATCCGGTTTTTCAGATAGTCTTCCACGGTTTCAAAAACCAGGAGATTTGTAGCCGCCCCGAGTTTCAAACCCAGGAGACTTCGACCGAATTCTTTCGGGGCCGGCGCTGACCGGATCCATTCCAGCATCAGATGATTCGGGTCAGAAAGCGTTTTCAAGTAAACAGGAAGCATGCCGGCAATTCCGGAGGCGCCTGCTTTTCGAACCTTTGCAGAAAGGAACTCTTCTATAGTCTTTCGGTCGGGTTCCAGAAAATTATGCGCAACGGCCGCTTCCAATAAGAGTTTCCATGCATAAAAACTGTCCGGATTGTCTTTGATCATCTGTTTCCAGATCATGATTGCTTCGTCTTTGAACCCTGCCTGCACCAGCGTCTGTGCGAGGTCGTCGCGGATTTTCAGAATTCGCGGATCGAGCTGCAGGGCGAGCCGGTAATGCGCGATGGCCGAGTCAATTTGCTTCTCCTCTGCGTAGTACCTGGCCACCTCGCTATGCCGGTCCGGGCTGGTCGATAGACCTTCGAGATCCGAAGCCAGATAGAATGCGGCTTCCTCCCGGCGGTTGATCCACTGGAGGTATTCACCGTACTTTCTACCGTAATAGAACCAGTCATCTCCTTCTACAGTTTTAGTAATATCCCGGTTTGGTTCCAGCAGCCCGCCGATGGTCTTTATCTCGAGCCCGATCTTGAAATGACCGTCAAAAAGGTCCGCTGGATCGCGCAGCTCATGACCCAGTATGGCCAGTTGAATTGTCTGCCATGCGGGTTCTTTTTGAAGACGTGAGTGCAGGGAAGCGACGGCGAGTACCGCCATGCCTTTATCTTTCTTAGCGACAAAATAGTTGGCTGCAATCAGGTTTGCCGTTGCTGCGGCCTGTTTGATTTCGTCCTCTTTGTTCCCGGCATACAGAAGATCCAGATAACGTTCAACAGGTTCCGGACTGAGTTCGTGCTTCACGCCGAATCGATAGTAATTCCGAAGCATCGACAACTCTTTATCCGTGTTGCCGTCGAGTCTGAAAAAGTCTGCGGCTTCGGGCAACTCTTCGCGATAATCGGACGGCCACCTGTATTTTCGCCACTGGGCTTCCATCCAATCGCCGGCTTGAGCATATGCCTGTCTCTGACGGTAAAAGGACACAACCTGCTCGTGCCAGTTCCGGTAGTTGCGCCAGTCCGGATCGCTGATATTGCGAGCCAGTTTATCGTAATGATTCGCCAGGTCCCGCAAGAGTCTTTCTTCCGCCGGCGCCATCCTCGCGGATCTGACCATCGACAGATAAATTTGAATTGTCTGTGGATTCGGGCCGGCATAGCCCCCGGCCGTTGCAATCCGCTGAAATAATGCAGCTTCCACTTGCTGAAAGTCATCCGTCGTAAAGTATTTCTGCATGAGTGCGGGGAATCGCGTAGTCATTGTTTCCCGAACGATGTACTGAGCTGAACGCAGATTCTCGGATTCAAACGTCGCTCGACCGAGTGTTGATGAGATTAGACCGTAAGTTTCCAGCAAGACACCAAAAGCTTCCAACCCTCTTCCGGATCGAACGATAGCTTCTATGTAATCTCCAAAACCTGCGGAACTGAGTTCGTCTTTCAAATCGTGGGAGTATTTGTTCATCGCTGCTTTTCCGTACACCGTGGCCTGTTCCGCCATCCCCCACTGTAAAGCCTGACTGCAAAGTTGAAAGTCCTTTTCGATTGGAATCAGTTCGCCGAGAGTTTCCTGATATAACTGAAGGGCCTTCTTGCCGTTTCCGAGCCGCGCGTAGAGCTCTGCCATGGGTTGAAGCCATTGCTTGTTTTTGTACGAGAGCGAGTAAATCTTTTCGTACTCCTGAATTGCCTCTTGATATTTACCGAGTCGCTGATAACTTTCAGCCACCTGCCTGTAAAAATCAGTGCGCTCAGGGCGAATCTCGATCGCCGCGCGGAAATTCACGATCGCTTCCTCGAATTTGCCGGAATAAACTCTGAGTCTTCCAAGCACCATGGGCCAGCGGTGATCTTTTGCAGAACCGGCTGCCGTCTTTGTGTAGTATTCAAACAACCGGTCCATCAATCCGTAACGGGAAGCGAACGCGGCAGCTTCTTTCAGGACTTCTTCGGATTCTGCCTCGCGGTTGATGATCTCGATGTATTGATCCAGCGCGGCTGTGTAATCCTGGAGGATGACCTGGGCCTCAATCATTCCGCGACGCAACGCCGCAATTCCGGCCTTCTTTTCCGCATCATTCAGAGTGGATTCGCGCACTTTCTGTAATCCGTCTTTGTAGTGTTGCGCCATGGATGCGTAATCTTTCTGCTCCGCCAGGATTTCCGCAACCAGCCTGAAGTGCTGATCGTTGAACGGTTCCCCGGAATACAGCTCGCGGGCCGCCAGCAGGGCCGGGGAAAGCAGTTTTCGTTCGCGGTACTTTCCGGCAAGCGCTACCAGGTACTTTTTCTTCCAGTGGATGTTGGCGGCCGGCAGTACTTCCTGATACAGGGCAAACGCTTTTTCGTATTCCGTACTACGCCAGTAGTACGATAACAGCTCGTTGATGATGCCGGCGCTCCTTGGCTGCAGTGTGTACAGCTCGCGATAGACAGCTTCTGCTTTCGCGGCAGCGCGCAGTGATTCAAAGAGCCGTGCCAGATCCAGCATCCGGTTCCAGCGTTCCAGGTCAGTGGCCGCGTCACGCATCTGACGGCGGATCACCGATTCCTGAATGCCGGCAAAGCCCTGATCGGCCGCCGACTGTTTCAGGCTTTCAGCGCTATTCCGGAACACCTCTCCGGATAGAGTTGCTGTGGCTCGTTCCAGCAATTGACGCACCATTTCCTTTTCTCTGCGGTCAGCGTAAAAGCGAATGGCGCCAAGCCACAGCTTTTCATCCTGCGGATTCAGGTGTAATTGCTCTTCAATTCTGCTGCGCACCATATCCGTGTACTTCGTTCGATCGTACAGTTGGGACAGGCGATTCCAGGCCATTTCCGAATGGTCCGTGAGACTTAGCGCGTACTCAGCAATCGCTTTTCGGTAGTCCCGTTTTGATTCGTGAACGGCCCCTGCTTCGTACGCAAACAAACTGCGATCCTTTTTCAGCTCACGAATTCTTATGATGGTGTTGAGAGCGCGGTCGAACAGGTAGTAATCCCAGTAGATCGTCGCGACTTCGATGTAACGATCCGGGCCGTGCGGTTCAATTTGCAGGATCCGGTCCCAGTATTCACCGGCCTCAGAATACAATTCAACGTCGGCAAGCGTGTCGCCCGCGGCGGTCCAGAGCGCGGAATCCGATGGAGTGATGCGCGCCAGGTGTTCGCGAATGGCTGCTGATTCACGGTAATACTCCGCATTTTGAACACCGAGCGACCGCTTCAAATCAGCAAGCCTGGTGTTGATGGATGTGTCGGATGGATGAGATCCGCTGAGTTGCTGATACAACGGGACAGATTCTTCGAAGTGAGATCTCCACACAGCAATATCTGCAGAAAAATGCAGATGAACTGTATTGGATGAGTCGACCGTTGCGGGAAGTCGTTTTTGCCAGGACAGGAATTCGAGGTAGCGGTTCCGGATCGATTCATCGATGAAATAGTACTGCGCTGCAAGCGATTCCCATTCCTTCCAGTTGTGTTCCCTTGAGTACTCCGTCAAAAGATTGCTGGTAAAAGCGATATTGAGCGGAAACTTCGTATGCGCAAACCGGTTCAATGCCAGGTACAGTGAAGGATCAGATCCGGCACCCGTTTCGCTCAAATACGATTCGATTTCCGTGCCGCGGAAAATGTCCATGAGCTTCTGCGACAACTCTTCGTATTCGCTGTTTCTCTTGAAACGTAAATACCAGCGCGCCAGTTTTTCATACCAGTTACGACCCTGGAAGCGGTTGATTGCCTGCTGATATACCTGCTTTTCCTCATCGAACAACTGGTTTTGATTCAAATATGCGGCAAAGTTTTCGTAGAGCGTTTGCTCATCCGGATGCTGCTCCATCTCCTGTTTGTAAAGCCGGACGACTTCCAGATGGTTCTCCTGGTTGGTCAGACTCGCGATGGTCCGGCTTAACAAAGATTCGTAGGGGGACTTGTTCTGTTGCTGAGTGTATTCGTCTTCCCACGAGTCTGTTTGTACTTCCGGCGCAAACAATGGACCTCGTGCGGCCGCAATCGGCAACAGGAATCGATAGGTTTTCCATTCCTGGTCATACTTCTTTTGACGCGCGTAAGCATCGGCAACCGCGATTCCCACATCCAGAATCTCTTTCGAATCGCGATATGCGGTGAAAAATTCTTCACCGGCTTCAATGAGCAAATCATCCATTCCGTATTTCTCATAAATTTTCAGGGCGTCGCGATACATTCCGGGAAGGTATGGTGAAGAGGGAACTTCTCTTTGTGTTAAGCGGAGGAGGCGCAGAGCTTCCGCGCGATTGAAATATCCCAGTGCCCTGTCTTGCTGCGTGTCAAACTCTCCAACGGGATCGGTTCCGTTCAGAATCAACGAAAGTATGCCGTTCAACACTCCGGGATTGCGGTCAACGGCCGCTATGTCTTTGTAGTAATCCAGATTTCCTGCGCCCAGTTGAAGGGGCCGGTCTTCGGCTGCGAGAAGGATTTCAAACAAACCCTTCAATGCAAAATCCTTACTCAAACCTGACTCGGGTTTGTGATTGAGTCTGTTGTACAGCGCGTAATAATAGCGGGCAGCTTCGTTAAAGTTGAGCAGAGTGTGATTGAGCAACGCCATAACGTGGAGCTCGCCCGCGGTCCATGCGCCATTTTTTGACTGAACGCTTTGTTCTTTCAACAGACGAAAATCGTTAAGGGTGTTTTGCGCATCAATTAAATTTGCAGCCAGATAAAATGCATGAAAGAGGCGCGTGACGGCGTCGAAATCAAGTGGATTTGCCAGCAGGCGATTTTGCAGGGAAATCAAATACTCACGCTTTTTGCCTGTTGAAACAGTAGTTGAATCAAAAGCTTTCAGCAGGTCCTGGTTCCAGAGAGGGTCGTAAGATTGATTCAGCAACTGATAGGCCTCTTCATTCGATACCAGCGAGGCGCGCGTCAGGAGATAAGTTTGAACATCATCAGGAAATGCCGCTTTGAACCTGACGAGCGTTGCAAAGGCCAGAGCTTTATTTGTGTTTTTTAAGTGCCCGATTGTTTCCAGGTAGGGCTTCTTTTCCTGCGGATAGGAATCAATCGCTGCCTGATAAATTGTCTCCGGTTTCTCCATAAGCCCGTACGTCGAGATGTGAGTGAGCATCTGCTGATAAATTGCGTATCGTCCTGTCTTAACGGAAACATCGGCTGATCCTGCGGGAGTCGATGCGGCATGTTCTTTCATAGCCGCCAGTTCTTTGTCAAAAGCCGGCCGTTCGTGATAGTAATTTTGCAAATCGCGATAGGCTTCGTCTTTGACTGTGGCTTTTTCCAGATAAAGACGCATATTGCGTTCTGCTGATTCATGATCGAGTTGTTGAGTATTAATTTCCGCCAGAGCTTTATACAGAGCCGCATTGGAGGGAGTCTTCTGAATTTGGGACTGCAGGTTTGCTGCGGCGTCAGTCAAAGTGTGAGGCACATACGCGGCTTCACCCTGGAAATTCTCAGTGTGATACAGCGCAGCAAGAAGTACGTCTTCATGATGAAGGTCTCCCGGCACGAGCGCAAACGCGACGGTTGTGAACAGGATGATTTGCAAAGCCAGAAAGCGCGGGCTTTGATTTCGCATCACAGCACCTCCACTCTGGTGGACCATCGCGACTGGTTGTGAGCGAAATCTTCGCCGAAAATCTGCAGTTCGTACAGACCCGGAGCCAGATCGCCCGGAACCTGAATGTAGCCGATTGAAGCTTTATCGGGAGAGTTCCACTGGATCCGCACCGGCCGCAAAACATCCAGGCGCGCGTATAGGTAGCGCGTGTCTTGATCGGCTGAGACCACGATCTTGATTTGCTTTCCCGGTTTGAATGCGCCCTCCCAGCGTGTTTTGAAAACGGGCGGACGGCTGTCAACAAGAAAACTTTTTGTTTCCATATACTGATTCCCCTGTTTGTCGCGCAACAGGATCCGGCAGTTATAACTTCCGTCGTTCATGCTTTTGGGAACAAGAAAACGCGTTTGCCAGACATCTTCGGAAGGCAAATATTCCAGTTGTTTGATGAGTCCGAAAGGGAAAATGGCTGAGACCGAAACAATGTCGGGATCAGTCTTGATTCGCAGAAGCGGATCGCCCGGGCGAATCAAGCGGGGCCGCAACAGGGAACGCGGCGCCGCAAGGAAAGAAGTATACGGAGTGACGAACTTGTACTTCTTTGAAAGTGCGACGATCTCATCGATCATTGCCTGATCTTCGCCGTTCAATTCCATGTGTCGCAGCAAAGCGTCGACTCTGCGTCTCGCCCATCCACGTGGAATGAAATCGTGCTCCGTTGCTTCTTCCGGAAGATCAGCTGTTGTCTCCGACTTCAGCGATTGATCCTGCAGATTTCCGGTGGCGCTGAAGGATACGTTTTTCGCCGGACTCCTGTAGCGTCCGAACCAGTCCACAAAAGAACCGTTGTAGGCCCTTACGGGATCGGCAGGATAAACTTTGTGGATGTTATCCGGATCCGAAGTTTTCAGGGCAAGATTTGACGCGGGATACCGGCCGATTTTTGAGAAGAACGCTTCGAGTTTGAACGATAGATCCTCTATTTCGTTCACCCAGTCGAAATGTCCGTTGCTGATTTCCGAAAACCCTGCCAGCAAGTTGCGGTTCGCGTCAGAACCGATTCCGAAGCAAAAGGCGCGCAACCCGGGATTGCCTTTTTCAAACGTTTGCAGCAGCTCCTTGCTTTGCAGTTGCGTCAAGGTCGGATTGCCGTCCGTGATCAAAACAAGGTAGCGTTCCTTATTCTTGAATTGAGCGGCGAGTCGAAACGATTCCTGAATCGCTTTCATGAAATCAGTTCCGCCCATCAGGTATTGCGATTTAAAGAAGTTCAATGCCGCATTCACATTCTCTTTTGAGGCGCGGACCGGCGCTTGAGAGTGCGCCTTTGTTTCCTGGTGGAATAACACCAGCACAAACTCATCCTTTTCCGGAAGATGCCGCAAAAAATATTCAAGCGCTGAATAAGACTGCTCGAGCTTCTCCCATCGCATGGAAGCTGATGTGTCTACAAGAATCAGATGCG
>Ga0247727_10020506_pt1 | contig 10095 bp, 10 predicted proteins | sample WisWelCaveWW1625_FD_202498 | JGI IMG/M metagenome (GOLD analysis project Ga0247727, IMG submission 202498) | Biofilm microbial communities from Wishing Well Cave, Virginia, United States - WW16-25 | ecosystem: Environmental > Aquatic > Deep subsurface > Groundwater > Cave microbial mat | place...
GTCGGGTTCTCACGGCATTCTATCGCGGCCAGGCTGGGCCGACTTCGTCTTCTCGTTCCACGATCGTGAGGAGATCGGGCCGAGGATGCTCGCCCGCATCGCGAAGCTCACGGGACTTCGTCCCGGGGATCTCTGATGGAGAAACCGCGCATGGCTCCCCGCGCGTGGCGCAGGGGACCCCAGTGATCGTCCAGCCGGTCGCCCTCGAAGGCGCGCGCATCCGCATGGAGCCGCTCTCGCTCGAGCGCCACTTCGACGGCCTGCTGGCCATCGGCACCGATCCCGACCTATGGCGCTGGACGCTCAACCTGGTCGCGAGCGATGCGGATCTCCGCGACTACCTCGGTGCCGCCCTGTGCGAGCAGGTGGAGGGCAGGTCGCTACCGTTCGCGACCATGGACAAGGCCAGCGGTCGTGTGGCGGGCTGCACGCGCTTCGGGAACATCGAGCCCCAGCACCGCAAGGTCGAGATCGGCTGGACCTGGGTGGGGCGCGCGTTCCAGCGCAGCCACGTGAACACCGAGGCCAAGTACCTGATGCTCCGCCACGCTTTCGAGGTCTGGGGTTGCGTACGGGTCGAACTCAAGACCAACGCCCTCAACCGCAGCTCCCGCGACGCCATGCTCAGGATCGGCTGCGTCGAGGAGGGTGTGCTGCGCCAGCATGCCATCAGCGACCGCGGCGTGACGCGCGACACCGTCTACTACAGCGTCCTCGATCGCGAATGGCCGGCGGTCAAGGCGCGGCTCGAGGCGATGATGGCCCGAGCCGCGGGCTGAGGAGGGGCGCGTGGAGAGCCGTCGAGGCTGGAGCGCACGCGGGCCCGCCATGCGAAGGCCCCTGAACGCGCGATGGCTCGCGGCGCTGCTCCTGGCCTCCGCGGCGTTGTCCTTCGGCGCGGCGCCGGATTTCTACGCCACGCGTCCCCTCTACGAACGGCCCCTCGACTTCCAGCGCGTGCCGCGGGGCCTCAAGAGCCTGTCTGCCAGGGAGTGCGGCGCCTGCCACGTGGAGATCTACCGCGAGTGGCGGCAGTCGGTGCACGCCCAGGCCTGGCACGACCCTCAGTTCCAGTCCGAGTTCCGGAAGCAGCCCGGCGTCCAGTGGATGTGCGTCAACTGCCACACCCCGCTCCGCAACCAGCTCGATTCGCTGGTGGTGGCGCTGCGCAGGGGCGACGTCGAGCGCCCGGTGCGCCGCGCCAACCCGGCCTTCGATCCCGCGCTCAAGGAAGAAGCAATCACCTGCGCGTCGTGCCATGTGAGAGATGGTGCCGTCGAAGGGCCGTTCGGAACCACGACCGCCCCGCACGCGACGCGGCGCAACCCCGACTTCCGCAGCCCCGCGCAGTGCCTGCGCTGCCACCAGGCGGTCCAGGCCTATCCCGGCAAGAACTTCATCTGCACGTTCAACACCGGAGAGGAATGGCGCGCGGGCCCGTTCGAGAGGCGCGGGCGCATCTGCCAGGACTGCCACATGCCCGAAGTGAGGCGGCCGCTCGTCGCCGGCGGATCGGTGCGGCGTACCGGCCTCCATGGCTGGATCGGCAGCCACCTGCGCAAGGGTGGCGAGACCGATCCGGCGCTGTGGGAGGCGATGGCGAAGCGGCTGCCACCGGGGGTGGAGCTGAGGCCGGGACCGACGCCGCGAGCGACCGCGGGGGCGCCGGCGCAGTGGCGCGTCGCCGCCGTCAACACCCACGCCGGCCACCGGCTTCCGACCGGGGACCCCGAGCGCGAGGTGATCGTGGAGCTGGCGGCCATCGCGGGACGGGACACCGTGGCCCGCGCGCGCCACTCCATCCGTCAGGAATATCAGTGGGCGCCGGTGGTGCGAAAGCTCTACGACCACCGCCTGGCACCGGGAGAGAGCACCGTCGTCACGCTCCGCTACCGGGTGCCCCGGAGCGAATACCGGCTGGTGGCGCGCGCGGTGAACGTGCGGATCAGCGACGCCAACGCCGACTATCACCGGCTCCCGGCGTCGTATCCGCGACGCACCGAGGTCGCGCGGCTGGAGCGGAGGGTTCGGCCTCCGGGCCGGTGAGCTGTCTCGGGGGTTGAAACCTATGGAATCTCCCCCAGCAGGATCGGGGCAAGCTTTCCGGCGTCGATGTTGCCGCCCGAAACCACGCACACCACCTTGCCGCCGCCGGCTCCGCCGGCAAGTGCCGCCGCGAGCGACACGGCGCCCGCGCCTTCGGCGATCACCCGGTTGCGCTCCGCCAGCAGCCGGATCGCGGCGGCGGTCTCGGCGAGGCCTACGACCAACGAGCCGGCGAGCAATCGGCTGACGAGTGGCCACATCTCCTCCAGCACGCCCTTGCCCCCGATGCCATCCACGAAGCTCGGCTGGTAGTCCACGGTGACCGGGCGACCGGCGGCGAGCGAGGCGGAGAACGGCGCCGCGGTCTCGACTTCGCACGCGAGCACCTTGATCCCCGGCTTCAAGGCGCGCGCGGCGCTCGCGATCCCACTGCTCAGGCCCCCGCCGCCGTAGGGCACGACGATCGTCTCCACATCGGGCAGGTCCTCGAGGATCTCGAGCCCGATCGTCCCGTTGCCGGCGATCACCGCCGGGTCGCTCACCGGATGGATGAAGAGTCCTTCGATTCCGTCGACGTGGTGCTCCATCAGCCCGCGCCACCACGCGTCGAACGGCAGCTTCACGACCTTCGCGCCCAGCCGCTCGACGGCGTCGAGCTTGGTGCGGGGCGCATGATCCGGCACCACCACCGTGCACGGCACCCCCAGGGCGCGGGCGTTCCACGCCACGCCCTGCGCCATGTTGCCGGCGCTGGCCGTGTAGACGCCGCCCGCCAGCGCCTCGCGGGAGGCGAGGCGCATCGCGTTCCCGGCCCCGCGCAGCTTGAACGAGCCGATGGGCTGGAGATTCTCGAGCTTGAGCCAGATCTCGGCCGGGGCATCGGCGTTCAGCCGCACCAGCGGCGTGCGCACCGCGTTGCCTTCGAGCCGGCGCCGTGCCTCGTGAATCGCCTCGAGTGTCGGCGGCTCAAGCCGGCGCATGGCGGCGGCCCCCGAGCTCGATCGCGACCCCGGCGCCGGCGGCCAGCGCCCTGCGGTAGACGAGGTGCGCGGCCGCCAGGTCCTCCACCGCGATCCCCAGGGACTTGAACAGCGTGATGTCCTCCCGCGAGGTCCTGCCCGGGATGCGGCCCAGCAGCACTTCGCCCAGCTCGCCGAGGATGTGGGCGTCGTCGAACGCACCTTCCTGCCTGGGGATGAGGAAATCCCCGGCTTCGGCGAGCGCCGACTCCCTTCGGTCCACGAAGAGCCGCGCGCGGGCGACCGCGGCGGTGTCCAGCTCGCGGGCGGTGGCGAAGCAGGCGCCGACTGCGTTGATGTGAGCGCCGGGCGAAAGCCACGCGCCCTCGAGAACCGGCTCGCGAGCGGCGGTGGTGGTGCACACCAGATCCGCTCCTTCCGCCGCGGCGCGGGCGGTCGGCATCGGCAGGACTTCGAGCCCGAGCCTCGGCCCCTCGCGCGCAGCCAACGCCCGCGCGTGTCCCTGATCGCGGCTCCACACCCGCACCCGCCGCAGCCTGCGCGTCACCGCCATGGCTTCGAGGTGCGAGGCGGCCTGCACGCCCGATCCCAGGAGGGCCAGATCGCCGGCGTCCTCCCGGGCCAGCACGCGCGTCGCCACCGCGCTCACCGCAGCGGTGCGGATGGCGGTGATGGCGCTTGCGTCCACGAGCGCGATCGGGCTGCCGCGTGCGGTGTCGAAGAGCAGCACTGCGCCCTGGTGGGAGTCGTAGTCGGTTCCATGGTTGCCGGGAAAGATGCTGACCACCTTGAGCCCCAGGCTCCGAGGGTCGCCGAGATAGGCCGGCATCAGCCCGATCATCCCGGTGCGGTCGGGCATCCACACCATCGAGCGCAGCGGCAGCACGGCGTCCCCGCGGCTCGTGGTTTCGAGGGTTTCGGCCATCAGGTCGGCACACTCCGACATCGGGAGCAGCCGCTCCACGTCCTGCTGCGAGAGGACGAGAAGGCTCATGCCGGGATCTCTTCCCGGGCGGCGAACGCACCCAGGAGACGCGCCGGGTCGACGTTGCCCCCGGAGACCAGCGCCGCGACCCGTGTCCCGCGCGGCAGGATCACCTTGCCGGCCAGCAGCGCGGCGGTGGCCGCCGCCCCCGAACCCTCCACGTAGAGCTTGGCGCGGGTCAGGAGCAGCTCCATCGCCCTCACGATCTCGGCCTCGGTCACGGTCACCACCTGATCGACCCCCTGCCGGGCGATCGCGAGCGGAAGCGCGCCCACGAACGGGGGCGTCATCCCATCGGCGAGAGTCCGCTCGGGACGCGGCACCGGCACCGGAATGCCCGCCTCAAGGGCGGGGCCGAGCCCCGGGCCCGCTTCCAGCTCCACCGCCACCACTCGCGCTTCGGGCCGGAGCGCCTTGACCGCCGAGATCACCCCGCCGAGCAGGCCGCCTCCTCCCACCGGCACCACGACCACGCCCACGTCGGGCAGGTCCTCGACGATCTCGAGCCCCACGGTGCCGGCGCCGGCCAGGACGACCGAATCGTCGAAGGGGTGTATGAAGGTGAGCCCGCGCTCCCGCTCCACCTCGCGCAGCCGGTCGAACAGGGTGGCGCGGTCGTCGTGCAGGATCACCTCGGCGCCGTAGCCACGCGTCGCCTCGAGCTTGGAACGCGGCGCGTCCGTGGGCATCACCACCGTGCACGGGGCGCCGACCTGGCGCGCCGCCCAGGCCACCGCCTGGGCGTGGTTCCCGGCCGACACCGTCACCAGGCCGCGCGCGCGCTGGGCCGTGGAGAGCGACAGCACCTTGTTGAGCGCACCACGGGGCTTGAACGAGCCGGTCTTCTGGAAGCTCTCGCACTTGAGAAAGAGCTCGACCCCGATGCGCTCCCCGAGCGAGCGGGCGGATAGCAGCGGCGTCCGGTGAACCTGGCCGCCGATACGGGCCGCGGCCTCGCGGATGTCGTCCAGCGGAATCATGAGGCGGCGAGTCTACGCGCGGAGAGGTGGGCGCGCACGCCCCGAATGGCGACGCGTCCCGACGGCGGCGTAGGGGCTTTCAAGGAGCTTCGCTGGAGGTCAAGGCCCCTCGATAACGATCTCGAGAGCACGGATCAGGGCCTCCACCTCGCCGGCTTCACCGCGGCCGGATGCGACATGGCGCAACAACCCCTCCCCGTCCACCAAATAAACGTTGGTCGCATCGGCTGTGAATCCATAGGCCTGCGCGACGACGCCTTTCCAGTCGAGCAGTATCGCGGGCTTGCGCAAGCCGTCCGTGTTGAGCCCGGTGAAGCGCCCGCGCACCATGCCGTGGAGAATGCCTGGCACGCCTTTGAGGTTCGCGATCCGCACCACCCGGATGCTCGGTGAGCTCGCCGAATCCGACTCGAGGCGCTCGTTCACTGGCCGAATCCAATGACCCATGAAGCGGCTGCCCTTGCGGTCGCCGCACACCATCAGAACGATCTGACCACGCGCCTCCCTCAGCCGGAAGCGCTGGTCGTACTGGTCGGCCAGCATGAAGTCGGGCGCTGGAGTACCCACAACTGCGCCGGCGTACAAGCGGGGAGGAGTCAGAGTGAACACGGCGAGCCCCAGCAGAGCCAGCGCCGCGATCACGAGCGCCCCCCGCATTTGGAAGCGATCCGGGATCGTGCCCCCTGCCCTCCAGCCTTGGTCCAGAGGGGAGAGCCCCGCTTCGACGACCAGACGATCAGCCCTTGCGCCGCGCCCAGATTGCCAGGGCGGAGGCGAGCGCCCACAGCAGCAGCACGAGGCCCAATGCCTCCCCCGCCACCATGGGCCAGAGCCTCTGACGGATGTCCCCGAGGAGTCCCAGCACCGTCCATGGGCCATAAACGATCGCAAGCAGAATGAGCGGCCAGGGTCGAAGGGAACGAAGTCCCAATCGGGCGGTGGTCACACCCGCCAGACCCAGGACCAGGAACGCGGGACCGTGCCAGCTGAAGGCCGACGGGATCGCCCCTGCAAGGCGCAGCGTCGTGACCGTGACCCCGCTCATGATGAAGATGATGCCAATCGCCACAAAGACGCGTCGCGCGGCTTCGAACGTCATGAAGACCGACAACCGATGGGTCGGGTGCGTCGGATCCATGGATCACCCGATCGGGTGCGCGCGCAGGACGAGCGCAGCACCGTTCATGGGACCATTGATGATGCCGTGAAGGATGGCGCACAGGACGACGTTGTCCGTTCGATACCGCAGCCACGAGAAGCTGAGGCCGCACACCAGGACCCCCACCGCGTAACCGCCCATCGCCATCGGATGTTGCTGCCAGGATCCGAGCGGACCCAGTCCGTGCAGCGGACCGATGAGGAACAGAAGCGTGTTGAGGGCAACGGCAGGCTTCCATCCGCCCAGTCGCAGGAGCCCGGTCATGATCAGGCCCCGGAAGCCGGTCTCCTGATTGAACCCGAACAGGAACTCACCTAATCCCCACCCGAGGCCCTCCCCGGTCAATCCCGCGTTCCAGATGCGCGGCCAGCGGGGACCCGCAACGCTCGACACGACCGCGAGCTCGCAGGTGGCGATCACGGCCAGAGCACCCCACTCCCATCGGCTCCATCGTCGTCGCGGGACCCCCACGGCCGGGAGGGGCATTCTGGCGAACCGGACAAGGACGAGAGGCGCCAGGATCATCGCGGCCTCGATGCCGATCCGCAGAGGCAGGTTGAACCAGGGACTTTCCGGCCGGAGGTGAGCCATGGTGGGCCGCACGATCCAACGGATCGGTAGCTCCAGGGCGAGTCCGAGCGCCAGGAGCCACGAGGCCTGGCGTGGCGTCAGGGACTTCCAGTGGGCGGATATCGGACGCGTCCACGCCCGAGAAGGCGCCTCGGTGGAGCGGGAGCGGTCGGTCATCGGGCCCTCTTGCGCACGCGGGGACTCTGTCGCCGGCTTCGGGTGGCGGCTTCTCTTCTCAGGGACGAAACCGCTTCCTGGCTCCATTGGATGAGCGCTTCCGAAAGATGTCGTCCGTAGCTCACGGTCATGAGCCAAAAGGGACGGCTCGAGTGCTCCCGCCACTTGCGGCGGATCTGCTCCTCCAGGTGCCGGTAGCGGTCCAGACGATCCGTCTCACTGGTGAGCACGTGTTGGACGTGAGCAAGGTGGTCCGCGATGGAGCCCCGCTCGCCGAAGAACAGCTTAAGGAGCAGCTCGTTCCGAGGCGGTTGCGCTTTCGGCCGCTCCGATCTCCAGCCTCCAAGCACCTCCCGCCCTTTGTCCCTGATTTCGTACTCCTGGCGGTTGCGTCCCGCCCGCCCGCGTCGAGAGAGGGGCCGCACCAGCCCTTCCGCCACGAGCTCGCGGAGCGTCGGATAGATCTGGCCGTAACTTTCGCTCCAGAAGTGCCCGATGCTGCTGGACGCCACCTTGCGAATCTCGTAGCCGGACATCGGTGCCAGGCTGAGGAGCCCGAGGATCGCGTAGCGGGAAGAACGGTAGCGGAGCGCGCTCATGTATCTGCAAGATACCTATCTTGGAGATAGTGGTCAAGGATGAACTGAGGCTCGAGCCCCATCATTTCTGGCTCGCGACCTGAGGGAGGACATCGGACGGTCGAGCCGGCAGGTGTCGACACCTACCCCGAGGGAACCTAGGGGAGCGGCACGTCCCGGCCCGCGAGGGGGATCACGCGCGCCTGCCCGACGACGCCCCTGCCGAGCAGGTCGTCGGCCGCCCGCTCGGCGCTGCGCCGGTCGCGGAAGGGGCCGAGCACGATCCGGTAGACGGCGGTGCCATCCTCCCAGGCGTTCACGACGCGGGAGGGAAGCCCGGTGGCCGCGGCCAGGCGGTCGCGCTCCTCCTTCGCACGGTCAGAAAGGAGGTAGCTGGCGACCTCCAGACCGAGCTGCCGCGGGCGACCGGTGCTCGCTGCCGAGTCGGCGTCGGCAGGGGGCCTGATCGTGCCGGCGGCCGGCGACGCGGACGCCTGGATCGGAGCCGACGCTTTGACGGCGGCGGTCGCGGGAGCCGGCGCCCTGACGGTTGCCACCGCGGGACCCGTGCCTCCGGGATCGGATGGCTTCTCGACCGATATTCGCGGGCCGGACGCGACCCGTGCGCGGCTCCCATCCCGCTCGTCGGCTGGTCGCGGGAGCAGCAGCACTACGATCGCGGCGATGAGCACCAGCACCGCCGCGGCGGCGATCCACGTCGTGGTGTCGTTTCGCGGGCGGGTCCGCGGGGGACGCACGGGGGCCACCCGGTAGATCTCGGGAATGATCAGGGGCTCTTCGGCGCTCTCGATGACCTCGGTGAGGTCCTCGTGGACGTCCCCGGGGGGCTCCCCGGAAGCCTTCGCGGTCGGCGCGATCAAGCGCCCGCCGATGCGCGAAAGGCCCTCCGATCCGATGAAGCGCGAGACCCAGGCCCGCGCGTCGGGATCCAGGGTCTCGGAGGGCTCGGTGGGGAGCTGGAACGTGGATGGAGCGGTCGAGCCTGCCGGCAATGGCGCGTTCTTTCCCGGTCTCTTCGGGCGAGTGTCTCGAGGTGGTGCGCTCGATATCTGAGGCTCGACCGCCGGCGCATCGGTGACGGTCTGGAGCCAGGAATCGGCCGCGGCCTGCACGTGTTCCGGCGTGACGGCGTCTGCCGACTGGCCAGCGGCGTTTTGCATGGCCTGGCCCGCGAGCGTGTTGATCGCCCGCGGAATCCCGCGCGCCTGCCGGTGGATCTCTTCGCAGGTCTCGGGCGGGAACAACGTGGCCGCATCGCCGCCGGCGGCCGACACGCGATGGTGGATGTAGCGCCCGGTGTCGTCGGCCGAAAGAGGGTTCAGGCGGCCGTGGAAGGCGATCCGCTGGCGGAGCTGCTCGCACTCGGGCCGCGCCAGCCGGATCTCCAGCTCGGGCAGCCCGGCCAGAACCACCTGGAGGAACGCCCGCCCCTCGGCGCTGTTGGAGAGCAGCCGGATCTCCTCCAGCAGCTCCGGGCTCAGATCGTGCGCCTCGTCAACGATCAGCACCGCGCTCTGGTCCCGGCCGCCGACCTCGGTGAGGTGCTGCTCGAGCCGGGCCAGCGCCTGGGGCTTCGTCGGGCTCCTGGGGAGCGCGATGCCGAAGCGGAGGCAGATCTCCTCGAGCAGCTCGGCGCGGGAGAGCGAAGGATTGGCGACGTACGCGATGGAAGCGCGCGGCTCCCAATCGGTCCGGGCTTCGGAGAGCAGCGACGTCTTCCCGGTGCCCGCGTCGCCTGTGACGACCACGAACGGCTCGCCGCTCCCAATCGCCCGGTTCAGGGCGTCGAGGATCTCCTGGCGCTCGGGGGCCGCGTAGACCAGTCGCGGATCATGGCCTGCGCCGAACGGGTTCTCTCGCAGGCCGAATGGATGGCTCGACATCGTCCCCTCGAGGGCAGGTTCGAAGCTCCGGGCTCGATCTGTTATCGGCCGGTGAGGTTCGAAGCTTGCCTGCGGGGACGGCCAGGGGGCATGCCGGGTCAGCGCGGATTGATGCCCCCATGGGTTCCTGATACGGTGCGCCCGTGACCGATGCCGTCTCCCACGATCGAGGCGAGGAATCGCCAGAGGCCAAGGCTCTCTGGTTCAGGTCGTTGAGCCTCACGGAGCGCATGGATCTGCTCTGCTGGTTCACGAACCTCGCCCTCGAGGCCAACCCCGATCTCCCGGACCGCAAGCATGCTGGACCGACTCGAGGGCGTATTCGCGTCCTTACGAAGCCGTGAAGTCAAGTATGTGGTCGTGGGTGGGATCGCTGCCGTGCTGCACGGCGTGCCCCGGGCCACTTTCGACCTGGACCTCTTCATCCAAGCCACGCCGGGCAACGCGCGCCGATTGCTCGATGCACTCCTCGATGCCGGTCTCGGCACGGCGTCGCTGACCAGCCCTGAAGATCTGGTCGCCAATGAGATCACGGTCTTCAAGGATCGAATCCGGATCGACGTTCTGACCTCCGTGCCCGGCCTGGAGTCCCTCTCTGCCAACATGGATGAGACACCGACCCCCTGGGAGTTTAGTGTAGAGGGCGAGACGGGATTCGACGATGTCCACGAGTCTGGAGGCGTCAGGGATGACGGTGGCGACCGAGGTGGTGGCGA
>Ga0247727_10020507_pt1 | contig 10094 bp, 9 predicted proteins | sample WisWelCaveWW1625_FD_202498 | JGI IMG/M metagenome (GOLD analysis project Ga0247727, IMG submission 202498) | Biofilm microbial communities from Wishing Well Cave, Virginia, United States - WW16-25 | ecosystem: Environmental > Aquatic > Deep subsurface > Groundwater > Cave microbial mat | place...
AAGGACTAAGACGAAGTTCATTGACCGTTTTTTGATGACCATCATCTCGGTTCTTTAAGGAGGGAGCATCATGAGAGTTCATAAGACAGGCTGGGCGTTCCTCGCTGCCATGGCCCTGGTGGTCTGCGTGACCTCCACCGCCCTGGCCATCGAAGCGTTCCAGGAGCGGTTCGAGTGGGGCGACATGAGCAAACCGACCACGTTGCAGGGACGGGTGATCATCATCGATCCCTACGATGAAGCGGTGTGGATCAACGTCGCCGTGTTCGGCGGCAATGCCGAGAGCGGCTATTTCTGGCAGAAGATTCATCCGGGAAAAAATCTGAAATTCTACGCGGACAAGGGCGCGTGGGACGAATTGAAGAAACTGGCCCGTCCCCATGCAGGACCGGCGGCGGCCAAGGAAGTGCCGCCTGCTTCTTCGACGGCCTTGATCGAGTTTACGGTGCAGGAGACGGAGCAGAACCACCGGGTCATCAGCTCGGTGAAGAAGCTGCCGGAAATTGCCGGCGAGCCGGCGAAGCCACGGGGCATCCGCACCTTGAAAGAAGCGGCCTGCCAGGGCAAGGATGAATTCGAGGCCGGCTGCTACAAGGCCAAGCAGATGCTCAATACCTCTCCGAAGGGCGCCGGCACGGTGCCCATGCACTACGATGTGCTCATCCCTGGCGGGAAACCGGTGGGTGGGCTGACGCCATGGACTGCCGAGTATAATTTACCTGGCAGCGGTGGCGGCGGGCACTAAGATTTAGCGAGTCTGTTTTTCAAAGGGGCGGCGTTCCGAAAGGGACGCCGCCCCTTTGCTTTGTTCGATCGCCTATACGCTGCCGCGACACGCCTGCCTACCGCGACCCGGGCAGGCAGGCAGCGGGCTTGCTGCTCAGTCGGTCAACGTACTGTGTTCAGTACGCCTTCCTCCCTCGCAGCTTCACGCGCCGGTCTCGCGACGCGTCTCTCGATCTCACCAGAGCTACAAGACAAGCTGGATTTATTTTTTTGTCTCGTCGTCTAGACTTCGCTGCAGCTTGGCCAGCCGGTTCATGGCCTCGAGCGGCGTCATCGAGAAAAGATCAATCTGGCGGACTTCCTCGATGAGCGGATGGGGAGGGGGGAGCATTGGATCGGGAGATGACGGATTAAGCTGAGCGGTGGAAGCAGAGGCCGATGACTGTTCCAACTGTGCCAGGACTTCCCGCGCCCGATTGATGACGGGAGCAGGCAGTCCGGCGAGCCGGGCCACGTGAATGCCGTAGCTTCGGTCTGCGCCGCCCTCTACGATTTTGCGAAGAAACAGCACCTCTTCATCCCGTTCCTTCACCGCCACCGTGTAGTTTTTCACGCCTGGGTGCCTGTTCGCCAGTTCCGTCATTTCGTGATAGTGCGTGGCAAACATCGTCCGCGCGCCGACATGGCTGCGGTCCTGGATGTATTCCGCGACGGCCCAGGCGATGCTCAGCCCGTCGTAGGTACTGGTGCCGCGCCCGATCTCATCCAATAGAATGAGACTGCGCGCAGTGGCGCCGTTGAGAATCTGTGCCGTCTCGGTCATTTCGACCATGAACGTACTCTGGCCCGCGGCCAGATTATCGGAGGCGCCGACGCGGGTGAAGATCCGGTCCGCAAGGCCGATGCGGGCGGAACGGGCCGGCACGAAACTGCCGATCTGGGCCATCAGCACGATCAATGCGACCTGTCGTAAATAGGTGCTCTTGCCGGCCATGTTGGGGCCGGTCAGGATCAGGAGTCGGTTGGTCTCCAGGTCGAGGAGTGTGTCGTTGGGCACGAAGCCTTGCGGCAAGTCCAACCGTTCCACGACGGGATGCCGGCCGTCGCAGATTCTAATTTCCCCTCCCTCGTCTATGTCGGGCCGCGCATAGCCGTTGAGCGCGGCTGTTTCCGCAAGCGACGCCAGCGCATCGAGCACGGCGAGGGCGGATCCCATCGCCTGGACGCGGGCGGTCTCCCGCGCCAGTTGCACCCGGATGCGCTCGAAGAGTTCCTGCTCGAGTGCTTTTTGTTTCAGGTCGGCGCCAGTGACCTTGTCTTCCAGTTCCTTCAGTTCCGGCGTGATGAATCGCTCGGCGTTGGCGAGCGTCTGCTTGCGGCCGTAGTCGGAGGGGACCTTCGCCAGATTGGTTTTCGTGATCTCGATGTAATAGCCGAAGACCTGATTGAACCGGATCTTCAGGGACTCGATGCCGGTGCGTTCACGCTCCCGCGCTTCCATCTGGGCGATCCAATGCTTGCCGTCACGCCCGATCGTCCGCAACTCGTCCAGCGTTGCGTCGTGGCCCTCGCGGATGATGCCGCCGTCCCTGATCGACACGGACGCATCCGGCAGGATCGTTTTCTCGATCAAATCGTGGATGTCGGCCAGGTTGTCCCAGCTCGCGACCATCTCGCGCAGCAACGAGGTGCGGCAGGAGGCCGCCCGTGCGCGGAGCTCCGGCAGGACCGCCACCGATTGTTTGAGCGCCAGCAGATCGCGCGGCGAGGCCGCCCCCAGCGAGACGCGGCTGCTCAGGCGCAGGATGTCCTGCACGGACCGCAGCGCGGTCCGGATCGCCACGCGGGTTTCGAGGGCCTGCAACAGTTCACCGACGGCGTCGAGCCGGGCCCGGATCGGATCCATGCGAAGCAGGGGGCGGACGATCCAATCTTTCAGCAGCCGGACGCCCATCGCCGTGACGGTGCGGTCCAGGACCGCCAGCAGGGTCGCGTCCTGCCGGTTTTCGGCCAGCGACCGGATGAGTTCGAGGTTTCTGATCGTCGCGCCGTCGAGGTGCATGTTCTCGCCCGAGCGGCGGACCCGGAGCCCGCGCAGGTGCGCCAGGCTGGCCGTCGGCCTAGTCTCGCGCAGGTACCGCACCAGCGCGCCGGCAGCCTGAATGCCGAGCGTCAGGCCCGTGCAGCCGAATCCCTCCAATGAGGAGACATGGAATTGTTCCAGCAGCGCCCGCTCTGCCTCGCGGGCGTCGAACGATGACGAATCCTGGGCGCAGAGCCGCGCGCCGCCCGCGCGACCGCAGGCTGCGCGAATCGGATTGGCGAGAGAGGAGGAGTGGATCACTTCCTTCGGTTCCAGCCGAGCCAGTTCGTCCTGCAGGTCGTGTAGGGCCTGCTCTCCCGTAAACTCCGCCACCCAAAACTCTCCCGTGGAGAGATCGAGTGCGGCCAACCCGACTGCGGATCTGTCCGGCGAGAGGGACGTCGCGGTGACGGCGGCCAGGAAATTGGATTCCGTCGGGCGCAGCAGTTCGGCGTCCGTGAGGGTGCCGGGCGTATACAGGCGAACGACTTCGCGGCGCACCAGTCCCTTGGCCAGTTTCGGGTCTTCCACCTGATCGCAGAGGGCGACCGTCCGTCCGGCCTTCAGCAGTTTGGCGATGTACCCGGTGGCGGCATGGTAGGGAACGCCGCACAGTGGAACCGGAGCGGCGCTGGACTTGTCGCGCGAGGTGAGGGCGATCGAGAGGAGCCGCGAAGCCTCTTCCGCATCCTCGTAGAACATTTCGTAGAAATCGCCCACGCGGAAGAACAGAATGGCGCCCTCGTAGGCGCGTTTGATCTCCCGGTATTGACGCATGAGAGGGGAGAGGTCGGTGTCGCTCATGCCGGGGGCTCGTCATCTCCGGCGAGAGGAGAGGCGTGATCGGATTCCGTGCCGCGCTCCGCCTCCCGCAGTTGCTCCAGTTCGGCCTCGGCCTCCTGCAGCTGCTTGGTCTTGCGCCGCAACTCAATCCGTCCGCGCACCCAGGCTGGAAACAGCAGGATGGACGAGACCAGCAGGCCGATCACGAAGGCGCTCAGAATGGGGACATACACCTGAGTCTCCGCCGTCTTGAGGCCGAAAAAATATCGCAAGGTGATCACCGGCTCGCGGTTCTGGAGAAAAAAGCTCAGCGAGAGGGCGAGCAGGATGAAGATCAGGATCAGGCGAATCATCGGCGGGTCCGTTTCTTCGCGCGCCTTCCAGCAGATGCGGTCAGTGTGTTGAATCGTGCGCGAAGTTTCCGGTAGGTCGCCTGCAGGTGTTCAGGCATCACGCGGGCCTCTGCAAATAATGGCATGAAGTTCGTGTTCTCATCCCAATGTGGAACAACGTGGTGGATCATGAGCGTGCTCGCTTTCCCGATCCTCCACGAACGGGCTTCGCGCTCATCCGCTGGAAGCGTGCACGAAGTTTCTTCCATATCGCCTGCAGGTGTTCAGGCATCACGCGGGTTTCCGCAAAGAGCGGCATGAAGTTCGTATCCCCGTTCCAGCGCGGCACGATATGGAGGTGCACGTGGGCCTCGATGCCGGCTCCGGCGACACGGCCCAGATTGATGCCGACGTTGAACCCTTCCGGCTTCATCTCGGCCCGCAGGACTTTGAGCGAAAGTTGGACGAGATGCAGCAGGTCCAGAGCGGCTTCATCGGGAAGCTGCTCCAGGTTTTTGACGTGCGCATAAGGCGCGATCAGCAGATGGCCGCTGTTATACGGGAAGAGGTTCATCATCACGAGCCCGTGGCGTCCCCGGTGCAGGAGGAGGTTGATCTCGTCGCGCCGTTCCTTGGGCTTGACGCAGAAGATGCATTTGGCGGGCTTGCGCGCGTGCTTAATGTAGGCCATGCGCCAGGGCGCCCAGAGGACTTTCATGACGCCTGTCTCCTTTGTCCGGCTGTCCGGCCTGAGAGTCGTTGTCTTCGCACGCGCGCCAGCAGGCGACGCGCCTGCGCTCCTCGAGGGATGACTGCAATCTCGCGGACGTTGGGGCTGCGGTGTCGAAGATGGATCTCCAGGCGATCGGTCGGCAGTTCGTCACCGGCCTTGTCCGCCCATTCGATCACCGTCACCGTGCGCCCATCGTCATAGTCGGATAATCCGAGGTGAGGCAGTTCCGTGTGAGATTGAAGCCGGTAGAGGTCCGCGTGGGCGAGCCGTACGCGGCCATGGTATTCGTGGATCAGGACGAACGTCGGGCTGCTGACAGATCGTGGAGATGCCCCGAGCCCCGCGGCCATGCCGCGCACCAGGGCCGTTTTTCCAGAGCCCAGTTCACCGTAGAGCGCCACGATTTCACCTCCCTGCAGCGAACGACCGATGCGGCGGCCGAGGCGGTCGGTGTCTGCAACGGACTTTGACAGACAGTGCCACTCACCGGTCGGAGGCTGCCGGGGCTGATGCCCTTCCCGGCGAACGGTGCGCGCTCTAGTTGTGTGCGCCATGGATCGTCTCGGTCAGGGCGCAGGGAATCTGCTCGATCACATCACCCGCCATCAGACCGGCCAATCCCCGCTCGGCCGCTGCCAGATCTCCGGCCAGCCCGTGCAGGTACGTGCCGGCGCAGGCCGCGTCCCAGGGGCTCAGCCCCTGCGCCAGCAGTCCGACAATCATGCCGGTCAGCACGTCGCCGGTGCCTGCGGTCGCCATGCCGGGATTACCGGTCGGGCAGACGCCCGCGCGTCCGTCGGGGTGTGCAACGACGGTGCGGGCTCCCTTCAAGACGAGCATGACGTTCCGCGCCCGCGCGAATGTCACAGCGGCGCCGATGCGATCCTCGTTGATGGAACGGGTTGACGCTCCGTCCACCAGCCGGGCCATTTCTCCCGGATGGGGCGTGAGGATCGGTGGAATCTTGCAGGCGTCCAACAACGAGGTCCGCCCGGCGAGCGCGTTGAGCGCGTCAGCGTCCAGCACGGATGGTTTTTCCAGTCGCGGCAGCAGCGCATGGATCAGCTCGACTGTCTCCGGATGCGTGGTGAGGCCCGGCCCGACTGCCACCGCCGTCCGCGCATTGATGAATGACAGGAGATCTTCGAGACCGGTCCGTGCAAGGGTTCGGGCCTTCGTTTCCGGCATGGGCATGGTCATGGCTTCCAGCAGCTTGGCTTCCAGCGTGTCGTTGACACTCGCCGGCGTGGCGACTGTGACCAGGCCTGCGCCGACCCGTAACGCGGCCCTGGCGGCCATGGCCGCCGCGCCGGTCTTGCCGACCGAGCCCGCGATGATGCCGGCATGGCCGTAGGTGCCCTTGTGCGAAGACAACCGGCGATCGGGAATCAGCCGGCGCACAGTTTCGTGCGTCAAGAGGGTCACGCGGCTCGTGATTGTCTCCACGAATGCCTGGGGAATGCCGATGTCCACAACTTCAATCCGTCCGGCGTGATCGAGGCCCGCGCCGATATACAGGCCCAATTTCGGCAGCCCGAATGTGACGGTCATGTCGGCCCGGACGGCCGCGCCCATGACTGCGCCGGTGTCGGCATGGATGCCGGACGGAAGATCCACCGCGACGACGGGCCGCCCCGCGTCGTTGATCGCTTCGATCGCGGCTCGATAGGGAGCCGAGACGGAAGCCGAGAGGCCGGTTCCCAGAAGCGCGTCCACGATCATATCGCTCTGAGCCAGAGCATTGCGGATCGCATCGGGCGCCGGAGCAGCCGACACGGCTTTCGCGCCGGCGACGGAGAGAAATCTCCGGTACATCGTTTTGGCGTCGCCCGACAGATCGTCGGGGCGAGCCAACAGCAGGACCCGTACCTTGGCACGTTGCTTCCGGAGCAACCGCGCCACGACGAAGCCGTCGCCCCCGTTGTTGCCCTTGCCACAGAGGATCGTGACGGTTTCCCCGGACAGGGAACCGGCGGCCCGTTCCATGGCCTCGACCACGCCGCTCCCAGCCCGCTCCATCAATGTGGCGCCAGACACCTTCGCCTCCGCGATGGTCCGGCGATCCAGTTCCTTCATTTGGGCGGCGGTGACGATTTTCATGGGAGAGTCCACTTGCGTTTGAGCGATGGCCGTTAACGGTCTTTTGTCAACACGACTTCGGCGACGGCGTAGTCGGTGTCGTGAGACAGGCTGACGTGGATGCCGGTGACACCGGCGCGCTTCATCAGCGTTTTGACGCGGCCCGAGACAGTCGCGCACGGACGTCCGGTTCGATCGTTGAGCACCTGAATGTCGTGCCAGCTGATCCCATCCGCCCAGCCGGTCCCCAGCGCTTTCAGCACGGCTTCCTTCGCCGCGAAGCGTCCGGCAAACGACGCATACGGCGCCGGCCGCCCCGCGCAGTAGCGGCGTTCAGCCGCTGTGTAGAGACGGTCGAGGAACCGCGCCTGCCACCGCTCCGCGATGGCGCGCACGCGGTCGATTTTGACAAGGTCCAGGCCGATACCGATGATCGTCATGCAGGCCTGCCGATCAGCTGCTTCATCTCGCGCACCGCCTGGTCCAATCCGACCAGCAGGGCGCGCGCGACGATACTGTGGCCGATGTTGTATTCCTCGATTTCCGAAATGGCCGTCAGCCTTTGAATATTCCAATAATTCAGCCCGTGCCCTGCGTTGACGCCGAGTTTCAGTTTGACCGCCAGCTGCGCGGCCTTCACGACGGCCAGGAATTCCGTTTCAAGTTCCTGCTCGGACTGCGCGTTGGCGTAACGGCCGGTGTGGATTTCGATACAGTCCGCCCCGACGGCCCTGGATGCCTTGATTTGGTCGGCGTCGGGTTCGATGAAGAGGCTGACCGGAATGCCTCCGTTCCGCAGCGCGTCCACAACTCGTTTCAACCGGCTCTTGTGGCCGGCGACGTCCAATCCTCCCTCGGTTGTGAGCTCCTGCCGCCGTTCCGGCACCAGCGTGACGTAGTGCGGCTTGACGGCCAGCGCGATTTTCACCATCGCATCGTCGGCGGCCATTTCCATGTCCAGTCTGGTCTTGACGGTCTGGCGTAGCAGCGTCAGGTCGCGGTCCTGGATGTGGCGGCGGTCCTCGCGAAGATGGACGACGATGCCGTCCGCCCCGGCCAGTTCGGCCAGCACAGCGGCGGCCACCGGGTCTGGTTCGCTGCCGCCCCTGGCCTGCCTGAGGGTGGCGACATGGTCAACGTTGACGCCGAGACGGGGCATGAGAACGTAATCTCCTGGGAAGCGGATGAGGCGGAAACCGGAAATGGAATCGAGTTTACAACCGTTTACAATCGGTTAGGGCATTATTGCAAAAACCCTCCTGGCAGGCAAGGACTCTGCAGACGTTTGATGGGTCGCCGTAGCACGGGAAAGGCGAAAACCTCCCAACCCCCGAAGAAAATTGACTGATTTGGCCCGCTGCATTAGAATGAAACCTTCCTATACAGGGGCCGTGAACGTGGGGCGTGGCGGTTTGTAGCAAGGCTCCGTCCGTCCTGAAAGTTTCGGAGAATTCAGCAGATAGGCTGATGGCGATGATTGAAACGTTTTACAGAATCAAACGGCTGCCGCCCTACGTGTTTGCGCAGGTGCAGGCGCTCAAATTGGATGCGCGCCATCGCGGCGAAGACATCATCGATTTCGGCATGGGCAATCCCGACCAGCCGACGCCGGACCATATCGTGAAAAAATTGATCGAGGTCGCGAGCAATCCAAAAAATCACCGCTATTCCGCGTCGCGCGGCATCACGAAGCTCCGCCACGCGATCACCGGCTGGTACAAGCGACGCTACGACGTGGACCTGGATCCGGAAACGGAAGCCATCGTCACGATCGGATCGAAGGAGGGCATCGCGCACCTGGCGCTGGCCATGGTCGGGCCGGGCGACGTCGTGCTGACGCCGACGCCGACCTATCCGATCCACATGTACAGCGTGATCATCGCCGGCGGCGACGTGCGCGGCGTCGAGCTGCGCCAGGACAGCGACTTCTTCGAGGATCTGACGCGGGCGTACCGGCAGACGCTGCCGCGGCCGCGCGTGCTGATCATCAACTTTCCCCACAACCCGACGACGGCGGTGGTGGACCTGGAGTTTTTCAAGAAGATCGTCGCCTTCGCCAAGGAGCACAACGTCATCGTCGTGCATGACCTGGCCTACGCAGACATCGTGTTCGACGGCTATCGCGCGCCGAGCCTGTTGCAAGTTCCGGAGGCCAAGGACATCGGGGTGGAGTTTTACACGCTGTCCAAGAGCTACAACATGCCGGGCTGGCGCGTGGGCTTTTGCGTCGGCAACCGCGAGGTGATCGGCGCCCTGGCCAAGATCAAGAGCTATCTGGACTACGGCATTTTCCAGCCGGTCCAGATTGCGAGCATCATCGCGCTGAATGGACCGCAGGACTGCGTGAAGGAAACGGTCGCCCGCTATCAGGGGCGCCGCGACGTGCTGGTGGACGGGCTGACCAGGGCCGGATGGGCGGTCAACAAGCCGCGGGCGACGATGTTCGTCTGGGCCAGGATTCCGCCTCCGTTTCGCGGGATGGGCTCGCTCGAATTTTCGAAATTGCTGCTGAAGGAAGCGAAGGTGGCTGTCTCGCCGGGCATCGGATTCGGAGAGGGCGGGGACGAATACGTGCGGTTCGGGCTGGTCGAGAATGAGCACCGGACCCGGCAGGCCGTGCGGGGCATCAAGAAGGCGTTGAAGCTGGAGGGGCCGGAGTGAAGCCAGAATGAAGAAGGAACGGATCGGCGTCGGACTGATCGGGTTCGGAACAGTCGGCACCGGCGTCGCCAAAATATTGCTGGGCAGCGGCGCGCTCATCAAGCGGCGCACCGGCGTGCCGATCGAACTCGTGCGCGTGGCCGATCTGGACACGACCCGCGATCGCGGCGTCACGCTGCCGCCCTGCGTGCTGATCAACGACGCGAAGGCGCTGATCGACGATCCGGCGGTCGATATCGTCATCGAGTTGATCGGTGGCTACGACGCGGCCAAGCGGGTGATTCTCGACGCCCTGGCCAAGGGCAAGCCGGTGGTCACGGCCAACAAGGCCCTGCTGGCCGTCCACGGGGAGGAAATCTTCGAGGCTGCCGCGCGGCAGAAAGTCGATCTGGGGTTCGAGGCCAGCGTCGGCGGGGGCATCCCGGTGATCCGCGCCCTCACGGAGGGACTCGCGGCCAACACCATCCTGTCGCTGTACGGGATCATCAACGGGACCTCGAATTACATCCTGAGCCGCATGACCTGCGAGGGGCAGAGTTTTCAGGACGTGCTGGCCGAGGCCCAGGCGGCCGGCTATGCCGAGGCGGATCCGACGTTCGATGTCGCCGGCGTCGATTCGGCGCACAAGCTGGCCATCATGGTGAGCCTCGCCTATGGCACGCCGGTCAACGTGAAGGATATGTACACGGAAGGCATC
>Ga0247727_10020508_pt1 | contig 10094 bp, 10 predicted proteins | sample WisWelCaveWW1625_FD_202498 | JGI IMG/M metagenome (GOLD analysis project Ga0247727, IMG submission 202498) | Biofilm microbial communities from Wishing Well Cave, Virginia, United States - WW16-25 | ecosystem: Environmental > Aquatic > Deep subsurface > Groundwater > Cave microbial mat | place...
ATGCGGCTTTGGCCACCGTCCTCGACACGGCCAAGCAGGCGGGCGAGAATTTGTTCCAGAAGCTGGTTGCGTTGATGGGCCAACCCATCTTGCATTACGTGCAGCCCTCAACCCGGTGAATAGATACCAATAATATAAGCATAATGGGTCGCCACTATTTTTTGAAGGTCCGCTTGGAAAGATTTGGCATTTTCGCCGAATCTGGTTGCAACACCTGGATAGATGTCCCCAATTACAATCGAAGTGCCATCTTCCTTCATCGACTTTTTGGATGGCTTGACAGGAATTTTCCATGATTCGTTAGACACTTCATCATCTATCCAGTCCGGTGTTATCTCCACTTCATATGCATGATCCCCATTTTGGGTAGAAATCAGGCAATCTCTGCCCATTTTGAAAATTGCGCGCTTCAACCCAATCCCATACACGCCTACGCTTCCTGGAGCATCTACGGGGCGCTCACTGGCCCGGCCCATCCTAAAGGTGTAGTCATGTAATTCCCAAGGGATTCCTCCGCAGTTATCGTGAATCGCGAAAGAGTCTTTATCAAATTTAATCTCTGCCCAGAAACCTTTATAGGGTTTTAGCTCACTTCTTTTTGTCTTACTCCGCAATATCCCATCAACACAATTATCTAGAAGATCGAGAATAGCATCTTCCAGTTTAATGTCTCGTGTTAGCATCATTACAAAGAATGATTTCACGGGAGACGCGTCTACGGGCTCATATTGAATTTGATTCGTTTTTTTCATACCTGACCCTCCAGTTGTTGATTAACAAGCGCATTTCGGATGACTGCCATAATGCTTTCGGCCAGAAGCGGGCTAACACTGTTTCCTATCTGACGAAAACTGTGCCATTTTGACGGCGCAAACCGATACCAATCTGGGAAGCCTTGCAACCTAGCGGCTTCGCGTGGGGTGATAACACGGGGCAAAGTTGGGTGAATTGGACGAACGGCTTGATAACTTCCCCGATCAGAGCCTGTACCTGCTCGAAGCGTCGGGCAAAGACCGTCAGGCTTTAAACGGATTGATTTGGAAATTTTATCTGCTTCTCCAGGTTTCAATTGACTGTATCGTTTGACAACCTCCAGAGAATGACGCGTACCAAAACAACCAGAGGTTAGTCTTTTTTTTGTTAGTTTTTCCAACGCATCATTATCGCCAACTCCTTCAGGTATCTGCCCACTGACGCGATCCCAATAAGGAGATTCGGGTAACGGCCGAACAGGTCTCCAACTTTCTGGTTCAGTTAGCCATTGCTCATTAATACGAGTTGGAAGGCCACGCAAGGCATCGGCCACGGTCGTGGGAGTAGATACCTTAACGGCCTCAAAGTCCTTAAGTAATAGTGGTTGTACAGCATCTGAACGATACCCAATAAAAAAAACGCGCTCACGGTTGGTAGGTGCGCCAAAATCTGATGCTTTCATCCTCATGGGGTCAAGCACAACGTAGTCGTTTTCAACATATTTCAATGCTTCGGTTCTTATTACATCGTACTGGTTGTGAAGAATGCCGCGCACATTTTCAACAACAAAGAATTTGGGCTGACAGTCCTTAATCAACTCAAAAAACTTAACGAAGAGGTTGTTGCGGGGATCGGACACACTTCGTTTGCCCATAGTGCTAAATCCTTGGCACGGAGGCCCCCCAGCGAGTCCATCAAGTTCTCCTTTTTTTAGACCAGCTCGCTCCAATAGTTGCTTGCCATCAATTAGAGAAATATCGACTGACCAATGATTAGTATTGGGAAAATTGAGTTGATGAGCGGCCATTGCATGTCTGTCCAATTCCACAGCAAGAGCAAGATGGAATCCTGCACGAACAGCACCGAGGCTGATGCCGCCGACTCCCGCGAACAAATCGATTACCATTAGATTTCTGCTATTCATACCGACAGATTATAGTAAATTCTGAAAATTACGTATTTCCTCAACGTTCTGACTCGAAAACGACCAGCGCGGGATTAAGCGGCCCAATACAAATTGGATGAATCACAGTTTTTTCAGCCGATGAATCTGTGGTTATCCGTGTCGTCCGTGTACAGTTTACATCCGGTCAAGGATGGCTTTCTTCTTGGCCTCGTATTCTTGCGCGGTGATGAGGCCCTGGTCGAGCATGGCCTTAAGGTCGGCGAGTTTCTTAACGCGGTCTTCGGCGGTGCTGGCGGCGTTCAGGTTAATCACTTGCGCGCCCGACAGTCCGCTTTGTTCCATGAAGTCGGGCATGCCGTTTTGATTGGCATCATTCAGCAGGCCCGAGACCGAGCCAAACGCCTGCCGCGCTTCGGGCGGCAATTGATCCAAACTGGAATAGGCCTGGCCGTTGACGATATAGGTTTGCGCGGCGGTGACATTAGGTGTTCCACCCCCGCCGGGAAAGGCGTTGCCCCACGCTCTGGCCTTTGGCCCGATGATGACCACACTCTGCGGGTTATTTGAGTCAAATTTTATTTCCATCACCGCGCCCGGCTGATACTGTGAAATCTCAAAATACGAAATGATCTTGTGCGTCACGGCCTCATACGCCGGGCGCATGGAGGGCCGCACCGACAGCGTGATCTTAACGCGCGGCTGGCGATTGACGCGCATGCCGGTTTCCTGAAGCCCGATGATGGTGGCCTCCGCCGTTTCGCCGCTGGCGCGCAGGCGATTGTGCCGGATGCCATTCATCGCCAGCGGCCCAAACGCCAGGCCAAACACTAGAATGAAGAACCCGATGAATACAAACGGCAGGATGGTGGGCAGGAGCTCTTGCAGATTAAAGTCAGTGGGCATGACGGTCTCCAATTACTCTTCCAGCACCTCAAACGTGCCGCGCTGGGCCAGATGATAATCTATGTAGAGTTCAATCGTGTACTCGCCGGGGGCAAGCACAAAGTTATCGCTGTAGGCCAGGCTCAACGGCTTCTCGGCTGAACCGTCCGGGCCAAGGTCCCAGGGCACATCCAAGCGCCAGGAGGGATCTTCCTCGCCATTGATGTAAACTTTGAACAGCGCCGATTGTCCGTCCACCATCCCGGCATAATCAAACAGCACCGAGACTTCCTGACTCCCAAAGGCTACGGTGTCGGTGTAATCGTAATCCACCACATTGCCGTCCTCATCGTAGATGGGTTCACCAAACTCAAAGGGGCTGATGGAGGCGTTGAGCACACCCGTGGGGGGCTGGCCGGTGTACTCCAGCGCGGCGGCCATGCTCTTAAGTTCGGTCAACAAAGCCAGCGCGGCTTCGCGCACCACGCCCGGCGAGGCAATGGCTTCGCGCGCGGGTAGCCCTTCGCCCGTGTCCACCAGAACCACCAAATCATCCAGGCCCGAGGCCGCATCGTCGAGGCTCCACCACACATCGGAGGGCGGCTCGGCACCCGCGGCTTTGGCGTCGGCCACTTGTTGCGCGGCGTTGTTCATGCCCGTGGTGTATTCGGCGCGCGCGGCATCCACTTGCCCGGCGGAGAGCAGGCTGGGGGCGAGGTCAAATTGAATCCACAAATCGGCTGAACCGGCGCTGAGGGCGGTGCGGTTCATGACGGTGGCATCATCAAAGCGGCCCAACAGATAATAGGCCCAGGCCAGTTCACCGGCCACATTGGGGGTGGTGTTGCCATTGGCGTGGGCCTGCTCATAATCGGCGGCGGCGGCGGCATAATCGCCTCGCCCGGCATGGGCCTGGGCGCGTTCGACATAGGCATTGGCATAATTGGGCGCGGCTTGCAGGGCGGTGTCAAACTCGGCCACTGCTTCGTCCCAGCGCGCTTGATAGGCCAGCCCCACCCCGCGTGCATACGACTCAATGGCTCCCTCGCGGGCGCGCAAATCCGGGACGGGTGTGAGCAATACACTGATCGCCCAACCCACGGCCACCACCGTCAACACCAGGCCCGCGCCCGAAAAAATCCAGCGGGTGAGCGGCCCGGCAATGGTGGTGGACAGGCCAAAGAGGAAGAGCGCTACCGCCAACAGGGTGAGATGCACAATGTAGGTATTGGACTTGGCGTCCCAGCCATCTTTAACCACCGCCGCCGCCGCAAAGTTTTCGGTGAGGGTGGTGATGTTCACCAGACAAACTTCGGCCTCATAGCGGGCGATGTCGGCCTCGCCGCTCACGGCGTCAAAATACTCCGCGCCCAACAGCGGGCTCAGTTTGAGCATCTCATCGCCAGGGTGGCATAGCGGTCAGCGGCGGCCTCGTCGCCCCGGTTGGCGGCGGAGGCGGCCAGCAAATCCAATTCGTACCAGGCCTGATAGGCGGTGTTGTAATCGTAATTGACGCGGGCATCGCCGCTCACCTGCTGGCCCAAGGCCTCCAGCGCGTAGTTTTTGGTGTCACGGTTGGCGACATCATCCCGCGCCCCGGCGTCGCTCTGCAAGAAGGCGACGATGGCGGCCAGCGCCGTAACCAGCGCAATCAAGATGGCGATAATTTTTTTGAAGGATTCATCATTCGTGGTTCGCATGGCACTCTCCCTACAACTGGAATTCAATCCACAGCGCGGCGAGACTTCCGGCCAGCGCCACCACCGAGCCGAGGCCGAACATCAGGGGCTTGAGCCGGTCGCCCACCGCTTCGACCAGGGTATAAAACACCAGCGCCAGCGCCAGCACGGTCAGAGCAATCAAAACCCAGTTGGTTTTGGCGCGGAGCTTATCGGCTTCGACGAATTGCGGGGTGGGGTTCACGTCTTTTTCGCGTTTGGCGTCGGCCCACAGCTCGCCGAGTTGACGTTGCAGGGCATAGGTGCCATCACGATTGAGGAACTTGTTGGGAAAAAGACTCTGATTGGCAATCGCCAAATCCCGCGCCTCGGCCAGTTCGCTTTCCAGCGCTTCGGGGTCATCGGCGCTCGCCAAATCTTCTTCGAGCAAGTTGCCCAAATCATTGTGGCGTTTGTAAGTGGTGAACGCGCCATAGGCTTCGTAGCCGTTGACGGCGTTGAGGGCGCGAGCCTCCTCGGCATTGAGGGCGGCGCGCAGGCCGCCAAAGTCGGCGTCGCCCGCGCTATCGGCGGCCACCGAGGCGCGCCACGCCACCAGCGCCCCGATGACGGTGACGAGGGCGATAAGCACCGCCACAAGGGTTCCCCAATGGTCGGGTTTGGCTGCGGGTGCATCAGACATGGGTGGTTCTCCTGAGTGGGTGAATAAACAGAGTATGCCTCAATGTTCCAATAAAGTCATCAAGCGTGAGAGAATTTAGATGCCTCCGCTCGCTTCGCAGTCTGTGGTGAGAATTGTAAGACTATCCCTCCAACAACAACGCTTCCGGGTCTTCCATCAATTCCTTCACCCTCACCAAAAACTGCACCGCCTCGCGCCCATCCACAATGCGGTGATCGTAACTCAGCGCCACATACATCATGGGCCGGATAACGACTTGCCCGCCGCGCGCGATGGGGCGCTCTTCAATTTTGTGCAGGCCGAGGATGCCGACTTGCGGCGGGTTGAGGATGGGCGTGCTAAGGAGCGAGCCAAACACGCCGCCATTGGTGAGGGTGAAGGTGCCGCCGCGCAGGTCATCCAGTGAGAGCGCATTCGTCTTGGCTTTCTCGGCAAAGGCTTTGATGGCTTTCTCAATTTCGGCAAACGACATCCGCTCGGCGTCGCGCAAAACCGGCACCACCAGCCCTTCCTCCGCGCCCACGGCCATGCCGATATCGTAGTAATGCTTTAGCACCAGTTCATCGCCTTGCAATTCGGCGTTGATGGGCGGGAAGGCTTTGAGCGCGCCAATGCTGGCTTTGACGAAGAAGGACATGAAGCCCAGGCCAATGCCATGCTTCTCTTTGAACGACTCTTTGCGCCGCGCGCGAATGTCCATCACCGCGCCCATATCAATCTCATTAAACGTGGTGAGCATGGCGGCGGTGTGTTGCGCTTCCACCAGCCGGGTCGCAATGGTGCGGCGGCGGCGCGTCAAGCGGAGGCGGGTCTCGCGGGTTTCGCGACGGGCCTCGGGAGCGGGTGAGCGGGGAGGCAGGGGAGCTGGGGGGCTGGGGGGCAGGGGAGCCGAAGGGGCCGGTTTTTGTTTTTCGGCTACGGCCAGCACATCGTCTTTGGTCACGCGGCCGCGCGGGCCACTGCCGGGCACTTGCGCCACGTCCACGCCGAGGTCATCAGCTACCCGTTTGGCAACCGGGGTGGCTTTGCCATCGTCAGGGGTTGGGGGTTGGGGAATGGGGGCGGGCGCGGTGGCGGGCTTGCCATCGGCTCCAGCGGCGGGGGCGGCGTCTTCGATAACGCCCAGCACATCGCCGATGTGGACATCCGTGCCTTTGGGGCGTTCGATGCGCGCCAGGACACCGGACTGGGCCGCGCCGACTTCGAGATTGACTTTGTCGGTCTCCAATTCCACCAGCGGCTCGCCGACATTTACGCGGTCGCCTTCTTGCTTAAGCCACTGGCCCACCGTGGCCTCCACCACCGATTCGCCTAATGTTGGGACGAGGATTTTCGTTGCCATATGTTGATTCTCCTCTGTGCTACTCGTCGTCCGCGTCTTTTCCAAGTGTGCCATGCTTCCGCAAAAAAGCCTGGAGAGGCGGATAGGGGATGCGCTTCAACTTTCCGAAGTTAGTGTCTTTCTCGAAATCAGAGTCGCTCAAGGATTCGCCTCGGCGGTATTTGTCCAAACTGGTTTTCTTAACGACTTGAGGCAGGCCGTTGTGCCAGCGCCCGCCGGCGCTCCGCAAACGACCATCCCGAGCGCGAATGCACTCGATCATTGAGAACAAGCCAATGTCCACAATGACGGGATGACACACACTTTGAAATTCCTGAAGTTGTACGGCGGCCAGCATCAGCATATCGGTATCCGGTTTCACGTTGTATAGCGTGACGTTCTCTTTGAGACGGGCGGAGGGCTCGCGGCGCGTGGGCGGGCGTTTGAATTTGAGCTCCGGGTTATCAATGAACAAGCCTTTTAGTTCCACCCGGTAGCCTGATTTGTGAAGGTAATCCGGGTAGGCCTCCCGGTCGCCAATTTGGCTGGGGGATTTGGACAAGCCGATGTGTTCGAGCTTCGCGCGATTGGCCGGATTGGTCGCCAGAAGTTGAATTTGAGGCAATGCGGCATCCAGAATAGTGTTGACGATGACGGCGATTTGACTCGGCTCAAAACCGGGGAGGGCCTGCTCCGGCAAAGCCAACCAATCTACCCGCAAACCGATGAGCGGCTCAAATTCTTGTCGAAGTGACTTAAGCGCCGACAGCATGAGTTTAGGCATGAGGCTCAGGCCGCGTCCATCACTTTCAGCATTACGCCGATAATCCGGCTCTGTGTTTCCCATTCACTTTTGGCCAGATTCTGGAGTTGGTCGTGAATGGCCTTCCGGGTTGGCAAGTCTGGCACGGTTACGGGTGTTTCGCCCAACGCCTTAGGTTGAAGGCGTGGGCGCGTGCCGCCGCTTCCCAACGGCAAATTTTCCAGAAACGATTTTGAGCGCAGATAAGCGAGCCAGAAATAAACGAGTTTATCACGTGGCGCCAGGCCAATAAACTCAGACTTGACCTGAAAATAGAGCGGCGGTGATTGGTTGACCCATTCCGCCTGGGGGGTAATGAGCAGGTTGCCCAAATAGGCGCGCATGGTGCCAAACAACAACGTGCCCTCGCCTACAACGGGCAAGCCAGTGGTTGGGCCGGCTTCGGATAGCTCGAGCATAAAACTCAAATAATCTCCACGTGGGAGGTCTCGATATTCAATCGGGCGAAACGGAAGGCGCTGAGGCGAGGCCGCTTTGGACGAGACTTTGTGGAGGGCAACGAAATGCGATAGGGTGTGGCTCTGGCCATTGCGCCGGTAAACGTACGGGTCCCACACCGAGGCGATAATTTGCTCCGGCTCCACCACCGCAATAAATGTCTTGCCATTTTTGTTCATGCTTCACGTCCGTTACTCAGGCTAAGGGCGGCTCGAACTTCGGTGTTGTCCAATACTTTTTCAAGCTCGTTGGTGACGGGCGTCTTTGTCAGGCGATTAAGGGGGAGGCCGACAGTGGGAACGGACGCAAAGATCGCTGGCTTCGCTCGCTCGGCCCGCGCCCGCCTCTTCTCCGCAATCACAATATCAGCCCGCGTGGTCGTGCCAGCGCTCAAATGAAACACGCCTTCTGGCAAACAGACCACGCCGAGAATCTGCCAGGCATTTTCCACAATTGCCCGCAATTCGACAAATTCGGCGTTGGCGACGATGGAATGCGGCAGGAGGCAGACCAGCCGCCCGCCCGGCTTCAATAGCTTCAGCGCCAAGTCAAGGAAGAGCGCATCACTGTTGCGATAACCGGCGCGGAACAACGGGCTATCGAATTGTTCATGCTCAATCCGCAGAGAAAATGGCGGATTGGCGAGAACGTAATCTACCGCCCCATACCAGCGGGTCAGCGTTTCGGTCGGGTCAAAGATGTTGACGGCGCTGTAGTGTTTGCGATGGCGCTGAGGTGTGGATAGAGCGAGGGTGACCATGGATAATTCAACCAGGGAGGTTTCAACATCGTTGGCGATGAACGTGCCAGCGGTGGATTGCCAAATGCGCGAGGCCTCGGCTAGAAATGTCCCGCCGCCGCTGGTTGGGTCCATAATCACCGGATTGAGTCGGGGCGGCAACAAGCGCACCATAGCCCGGGCAATGGGCATCGGCGTAAAGAACTTTCCTGAGCTTTCCCGGAAGCGCCGCCCAATGAAGAATTGATACCATTCCGGCAATTGGCCGCCCGTTGGATCGCCGGAAACCAACTCATCCAGTCGTTGCCGGATGTGAGGCGCATTTTCAATCCGTTGATGGGCGGCTTGCCATCGTCGGGTAATATCGGCGGGCAAGTTCGTCATCTGAGCCGGAGAGTGAAGCGCGTAGTGGCAAGCCAATACCTGAAACGCCGACTCGCCTTCCAAGCCGTAACGCCGGAAGGCATCGCTCAAGTATTCTTTCGTGTTAGTAAGCCGCTGATAGGTCATTGTTTCTCTGCGGTACTTGGCGTGAACGAACGCTTATTCTTGCAGGTGATAAGCTTGCTCAATCAACGCCCTCTGGTTGGCGGCGTGGCGGGCGGAGGAGCCTTCGGCGGGGCTGGCGGCGCGCGGGCGGCCCAGATAGCGCAACGGCCAGCGGCCCGCGATCACATTCTCCAAGAGCGGACGCATGAACTCCCACGCGCCCATGTTCTCCGGCTCTTCCTGCAACCACACCACTTCCTTGAGCCTGGGATAGCCCGCCAACACCGGCTCAAACTCGGCCGGGCGGAAGGGGTAGAGTTGCTCGACGCGGGCAATGGCGACGGCCTGATTTTGTTCGCGGCGCGGGCTGGCCATCAGGTCAACGTACACTTTGCCGCTACACAAAATCAATCTGGTCACTTTCTTTGGCGTTTGGCGGGCGCGGGTATCATCCATCACAAATTGAAAACTGCCCTCGGCCAACTCGCGCAATGTGGAGGCCGTGGCTGGGTGCCGCAAAAGACTCTTGGGCGTCATCACGATGAGGGGCAGTGGGTCAACGGTGAGTAGCGCTGCCTGCCGTCGCAAAAGATGAAAGTATTGCGCGGCGGTGGTGCAATTGGCGACGCGCATGTTCGTGTCGGCGCACAGTTCAAGGAAACGTTCCAGCCGCGCGCTGGAATGGTCGGGGCCTTGGCCCTCGTAGCCATGCGGCAACAACAGAACCAGCGACGGCGTCTGCCCCCACTTGGCGCGGGCCGAGGCGATAAACTCATCCACGATGATTTGCGCGCCGTTGATAAAGTCGCCGTACTGCGCCTCCCAAATGACGAGCCGCTCCGGGGCTTGCAGGCTATAGCCATACTCAAACCCCAGCGCGGCATATTCGGTGAGGGGGCTATTGCGAACCTCGAAAGCGGCGCGTGATTGCGGGAGATGTTGCAAAGGCACAAACGGCTTGCCGGTCTGATAATCCACAAACAGCGCATGGCGCTGGCTAAACGTGCCGCGCTCCACATCCTCGCCCGTCAGCCGGATGGGAACCCCATCTTCGAGAATGGTTGCCAACGCCAACTCTTCGGCCATAGCCCAATCAATCGCGGGCTGGTCGGGGTCGTCGAGTTTGCGGCGCTTGAGTTGCGCGCGTTCAATCTTGGGATGC
>Ga0247727_10020509_pt1 | contig 10093 bp, 12 predicted proteins | sample WisWelCaveWW1625_FD_202498 | JGI IMG/M metagenome (GOLD analysis project Ga0247727, IMG submission 202498) | Biofilm microbial communities from Wishing Well Cave, Virginia, United States - WW16-25 | ecosystem: Environmental > Aquatic > Deep subsurface > Groundwater > Cave microbial mat | place...
CACACTGGCGGCGTCGCTGGAGCGGTTCGTCAAGAACGGGTGGATCAATATCATCGGCGGTTGCTGCGGGACGACGCCGGCACACATCAAGGCCATCGCCGAGATGGTCGCCGGCAAAGAACCACGCCGGCATCGGGGCGAGCGCAAGTCTTGGTACACCGGTATCGAACTTGTCGAAGCGACTGACGACAACCGGCCGCTCATCGTCGGCGAACGCACGAACGAAGTCGGCTCGCGCGCGTTCAAGCGGCTCATCACCGAGGAGAAATTCGAGGAGGCTAGCGAGATTGCTCGCGCGCAAGTCAAATGCGGCGCGGCCATCATCGACATCAATCTCGAAAACACGGACCGGGACGAGTTGACCGACATCGACAAGTTCTACGAAAAGGTCATCCACAAGGTCAAAGCCCCGATCATGATTGATACGACGAACTGGATGTCGATCGAGCGGGCGCTGACGTATTGCCAAGGCAAGAGCATCATCAACTCGATCAACTTCGAGGATGGCGAAGAAAAGTTCCATCACGTCCTGCCGCTGGTGAAGAAGTACGGCGCGGCCATCGTCATCGGGTCGATTGACGAGGACAAGAAGCAGGCGCAAGCCATTACGCGCGAACGCAAGTTGGCCATCGCGCAGCGCGCCCGGGATTACTGCGTCAAGCACGGCATACCGGAAGAAGACCTCATTTTCGATTCGCTCGTGTTCCCGTGCGCGACCGGCGACGAGAACTACATCGGGAGCGCGGTCGAGACAGTTGAAGGCGTCCGGCTTATCAAAGAGAAGTTGCCGAAGTGCAAAACCGTGCTCGGCGTCAGCAATGTCAGCTTCGGCTTGCCGGCGGCGGCGCGCGAGGTGATCAATTCTGTTTTCCTCTACCACGCGACGAAGGCCGGGTTGGATCTGGCTATCGTCAACGCGGAGAAGCTGGAACGGTACGCCACCATCCCGGCCGCTGAGAAGAAGCTCGTCGAGGACTTGCTCTGGAATCATCCGTTCGAAGGCTACGATGCGCCGCAGGATTACCGGCAACAGACGATGGTCCAGCGCATCGAGATCAACAACCATCACATCGAAGCGGTCAACGCCCATTTCCGCGGCGCGGAAAGCCGCGTGAAGAAGAAAACGTCGGACTTGCCGCTCGATGGCCGGCTCGCGAATTACATTCTCGAAGGCACGAAGGAAGGGCTCATCCCCGACCTCGACCTCAAGCGCAAGGAAGGCGCGACCCCGCTCGACATCATCAACGGCCCGCTCATGGACGGCATGAAGGAAGTCGGCCGCCTGTTCAACGCCAACGAGCTGATCGTCGCCGAAGTGCTGCAGTCGGCCGAGGCGATGAAAGCCGCCGTCTCGCACCTCGAACAATTCATGGAGAAGAAAGCCGACTCGACGAAGGGCAAGGTCCTGCTCGCCACCGTCAAAGGCGACGTGCACGACATCGGCAAGAACCTCGTCGAGATCATTCTCTCGAACAACGGTTTCAACGTCATCAATCTCGGCATCAAAGTTCCGCCCGAAGAATTGATCAAGGCCTACCGCGAACACAAACCCGACGCCATCGGCCTGTCCGGCCTGCTCGTCAAGAGCGCCCAGCAAATGGTCATCACCGCCGGCGACCTCAAACAAGCCGGCATCACCGTCCCGATGCTCGTCGGCGGCGCGGCGTTGAGCGACAAGTTCACCCGCAACCGGATCGCGCCGAGCTACGAACAAGTCGTCATCTACTGCAAAGACGCCATGACCGGCCTCTCGATCATGAACAACCTGATGGACCCGGCGCAACGCGACAAAGTCGTCGAAGCGCACAAGCCGGTCCCCGTCGCGGTCGTCGAACGCGAGGAAGAGGAATTCCCGGAAACGACCACGCGCAGCTCACGCGTGCGCGTACTGCCGCCGTTGCCGATGCCCTACCCCGACCGGAAAGTGCGCGACGTACCGCAGCTTCGCGAGCTTTGGGAATACATCAACCCGCAGATGCTCTACGTCCGGCATCTCGGCTTCAAAACCAGCTTCGAGAAAGCGCTCGCCGCCCGCGACCCCAAGGCCTTGGAGTTGGCGGAGTGCGTCGAAGCGTTGAAGCGTGAAGCGTCCCAATTCATGAAGGTAAAGGCCGTCTGGCAGTTCTTCGATGCTGAGGCTGATGGTAATTCGATCCGGTTGTTTCACCACCAAGACACCAAGGACGCTGAGCCGGTACACGTCTTCAATTTCCACCGGCAACGCAAGCCCGACGGCTTGTGCTTGTCCGATTACGTTCCTCCACCTAAGCACTTAGGCACTCAGGCACTCAGGGACTCCCTTGCCCTCTTTGTCGTCGGCGCCGGCACCGGCATCCGGCAACGCTCGGAGGAATACAAAGCGAAGGGCGAATACCTGAAGTCGCACGCGCTCCAAGCGCTGGCCATCGAGACCGCCGAAGGCTGCGCCGAATGGCTGCACCGGCGCATCCGGGAAGACTGGGGTTTTCCCGACCCCGCCGACATGACGATGATCGGCCGGTTCACGACCAAATACCGGGGCCGCCGCTACAGCTTCGGTTACCCGGCCTGTCCCGCATTAGAGGATCAGGCGGGAATATGGAAGCTCCTGAAACCGGAGGAAATCGGAGTTCAACTCACTGAAGGATTCATGATGGATCCGGAAGCCAGCGTTTCAGCGCTCGTGTTCCATCATCCCGATTGCACGTACTTTGGCGTGGGGGAAACCGGTGAATAGGATTCGACTTCTCACCGGTTAGCGACTAGCTTTGCACGCGGAATGAACGGCGGTCACCGGTATGACTTCGAGTGGGATGCACAGAAAGCGAAACAGAATCTTCGGAAGCACGGCGTCAGCTTCGAGCGCGCCGCAACCGTTTTCCTCGACCCGAACGCGCCTTCCATTTTTGATCCCGAACACAGCACCGGCGAAGACCGATGGATCACCTTGGGCATGGATCGGCAGGGCATGATGCTGGTTGTCTCCCACACATTCCGTGAGGTGGAGGAAACGACAGCGTCCGTGAGAATCATCTCGTCGCGAAAAGCGACCAGGGCCGAACGCAAACAGTATGAGCAGCGATGACCATGAAGAAACAATACGACTTCTCAAAGGGTGAACGTAGCAAGTTCTACAAGCCGAATCTCCGGCTCAACATCCCGGTCTATCTCGACCCGAAACTGCAAAAGTCCGTCGAGGAAATCGCTCGTCGGAAGGGACAAGAAATCGGCGCGGTAGTCAGCCACATTGTCCGCAAGGAAGTCGAGTTGATCGAAGAGATGCAGTAAAGGCCGGAGCCCCGACGCCATGGTCGGACATTTTGGCTTGCTCTCTTGGACGCGTCCCGGATGATGTAGCACATGGATCAAGTTGATCCAACTGGTCTGCTCCCTACTGCTGCGGAGTGCCGCCGCGTGGCGTGGCTGAATAGGATGCTGCGTTCCGGGCTAACGCTTGAAGAAATTCAGGCGAAAAGGTGGTCCAAAGACGCCGGGGATTACTCCATCTACTGTTTGGCGGAAAATGGAAAACGTGTCCGATATATCGGAATCACGAACCAATCTGCTGAAGCAAGATTGCGGCAACATCTGTCGGACTGCGGTCGTGGCAGAAACCTGTACAAGGAAAATTGGATTCGCTCCTGCCTAACCAAAGGTGTGCCGGTAACAATCCATATCATCCAATCCGGGTTACCTCGTGATCGGGCGTGCATGATCGAATTTGAGTTAATCCGCTTCTTCAAGCGTCCATTCGCGCTGGTCAACACGCACGCCGGCGGTGCAACCGGCTACGCCGGCTTGTCAGAGGAAAGTCGCGAGAAGCACAGAATAAACACGGAAAAAGGCTTGATGGCTTCATGGGATCGCGAACAGGAGGCAATTGATATGGCTCGCGGATACTGTCTCTTGGAAGAATGGGAATGGGTTGAAGATGAGCTGAGTTGATCGTCTACACAACATCTGTCACAGCCGGCAAGTCTGCCGGTAAGGCTACCTTGCGTTTCCTGCTAGCGTTCCCGGCACGTTTACTTCACGTTGGGGATCTTCACGATGCTGCCCTTGCACTGCGGGTCGTTCACATCTTTGACCACGGTGACGTACAAGTTTTTTTCGCCTTCGTCGAAGGCGACGTTGGTCGGGCCATTGCCGGCCGCGATCTCAAAGATGTGGAGCAGTTTGCCGGCGGGCGAGATCTTCAGGACTTTGCCGCCGAACAGTTGGGCGACATACATGTTGCCGTGGCTGTCGATCTTCAGGCTGTCCGGGCCAATCCACCAGCCGTCGACTTTGTTCTTGGTGAGAACGTTGAGCAGCGCGAAGTTGGAGCGGTGGCTCAACGTGCCGTCGGGGTTGATCGTGTATTTCAGGATGCAGTTGCCGACGGTTTCGCTGACGTAGAGCGTCTTTTGGTCGGGAGAAACGCCGATGCCGTTGGCGTAGTTGAGATCGTCGGCGACCACGGCCCATTTGTCACTGCCGGGCGCGCGATAGAGAATCTTGCCCATCACTTCGACCGGCGGGTCGACGAACGGGCCAGACAACGTGGCGTACGCGCCGCCGTTGGCGGTCAGGACGATGTCATTGATGCCGCCGTCGAGTTTCTGGCCGGTGCTGTCGGTTTCCCAGCGGCGGAGTTCCTTGCCGGTCATGTCGAGTTCGAGGATTGCGCCGTGGACATCGTCGCACGCGAGCAGGAAGGTTTTCTGTTTCGTGAGCACCAAACCGTTGTGGCCGCAGCCGACGGCGGAATTCAGCACGATGTTCGTCTTGCCGTCCCACTTCGAGAGCGTGCTGGAGGTGAAGCCGACGTAGTAAAGGTTGCCGTCCACGTACACCGGGCCTTCCGGTCCGAGGATGTTGCTCACGATGGTGACTTCGTCGGCGAATGCGGCCGTAGCAGCCAAGATTGCGCCGACCGCGAAGCCGATGATCTCACGTGTTCTCATGCTGATTTCTCCTCCGTTAAGCTTCCGAGCGCTCGCCGGCCAACGCCGGCATTCTTTCAGAAGTCCGTTGGAGTTGCAATCGTGATTGCCGGCTACTAGAGTCTGCGCATGAACTTGAAACTGCTCGTGAGGCAGTCAACGCAAACGAATGGAGGTCGCAGATGAAGGCATTGTTCGGAATCGTTGCGGTGTGTTTGACGGCGGCGGTGCTGGTGGTCGGACAGATGGCGGATCACCCGTCGGTGTTCCGTCCGGGCGAGATCAAATGGGTGAGCGGGCCGGCATCGTTGCCCGCAGGCGCGTCGGTGGCGGTGTTGGAGGGCGATCCGGCGGCGGAAGGGCCGTTTGTCATCCGGCTCAAGGTTCCCGACAAGTATCGAATCCCACCGCACATGCATCCGAAGACAGAGCGCGTGACGGTGCTCGCGGGCACATTCCATCTGGGCATGGGCGCGAAGTTCGATGAGGCGGCCACGCAGACGCTTCCCGCCGGCACATTCGGTTACTGGCCAGCGCAGATGCAGCATTTCGCGTGGGCGGAAGGTGAGACGATCCTTCAGCTTCACGGCATCGGCCCGTGGCAAATCGTGTACGTGAATCCCGCCGACGATCCGCGTAACCAGAAGCGTTAGTGATTCTCTGGTGTGAAAATCGCCAAGCTGATACCGGGCAAGTATCTTGGCTCGCTCATCGTCGCGTTTGCCGTCGTGTGGGTGTGGGCGGCGATCAACCCGGTAATGCGACGCGATTGGTTGCTGGAGAATCTGTTGGTCTTCGTCGGCGTGCCGGCCCTTGTCATCGGGGGGACGTATTTTCGGCTGTCAAGAGTGTCGTACACGTTGATCACGGTGTTCATGATCCTGCACGTGATCGGTTCGCATTACACGTACGCCCAAGTGCCGTTTGGGTACACGCTGCAACAGTGGTTCGGCTCGAACCGCAACATGTATGACCGGCTGGTGCATTTCTTGTACGGCTTCCTGCTGGCGTACCCCGTGCGGGAAGTGTTCCTGCGGCTGGCGAAGGTGAAGGGGTTTTGGGGGTACTACTTGCCGCTGGATTTAACGCTGGCGTTGTCGGCGACGTTTGAAATCATCGAATGGGTGGTGGCGTCCCTAGCCGACCCCGAGGCTGGCGTGGCGTATCTCGGCACCCAAGGCGACATTTGGGACGCGCAGAAGGACATGCTCATGGCGGGTGTGGGCGCCCTTCTCGCGATGATCATCACGGCGGTGATCAACATGGTTCTGGACCGGTCATTCTGGAGGGAGATGCGCGCGAGTTTTCGGATTCCGAAGAACGACGAGCCGCTGGGTGAGGTCGCGCTGCAAGAGATGATCGAGAAGGACGCGAAACGGAAATAGCGAGGGACCATGTTTCACGGCAAGGTAACCAAGGACATCGCCAAGGGACTACTTGCCTTACAGAAGCGGATCGAAGCCGGCAAGATTCCTTCGTCGAAGCTGGATGAGACGCTCAACATCGCGACGTGGAACATCCGTGAGTTCGGCAAGAAGACGCGGAGCGAAGCGGCGATCCATTACATCGCGGAGATTCTCGGGCAGTTCGATCTCATCGGTGTCGTCGAGTTGCGCGACGATCTGACCGATCTCGGCCGGGTGCTGAAGATTCTCGGGCCGTATTGGCGCGCGGTGTACTCCGACATGATTCCCGACCCGGGCGGCAACCGGGAGCGGGTCGCGTACCTGTACGACAAGCGCGCGGTGGTGTTCAACGGGTTGGCTGCCGAGGCGATGCCGCCGCGCACGAAGAAGGGCACGGAGTATTTCACGAACATCTCCTGGTGGCGCAGTCCGTATCTCGCTTCGTTCCGCGCCGGCAACTTCGATTTCGTCGTGTTCACCACGCACGTCCGCTGGGGCGAGAGCAGTGCCGGCCGTATCGCAGAACTCGCGAGCATTGCCGATTGGATCGAAGCGCGACGGCAGGAAAAGACGGTTGAGGACCACGACATCATCGTGATGGGCGACTTCAACATCCCAAAACGCGGCGATGCCTTCTTCAAAGCGATCACGAAACACGGGCTGCAGATTCCCAAGGCGTTGCTCGGCCTCGAACACGGTAGCAATCTCGAGAAGGACAAGCGGTACGATCAGATCCTCCATTACGCGAAGTACGACAATTTCTGCAACCACGGCGGCGTGCTCGACTTCTTCGTCAACGACAAGTCCATCCGGGAACTCTTCTCTGCCGGCATGACGAAGGACGAGTTCACGTACCAGATGTCGGATCACCTGCCGTTGTGGATGCAAATCAACACCAACATCACCGGTGAGCAGCTCCAGCAAATCATTCGCGGCTGAGGATTGGGAGGCGCTGCGCCGACTTCGCGCCGCGTTTCTGGACGGCACGGCCGGTGATCATGATTACTGGCGCACGGAGCGCGATCTTGAACGCTACGACGCCACGTTTGGCCAGCGTATCCGGTGGAAATGGGATTACGTCCTGCGCGAGTTGAAGCAGCGTGGTTGGTCACCACCTGCCGGCAATGTACTCGATTGGGGCTGCGGTTCCGGTGTGGCCGGCGAAGCGTTCGGCGCGACGCATGTCTGGGATCGTTCCCGGCTGGCGATGGATTTCGCGTCCCGGAAACTCGGCGCAAAGATTGGAATACCGGACGAAATCGGCACATTGCTCGTGAGTCATGTGTTGACGGAGTCTTCCGAAGCGCTTGCCGTCGCCGGCAGGGCAACGGCTGTGATTTGGGTCGAACCGGGAACGTACAACGCGAGCCGGAAGTTGATCGCGTTGCGAGAGCGTTTGCGCGAGCAGTTTCACGTGGTCGCGCCGTGCACGCATCAGGCCGCTTGCGGGATGTTGACGGCGGAAAATGACCGGCATTGGTGTCATCATTTTGCGCCGTCGCCGCCGGAGGTTTTCCGGGATGGCGACTGGGCCCGGTTTGCGAAGTTGGCCGGGATTGATCTGCGGAGTTTGCCGGTAAGTTATCTGGTTTTGGACAAGCGACCGGTCGCGTTGAGCGGCGTGCAGGAGATTGGCCGGGCACGTGTGTACAAGGCGCACGCGTTGGTGCTTAGTTGCGATGCGAGCGGTGTGCGGGAGCGGCGGGTGACGAAGCGCGACGAGCCGGAGGAGTTCCGGCGGTTGAAGAAAGCGGGGAAATGAAAAGCCCCCCGCGACTTGCGCCGCGAGGGGCTTTGAGGTCGTTCGACGCGTCGTTACTTCGCGACAACGTTTTGGGCCTTCGGACCCTTGGGGGAGTCGATTAACTCGAACTCCACGGCTTGACCTTCTTCAAGGTTCTTAAAGCCGTTGCCGCCGATGCTCGTGTAATGCACGAACACGTCCGGGCCACCGTCTTGTTGGATGAAACCAAAGCCTTTTTTGGTGTCGAACCACTTCACTTTACCAGATGCCATAACTCTAATCCTTCTCCTTTGAGTTCTCGGCCTCCGAACGCGAAAAAACCGTTCCGAGTACTTCGGAACGGCTCCGCACTCCAAAGACCTCGCCGCGCATTATAGGGAAACCGCAAATGTTGTCAACGAGGTTATTGCCGAGCGGTTACAACAGCGTGCCGGCAAAGGCGTATTCCGCTGGCCCGGTAAGGAATACGTCGCGAACCGCCTCGCCGGCAGGCGTAAAATCCACTTCCAGTTGCCGGCCACTTTGGACGGTGATTTTGACCGGCGGGGTCAGTCCTTCGACGAGATGCGTAAGAATCGCGGACGCGGTGACGCCGGTGCCGCACGCGAGGGTCTCGGCCTCGACGCCGCGCTCGTAGGTGCGAACGCGAATGGCATTGTTGCCGGCAAGCTGTTGCACGAAGTTGACGTTCGTGCCGCGCGGCTCAAAGTCGGTATGGTACCGGACCGCGGCACCGAGTTCGGCGACCGGCTCGCGCGATACGTCGTCGCTGAAGAAGATCACATGCGGGACGCCGGTATTGGCGAAGTGGTATTCGCGTGAGCCGGTCTGGAGTCGGATCGTTTGTCGCAGCCGGATATCGCGTGGATCGGTCATGTGCAGTCGCACCGATTCGCCGGTGACAATGGCCCGCATGGGGCCGGCCTTGGTCTCGAACTTCACCTCGCGCGACTTCGCGCCGCATTGCTCGACAAAGAACCGCGAGATGCAGCGGGCGCCGTTGCCGCACATCTCGGCTTCGCTGCCGTCGGCGTTGTAGTAACGCATGAAAAAGTCTGCCTGCGGAGCCGGCTCGACTAACAGCACGCCGTCGGCGCCGACGCCAAATCGCCGGTCACAAATGTGCGCGATCACGGTCGCGTCGGTCGGAAATCCGCCTTGCCGATTGTCGGCGACTACAAAATCGTTCCCCGCGCCGCTCATTTTCATGAATTTGACGTTCACGGGGATACTATATCCTGCAAGACCTCGCGGCCCGCAAGTCCCGTTTCCGGCTGGCACCGAGGCTGCTATCATGGAGGCGTGACTATGGATTTCCAACATCAGCCCGATACTGCCGAACGTCCGGCCAATACGGTCGAATTCAAAGCCATCCTGCTTGTCGATGACGACCGGCAACTCGCATCCGCGTTGCAGTGGATTTTGGCCGACCAGAATTTCCTCGTGGACGTGGCCTACGACGGCCAGGAAGCGCTTCTCAAAGTCAAAGCGAACCAATACGACGCCGTCGTCTGCGACGTGATGATGCCGATGTTGCGGGGCGACGAGTTTTACGAGCACGCCCGGCAGACGCGCCCCGAGCTGGCCGACCGGTTCATCTTCATCACCGGCTTCGCCGCCGACCCGAAGATCAATCTGTTCCTGACCCAGCAAGAAGTGAAGTATCTCGTCAAACCTTTCCGCATCCACCACCTCATCGCGTGTTTGACCGAGCTTCTCGAATAACTCCGGTCACCGCAGCCAACCCGGCACACTCTCGCCGCTGACCAAATCCTCTTCGTCCTCGCGCTGCCGCACCACGGCGTACCGGCGACCCTGCACCAACACCTCGGCCGCGCGCGGCCGGGAATTGTAGTTCGAAGCCATCGCCATTCCGTACGCGCCGGCACTCTTCACCGCGAGAAGATCGCCCTCCACGACGCGCGCCACCAGCCGGTCCTGCGCCAAGAAATCCGCTGACTCGCAGACTGGCCCGACGATGTCCGCCCGCATCCGGCCCCGGTTGGTCTTTCGTACCGGCACGATTTCGTGATGACTCT
>Ga0247727_10020510_pt1 | contig 10092 bp, 8 predicted proteins | sample WisWelCaveWW1625_FD_202498 | JGI IMG/M metagenome (GOLD analysis project Ga0247727, IMG submission 202498) | Biofilm microbial communities from Wishing Well Cave, Virginia, United States - WW16-25 | ecosystem: Environmental > Aquatic > Deep subsurface > Groundwater > Cave microbial mat | place...
AGCGACGCGTACGACGCCGTCCGGAGGCGAGGCTTCCATGGCATTCAAAACCACATTATAAATAATCTGCCGCAGCATGTTTTCCGGCAGGGTGATGAAATCCCGCGCGCGTTCCGCCTCCAGCTCAAAACTGACGCGCCGCTCGTGGCTTTCGGCTTTGAGCAGAACCAGAATTTCCGTAATGGTTTCCTCAAACCGAAATCGTTTCGGCGATTCCTGATAAGGCCGGTGCAGGTCGAGCATCTGATGCACGATTTTGGCGATGCGCTCGATCTCTTTCTCAATCGTCGCGACGTAATGATAGTGCCGATCTTCATCCGGGACCGAGCGGCTGACGAGCCGAAACGCGGTGCGAATAAAGCCGAGCGGGTTGTTGATCTCGTGCGCAATGCGCGCGGCCATGCGACCGGTGGCGGCGAGTTTCTCGCTCTGCCGCATCAATTCTTCCATCCGTTTGCGCTCGGTGATATCACGAACGATGCCGCTATAGAATGTTCCTTCTCCCGTCCTCCACATGGCGAGGGAAAGTTCCAAAGGAAATTCACGGCCGTCTTTCCTCAGCCCGTACAATTCGATCACGTTTCCAATCAATTTAGACTCGCCGGTTGACCGCAGTTGTTCTATTCCCCGTCGATGATCGTTGCGGTACCGTTCAGGCATTAAACATGTCAGTGGCTTGCCCAAAACCTCTTCTTCTTCCTGATAGCCAAACATGGCTTGCGCCCTCTTATTCCATGAAATAATGATTCCAGAATTATTGGCTAAAAAAATGGCGTCGTTGGCGGATTCCACCACGGAACGAAACTTTGTTTCCGAGTCCCGCAGCGCTTCTTCCATCCGTTTGCGCTCGGTGATGTCTCGGCAAACGATGAGAACGACCGTGTTGCCGTTGTGATCACACACCGCACGGGCGCTTTTTGTCACCCACCTCAGGCTGCCATTCTTGCGAACCATGCGAAATTCCTGAGTCTGAATTTGCGTGGGGTGTTGCAAACAATTCTGGAATTGTTGCAAAACCACCGGTTCCTCTTGAGCATGGAAAATTTTTAGTATCGGCTGCCCAACGAGTTCCGCAACGGCATAGCCAAGCTGCTCAACGCCAGAGCGATTGACGGAAAGAATGATTCCTTCCGCATCCACGGTGAAATACATGGAGGGATTGTCTTCATACAGCGCGCGATAGCGTTCTTCGGAAAGGCGTACCTCTTCATACAAACGCGCGTTGTCAATCGCCAGCGCCGCCTGACTGGCAAAGGTGACGAGCAGCGTGAGATCATCTTCCGTAAAAGCGCGCGGGCGGATGGCGTCGAGGCTGATGACGCCCAACAGGCGATCCTGCACGATCAACGGCGCGACGACGGCGCTCCGGATCGCATACATCTCCGCAATCTCGCCGTGATATTGCAGGTCGGCATGCTCGCGCACGTCTTTGATGACGAACGGTTGGCGTTGCGAAGCGGCGCGCGCCACAAAGCCTTCGTGCGTCGAAAAAAAAGCCTGCGCCACCCGCGAATCGCCGTAACCATAAACGCTTTTCATGCGCAATACCTGCGCGCTTTCATCCCACAACAGAATCGTGCCTTTTTCCATCGCGGGCACCGCTTCATGCGCGGCCTCAAGAATTTTCATGAGCAGGCCGTCGAGAGCAATCGTGCTCACCAGCGATTTATTCGCCCGCACCAGCGCCGCCTGCATGTGCGTGTAGCGCTCGCGAATTTCCTGACTGCGTTTCTGATCGGTAATATCGATAAATGAGGCCAGCAGCGCCGACTCACCATCGAAGGTGATGGAGCGCATCGAAAGCAACATCCAGAATGGTCGCGCGCTCGCGGTTCGGGCTTTTAACTCATACCCGTCGAGATCGCCGTCGGTTTTGATGCGTTCTAAAATCGCGTCGCGATCGTGCGGCTCGGCATAAAAGTCAATGGCTTTGCGCCCGATCACTTCGTGGCGCGGCAAATCAAACGTTCGCGAAACCTGCTGATTGGCATATAAAATTGTGCTGTCGGCGCGGCGGGTGATGACCATCGGAATGGGTGAAGTTTCAAAAATGAGCTGCAGTCGCTCGCGCTCGCGTTGCGCTTCTTCGGCCTGTTTGCGTCTGGTAATGTCGCGGAGAATGGTTTGCACTGCAGGCTGACCGTTGTGCGTGAAGGGAATTCCGCGTGACTCAACGGCGACGATAACGCCGTCCGCGCGCCGCGCTTTCATTTCAAATACCGGCGCCGCACCGTTGGTTGACGTGATTTGATTGGTGTGATTGACCACGCGTTCGCACTCTTCGGCGGGCACAAAATCCATCATCGCGGCGCCGATCAGTTCATCGGGGTGGCCGCTTCCAAACAGTTTTGCGCTTGCGGGATTGGCATACACAAACTTGCCGTCCTGATGAATGATAATCGCGTCCGGCGAACGTTCCACCAGATGGCGATAACGTTCTTCACTTTCGCGCAACGCTTCCACCGCGGCATTCAGCTCGGTCGTTCGCTGTTGATCCTTCACGCGCAGCGTTTCAAAGCGGCCCAGCGTGCGAACCCGAATCGTGTGAATGACCATCGACAACACCGACGCGCAGAACAGCGCGAAGCCAAAGTGCAGCCATTCCGGCGAGGGCGGCGACGCCCAGATCATGAGACCCCAGCCGATGAGAGTCGCCATGACGACCACCAGCAGCCAGTGCGCGGAAAGTGAAACAAAGCCGGTTCCAATCACCAGCAGCAACAGATTGATGGTCTGCTGCGACTCCGGCATGAATCGCATGACGAACAGGCAAATGAGCAGAACCAGAATGGCGAGCATCGCGCCAACCGGATTGGCCCAGCGATATGGAATCGGCCAGCGCTCCAGCGCCATGCGAAAACCAAACACTCCGATGGCCGCAACGGCATTCACCACCACCAGCAGGCCGGCGTCTTCTCGCGGCGAGAACACCAGCGAGGCGACGGCCAGCACGATCAACAGAACGCTGAGTCCGGTGGCAATCGGCTTCAGGCTGTCGCGCACAATGAGATTGAGCGCGACACTCAAATCAGCTTCAAGCGCTCTCGCGCCCGCTGCCGAAATTTCCTGATGATTTTTGGGAATCATACCGATTTCATCCCGAAAGATTTCACGTAAGGCGCGCAAAGCTTTAGCTTCGCGCGCCATGTTGAAGCATTGCGCGCCGAATTTCAAAAATAACTAAACGCGCTTTCAGTTGCAATATTTTTTTTAAACAATTGGCCAGCCCGCGTTTTTTTCCCGTTGCCTATTTTTTTAAAAAAAAGTTCTTGTATCTTTGCCGTTTGTTTGTATATTATAGATGGTTCTGGTGGGGAGAGTGAGTTTGCAACTAGGATTACCTGAAAAGCCACGATGAGCCAGGAGGCGTCTTTTCGGGCTGGGAGAAAGTCCCGCAAGTGAAGGCGTAATCGCAGCACTTAAAAAAAGCATAAGTGTGGCGGTTGCGCCTTTTTATTTGAAACCGTGTATGAGCATTTTCACGAGAAAACAATTTTCAACCGTGCTGGTTGTCGATCACGATTTTGACAACGCCCTTCCGACCATGCAGGAACTGCAAGGTCAGGGATGGCGCACCGTCTATGCCGATTCCGGCCGGGAAGCGCTTAACATTCTGGCGCAGGAGAAAATCGATAGCGTGGTTATTGACGAGGCTTTTGTGTCCGATATGAACGTGCTGGATTTGGTCAATGCCATCAAAGCCGGAAGCCGGCAAGCCATTTCTATTTTCGTCAATTTCACCCATCCCAGTTGGAACACCAAACAAAAGCGTGGCGCATGGAAATCATCAATCATCCCCTTGCCAGCGGCATCGCCCATGATTTGAACCATTTTTCTAAAAATTTCACTTGCATATTTCCCGATAATGTTTAAATTATTTAAACCGTATTGCGACACGTTCCGGATAAGGATAACCGATTTTACCGATGAGCGAGGTTGTGACTGTAGCCGTATCGCCGCAAAAATCTCTGTTGAAATCATAGGCGTCTTTGCGGGTCGGGAACAGCCCTGCAAGTGAAGGCGTAATCGTGACACTCGAAAAAATGAGTGTGACGATTGCGCCTTTTTTATTTTAGGGAGAAAAAACAAGAAGTGTGATTCTGCAACCCCTTTGAGGCGCAGCGATGGTTGAAATGGGCCGCATTCTGCTTGCGGACGACGAACTCTCTTTTCTGGATGCGACAGCCGAGCTATTACGCCGAGCGGGATATGCTTGCGACTGTGTGACGGATGCGCTCGGTGCGGCCCATTTATTACGGCGGGGGGAAAAAGACTGCCGTTAGTTCTGCACCCGTGAATCACCTCAATGCCTGACGCCGGGTAAACGGCCTCCTGACAGTGTGGTCATGCGGGCGGTATCGTGAAGTCGAACTTGCGTCCAAGCAGTGCTCCAACGCAGGTTCGGCTTCGCTTTTTTATTCTATTACAAGTTGAATGTTTGTCGCAGACAACGCGCCACACGGTGCAAAAATAACAAAAATTTCCAACACAGAGAAAACAGAGCAAACAGAGATTACAAAGCTAAAGAGAGTCTTTCAAGCATTACCCTCTCTGTTTTCTCTGTGTTAATCTTTTTTGGTTGCGGCTCGCGTTGTGGGATTAGCGCACCAAAATCATCTTCATCGTTTTCTGAAAACTTCCCGCCGTTATTCGATAGAAATAAATTCCGCTTCCGATATTTTGCGCCTCCCAGTTGCGAACATGTTGCCCGGCAGCTAAAATTTCATCATCCACCAGCGTCGCGACTTTTCGCCCGAGCACATCGAAAATAACCAGTTCGACTCGTCCGGCCTGCGGCAGCGTAAATTTAATGGTCGTGGTCGGGTTGAAGGGATTCGGATAATTTTGCGCCAGCGCATAGCCTTGCATCGTAGCAATCGGCGCGGGATTTTTCACTTCCGTCGCGAGATCGATATTTTCATCCCCGGGTTGATAATCCACAAACGCCAGCGGGAAATAATACATCTCGTCCGTCGTTTTTTCGCCCCATGTCACGTGTTGCGGCGGATGGTGCGGGTTGCGCGGATTATTGGTCGTATTGTCGTAAACGGCGAACGCGTGAATCTTCGCGCCCGCGGGAATTTTAAGCAGCCGTTCGGGATAATAAGCGCCCTGCCAGTTGAAATTCCAATCATTGAGGCGAATCAAATTCGTGCGTTGGCCTGCCGCATTTTCAAAATAAACTTCCCACGATTTTCCCAGCAAATGACAGTGCGGCGCGAGCGCGAGCAATGAAACATCTTTCGTCACGTTGACGACGCCGTGAAACGGCGTGACCTGACCGGGAGGAATGACAAATGACAACGCGCCGCCCACGAGATCAAACGGCAAGATGATGCGCGCCTGCACGTATCGCCGGATCGGCTTTTTCGCGAAAAAAATGTTGATTGACGACGAATCTTTTTCCGCCAGCGGCCACGGCGCGTAATGAATTTGCAGCAGCAAATCCGCCCGGCGCGGAATGCGTTGGCCGATGCTCTCGGGATAAAATCGCGGCGTCGCCCCCGGCGCATAGCCCGGCAATTGCCCCTGAATCGACACGCCAAAACCGCCGAACGATTGATAACCATAAAGCGGATCCTTTTGATCCTGCGCCGCGCCCTGTCCGGTCGTATCAATGCCAATCAGCGCGTGATGGACGATTTTTTTATTGCCCGGCCGAAACTCCACCGCCGCAATATCCTGCGCATTCAACAAACCGCTCGGCAAAACGAACACCCGATATTCATCGACATTGTTGCCTTGAATTTTGTAAGCCTGGCGCATCGACAAAACCAGATCGGGCTTGCCGAGTTGCGAGCCGGTTGGAAAAACCGGCAGCGGCGCTTCCAGATGCGGATCGCCCTGCGGCGCGCCGACGTCCACCCAGTCCGCAATGAGCTTGATCTGCGCGTCGGTCAAATAGCGTTGATCGAGAAATTTTCTGTAGGTAACGTCCGGCATCCACGGCGGCATGTAACGCGTGCCGGTGACATGTTTGATCATCTGCGCCCGGCTCGCGACCTCGGTGTAATTCGTCATCGGAAACGGCCCAATCTCGCCGGGGCGATGGCATTTCGTGCAATTGTTGTAAATAATCGGTGAAATCTGCTCGCTGAAATTCACCGACTGTGCGAGCACTGAACCGAACAGCGCAGCGCACAGAATTAAAATCGGCGCGAATTTTTTCATGGAAATTCTCCTGATTAATTTCTGCGGAAAACAAAAGCCTGAAACTGTATTCGGGCAATTCGGCAAATCTTCCCAGCAACATCGGAGTGACAAACTTTAGTTTGTCAGCCTTGCCCGATTTCTCACTTTACGGATTCTGCCGTAACGGAATCATTGCTTCCCAGCAACATGTCATCCCTGCCGCAGGCCAGGGCTGAAAGCACCTTTTTCCAATTGAGGCCTGTGCCGGGTTGCAAAGGGATTCCGCCTGAATGACAGGATACTGTTACTTGAGCCATTCTCATTTTGATTGCAGACGATTTGAATCATCTCCTTTGCGCGGTGTGATCAAACAGCCGATCGCTTCTGTTTTTGTCACCTTGATCTTTTGCCCGGATTTAACCGCGGCGAGCGCCTCACGCAATTCCTGCGTGGTCGTGATACTGCGCCGCCGTCCGAGCGCAAAAAAAGTGTTGTCAATGCGGCCCTGATATAAAATTTTATTTGAGGCGCTCTCCACGACAACCGCCTCGGGCGTTATTTGCGCTCCGAGCGCGCGCGAAAGTTGATTGTTCACATCCAGCTTAACTGGAAACGGCAAATCGTACTGCTCTTGAAAAGCCGACAGCGTTTGCGGCGTCGAAGCCGCATTGGGGAAAACGCCGACAAACTCAAAGCCGGCGCGTGAATATTCCCGGTGCAGGTCTTTCAGCGTGAGTGTGTAACTCTGGCAGATCTTGCAATCTTCGGCGAGGAAAATATAAACGACAACGGGATTTCGGGAAGGAGCGGGCGCAGAAATGACAGGCGCCAGCCTGAAACCGGCTGGGATTAAGCCGCACGCCCAAAGCGCGGCTAAAAAATAAATTTTTTTCTGCGTCGCTGGTTGTAAGCGAAGCGCAAGCAAGGAAATCCGGGGCTGAGATGCGTTCATCGGAAAGTTTCAAATTCTCCTTTCGCCGGCGAGAAAATTTTTAGGCGGCGGATTCTAACCCGCGACCTAGGATTACGGCGTGCTGTTCGTGGTTTCTTTTTTGGGAGATTTTTTTTTCTGCATTTCTTTGCGGCCCAAACGCTCTTTTTTAAACGCTTCATATTTTTTCTTCTGGTTCGCGTCCAGCACGGCGAGCATTTCTTTGTCGAATTTATCAAAGCGCTCTTTCGAAGCGCGGAGTTGGGCCATTGCAACCCCCCGGTAGAGCTCATGATCTTTTGCTGTCTGTTCTTGATGCGCTTTACGAAGTTCACGAACCTTCGTTTCCTGTTCGGGGGTCAGGGCCAGCCGAATTATCAACGAATCGATGGAAAAATGCGTTGAATCCAGTCGCATTTTTAAACGCGCGCGGCTGGAATCCGTTTTTGCCTGCGCGAAAGATGGCGCCGGCAACAGCAGCGTTGCAAAGACGAGAACACTTAACAACTCGACAACTTTTAATTTCATATGATACTCTCCTGAAGATGTAGTATGGTTAAGATGAGTTTTAGCGATTCTGATCCAATCAAAATTTCTTTTCAAGGCTATCATCCGGCGCCCGGCGCGGTCGATGCGGCATTTTTCCGAACGGCGGCGGAACCGGGAAGGCCTCATGAAATTTCAGCCGTTGCTCCGGCGTCAGCACGCTGTCGATTTGCACCGTCATTTCCTTGATAATCTGATGCGACTGCGGCTTGATCTGGCTAAAATGGTTGCGCAATCGTTCATGATGGGCGGAAATAATTTCGGCCACCCGCGCGCTCTGCTTTTCGCTCAAATTGAGCCGCGACTGTAGCATTTCTAATTGGAGCGGGCCATGCCGATCGGGAACACGCTCCCGGCGCGTCAACGGCGACGCCGAGTGGTCATACTCTCGAACTAGAAGAGCGCCGGTCAGAACGCCGACCGCAAACGTCAACGCGAAGGCCGCCAGCACTAAAATTTTCGTCTTCATAATTCCTTATCAGGCGTAGACAAAAGCCAAACCCCGCTCTTCCTTAATTAGTTAATAAAGTAAAAGCGGGGTATTTATTTCTGATTTTCCTCAAGACTCAGCGCCACGTCCCACATCGCCTGCTGATATTGGTCATCCGTGTCGGCGAGCAAAAGCTGCGACTCCGGCGTTTCCGGAAGCAAATTCGCCAGAGCGCTGGTTGAAGAAGTTTGTTCCTCCCGCAGCAACACGAACAGCGCGGCTAAAATCGCCGCCGCCGGCGCCAGCCAGCGCACGAGCCGGCGACTGGCGTCAACCAGAATGCTCGGCAGTTCCTCGCGAACGAATTGCTTCTCCAATATGCGCGCCAGCCGCATCTGTTCCGTCAGTGTTGGCTGTACGGCAAGATGCATTTTGCGCATCGCCGTGAAAAGCCGTTCCGTGTTGGCGGCACCTTTGCGGCACGACGCGCACTGGTCAAGGTGCGATTGCATTACGTGCCTTTCCCGTTTATTCAACTCGTCGTCGCGCCACTGCCACAGCGCGGCATCCTCAGGATGTTGATCGAATTTTTCGGCCTCACTCATGAAACGCCTCCGCATATTTTTGCATTTTTTCCGCCAGCGCCTGTCGCGCCTGATAAAGCCGCGATTTCACCAACTTTTCATCTACCTTTTGGATTTGCGCAATTTTTTCGTAACTCAAACCTTCGAGATCGCGCAGCACGATCAACTCGCGATATTTGGGTTCCAACCGCTTCAATGCCGCGTGCAGATGCGCGTGCAGCTCCTCGGTTTCAAGACGCTCGCTCGCTGAAACTTCGTCCGCCTTGATTCCCTCGACGGTTTCCGTCGGCAGACTTTGCAGCGAGAACCAGCGCTTCCGTTTGCGCCGGCGCAGCTCGTCGCGGCAATGATTCACCGTAATCTCGTACATCCACGTGAAGAGCGCCGACCGCCCGGCAAAAGTGTTGAGGCGCCGCAAAATTTTTATAAAAATATCCTGCACCAGATCGTCGACGTCACGGCTGCCGAGGAGCGAAACGCAAACCCGCAACACCGCGGTGTGATAACGCCGAACCAACTCGTTGAGCGCCTCGGGCTTTCCGGCGCGGCAACCCGCGAGCAATTCGGCTTCCGCCAACCCGGCGCGTGACTCTACGGCTGTTGGTTCCTCGGTTTGCATTGCTTCATTTTATTTGACGTTGCAGCAGGGCAAAAGTTGAGAAATTTTTAGTTGCAATTGCCGGCACACACGATTATATTTTAAAGCGATGTTTATGATCTGCAACAGAAATTATTACAGCAAAGGAAAAAATTGAATGTTCCGTAATACTCTTGGTGGAAAACGTAGCGCCCCGCCACGCGGGGCAGACAAGATGTCTGCGCTACCCATCTATCACTTGTACCGTACCATGTTCCGCTATCTTTTTATCATTTTATCTTTTTCGTTTTTTAATCATCGGCTTTTTGCTCAGGAAGCGAAAACGATCGTCCTGCGCAATGTTTCTATTTCCGCGCTCGGCGGCAACACCGAGCTGCGCGGTCAGGATATTTTTATTCAGGGCGAAAAAATCACCGCCATTCGCCCGACGGGCCGCGCCCTGCCGGCCGAGGTTCTCGCGATTGACGGCTCGAATAAATGGGCGTTGCCCGGCCTTATTGATACCCACGTCCACATGGCCCTGCGGGATTTGCGCTGGCCCGAAGATGAACAGGAATTTATCGAGCTGCTTGCGAGCGGCATTACCACCGTGTTCGATCTGGGCGGTCGCCTCGAAAGTTTAAAAGATATAAAGAAAAGATCACAAATGCAAGAGTGGAATGGCCCACGTTTTTTGCACAGTGGCAGCCCGCTCTTCAGCGAAAAGATCGCCGGACTGGATTCGGCCACGCAACGCTTCATCGTGGCCAACACGGGCGAGGTTAAAAACATTGTTCGCCAACTGAAAGCCGACGGCGGCGACGCGATTAAAATCGATTCGAATGTCCCGCCGGAGGTGACCAAAGCCGCGATTGACGAAGCGCACGCACAA
>Ga0247727_10020511_pt1 | contig 10091 bp, 5 predicted proteins | sample WisWelCaveWW1625_FD_202498 | JGI IMG/M metagenome (GOLD analysis project Ga0247727, IMG submission 202498) | Biofilm microbial communities from Wishing Well Cave, Virginia, United States - WW16-25 | ecosystem: Environmental > Aquatic > Deep subsurface > Groundwater > Cave microbial mat | place...
TGCGCGCTTTGGGCGCTTCGCTCAAAAAACAATTGCCTTTGATTAGAGAGATTCAAATTCAAGGCCACGCCGACCCCGATACTACCCGCAGCTACCGCTCCAATTTGGATTTGGCGGCGCTGCGCGCCATTGAAGTTTATCGTTTTTTTCAACATTCAATTGACATTGATCCGGCACAGCATCTCATGTCGGCCACCTCGTTCGGTGAATTCAAGCCGGTACAGCGCTCGGACGGGGATAAAAGCTATAATGGGACAATGCTCCGCCAGCATAATTATACGGAAACCTTGAAAACCCAAAATCGGCGGATTGAACTGTTGTTGTTTTATAAGTTTTGAGAAACTGCTCTCTGAATTTTGAAGATGGAGTTCGATAGAGATTTATTTTTCAGGCGCAAACATGCCGAATGAAAAGAAAAAGCTCTGCTTTGTGCTCATGCCGTTTAAAGACGCGCTCAAAGACGTATATTGGAAAGCCATAAAACCGGCCTGTTTGAAAGCCGGCTTTGATTCTCTTCGCGTGGATGAGTTAAAAGGCTCCTTCAATATTAACCAGAAAGTTATTCAGTATATTTTTTCCAGCGACGTGATCTTAGCCGATTTGACCGAATGGAATCCTAATGTGTTTTACGAGCTTGGGGTAGCGCATGCCATTGACAACAAAACCATCTTGATTATTCAAAAGCATGAAAAACTGCCTTTTGATGTCAGCCCTTACAAGTGCATTCACTATGAGCAGACCGCCGAGGGTTTGGAAGAACTGCGAGAATGCATTATTGAGACATTGAAAAGCATTGAAGAATGGCGCCAACATTCCTCTAACCCCGTACAAGATTTTAAGCCGTTTGATGCTTTCATCCCCAAAAGTATGTTAGATGAGTTGCGCGTTGAACTGCGAAAAAAAGAAGCTCTTCTCGCGCAGTCCTCGCCAAGCGCTGAATTGACAGTCTTGCAAAAGGAATTGGCGCGGAAAACGGACGAGAATTTGGTTTTGCAAAGAGATTTGCAAGGCTTGCGCCAAGACTCGGTGCAAAAGCATTCTCATGTTGAAACGCCACTTTCCATTTCTCCTCCGGCACCGGCTTCCATGCCCAATACTCTCAGCAACATTTTCTCCCATGTCGATCTGATCCCTTCACGTATCGATCCACGGCCGGCGCCGACGTTGATTGTGATTGCGAAAGAAATTGCTCAACAATGGGGAATACCGGAGGCTGAAATCAGCGTCTTCGAATCACTCAGTCTTGGTGTAGCTCTTTTTGCACTCGGGGAAGATCGTCATAAAATCGGCAATAAAACACTCACGGGGGCGACATGGGTTACCCCTGAGATGTTCTTCACTTCAAAACTTTTTTATCTGGCGCAAAAAAACGCTCTGCCGGGTTGCCAGCAAGTCGAAGGCATGCAAGACATGAGTTTCCAAAGTGAGAATATCACGCCCATTTTACCGATTCAACCGTGGCTGTTACAGTATCTCCATTTGGAAGAATTGCGCAATCGCTTTGCTTTTGAGCGAATCAATGATGGCATCCTGGCACGGTTGAGTTTACCTCTACGCGGCACCGATGGCAAAGGCCGTAATTTTGTCATAAAAAAGGAATATCGCAACGCTGATAACGACTTGCAGGCGGTGCGCCAGCTTCCAGTAATGGAAATATGGCCCGACTTCAAAGCCAAGGATTGGAAAGCGTATTACACTTATTATTCGCAGGAAAAAGGGGCCAAGACTTTTTACGCTGCGCCAGTGGCGCCAGGAGCGGAAATTGAGCTTCAGAAAAAAACGGCTGCTACAACAGGAATCAACTATCAGCCGGCACAAAAGCTTGAGATCAAATCCTACAAGGATAATCTGCTTGAGTGCGAAACGCCCAATACAGGAGCGCGATTGGAACAGATTACCAAATTGGATCGTTTCCCGGAAGCCTTTGCCTGCTTTTATGATGTTCCTAACCAGAATCTTAAAAAATTCGAGATGGTTTCTGCCGGCCTTATTCTCCTGGAGCAACCAGATGAAAGATATCAGACTGACGACTGGAAAATCGGGATAGACTTTGCGCCGGACATAACTAACGTCTATTATTCTGATGGAAGAATCCAGCCGCGACCCATCGAGTTTCGTGATCACTTTGTGCGAGTGACCGATTCCGCTGCTTCTGATTGGTCGGATACGATCTGCTATCGCTTTCTCGCCGGCAGAAATGCCGTTGCGCCTTTCATGACAATTTATCATGATTTCCGCACTGCCGATCCAGCCGAATCTGTATTGAGGCCGGTTTTGGATGGTCATATTTTTTTCAAAAATGAAGAAGTCAGCTTCGATTCAAAGAACGTCGGAATTCACGCCCACCTGAAATGGGGAAATTCACGAGAAGACCGCAAACGCGCTCATGCGTTCCTGAGTCAATTGTGCCTTCAGTGTGCAGCCGAAGCCGCGAGCCAGGGCGCAAGATATGTCAGTTGGCGATATTCATTTCCTGCCCACTTCTCAGTCGGGGAAAGGCTGCAATACGACCAAGTCTGGAGCCGTATTATTAAAGCGTGTAATGCGCTAACCGGCTTGACGAAGGCGCTTAATGCCGATATAGAAACCTGGCATCCTATTATACCTGAATCAACCGTTTTTGCCTTTTGTCAGTTTTTTGCCGATAATCCCAACATTCGAACCGAAGCTTCGTTTGGTAATAAGGGGATATGCATCAATATCGGAGATGAAGAAACCGAGATATCAATTTGGCACGATAACATTTTGCACTTGCACTCTTCAATTCGTTTTGCAGCGCGGTATGTACTGTTGAATCTGTTTTATCAAAACCCTTTATTCCTCAACAATTTTGAGAAAGAACGAGAAATCACCGGATTAATCGATCTGGCGAACGCTAGGGAAGAAATCAAATTTCATGTGCAGCTCGATGTTTTACTGAAAGAACGGGGCAGGAAATGGCTTGAGCATTTACATCTCAATGCTGGCGAACCGGTGATGATCGGCTTCATGCAACTTCTCGCGTTTGCGTTCTCCGGACTGATGTTTTATGTGGGACAAATGCTCAACGCTTTAAATAAAGATCCGGTGATGAAATTTCTGCCGGAATTTCCCAACGTGTTCATCGGCAGTCATGGCGTACGGATATTGGATTTGCTGGCAGGTGGCGAGCGATACAATATCAGATCGCCAATTAATAGTCTCTTTAAGACCATGCTATTAGCCGGCTCTGGATTCAAAACCAAAGAATCCGACTTTCAAATTTGCGCCAGCCCGGAACCGCGAGCTGAGATCGCGTATGGCTTGGTGAGTGATGAGATGAAGCTTAAAGCCGATGATCTACTTACAACATTTGGAGTGATCGCCGGAGAAAAATTTGTCGAACATAGCGCCGAACAATCATGGCAGGAAAAACTCACAGTTGAAGGTTTGCATGGGGGGTTGAAGATTACCAGCAGCCTCGAGCAATTCGCTAAGTTTCTCGAAACCTTTCGAAATTTTACTGATTCACGTTCTTCGCGTGGCATGGTACGGCCACTGCAAGACTATGGGACGGCGTTATATCTGTGCCGCGACGCTTTAGCGCAAAAGCTTGCTGCGAGCGCGAACAGCAATTTAGATGATATCAAAGTCGAGCCGTTGTTTATCATCGCGCTCAAACATTTCCTGGACATGAAAATCAAACAATGGGCGCAGACGCAACAGCCGGTTTGAAAATAGAGCGCGATGCAAGACGGCGTGGCAGTTTGCAAGACCGTAGATTGGTAAGATAATTTTGACCTAATTGTTTGGTTACATCGTTAAAAAACCAAATCAAGGGTATCACGCGATGGGAGCAAAAAAACCGACGAAGATATGGTCCGCCGTGATCATATTTCTGGCTTTGAATAGCCCTGTTATTTATGGACAGCAGGGCGCAACGGTTGTCAAGCCGTTGGATGTCATTCTTTTAATTGACAACTCGCCGAGCACGAAGAGCACAGATCCGAAGAATTTACGTATCAGCGCTGCGTGTTTTTTAATCGACTATTTGACTAAGTGCTCAGAAATGCAAGAGATCAACTATCGAGTAGGCGTGATGAATTTTGGCGGAGAATTGAGTTCAATACATTCCCAGTTACGACCATTACAGGATGGAAAGGCGAGAGAGAATTTGCAGGCGGAGATCATTCAACTCACTGATTTTCGTCCTGCGTTAGATTGGGCTTACAAGGAACTATTCAGACACAGTTGGGGCACTGGCAACAAAATGGCAGTGCTTCTCTTCACAGATGGCAGCCCACAGTTCTCAGAAAGCCCATTATCTTATAAAGAAAAACAGAAATATTTTTCCGGGAAAAAATTAAAGGATGATCCTTATCCATCTTTTAACATTAAAAAAATGGCTGAGAACTTGCACACACTTGATGCGGCGTTATTCGTTGTTGCCGTAGGTGATGCTCCGCTTGATGCCGATTTATGGGTAACAACGGGTCAAGATGACGAAGGCCTAATTCCGCTCGATCATTACCGCTCGATTGACGCAACAACAAATTTAAACGATGTTTATCATAAATTTTTCTCCGAGTTTATTGGTTTGATGGCGACGTCGGCTCAACTCATAACGGCAAAGCAATCTTTTAAAATTGATCTTACACCATGTTTAGAGCATGTAATTTTTACTTTTATTAAAAGCGACCGTAATGTAAAAATCACTTTAATGGACTCAACTGGACAGAATTATCAACAGTCTTGGGAAAATGACGAGTATAATCATGAGCTATTTGCTATTCCCGATCCTAAAGGAGGTGAATGGGATATTCAAGTTTCAAGCAATAAAGCATGGATGTGGGTAGACATGCAACTGCCGGAGTTAATCATCCATGATGACTTGCCCGAGACATTAAAGGTCGGGCAGACCGTGACCTTCTCGGCGAGTTTACAACGCCATCTTAGGCCAATCGTCGATCCGCATTTGAATTTAGAGGCGCACCTTTCTGGGCCTGCTATCAAGGAAACCCGAAAAGAAAAAATGAAGTCTTCTATTAAAAATGATAAATATGAATTAATTGTAAAAGGTTTTAACAAACCAGGCGAATACTTGATCCAAATCAATGCCACCTATAATGGACAAGCTGTGAACGCTTTAAACGGCCAGAAAAAAATTTATGTTGCTTCTCCCACAGGGTTTGCGGGACTGATCTACAGTGCAAAGAAATTGCTCTGGAATTGGCAAAGTCTGCCGTTGTTGGCCCTTTTTCTGGCGGGATTGGTTTTTCTAGGCTTCCATCTGTATTTCAATAAACCCTTGGATGCGATTAATAATTATAAATCCGGCCAGTACTTCGCTTTAGCACTAGAGCGCGCCTTCAATCGGACATTTTTTTTGAAAAAATGGGGATTTGATACGGCGGCAAGAGCGCAAAAAATCGATCTGGCCTTCGAGGCATTTCCCGGTCATATTACAAACGATGACTTGGAAGATCCTGTGTTTAAAAAACGTTTTAGCAATATATTGGATATTGCCGCAAGCAAAAATCATGATATTTGGTGGGAGTATTTGCAGAGATATATCAAACATCAACAGCCCGAATTGAAGAGTATTGCAAGGGAAGATTTTCGGAACCGCGCGCTCTCGCCGGATGGTCTCGGAGGTGTTAAATTGTTGTCGAAGGCTGCGCGTGATGGCCTTATTTTCGATCTGTGGAAAAAATCATAATTTGCACATTCACATCCTGTAAACCTCGGGAAGCATAAAAATGTCTAATTTACAAAAAGGTTCCGACACCGAGCCGATTCTTGATGAGTTTATAGAAGCTAATAAGAATTGGTGGAAAGAGGTAAAAGACAAACCCGAAAAATGGTGGAACGAAGATAAGGTTGCGCCCCACCTCGAAAAAGCTTGCGAAGTTTTCGAAAGTTTGTATAATTTACGGACTGGGAATGGAAAGAATTTCGATGAAGTTTTGAGGGACAAGACTTTGCCCGATGAAGCGCTCTTGTATATTTTCTATAAATATCTTATATTACTTTTGCAACAAGACTTTAAGCAGGCATTGCCGGAAAAATGGTCGGAAGGGCATGGCTCCGATTATTACACCAAATTAACAACGGTTGGGGCAGCGTCAACACCGCAAATGCCTGAAATTTGTGATGCTTTGCTTTGTATACGTAAGGCAACACCGCGTGATTTGGCTGCCAAGCTTGACAAGCATATTAAAATTTGGGATGAGCGTTTCCACGAAGAATTTGGCAAGAATGCCGTTGAAGATTGGAAAAAAAAGTTCAGCTTTGAGAAAGCCGCGCTTTTAATGGTGTTGCAATGTTGGCACCAACAATATCTGTCGGTAACCTTGACCAATTCGAAGCTTCAATTAGAGCAAAAAAAGAAACGCAGTTCTTTGCCCTTACATCCGAATTACCCCGTCATATTGAGACACGCTTTAATCAAAAAAAATGCTCAAACGTCAAGCAATGACGATACAACGCCTTTGAAAGACATCACCATAATCGTTACGCCGACCCCGGCAACAGCAGACGCTATAGAGATTCGCTCAGACAACATGGTGCGTGACTCATATACAGAAAACGTCACAACCTGGATGTCGGCGGAGCATGATTTGGCTTTTGAAATACGGCAAAAATCCATAAGCTCGAGTCTATCCGAACTTGAATTTATCGTTGAGGCACAGGATGATCAACAAAGGACTTTTTATAAAGAAAATTTTAAAATTGCGTCGCATTTTAACGCGCCGATAAACCTGCATGAGGATTTCCATGAAAATTTCCGCAAAAAATGCGCAGAGCATCTACAAGAAATTAGAGTTGTTAAGAAAATTGTTAATGATGACATATTATGGGATATTTTCTTAAATGACGTTATTACAAACATTCATATAGATGAAGAAGCCGGCATTCTGCTCCAGGCATACTTTAAAACGCTAGAGAGGAAAGAATTGCTCGAGGAGTTCTGTATTAGGCTGGGTGAGCTTATCATAACAAATAACTTTCCTTATTTGGGTCCAAAACAATTGAATGACGCCTGGAAAGCTTTCGGCGAACAAATAGCCGATAAATTTAAATTACCCTCCGATGACGTTCAACGAAGCCTTCTTAAAGCGCTTTGGCTTGCCCTGTCACCGGATAAAAAACTCCCAGAAGATACCCGCAATGTACCCTTAGGCAGTATTCTAGAGCGATATGAAAGCAAAGGCGGCCAACCTGATACGGGCTCTATTTTATCTGCGATGAACGAGCTTATTTCTCAACGATGGTGCGTGGAAGATGCCACCAGCGGCACTCTTTATCGTTTTAGCACCCCCGCCCATTGGCACTGTGTTTACAATGAATTTTTTCGTGGTTAAGGAAGGTAAAAACTGATGTCGATCAACTTGCAACAGTTGCTTGAAGTTTACACTGATTTCAACCTAGTTTATTTAAAAGGACCCTTAGGCTTTGGCAGAATTTATCTTGCCCGCACTTTTCTTTCGGCCTTGTTAAAAGAAAAGAAGAGACAAGAAAAAGCAACGCGATATTTTCTGCTTTGCGAGAGTTCCTCTTTTGAAGAAGATATAAAAAATGGTAAACGCTCAATTGAGGTGTTATATACAAAAGATGGCGAGCTTTGCGGTTGGGAAAGTTGCGAGGGAGCAATAAAAAATTTGTTCCAACAATCCGCTGATGCAGCGCGCGTCGAAAATCTTCTCAGCGTACAAAAGTTTTTATTTGAAAACCAATATGAGCTGATCGTTGTTTTAGATGATTATGATATTTGGCGCAAAGGGAAAAAAGAAAAGGACTTCGCTTTATATAGTGAGGTGAAGAAAAGCGGCGCCCATTTTTTACTCACCAGCCAGGAGAAAATTCGCCGCGAGTTGTTAAGCGAGAAAGAAAAAGAATTTTTGGGAATTACTGGCGATTATAAATTTAAAGAACTTCTGCCCCTAGATTTGCCTACAGCTGAAGAGGCGGCCGTCATTATTAAAGCCTTATGGCAAGAGTTAGGACCTAAAAACGTGATTCTCGATGCGGAATCGACAAAAAAAATTGATGACATAGCGGGCCATTATCCTTTCTTGCTATCAGCTTTAGTAAAAGTTTTAGCGCGAAGTATTGCTTTGAAGCTTTCTGATGACGATTGGAAGCCTTCTGTTAAAGATGCGAAACGTTTTGTTGATGATAGGAAACTTTCTGCCGAAGACATGAAACAGTTGCTGCGACATGCCAAGAATCAAAATGAGTTCATTCACCACGTGCATACGCTTTGGAATTCTTTGAACGATTCAGAAAAACAAGCTATTACCTTGATGGCTATCTCTCAAAAATCCGGCCGTTCCCTGGAAGATCTGCATCGGGATTGGGTTTATTTTACCGACTATAAAGTGCCAACGACATTGAAAGACATTCGAGAAGCTATATCGAAGCTGAAAAATGATAAGTTTTTACTCGAAAAAGATGAAGTGCAAGCCGAATTGAAAATTGCCTCGACAGCCCTCCTCGATTATATTTTGGGGGCTGATTATACGAAATATTTATTGAAAGCGACCAAAACCGCCGCCGTGAAGGACGCCGAGCGTTTTAGCTCAAAAAAATTTCTCGGATGGTGGCTGCTGAGCGCCGTTCTTTATTTAATCTTCATCATTTCAAAGCAGATTGTAGAAGTAAGTAGCGGCCCCGCGCTTTGGGATATACTTGGCGTCGTGGTTTGGATACTTCCTTTTTTGTATGCTATTATCAACGCTTATAAATTATACAAGGCCAACCTGAAATTAAAATGAACGCCAAAAACTTTTTTTCTTCAGGCAACTCTTCCGAAATAAATTCAAGGCTTTTTTCAAAAGCGCTGCATGAAGTAAAGGGTGACTTGTTTTATGCCGTATTGTGTCTCCCGGTGGCGCTAACCTTTCAAAAACTTGCTGACGGGCTGATCAAACCGGAAGCTTCGTCCATCTCTTCGATGTTGCCTTTGCTTGCTCAAATCATCATACTCGCCGCTATTCTCATTGTGTGGGTTTTTGAGCTGATTTCCATCAGCGCGGTATTGTTCGGTCTGCTCAGAAGTTCGATGACGGATTTGATTCTGGCGGGAACTATCTTCATCGTATTCATGCTGGCTATAACTGTCATGGGATTTGTCATGAAATTTAGATATTTATTTGAAGCGGCATTTATGATTTCGATGATTGCGGCGTTTGGCGGTTTATATTTGTTCGATAAGGAAGAAGAACTTGATCGGTCGCGCTATCGTATAGTTTTGATCGGCCTTTTGGCTATATTTCCTTTTGTTCAACCTCGTGTTATATCCTTGATGCAATACTTGAAAATTTTTTAGTGTATCGTTCACTTGTAGTCAATATCAATCGCAGTGTTGTTACGCAGGTTTCTTGGGACGCTACATTCAAGCAATAAGGTTTTATTATCACCCCGCAGTGAAATTCGCTTCATTGAAGAGGCCTTCTAGACTTTGTCAACAAGGAGGTTGGTATTATGAACACAAAGAATTATCGTTTACCTCTGGCGCTTCTTGTAGCCATCACCCTGGTTACGACCGGACATGCACTTTCCGCATTCCAAACAAATATCACTACCGAAATCGAAAACGCCGCGCTGGCGGAAAAGTGGCAGCTTGTCGCCGATCAATGCGGCCCGAATGAAAAACTAACTTCTTCGCCGGTTCTGCGCGCCATCAAGGGGCATGCGCTGCTCGCGTTGAATCAAAACAATGAATCATTGCTTTTGTTTTTATCAATTTCCGAAGACAGCGTCTGCATGACCTGGCGGAAATGGACAGAGAGCTTTTCCTCGCGCTACTCCACGAATGCGGTTGCCCATTATTTAAAAGGCGATGCGCTGGCGCGCTGTGGAAATTATGATCTGGCATTAAAAAGTTTTGCGCAAGCGCTAAAATATAAACCCAATTTTGCGTTGGCTCTTAATGCGCGAGGCGTGATTTATGCCCATAGGAAGCAATGGAATGAGGCACTCGCAGATTTTGAAAAAGCCTGTGCAATAGCTCCAAAATTTGCCGATGCCCACGCCAGTCTCGGCAATCTTCTGCTGCTAAAGAAGGCTCCTTCAGGCGCCGTCGATTGCTTCAACAAAGTATTGCCATTATTTCCTGAATTTGCCTTAGC
>Ga0247727_10020512_pt1 | contig 10091 bp, 11 predicted proteins | sample WisWelCaveWW1625_FD_202498 | JGI IMG/M metagenome (GOLD analysis project Ga0247727, IMG submission 202498) | Biofilm microbial communities from Wishing Well Cave, Virginia, United States - WW16-25 | ecosystem: Environmental > Aquatic > Deep subsurface > Groundwater > Cave microbial mat | place...
TGGCGCTCCGGCCGCCGCTGGTGGATTCGGAGGCCGGGCAGATCGAGGCCCGCCAGGTCATCCAGGTGGTGCTGGCCGAGATGTCGGAACGCGACGCCCAGGCCCTCCGGATGTTTTTCCTGGAAGGGACGCCGACCGAGGAGATTTGCCGCGACCTGGGGCTGACGGCCCGGCAGTTCAGCCTGGTTCTGTTCCGGGCCAAGGAACGCTTTCGTAGATTTTTTTTCCGGCGGGTGAAACATGCGTCCGCCGGATTCCTTTGTGGGGTCCGGATAACACGATTGCATCGGTCAGGGCGTTGGACGACGGTCTATGCGGTCGGCTGGTCTGCCGGCGTCATTGCTGCGTTCCATCGAGGGTCCTCCAGGGCGGCGTCGATCTCGCTGCCAAGCAGGCGAGCCCGCCGTTGGTTCGGCGTGGTCTGCTGGAGGAACTCGCCGAGTTCGCGAATCAATTCGGCCGGCCAATCCGGAAGACCGGCAAGGCGATCCAGGCAGGACTTCAGACGAACCGCGCTGGCGATGTCCCGGTTCATCTGTTCATAGAGCGTGCGGTTCAGATCCGCAGTGTCCCCCGCCACGCACACCAGATAGCGCCCCAACTCCCGGAGCACGCGCAGTCGCGCCGCAGCCAACTGTCGCTCCATCGCGGCACATCCCCTCTTCACAGCCAGATCTTCGCGCGCTTCAACCACGGCCAGCGCTTCCTGCTGCGCCTTCTGCTCGAGTTGCTGCCACTCGCCCGGATCGGGGTACGTACCGTTCCATCCGTCTACAAGCGGTCGGAGTTGGTCGAAAGAGGAGATCCTCGCTGATTGCCCGGCGTTCAACCAATACGCGACTGAGGCACGGAACGCGCCTCGCTGGAACGAGCCGACAACCAGCGGCAGTCTCTCGCCGGGGCGCCCGAGGCTCTCCGCAAGCTCCCGGACACGCCCGCTGAACGGAGAAAGAGGTTCAATCTTCTCGTCGCCCTCGAGTGCTTTTAACTCCGCCGACAGCATGCTCTTCCGCAAACCGGGACCGGCGATCTCCCATGCCCGGGCTCCCCCCTGCTTGATGCGGTACCCAAACTCAGGTCGCAGGTACGCAAGCGCGCCGACAATTTGCGCCCTCGTCAAGGTCGCGGCATCTTCCGTGTGACTTATGGGGTCGCTTTCCACGTAGACTTCAGCGACAATCGGCCTGCCCGATTTCGGCTTGAGTAGGTGCCAGTCCGGCACCAGCGGCGTGTGTGGGTGCGGCGGGTTCGGCGCCGGCACTGTGCGAGCGAAGATGTAGGCGTGCACCTTCGCGAAGCGGTGTGCCGGGTAAAAGCGTGTCAACCTGGATGGCCCAGCCGCCGGCTTTGTAGCCGGACTGCGCCACCGCGTAACCCTCCTCGAGGAACGCGCCCAGCACCGGGTTGGGCTTGGGATTGTCGTAGCGTATGGGGACCGCGCTGTAGCCGTGCACGTACATCACCAGGCCGCCGTTCCATTTCTCGGGAACCTCGATCTTGAAGGCGGCGCCGTTGAGCTCGCCGGTCTCGGTCTTGGGCTGCGCCCAGGCGAGCCCGGCCAGCAGGAAAGGTATGGCGAGAATTTTCATGGCTGCTCCCCTGAAAAGGGCATTATCCTCGATAATCGTTCAGGCGCGCCAGCCCTTGTGAAGCTCATGGGAGCGAGCCCGCATACGCTTCTGCTGGCTAACGGGGCAAGGGCACAAGTGCAGGTCGACCCGGGTGAGTACTACGTCCTGACCCGATATGGAAGCAGTGCTAATGGAGGTAATCCACTACACTATCAGAATCCGAGTCAAGTCCTTGAGTCCTTGATTGCGTCACCGATGATGCGTTCCGATTGTCGGCCGCACTGAACACGTCGCCGCCAGATCGCTTTGCGGAACCCTGCACCGTCTCAACCCACACTGGCTTGGCTCCACATCTGTCACCCCCCACTCCAGCAGAACCAACAGGACTGTGCCGAACATCGGCGTTTTAGCACGTATCCCTACCGCACGGAGGGCCATCTAGGGCGTCGGTGCGGAGTAGATCGGAATTCGATGGTTGCCTTCCGTGGCCACAGGGAATGGCGTACCGGCCCGGATAGCGAAGCCCTTGCCTTGCAGGTAGGAGTAGAACTGCCTTCCCGTGGGGTCGAAATAGGCGAATGGCGCGAAGGACATTCTCTTGGCCTCGATGTCACCTCCTTGGAAAGACTCCGTAGCGCGTACAGGGATCTTGCCGCCACTGACCGAGTAGACTGCCTCGAATTCCAGCACGGCCTTCGCCCCCTGCCCCATCCTGTCAATGTCTTGCACAGAGGAAAACTTGGCTAACGCAAGCGCGCCGCGAGGAATCACGATGTCTCCTCCCGTGACAACGTCGTTCGCCACCTCCAGCGTCACCCTTTTCCCCTGCATGATGCTAGCGACGTGCATAAACCGGCGCATTCGCAACAGCACAGGCGTTCCGGTGGGCAGGACCACTTCACGTGCGGGAGGTCCTTGTGCCCGCTGCGCCCGGTTCACGCGGTCCTGCATCGGATCGGCTACGCTAAGCAACCCCAGCAGACACCCGGTCTCTTCAATAACCGTGGCGGACCAACTTCGCTTTGGGTCGTCATTTCCCCCGCCGGGCCGCCGGGTCACCACACGCAGCATTGTACCCTCTGCTCCATCGTTGCGCGCAGGTTCGAGATAAGCCGCGACCGCCTCGCTGCCAGGCGGCAGCCTCATGTCACGGACTAAAGGCGATCGTCTTTCGCCGCTTAGGATTCGCTCCGAGTTCTCGAAGAGCGACACTCCGATAGCCTGCATGGAATCGGCCACGGCCTCCCGGACCCGCGTTATCGGCGCGGCGAAGAATCTCGTCTCCGTAAAGTTGCCATTTGCGGTGATCGGATGGACCGGGCACGTCTGTTGCGCTCTCCCAGGCGCGAGTATTAGACCCACAAGGGTAAGAACACGAAGCAACATGGGCTACCTCCCGATCTGTACCCGGGAGTCGACGGCGATCTGCGCCTCGTACCCGGTACCTGCGCGAGCGACTGCCTCGATGCCCGGAATTGGAAAACCTACTTTGGCCATACGGTCTCGGGCAGCTTGCTCTGAGTTGACGATTACGTATTGTTCCACCCGGAATCCAAGATCCACGCGTGAGCCGCGGCTCCTGTCCATGGCTCCGGCCAGCCCTAACTTCTGCCCATCCACCGCCGTGACTTCTTCCAGAACAAACTGCAATTCCCCACTTTGGCCGCGTCCGCCCGCCGCCTTGGTTGAGATGAATCGACCAATCCCAAGCGCCCCCCTGCGAATCACGGTAGCGCCATCCACCTTGACATTCTCCGCGACTTCGAACGGAATGGGGCCGGGCATCTGCTGTTTCTTGATTTCCCTTGAATAGAGGAACTCCCGGAGCAGAAGTTTGACCGTCACGCCTTCCGGCACATTCACCGTCGTGGCTTCCACTGGCGCTGCGTCCGTCTCGGGGCCCCGCGGAGATTTCAGGGGATCCCCCGGTGTCAGAATCTGTGTCAGGCACGCCACTTCCTCCATCAGAGGAGTTGCTACCGCCGAGGTCGCCGCTGCAGTACTTCGCATGCGGCTTATGCGGAACTCGATCCGCAACCGTGTCCCGGCGATGTTATCTTCCGAGGAAGGCTCCATGGACACATAGAACGTTCCCATTCCCGCCGGACGGGCGTACTTGGAGCGTCCCCACATGCCGACACCGCTGTCCTCGCGTCGCTGTTGCACCGACCTCCACAGTGCCATGTCGGTCTTCGCTTCCAGCGACAGGCCATTCTCCTTGCTCAGCCTCGACGCCACGACTGGCAGTGCCCTCAACACGCACGCCTTCACGTGCTCCGCCGGCGCGGGCAGGAACCGATCTTCCTTGCTGGAACCGCTGAAAGCGACGACATTGCGTCCGCAAGGTGCGGTTTGGGCAATAGACAATGTGGCTCCGGCCACCAACAATAACAGGAATTGGCATTTCACCATGAACGATTGCTCCTTGTATTGTACAGAGTGTATTTCCGTTTCGGAGGCTCGGATCGCGACCATTATATACGCGACCCGCTCCAAGTGCTGGTCAGTGCCCCCCGGAGCTTCACCGGAGTCGCCAGCGACGGCAACCCCTGGCTCAGGGTCAAGCGGCAGGTTTTTTCGGCGATGTAATGTTCAGCTTCCGCCTGGATGCATTCCTCCCGATTCTCCCAACGCTCGCTCCAGACTGCGACTTCCACGGTCTCCTTGGTTAGCGCGTTCTCGGCCTCCCATTGGATTATAGCTCTAGTCAACCGTTCTTCAACCCGCTCCTGCCAGACTTTTGCCCAGCGTCTGGTTTGCTGGCCCAGTTTGTCGCCAAAGCGAAACGGGTAATCAACCGTTGCCTCCAGGATGGACCAGGCGACGGGGTTGTACTCGTTCGCGAAAGCGCGGAAACCCAGACGAACCGCTTCGAGCGGAATAGAGCCTCCACCCGCCATTGGGTCAATGACCGAAATGCCGTCCCCCCAAAGGCGGCTGGCTGCATCATGGGCGAGATCCAGGTCGTCGAAGCGCAGGCTCCGTTTGAACGCCCGGTCGCAGCAGAAACCACCCGGGACCTCGTATCCCATGTCCATCAAGCGGCGGACTTCCACGATCTCATTGCCGGACCTGCCGAATCCGAGGAGTCGCTCAAACACGTTTTTGGGGAAATCCGCCGGCAACAGCGAGCCCAGCACCGCCGCGCGGGACACCGTCAGCGGGCGCCGTGCCCACCACACGTGCAGCCGCTTATCGGGAGGTTGCTGCCCGGTGGACCTTTCCCGGATGCATTCGACCCCAATCGCCGCCGCGGGCAGCCAGTCTTCAATCAATACGCGTGGGCGGCTCAAGGAACTCCTCCAGTCGTGGATCGTGTTTTCGGCCGGTAGTCCCTGGGGTCGAGGCAGGCATCATAGGTCGCGCGGTCGATCCGAATCCAGTCGGTGCAATTGATCCCCTTTCGGTTCTGGGTGACTGCGCTGACGGGGAATGCGCTTGCGATCTTGATCCAACGGTCCTGGCGCCGGGCAACCTCCCGTATCTCGCGCGCCACTTCCGACAGATCCTGGTCCTGGCTGAAGATCAGCGCGACATCGAAGGCCTTCTGCCACGCCAGGCTGATGACGTCGATTGCGATCCGGACGTCGATTCCCTTCTCTTCACCCGCCACGTAGCTATGCTCGGAACCGTCCTGCAGACGCAGGACCTGCTTGCGGTATACGAGTGATCGTGAGTAGACCGTACCTCCAAGGCGGCGGAGATGTACTAGTTTGCTGGTCCAGAAGTGATGCCAGAACGGGTCGTCATCACGTCCGGCACGCCGGTATAGAAGTGGGCCTCATCGAGATCCCATCCCTGCGATTGGCACACGGCGGCAGCCAACGCCAGGGGATCGTAGTTCGGGTAGGTGTAACCGAACGCGTGCCGGGCGGCATGGAAGAGATTCTGACCGTCGAAGAATGCGACGGCCCGCCTCGGGGAGGTCTCAGGGGCCATCACCAGGCCCCCAAAATAAAATAACCCACCGGAGGGCTTTCGCCGTGTCCGGTGGGGTGGAATTTCAGCTTCCATGATAGCACAACAGTGCCCCAAGTCAAGCCCATCATTTCACTTCACCGCCTCCACCAGAATCCGGAGCGCCCGTACGGCCCTCCTGCGCCTGCCATTGTCCATCAGTCCCAGCCACCAGGCGGCCTCCGCGCCATCGGCGTGCTGGATATTGGCGGCGGCCTTGTGGAGACGTTCCACGTTTCGGAGCCGGGAGGCGACCAGGGCGTAGCAGCCCACACGCGCCCCCCAATCCTCATCGAGCGGCAGGAACGGGCCGCTCGCAAGTCGTACTGAGGAACCACCGGTTGTACGGATCGCCACACGAAGAAGTTGAGTGCCCACTGAAAAAGCCAGGGGCGAAAGGGCCGTGATCCGGGTGAAGCGCTCCTCATGGCGGGTGGTCAGCGTGCGGCGGTAGAGAATAGCCGCCTCGCCGCTCCGGCGTCGCACCACCCGCAATGCGAAGGAGGCTTCCCGTATCTTCACTCCGCCAATCCTTTCTTATCCGCCATTTCCCGCCGGCTTGTCGAACTGCGCCCGAACGGCCAAGTCATCCGGGGCGGATTCAGACATCCTCCGCAACTGATCGGCGGTTCCAGTCCTGCCGCTTGAGAAACTGAGCTTGAGCTGGGCCTCGTAGACGGGCGTATCTGCCATAGCCGTATGTAAGGTCTGCGCTATTACGAGCGGCCGAACCGGGTGGTTCGGCTTCACGTCCGTCGCCGAGAATGCCAGAGAACCGCCGTCTTTCGAAGATCCGCTTACGCTGACCGAAAACACCAGCGAATCAGCGCCCATTGGTTGCGCGAGCGCGATCAACTTGGCGGCGCTGGCCGGGCTGCTCGCCGTCAACTCCAAATCGAGCAGCGGGCGGGTCTCGGCGTACTCGACCACTTTCTCCCAGGTCGTGGCCTGAACCTTGCCCGCTGCCGGAAGCCGGGGTGGCGTCGGGATCCCTCCGAGGCCTCCCTTTCCGGCAGCCTGCTCTTTGTCGACCTTGAGCCATTCCGCCGCTAAGTTTGAACCCGTCGCCGCAAGCAGGGCCTCGTCATCCAGTTTGAAGCTCGTCAGACTGCTGGCGGCGCGGCGACGTTTGCCCGCGGGTCCCTCGACGCATCCATCGGCATCGTAGGCGCGCCCGTCGAAGAGTTTCACGACCAGCTTGCCGGCGCCCACGCCCTTCTGTATGGTCTGGCGCACCACGCTCGATTCCGGTACCAGGCGCAGGTTCGGCGCCCCGAGGAACCGTTCGTGCACCGCCTTGGCCGTGAAGGCTCCGGGCATGTTGGCAATTGGAGTGGCGCCAGGCAGCACCTCTTTGAGGAAGAGATCGACATCGAGTGACTCGTCCGGACGGTACATCAGCTTCTTATCGAACAGATAGCTTCGTAACCCCTGCTGCCCCTGGGCGCCTCTCAGAAGCTGGTCTTCGGGAACCTGGTATTTCTCTTCCATCGAACCGGAGAACCCGTTGGCCAACAGAACCCTATCAAAGGCGCGGCACGTTTGCACGCGGAACTGCTTGGTTAGCTCCGGCTTGAGCCGCTGGAGCTGATCGCGGATCAGTTTACCCACATCGCCAGATCGGTTCTCTCTTTCGATGGCTCGGTTGCCAGCAAGCGCTGGGCACGATCGATGGCCCCATTCAGGGCGGCGCTGCTTGCCGTGACAGCCACAATCGCATTCTTGAAGCGCCGGGGAATGGGGGCGTGCGGGTCGGAATCGTCGGCATAGTCGCAGACGGCCCGCGCGATCTTTTCGTCCTCGCAGAGCACCAACTGGAGATCGGCGACGTCGGGCACCTGCCTGGCGTGTTCCGGCCACGGAGCCAGTTTGAAGCCGATGCCAGAGAAATAGCCCTGTGCTTCTGCGAGGACGCGACCCTTGGCGTCTTCGACCGGTATGTGAGACTTCCGCTCCTCGATCTGCTTGATGACATTGGCCTCATAGCGGAACTGCCAACCGCGACCTCCCGACAGCGGATAAGTGTGCCAGCAGCAACCAACCAGCCGATCCAGCGCTTCCCCCGGCTCAATGCCGGCCTCGTCTGGCCGCAGAACCGCCAGGGCGAGGTCCTGGGCGTCCATCCCGCTGTTGAGCTGCATCGGAAGACTCTCCAGCAGCAAAGCGGAGGCGACGCGTTGATGGACACCCTGCGTCACGCCACCGTCGAGACCCCGGGCGTGCTTTTCGATGTCGGCGGAGACCGCCGACTTGAAGTGGTCGCGGTTTAGACGCTGGAGAAGATCGGCCTGAATGCGCGAGCTTGACCAGTTGATCTCTCCGGCCGTGATCACTTCGTGGTCCTGCTTAGAGTCCCAGACATCGCGAAGGATGCGCGCGAACAGACGCAGGACGCCTCTGCTCTTCTGAAAATCCTGAAGGGCGCCAAGGCGGTCCTTGGCCGTGTCCAGCAGGCGCGGGTGAAAGGGGTAGCACTCCAGAATCCGCGCAGCGTATGAAGAGGTCGCTACATTGGGCGGCAGCGCATCCGGCGAGTCGCGCAGGACCCGCTGGTAAAGATCGAAGTATGTCTGTGAGGCCTTCTGCGCAGCGGGGCCATCGATCTTTTCGAACAGCCGCCGCACGATGACCTTTGCGGTTTCGTCGCCGATAGGATCGAAGTCCGAGAGCCGGCGGTTGAACATCTCGTCCAGGTGGGCGGCGGCGGCAGGCAGCGCGTCGGCGAGTTTGGCGACCATCTTGTCGTAGGCGGCCTGGCCGGCAGGGTCAGTGACCACGAGCACCGTTTGGGGCCGCTTCAGGACGACGGAGGCGAGCGAGTTCAGGAAACCCAGCAAGTTTCCCTGGCCACGCTCCGAAAGGCGGGCCATGTAGATGACCAGCTCGTCGAGAAGAAGCAGCACCGGGCCTGACGGGAGAACCGATTGGATCTCCTTTTCTGCAGGGGATGCCTCGGGATTGTCGGCGGCGCCAAGAGCGGTCAGAGCCTTTGCTCCTCCAAGCAACCAGAAAAGCTCGCCCCAGAGACTGTGAACCTCGGCACCTGGGTGTTGCGAGAACAGGGGAACGCCGGCCTTGCCTGCGTCGACAGCGGCTACCGTGACCTTCTTCGGCCGCCCGGCCGCGGGAAGCAGCTCAGCACCCAGGGCGGGGTCTGTGATGTGTCTGGCCAGATGCCAGAGCGCCATCAGTGTGTGCGTCTTACCTCCACCAAAACCCGTGCTGAGGCGAATCGCCGCCCCGCCTTCCTTGGGGTCGGCTAGGCGGTCGAACACGGTCTTGACCACCTTGCAGAGTTCTTGCGCCGGGTGCGTGTTCTGAAAGAATGCCTTGGACTCCGAGTATACGGCGGGCGCCGTGCCGGCGATCAGGTCGCCGAAGTCGGCCGCGAAAATCGCGTCCTCGAGGTCTCCCTTGAGGACCTCCTTGCGAAGCTTGCAGCTAGTAACGTCAAGAACGCCCACAGGATTGCCTTCCTATTGGCCTCGTCGTGGGCGCTGGCGCCCGAGAGGCCGATGCTTGCAACCACCGAATCTACCGGCCGGAACTCAATTGTAATCCTTTTGGAAGCCCCTTATGCTCAAGGACTTGCAACCCCGCGCGAAAGCCCGCGGCCGGATCCGACTTTGCCAGAAAGCGTTCTGCCTCGGTCAGGATCCCGGATCCCGGGACGACGACGCAACCCCATCGACCAGACCGAGGTAGCCACCAGAACCGGCACTAGCGTCTCCGGCGCGCTTGCTTGTAGTTGTAACGCGGGTCGTAGTCGATCGTACCGAAAGGCCGTCGGAATGGGGTTCCACGCCCACTCGCAGCATTCGTCCCCGGGGAAGGCGGCGGCCGAGACCTGCTCCCGGCTGCCCACCTTTACCGCGAATCCCATGCTGTCGGGGTTGGCGATGTAGCGCATGAAATCCTTTGGTCCCAGCCGGGAAAGGCCCCGCTTGTTCCGGGCTACCCCGTAGCGGGCTGCCACTTGCCGGAAAGCCGGGCCCTGGCGGGCGTAATCGGCGTAAAACTTCTCCAAAGCCTCCAGAAACGCCGTTTCCTCCGTGGATATCCCTTCACATTCACATGTATTCATCGTAACCTCCTTGGTAGAATCACGAAGACTGAGTAGTACTGTTCAGTGCGGCGTCTTATTCTACTACTAACGCCTCGCTGTGACACCCGGGGCGCCGCCCGGTCAATGAACATCGACGAGAGCATTCTGGAGAGCTATCGCGGCCGGCTGCGATTCAAGCTGCGCTACGCGGTCGGCCCGTTCTGCCCCGACCTGGAAGACCTGGTGCAGGATACCATGCAACGTGCCCTGGTGGCTCTGCGGCGCCGGAGGATTCGGAGGCCCGAACGCCTGGGTGTCTTTCTCAACGGGGTGTGCAACAACGTGATCCGGGAGTATCACCGCAGGATCCACGCTCAGAACTTTGTGGACCTGGCGCTCCGGCCGCCGCTGGTGGATTCGGAGGCCGGGCAGATCGAGGCCCGCCAGGTCATCCAGGTGGTGCTGGCCGAGATGTCGGAACGCGACGCCCAGGCCCTCCGGATGTTTTTCCTGGAAGG
>Ga0247727_10020513_pt1 | contig 10091 bp, 7 predicted proteins | sample WisWelCaveWW1625_FD_202498 | JGI IMG/M metagenome (GOLD analysis project Ga0247727, IMG submission 202498) | Biofilm microbial communities from Wishing Well Cave, Virginia, United States - WW16-25 | ecosystem: Environmental > Aquatic > Deep subsurface > Groundwater > Cave microbial mat | place...
CACGGCTACATGTACATTCGCCAGAACAATCCGACGCAGACACGACTCGAAACCGCGATGGCCGCGATTGAAGGCGGTGAAGCCGCGTTGGTGTTTGCATCTGGAATCGCGGCGGGCGCGGCGTACGTGCAAGCGTTGCCCGCTGGCTCACATGCGATTTTTCACAAAGACATTTATTACGATTTCCGCACCATCGCCAAAGAGTTCATGCCCAAGTGGGGAAGTGAAGCAACTATTGTCGACATGACGAATCTCGATGAAGTCCGCGCAGCGATGCGACCGAACACGCGATTGTTATGGGCGGAAACACCGACGAATCCGTTGATGCAAATTCTCGATATTACGGCGCTGGCAAAAATTGCGCATGAGAGTGGCGCGAAATTACTCGTCGATGTTACTTTTGCGACGCCGATATTGCAACGCACCCTCGAACTCGGCGCGGATGTGGCGCTGCACTCGATGACGAAATACCTCGGCGGCCACAGCGACGTGCAGGGCGGCGCGCTGGTTTTTCGGCAACGCGATAAATTATTCGAGGAAATTCTCCATATTCGCAAAGTTCTCGGCGCCGTGCTGTCGCCGTTTAATGCGTGGCTGGTTTTGCGCGGGTTGCGGTCGCTCGCCTGTCGCGTCGAGCGCCACTCGGCGAATGCTTTGACGTTGGCGCGTTTTCTCGAACAACATCACAGAGTCGAACGGGTGCATTATCCGGGGTTGCCGTCGCATTCAGGTCATGAAATTGCCAAACGCCAAATGCGCGCTTGCGGCGGCATGCTCTCTTTTCAGGTTAAAGGCGGACGCGCGCAAGCCGTCAAAGTCGTTTCGCGCGTGAAACTGTTGACGTGCGCCACCAGTCTGGGCGGCACGGAAAGTTTGATCGAGCATCGCGCCTCCAGCGAAGGGCCGAGCACGACGACGCCTGAAAATTTGTTGCGCGTCTCCGTCGGGCTTGAAGATCCCGATGATTTGATGCAGGATTTAGCGCAGGCGCTGGAATGAGCTCCAATCATTTTTGAACTTTTAAAGGAGTATGAAGAAGAGAATCCCATCGCCGTTTATGCAATTTTCAAAACCTCCGTCTCTTGTCACCAACGGATAAAAAGCTGCCAACGGATTTTGAATCTTCTTCACGCCAACTCAATTTTTTTGACGAAGAATTATTAAGCAAAATCATTGTGGCAGGATAATTTAATGGTTTCATGAACTCATCATTTTGCCGTTGGTAGCTTTTATCCGTTGGTCGTTTTTCATCCGTTGGGGTAATTTTTTTCAAACCCAGCGGGTCTAGCCTGTGAGGTTCCGGCAGGTCCGGGTTACGCAATGGGCGTAAAAATTGTATGATCATTAACAAAATGACTATTCCGTGTCAAGATAACTTTCAACTTGCCGGTACGGTTTATGAGTCTGAACGCAACGACAAAATCGTAATCATCAACACCGGCACCGGTATTTTGCGTCGATATTATGATGGGTTCGCGCAGTTTCTCTGTGAAAATGGTTTTACGGTTGTCACCTATGATTATCGCGGCATCGGCGATTCGCGGCCCCAATCGTTGCGCGGGTTTGCGGTGACGATGCATGAATGGGGGCAAAAAGATATCGCGAGCGTGATTGAGTGGAGCCAACAAAAATTTCAACCCACCAGGCTTTTCATCGTTGGCCACAGCGCGGGCGGACAACTCGTCGGTTTTGCCGCCAATAATCATCTTATCGACGCGATGGTTTTTGTTGCGGCGCAAAACGGCTACTGGGGGCATTGGCCGATGCCGCAGCGTTTTGTTTACGCCGGTTTATGGCATTTCATGCCTGTGCTCGCAAATGTTTGGGGATACCTGCCGTCGAAACCTCTCGGACTCGGAGAAGATCTGCCGCGCGGCGTCGCCTGCGAATGGGCGAAGTGGTGTCGCCATCCGGAATATATGTTTGGTTATCAAAGTTCACTGGATATTTCGAATTACGCGAAATTAGCGGCGCCGATACTCGCGTATAGTTTTGCCGATGATTCTTATGCGCCTAAACCGGCCGTCGATGCGTTGTTGCAAAATTACCCGCAAGCGCGAATTGTTCGCAGGCATGTCACGCCTGCTGCGGTGAATGCCAAATCCATCGGCCATTTCGGATTTTTTCGCAAAGTCGTGCGTGACACGCTCTGGCGCGAAACGGTGACGTGGCTGCAAAGTCAATGAGATTTAGTTTGTGGCACCACAACGCGGACAAAGCCGCAACCAAACAGGGTTAAAAAAATTGCCCAACGGATTAACATCGACCAACGGATGACATCTGCAATTTTCCCGCGGATTGAAGAATCCCGCCGATAATTTTATCAGTGGGGTTCTTCAATCCGCGGAAAGTTAAACATGCAAAACTTTTCTCTAAATCCGTTGGCTGCTTTTCATCCGTTGGTAATAAAAAGTAGGTGGCTTTTGAAAATTGCATGAAGTCCTGATGTGCTAAATTTAGGTACGACGAATGGACGTTTCATTTCCCGTGGAAGAATTTAAAAATGAAAAACGCTATTCTTATTTTACTACAATTCTTAATATGGGTCTTCGTGTCTTCACAGGATGCCTCGGCGCAACCACGTAGCAATTTCACCGCCGGCCCGATCACCGCAAAGGCAGGAGAGAAAATTTCAGGACAACTTCAAGTGCCTGCGGCGAGTGATGAGGGCACGATAATTCCGATTTCGGTTTTGCACGGGACGCGATCCGGGCCGGTGTTGGCGCTGATTGCGGGCAATCACGGCTACGAGTATGCGCCGCTCATCGCATTGCAGCGATTGCTGCCGCAACTTGATCCGCAGAAAATGGCGGGCACGGTGATCATGGTGCATGTCGCGAATATGCCGTCGTTTCTGCGCCGGACGATTTATTACAGTCCGGTGGACGGCAAGAATCTCAATCGCGTTTATCCGGGCAAAATGGATGGCACAGTCTCGGAGCGCATCGCGTATCAGATCACGAAAGAAGTGATCGAACGCGCCGATTACGTGCTCGATTTGCACTGCGGCGACGGCAACGAATCGCTGCGGCCTTATAGTTATTGGGACGTCAACACCGGCGGCCCGTCGGTGGTGGATAGGTCGAAGCAACTGGCGCTGGCGTTTGGCCTCGACCATATTGTGATGGATCGCGAGCGGCCTGCCGATCCGCAAAATTCAATTTACTGCTCGACCACCGCAACGACGCGCGGCAAGCCGGCGATCACCACGGAATCCGGCGCGCTCGGACAGACTGACCATGCTTCGATCGCACGCATCGAGTGGGGCGTGATGAATGTGATGCGCCATCTCAAAATGCTGGACGGACAGGCGCAACCCGTGGAGCATCCGATTTTCATCGGTCGCAACGAGGTGCTGCGGAGCACGGTGACGGGAATTTTTTATCCGCTGGTTGAACGCAGCCATGCTGTTGCGGAAGGGACGCTGCTCGGTTACGTGACGGATTTTGCCGGCAAACGCCTTTTGGAATTGCGCGCGTCATTCAACGGCATCGTGCTTTACATTCTCGGCACGCCGCCGGTGAGTCAGGGTGAACCGCTGGCAATGATCGGGCAAATTGGTGAAGCAGCACGTTGAGTTCAGAGAAAATAATTTTCCAACGGATGAAAAGCGGCCAGTGGATGGCCGCAAATAATGATAAAATTTTTATTGGAATATTAGCTAATGCCATCAACCGTCGAATTTAAAAGAAAAGTATTCCACCGTTTTGGCGCTCCCGAAGTTTTTCAGTGGGAACCGTTTGCTGTCCCAACTCTGAAATCCGAAGAAGTTTTGATTCGGGTGAAATTCAGCGGCGTGAATTACGCGGACATCATTGCGCGGCGCGGTTATTATAAATGGGCGGGCGCCTTGCCGATTTGCCTCGGCTTTGAAATTGCGGGAGAGATCATTGCGCGCGGCGAGAAAGCCACGCTGCCGCTGGGCACGAAAGTTTTGGCGGTCACGAAATTCGGCGGTTATTCCGAGGCCGTTATTACCGAACAAAATCGTGTTTGGCAAATTCCCGACCGCATGAGCTTTGAAGATGCCGCCGCCTTACCGGCGGTTTATCTCACGACTTATCACAGTTTGATGGAAGTGATGCGCATTCGCCGCGGCGAGGATATTTTGATCCAGGCCGTTGCCGGCGGGGTCGGCATTGCGGCGTTGCAAATCGCGAAGCATATCGGCTTGACGGTTTACGGCACGGCAAGCACGGAGGAGAAATTGCAATTCGCGCGCACGTACGGTTTGGATTTCGGCATCAATTACGTTCGAGAAGATTTTGAAGTCGCGATGCGCCAATTAACGCAAAATCGCGGCGTCAAATTTCTGCTGGATTCGCTCGGCGGCAATGGATTGCGCAAAGGCATTCGGTGTTTGAAACCGATGGGACATGCCGTCACGATTGGCGCGGCGGGGATCGTGCCGCCGCAGGGAATGAGCTGGCAAAGCGCGAAAGAGTGGAAGCGCATCGCCGGCGAGTTCATCCGCGGCGGCGTGTATCATCCATTTTATTTGATCGAACGCAATATCAGCCTCTCCGGCGTACAGGTGTTGCTGCTCTGGGATGAGTTGGAATATTTTCAGCGCGTGATGCACGAGTTGATCGCGTGGTATGAAGCGGGCGTTATCAAGCCGCATATTGACACGGTGTTTCCGTTGGATCGGGTCGCCGAAGCGCATCGGCTTGTCGAGCAACGTCAATCCAAAGGAAAAATATTGTTATCAACGGCGCCGTCGTGAAAACGGCTCGAATAAGCCAAAAACAAAAGCGCACGCAAAGACGCAGAGCCGCAAAGATTCGCAAAGTAATTTCTTTCTTTGCGTTGTCTTTGCGCCTTAGCGTCTTTGCGTGAATGCTTTTTCTTTTTTCTTCGAGATAAGGAACTGTTTCAAACGTGGATAATTTAACGCATAGTTTGACCGGCGCGCTGGCCGCGAAATTGATTGAAACAACCTTCCCAGCGCTGGCTGAAGAACCAGGCGAACAGCGCCAAAAATTCTGGCTGTTGGTGGGCAGCGCGAACATTCCCGACATTGACGTCGTGCTGGGATTTCTGGGCGACCCGATCTTTGCGAGTCAGCATCATCGCGGCCTCACGCATTCGTTGCTGTTTGCGCCCATTTTCGCGCTGCTGCCCGCGATGATATTTTTCAAATTGGGAAAGCTGAAGAATTTTAAAACGCTTTGGGTTTACGGGCTAATCGGCATTTTATTGCACATCTTTTTTGATTTGATCACGCCGTTCGGCACGCAGCTTTTCGCGCCATTTTCAACAGCGCGCTTCTCTTTGGATATGATGTTCATCATCGATCCGTTTTTCACGGGCGTTTTGGGGCTGACGTTGCTGTTCGGCAAAATTTTCAGGCAACGGCGACGGCCGTTTCTTTTCGGCGGAATCTTTTTTGTCGTGCTTTATTTGCTGATCGAAGCCCTCAATCATCATCGCGCCTATCAGCGTATCGAAGCCGCATTGCAACGCGACAATATCGCGGCGACAAAAATTTCGGCTTTCCCGCAACCGTTGGGCATTTTCCGCTGGATGGGCTTGGCGCAAACGCAAGACGGCGTGGCGCAAACTTTTTTATCGTTGTTGAATGATGAGAAGGAATTGCCATTCACGAAATACGAGAACGCCAACGACGAATTCGTGGCGCAAACCCTGCAAGCGCCGGAGACGAAATGGTATTTGACCTTCGCGCGCCATCCGTGGATTATTTCCGCGCGGCGCGGCGAGCGGCAGGTGGTTGAATTGCAAGATCTGCAATTTTCCATGGACAAAAGAATGTTGCAAACGATGGGCATTCCCATTCCCGAGCGCCGGTCGCCGTTTGTTTTGCGCTACGTTTTTCCAGCCGATGGTGAAAGCCCCCAAATTATGTTCAATGGGAAAAAGGTTCTGCGCTGATGATTCGTTAGCTGGTTTTATTTTTGCAGATTCGCGAGCCAAGCCGCCGCTTTTTCCACTTGCTCGACTGTAACATTCAAAAAAATCGCCAAACGATTGTGATCGTGCGCGAAACGCTCCTGCAACGCCCGAAAATATCCGGCCAGGCGATGCGCGCGGCGAATGGTTTTCTCGAGTTTGGTGGTTTCAACACCCCAAATTTCAGCCAACCGCTCAATATCCGCAGAGGCCTGGCAAAGGCCGGTGAGCAGCAGGTTTTGCGCCTCGTCCAAAAAGCGGTAGCCGGTGTTGCGCGCGATGTCAAGCTCGGCCAACACTTCTTCCATACGCCCTTCCCGCTCGATGAGCGTTCGCAAAAGAATTTTATGGCGCAATTTTTCATCGCGAAAATCCTTAAAATTTATTTTCTCTCCGGCAGGCGTCAACTCGGTCAGCGACGGCAAGCTTTCCAAAACGCCGGTGGAGGCAACGGTCTTTTTGTTTATGGCCAGCAGCTTCTTAAAATCGGCAATGGTCAGCGTATCGTGATTGCGCAAAATCGCGGCTTTTTTGAGGGCATTCTGCAGCTCACGAACGTTGCCCGGCCAATCATAATCTTGTAAAAACGCGATTGCCTCTTCGGAAAGTTTGAGATTCGCATTGTTCTCTTCCTGCCGAATGGAATAAAGACAATGCTCGATCAGCAAGGGAATGTCTTCCCGGCGCTCGCGCAACGGCGGTAGCGTGATGGAAATTACGTCCAGCCGAAAATAAAAATCCTCGCGAAATTTGCCCTGCCGCACCAATTCTTTGAGATTCTTATTCGTCGCCGCGATCACTCGCGTATCCACGGGAATCGGCCTGGTCGAGCCGACGCGCTGAATTTCTTTCTGTTGCAGCATGCGCAGCAATTTGACCTGCAACGCCGCGGGAACGTCCCCGATTTCGTCCAGAAAAATCGAGGTGCCTTCCGCCTGCTCGAAATAACCGATCTTGCCGCTCACGTCGGTGGCGGTTTTCGGTTCGATGCCAAAAAGCTCGCTTTCGATAAGATTGGGCGCTAAAGAGGCAATGTTCGCGACAATCCACGGACGGTCGCCGCGCGAACTTTGGGAATGAATGCTGAGCGCCACCAATTCTTTGCCGGCGCCGGATTCGCCGGAAATCAAAACCGTTTCGTCGGGGCTGCGCAGCGACACTTTTTGAATGATCGTATAGAGCTCTTGCATCGGCGCGCTTTCACCAATCATCACGCCGAAATGATAGTTCAAATTTGGATGCCGGTGCTCGTGAACACGCTTCTGCAGCTCGGCAAAATATTTGGCTTGTTTTAAAAGCGCCCTGTTGTTCCGTTCCAATGTGCGCTTTTGTAAAGCGTTATAAATCGTCGTGTGCAGCTTTTCCGCAAAAATCTCAAAATCATCCTTGATGAGAAAATAATAAGCGCCGTCCTTGATCGCCCGAATCGCGCTGTCGATCTCCCGCGACGTGCCGGTCAGCACGATCACTTCAACCGTCGAGTCAAGCGCTTTAATCCGCTTCAGAACCTCGAAGCCGACGATCTCCGTAGGCATCCCGGCCCGCCGCGGCAACCCGAGATCGAGCAAGACGAGATCATGGCTTCCCTGTTGAAATTTTTCCAAGGCGGCTTCCGCATTATCGGCCACTTCGAGATTATACTCTTCCCCCAGTTTATCTTGGAGAAAATTGGCAAAGTGGATGTTGTCTTCGATAACCAGAACTTTGAACACACTCGTCGAATTCATAGCTGTTTTACCTCGTGATGAATTATCTGTACAAATAAAAGGGGCAGGGTATAGACTATGCCCTTGATTGGGACTTCCATGACCCTGCCCCTAACCTCGATTTTTTCCGCGCTCGTTTTGAAATACGTCCGTGTCAATGGCAAACGAAAGGTTATGCTTCTGCCGGTGCTTCATTCTGTAGAACTGGCAATGTGACAATAAACTCGGCTCCCTCCGAGTATGCCGTGTTGTATTCAATTTTGCCGCCGTGCCGCCGCAGGATTTCGTGAACCAGGCAAAGCCCCAGCCCCATGCCGCCGGTCTTGGTGGAAACATAAGAGCTGAAGAGCTTGGGAACGATTTCCTTCGGCACGCCGGTGCCGTTGTCTTTCACGCTGACTTCCGCCACATTCCCGCGCCTCGTGACTTGAATATCGATTCGACTTTGAGGCGGTTTCGCCGCCGCGATGGCTTGCGCCGCATTGGTCAACAAATTAGAAAAAACCTGCTGGAGACGATCCGCATCCGCATAGACCATTGGCCTGGCTTCGGGGAATTCGTGATGAATTTCGATCGACTGGTCAATTTGCAAGAAGAGCAACGTCTCGGCTTGCTTGATGATTTGAATGAGATCGTGCGGTGCAAAATGATAATCCTTGGTAATGCCGTTGCTATACTCCCTAAAATCATCGATCATGATGCGCAAGTCTTTCACCATCGCCAAGCCTTGGGTTTGCTTTTTTGCATCCGGCTCTTGCAAACAATTTATCAAAGGCGTGATCAATGGGCTGATTTGATGGACGACCATGGCCGCCATCTCGCCCAAGAGACGGTTTTTGTCCCAGCGTTCAATTTTGCTCACCAATTTGGCCATGCGCATGGCTGCAAGAAAACGGCCGAAAAAACTGCGCAGCAATTTTTTTTCTTCCGGAGACAAGCTCAATGCTCTTGCCGAAAAAATATAAATGCAGCAATAACGGATCAGGTTGTCGACCATCGGTTTTTCGTCCAGAAATTTGACCAGCGGGGGGGAAGGATGATCGACAAAGGGAACGTAGAGCAGCGTTCGAACCTTATTTTGCTCGGCTTCCGGCACGTAGGTTTTCAGCGTTTGCCGGAAAAATGGATGATTGCCGTCGCGCTGCAAAACAAACAAGGGCGGATAGTCGCCGCGGGCCGCATTCGCGATTCTGGCGTTGAATTGCGGCAGCGTACCCAATGCTTCGGCGTTGTGACAGAGCGGGTTCTCGCATCCGGAGCACTCGGTTATGGCGATATGAATCACTCCTTCGACCAAATCGCCGATTTTTCCGCGCAACACTTTTTTGAAATAGGCGAAATCATAGCCGTTGGCGATGAACTCTTGGTTGTCGATCAGCAGCTCGAAGATTTCCCGCTCGATGACTTTGCGCTGCATCGACTTGTGCTGGTAGTGCAGCGCCTGTTCGATCGCGCGCAGAATAAAATCCGGGTTCTCGTCTTTCACGATATAATAAAAAGCGCTCTTGCGCATCGCTTCAGTAATGTAGCCCTCGTCGCGATACGCCGTGAGCATGATCACTTCGATCTCATCGCCGTAAATCTCTTTGATCTCGTCCAAAACCACCAGTCCGTCTTTCCCCGGCATTTTGCGGTCCAGCAAGACGAGCGCCGGTTGATCCTCACGAATGCGCGCCAGCCCGGCGTCGCCGTTTTCGGTTTCTGCAATATTCTTGTATCCGGCCAATTCTAAATAAGTTTTTGTGGCCAGCCGCACGTCGGGATTGTCTTCGACGATAAGAATTTTTTTGTTTTTCAGATCCATTGGAGGCCCAATCAAAATGGGTACAACAGAAAAGAGTTAGGTGCATTCAGGCAATGGCTGCGATACCAACTGTTTGACCGGTGAAAACGTCTTTTCCATTAATCTGGGAAGCATTACCAAGAACCTGGTGCCCCATCCCAACCGCGTTTCAAATTCGATTGTGCCGTGATGCTGGCTAATGATGCGCTTGCACAAGGCCAATCCCAGTCCGGTGCCGCTGTCTGGGTTTTTGGTCGTAACAAAGGGTTCGAAGATGCGATCTTTGATGTCATCCGGAATGCCGCTGCCGGTATCGGCGGTTTCCACTTGCAAGGAACCGTCCATCTCAAACAGGCGCACGAGCAGCATGCCGCCATTAGTCATGGCGTCAATGGCATTTTTGACCAAATTCGTGAAAAGTTGATTCAATTGCAATTCATCGCCATAAACCAGCGGCTCGGCCGCTGAAAACTCCGTTCCAATCGTGATCCGTTGCTGGTCGCAAAAAGACTTATTGGTCTCAATCACCATACGCAAAATTATTTCCAGATTGACCCGCTCCGGGTTTATTTGCCTCATGCTGTCTTGAAAGTTTTGCATGCCGCGCAAGATTCTCTGTGCCTTTTCGACATTCCTTTCAATGATGTCGATTGTTTGCAAGTTGCCATCTTCCGAGGTCAGATGGCCATTCA
>Ga0247727_10020514_pt1 | contig 10091 bp, 10 predicted proteins | sample WisWelCaveWW1625_FD_202498 | JGI IMG/M metagenome (GOLD analysis project Ga0247727, IMG submission 202498) | Biofilm microbial communities from Wishing Well Cave, Virginia, United States - WW16-25 | ecosystem: Environmental > Aquatic > Deep subsurface > Groundwater > Cave microbial mat | place...
TCTCGATGCCCGCCGCCTGCCCGAACAACGCCCCCGCGAAGTGCGCGGGCGAGCCGATACCGGCGGAGGCGAAGCTCAGCGAACCAGGCTTCGTTTTGGCGATGCTGACCAGCTCCTTGATGGTCGTGGCTTTCACTGACGGACCGACGAACAGCACGTTCGACGTCTCGCCGACTATCCCTAGCGGCGCGAAATCCTCGACCGGTCTGTAGGGAACGGACTTGAGCACCGCCGGCGCCATGGTGATGGGAAGATCGATCGTGAACAGCAGCGTATATCCGTCGGGGGCGGCCTTCGCCACGGCATTCGTTCCGATGGTCGCCGACGCACCGGGCTTGTTTTCCACGATCACGCCCTTTGTCCACTTGCCCTGCAGCCGCTGCGCGACAAGCCGCGCGAAAGAGTCAAGCGGGCTTCCCGGAGGAAAGGGCACGACGAGCGTGACCACCCGCTCCGGGAACGTCATCTGCGCGCTTGCGGCTGGCGCGATCATTACCAGCGGGAGCGCAAGGAGGAACGGGAGGGCAAGCAGTGAGTGACGGGTCATGTGTCGGTTCTTTCTATAGGTTTTGCAAAAAATCGACCAGGCGGTCATTCCGGAGCCGATCTCGCGCGCCGCGTGCAGCCGTCGATGCCGCCGACGACCGCCCACTCGGCGAACACTTCCGGCGCCTGCTGGAACTCGCGCGGCTGCCAGGCGCCGTCGAGCTGGTCCTCGTCGGTGTAGTACTCGGCGAGCGCCCCGGCGGGGTTCTTCACGTACCAGAAGTAGGCCGAGGAGATCGGGTGGCGGCCGGGCCCCAGCTCGGTCTCCCAGCCGCAGCGGCTGATGTGCAGCCCGCCGCCGAATACTTCGTGGATGTCGCGAACGGCGAACGCAACATGGTTGAGGCCGCGCTTCGCGGCCGCCGGCTGGAGCAGAAACAGATCGTGATGCCCGCCCTCGGGAGAGCAGCGCAGGAACACGCCGCGCTCCGGATAGCGATCGGAAACGCAGAAGCCCAGCTTGTCGACGTAGAAGCGCTCGACCTCCGCCAGCCGGTCGGTAAAGAAGACCGCGTGCCCGACTTCGATCGGCTCAGCGCGCTCGTAGAACATGCTGCGCCGGTTCACGCCGCGCCCCGGCTGCCCCCAGGCGTTGATCGGCACGCCCTTGACGTCGAGCTCGCGCTTGCGCGTGACGCGTAAGCCGATGCCCAGACCGTTGGGATCGACCTTCGGCAGCCCGCCCTGCAGGCGCTGCAGCTCGGCCGCCGAGTCGACGCCCCAGACAATCTGGCGCAGCGTCGAGCCCGGCTCGATGGCGGGCGGCAGGCCCGGGTCGTCCTTCGGGCGCACCAGGACTTCGCAGCCGTTCAGGGTCTCGAAGTCGAGCGCTTCCCCCGATTCGCGCACGAGCTTCAGGCCCCAGTCGAGAAAGAACCGGCGGCAGGTCGGGAGGTCTTCGACGCCGTAGGTGATGCTGTCAATGCCGGCGATGCTCATTTCAGTCTGCCCATGGCAAAGGCTGCTCGTTGAATCCCCAGTAGAGGCTCTTCTGGTGCTTGTATTGCAGGATGCCGAGGCGGCCCTTCTCGATGCCCACCCCGCTGTCCTTGATGCCGCTGAACGGGGTCGAAATCGAGAGCTGCTTGTAGGTGTTGATCCACACGGTACCGGTTTCGAGCGCCCGCGCGATCCGCCAGGCGCGCTTGTAGTCGCGCGTCCAGATGCCCGCGGCAAGGCCGAAAACGCTGTCGTTGGCCTCCGCCACGAGTCGTTCTTCCGATTCGAACGGCATGACGACGAGGACCGGCCCGAAGATTTCTTCCTGGCAAATCCGTGCGCGGTTGCCCAGCCCGTCGAGGACAGTCGGCAGGTAGAACCAGCCCTTGTCGAACCCCTTGGGGCGTTCGCCGCCGGCGAGCACGCGGCCACCTTCGTCGACGCCCAGCTTCACGTAACGCTCGATCGACTCGCGGTGCTGGCGAGTGATGAGCGGCCCCATCTGCGTGCGGACGTCTTCCGGATCGCCGACCCGCAGTTGCCTGGTTTTTTCGACCAGCTTCTGAAGAAAGGCCTTGTGGACCGATTGATGCACGAAAAGCCGGGAGCCGGCGATGCAGGATTCCCCTGAGGAGCTGAAGATGCCGAACAGCACGCCGTTCACCGCATGGTCCAGATCGGCATCCTCGAACACGATGGTCGGGGACTTGCCACCCAGTTCGAGCGTCAAGGGCATCAGCTTCTCCGCCGCAATCCGCGCCAGCGCGCGCCCCGTAGTGGTGCCGCCGGTGAACGACACTTTCTTCACCAGGGGGTGCTTCACGATCGCATCTCCGATCACCGAGCCCTTGCCGGGCAGCACGCTGACGACGCCCTTCGGCACACCAGCCTGCTCGCAGATGCGGCCGAGTTCCAGCGCGGCAAGCGGTGTGACTTCCGCGGGCTTCACGATCACGGCGTTGCCCGCTGCCAGCGCCGGCGCGAGCTTCTGTGCCTCGCTCGCGATCGGCGAGTTCCACGGCGTGATCGCCGCGATGACGCCCATCGGCTCGTGCACGCTCATCGTCAGGTACTCGCCGCGCGCAGGCGTGATGGTTTCCTCTAGAGTCTCGCAGGCGGCGGCAAAGAACTGGAACGTACCCGCGGCGCTCGCCACCAGCGCGCGCGTCTCGCTGATCGGCTTGCCGTTGTCGCGCCGCTGCAACTGGGCGAGTTCTTCGGCGCGCTCGCGGATCAGAGAGCTGATCCGGTAGAGCACGCCGGCGCGCTCATGCGGCTTGAGGCCGGACCAATCGGGGCGGCGCCGCGCGGCATCGGCGGCTTCGATCGTCTCGTTTACATCAGCGACGTTTGCGGCGGCAAGTTCGGCATTGACGCTGTCGTCGGCCGGATAACGCGAGGCGTACACGTCACCTCGCCCGCGGCGCCATTCGCCGGCGACGAGAATCGGCATCACCATGGGTCAGTGTCCTTTGCTAGGCGGCATCAGAAACGAATCGGCGCAGCGAAATCGCGCAACGCGCGCACCGCGCTGTAGGCGGCAAGCGAAGAGGTCTGGGGGTGCTCGGGCAGGGGCGTCCCGGCAAGCGTAATCTCCAGCTCGCCGAAAGCGCCGCGCGCGGTGACGTGGTGAATGTTTTTCGTGACCGTTGGATCGGCGAATAGGATCACGCGTGTGTGATCTAGGCCCAGGCCCGCGAGTGAGACGGTTGCCGCGACGTTGGCGTTCTTCGGATAGAGCCGCGCGGCGTCGCGCGCGTTGCCCTCGAAGATCATGGTGGGGCGCTCGAGGGTCTTCAGCTCCACGGTTTTCTCGGCCGGGGTGCCGAGCCACGCCAGTGGTGGTTTGCGCCCCGTGTAGATAACTTCCTCGAGCCCGCCGATCCGCGCTGCGGCGATTGCGTCGATGGCGCCGATCGCGCCGGAGACGAGCGTGAGCTGGGCGCCGCCTTCGCGCGCCGCGGCCTCGAGCTTCTCCGGCAGGCCCGGCTCGGCCAGCGCGCCGACCGAAACCAGCGCGACGTTCACGCCGCGCTCAAGCAGCGGAATCACGCACGCTGACACCGCGCCGTGCCCGGCGCATTCGATCGCGCAATCGATAGCGCCCTCCGTGTCGGTGAGCTTATCCACGACCGTCACCGAGTTTCCCAACTCGCGCGCAAGCGCCGCTTTTCTCGACGACTGCTCGAGGAGGTATGTGATGCGGACTGACGAGTCGGCGGAAAAATTTGCAAAGACGTGCCGGCCTATCGCGCCATAGCCAATCAGCAGCGCGCGCCTCATGCGTGCGCTTTGCGTATCGGCGGGCCGGCGAACTGCTTGGCGAACGGGCCGATTGCCGTCATGTCGATCTCGATCATCACCGGGCCTGCCTGAGCGAGCGCCTCGCGCAAGGTATCGCCGACACGCGAAAGATCGCGGACCCTTTGGTGCGGCAGCGCGAGCGAGCGCGCCAGCCCACTGAAGTCTGGCGTGTGCAGATCGGAGTAGTAGCGCCGGCCGCCGTAGTAGGCGTCCTGGATGTTGCGGATGACCCCGTAGCCGCCATCGTTCATGAGGATCACCGCGACATCGGCCTTTTCCTGCACCAGCGTCGCCAGCTCGCCGATGTTGACCTGCAAGCCGCCGTCGCCGACCAGGCACAGCGTCTTGCGGCCGCGGGCCGCGGGCGAAGCGCCACCTGCGATCGCCTCGGCGATCGCAGCCCCTATGGCCATCTGCACCCCCTGCCCGATACCGCCGCCCAGCGCGTGCACGCCGTCGCGCGGGCCGAAGATGCGCAGGCTCCGGTTGCCCCAGGTGCTGTTCGAGACGGTGACATCGCGCACCCAGACGTAGTCGCGCCCGGCAGCCTGCTGCAGTTCCGTGAGCAGGCGCTCATAGGGTCCGAGGCCCGCGCGTACCAGTTTCTCGGCGGCCTGCCGCGCGGCAGCGAGGTCGCGCGCGAACGCGGGATCGGGCTTGAGGCGGCCCTTCAGCCGCTCGGCGAGCCCCGCGAGCGCCGCGGCGCTGTCGCCCACGACGAAGAGATCATCGGTGTAGCAGCGTCCCTGCTGCAAGGGATCGGCATCGATGCGGTAGAGCGGCCGCGGCAGCTTCAGCTTGTAGGTCAGGGTCTCATTGCTGCGCAGGCGCGAGCCGGCGATGAGCATCGCGTCGCAACTCGCATAGAACTTCTCCACCGGCTCGAACAGGTTGAATGCGCCGAGCGACATCGGGTGATCCTCCGCGACCACGCCGCGCCCCTGGACGCTGGTGACGATTCCAAACCCGAGATCAATGAGACGCAGCACCGCGTCCGTCGCGTGGCGCGAGCCGCCGCCCAGCCAGAGCAGGGGCCGTTTCGAGCGCGCGAGGCGCCCGGCGAGCGCATCCAGCTCTTCTGCCCGCGGTTTCGAGACGGCGATGGCGGCGGGCTCGAGCGATGCCGGGAGCTCGATCTCCGCGGCCTGGATGTCGATCGGAATCTCGATGCTCACCGGTCCGCGCGGCGCAGTGAGTGCGACGCGAACCGCCTCGCGCAGGGTGCCGAGCGCCGTTTCGGCACTACGCACTCGAAACGCTGCTTTGGAGACGGCGCGCAGCATTTCGAGCTGATCGGTCGCTTCGTGGATGTAGGCGAGGTCACGATCGAGGTACGGCACCTCGATCTGTCCGGTCAGGTGCACGACCGGGGTGCCGGCAGTGAGCGCCTCGACCATCGCGCCGCAGGCGTTGCCTGCGGCCGTGCCGGTGCTGGTCACCGCCACGCCGATTCCACCGGACACGCGGGCGTAGGCGTCGGCCATGTTTACCGCCCCGGGCTCGCTGCGCGCAGGCACGAAATGGATCGGCGCGGGCTCACCGTTTGATTTCGCAGCCGCAGCGCGGCGTCCGAACGCATCGAGGATCGGCATGTTGTGGATCGAGATCACGCCGAAGGCGGCGCGCACGCCGCAGCGTTCGAGGAATGCGGCGACAAGCTCGCCCACGGTAGTGCGCGAGTTTTCGTGCCGAACGCGGTCAGACATGGCGGGAAAGCCCCCCTGAGACGTCGATGAAAGTGCCGGTGGTATAGGAAGCGAGCGACGACGCAAGGAAGAGGATTGCGTGCGCGGCCTCCTGGGGCCGTCCCAGACGGCCGAGCGGAATGCCTTTGCGCTCGGCAAGTCCCGCGCTCCACGCCTCCCAGGTTTCGCCCGCCCCGGCCTGGGTTTCGAAGCGGCGGCGCCATTGGCCCGATTCCACCAGACCGATGAGCACGGCGTTCACTCGCACCCTCTTCGGAGCAAGCTCGGTGCCGAGCGAGCGCACGAGATTTAATACGCCGGCGCGAGCCGCGGAAGTCGCAACCATATGGGGTTCCGGCTGGCGGGCGAGCAGCGAATTGACGCACACGATCGAACCGGCCTGCGACCGCTCCAGCTGCGGCAGAAAGGCGCGCGTCGGCCGGATCACGCTGAAGAACTTCAGATCGAGCTCGGCGCGCCACGTCGCGTCATCGCTATCGGCGAAGGTGGACACGTGCCCTTCGCCGGCGTTGTTGACAAGTATCTCCGCGCCGCCGAAGCGTGCCGCCACCGCAGCGGCGAAATTTCCGACCTCGCCTGCATCGAGGACGTCGCAGCGGTGCGCGAGCAGCCGATCGGCACCGGCCTCCGCGGCAAGAGCGCCTTGCGCCGCCTCCAGCCGCGCCGAGTCACGGCCGCAGACCGCGACCCGGGCGCCGGCCTGCAGCAGCAGGCGCGCGGTGGCCAGACCGATTCCCGACGAGCCGCCGGTCACCACCGCGACGCGGTCCTCGAGTCCGAATGAAAGCGCGGATGCCTTGGCCATGAATCGCTCAGGCCGCCTTCTGCAGGGCTTCGAGCTGGGCCTCGGCCTTCTTCTCCAGGATGCGGCGCAGCCGCGCCAGCCCGGTGTCGTGCTGGTAGAGAAATTCGCGCGAGCGCGCACTCGGCGCCATGTTCTCCAGCACCACGCGGTCCTGCTCGAGCACCGCCCAATGCAGGCCCTCGAGCTTGGTGCGGAACATAAACTGCCACACGTCGCGCACCCAGCCCGTGCACTTGCGCGTGCGCCAGAAAAAGACCAGGCAATGCCCTTCGTCCACCGGCGTCACGAATCCGGCAATGCCGAAGTTACCCCCGGGACCGGCGTTGGCGCGGTAGGGAATCTCCAGCCGCAGCCACATCGTGCCGGTGTCGCCGAACTCGGTCCAGTCAAAGTTGACGTCGCGCTGGTTGGTCTTTTCGAAGATGAGTCCCGTCGGCGTCTTGCGCAGCTGCATGTTCGCGGTCTTGTCGCCCGAGGCCATCGAATGCGACAGGGCGTGAAGGTAGGCGCCATGCATCGGGTCCATGACGTTGTCGATGGCGTAGCGGTGGTTGCATTTCCACTTCGCGAAGCAAAGGATCGAGCCGTATTCGTCGTTCGCCAGCTGCTCGGGGAGCTCGAGCGGGCAAGGTTCGGCATGCAGCGCGTCACCGAAGTAGACAAAGATTCCGCCGCGCGTTTCCTTGACGGGATAGCTCCTCACGGCCTTCCGGCCTTCGAGGGGGCAAGGATGAACCGCCGGTACCTTGCGCACGGTGCCGGTGCCGTCAACCTCGACGCCGTGGTACCAGCAGGCGAGCCGGTCGCCGAGATTCCAGCCCAGCGACAGGCGCGCGCCGCGATGCGGGCAACGATCCTCGATCGCGTGCGCAGTGCCGCTCGCGTCGCGCCAAAGAACGAGGTTCTCGCAAAGCCGCGTGATGCCGATCGGTGCGCCCGCCACTGCCCAGCTGGGCAGCACCGGGTACCACTGGTTCATCAGCCCGCGGTTGAGGAGCCGCTCGACTGCCTGGGTATCGACCATGATGCCTCCGTGCTCTCAACCAAACGCGAGCTTGCCCAGCTCGCGAAATGTGTCCTGGAACGTGCGCTCGGTCCAAGCTTCTCCGGCCGGCGTTCGTACGCCTTCGCGATTGAGCGCGGCGACGATGTCGGCAAGCTCGTAGATACGCTGTGAAAAAATCTGCTCCAGCGCGTCGGCCAGCGTTCTTTCGTACTCGCTCGGCGCCGCCGGGCGCGTCTGCCACATGATCAGATCTCGCTCCGCGGTCGCGAAGATTTGTCCCGCGCCTGCCACCTCGTTGGGGCGAGCGTTACGGTACGCCTCCAAGTACGGGTTGAAGTCCTGAATCACGCCCGCTGCGCTAGCAGCCGGTAAGTGCGTTCTCATTGCGCCACGTTCTGCCATCGGTCCTCCTTCGAATATCTCAGTTCGAGCGGCCGGAGTGTCGGGACCGCATCAGGACCTCCACGTCCGGTCGATAATTGAGCGGGTGCGAAAGTTCGGCCGCCGCCGCGACCACCTGCCTGATCAGACGGTCGCGAAGCTCGCGCGGCTCGAGCGTGGGGCGCTGCGCGGTGACGCTGATCGCCGCAACAATCGCGCCGTTTTCGTTTCGCACCGGTGCGGCCACCGCCGAGATCCCCTGCTCGAAAAACGATTCGCTGACGGCGTACCCGCGCGCGCGATCGCCTTGCAACAGGCTCTTTAGCTCAGCGAGCGTTCGCGGGGATTTTGCCGAGACGGCGGGCAGCGCCGGCTCGAGGTATAGCGCGCCAAGCGTCTCGTCGCTGGCATCCATCAGCAGCACCCTGCCCAGGATCGTCGCGTGCGCCGGAAAGCGCGTACCGACGGTGACATTGGTCGCGAACGTGGTCGGCGGCGAAGCCTTGAGCACGACGACGACCTCGCGCCCGTCGCGGATCACGAGCTGGGAAGACAATCCGCTGTCGTCACGAAGCCGCTCGATCACCGGGCGGGCGAGGTCGGCGATTTCGAGCGACGCGATGTATTCGAAGCCGAGCCGAAGTATCGCCGCGCCTATTCGGTAGCGCTCGCCCTCGCGCTGAAGAAAGCCGAGCAACTCGAGCGTCTGCGCCAGCCGGAAGGCGGTCGATCGCGGAATCGCGAGCGCGCGCGCCATCTCGGCTGGGTTGAGCAGCTGGTACGCGCGATCGAAGAGCTGGAGCATGCGCAAGCCTCGCTCGAGTCCCGGGACGTTGTACCTGGGCGCCGGGCCGTTCATGCCGCCGCCTCCACGGTGCAGCGCGCCGCGAACTCGGCCAGCATCGCGTTCACCACGGCGGGAGCATCGAGGTAGGAAAGATGCGCCGCGCCTTGCAGGAGACGGAAGCTGCCGCGCGGAAACGCGTTCGCGATCCGCTCGCAGCCTGCTGCCGGCGTGATGCTGTCTGCGCTGCCGGCGAGGACCAGCACCGGCCCGGAATAGCGGGCCGCATCCTCGCTCAGCCGGCCCGATGCGAGCATGCGGGCGGCCTGCGCGTAGCCGTCGGGACGAATCCTCGCCGTGCCCCAGGCAGCGAGCGATCGCGCCTGTGTGGTGGCAGCGGCGGACAGCATGCCCGGCGAATGTTCGCGCGCCATGCCCGCGGGTCCCAGCGTCTCCAGGCGCGCAAGCCGCGCCACGAGCTTCGATTCGCGTTCGGCGGGTTCCGCGGCGCCATAGCCTGCGGCGGGGTTGAGCAATATGAGCCCGGCAACGCGTTCGGGCCAGCGCGCGGCAAACGCGCCGGCTATCAGCGCACCGAGCGAACTCCCCACCAGCACCGCTCGACTCACCTCAAGCGCGTCAAGGAGCGCCGCGAGCGAGCCCGCATAGTCGTCGGCTGCGGGCGATTGGGCTTGCAGCGCGGCAGACTCACCATAGCCGGGCGCGTCCCAGGCGATGACGTGGAATTGCGCCGCAAGCGCGTCGAGCTGCAGGACCCATGCTCCGGACTGATTGCCGATGCCGTGCAAAAGGACGAGCGCCGGCCCCACCCCGGCTTGGCGGAAGGTGACCACGCCTCGCTCCGTCCTCATCCTCTTGAGCGGATGAGCCGCAACTAGCGCTTTGGCAACGCCGGTATCGAGCGGTATAGTCAACGCTTGATCTTCGCGAGCGGGTGATCCGGCGGATAGGTGGGCGTAATCGGAGCGGACGCGCCGAGCATCACGCACATCAGCGCATCTTCCTCGCCGATGTTGATCTCGCCGCGATACACGCCCGGCGGGATCGAGATCAGGTCGCGATCGGTGATGATCGACTCCCATTTCTCGCCGTCCTTCTCGCATGTCACCTTCACCTTGCCACGAACGACGAAAAAGACTTCCTCCACGTCGGTGTGAATGTGCATCGGGCCTTCGTTGCCGGCAGGAATAATCATGGTGGAGAACGTGAAGTGCTCCGCGGGTATCACGTTGACGTCGGACTGGACGCCGGTTCCGCCGGTGCCGACGTAGCGCATCTGCGCGCGCCGGTACTTCGGGTTGTAATCGGCCTGGAACTTGAGCGCGTTCCAATCGTACTTGCGGGTGGAGAGCCGCGCCACGCGCGACTCCATCCATTGCGAGAAACTCGCGCCCTGCGGGCGATCCGACGAGTGACGGGCTGCTGTTTCCTTGACGGCCGTCTTAGCCATGCTTGGTCTCCTTTGCGAATCGATTCAATGCATCACGAACCCGCCGTTGACGGCGAGTAGTTGCCCGGTCACGAACCCCGCCACATCCGACAGCAGGTAGGTCACCGCGGCACAAACGTCCTCGGGCATCTGCGCCCGGTTGATCGCCC
>Ga0247727_10020515_pt1 | contig 10090 bp, 10 predicted proteins | sample WisWelCaveWW1625_FD_202498 | JGI IMG/M metagenome (GOLD analysis project Ga0247727, IMG submission 202498) | Biofilm microbial communities from Wishing Well Cave, Virginia, United States - WW16-25 | ecosystem: Environmental > Aquatic > Deep subsurface > Groundwater > Cave microbial mat | place...
GTTCTGCATCCGGAGGTGACCTTCGCCCTTGAACGGCAATGTGACGAACGAGATCGTCAGCGCCCCCATCTCCTTGGCGATCTTCGACACGACCGCGATCGATCCGGTCCCCGTCCCGCCGCCGAGTCCGCAGCACGTTATCACCAGGTCCGAGCCCTGGACCAGCGCCTTGACTTCGCCTTCGGACTCGAGCGCCGCGTCCATGCCCACTTTCGGCACCGCGCCCGCGCCGAGACCCTTGGTCAGCCGCCTCCCGAGGAGGAGCTTCCGGGGCGCACGGACGGAGAGTAGGTGCTGAGCGTCGGTGTTCGCCGCGACGAGCGTAGCGGTGGGTGCGTCGCCCTCGGCGATCCGCTGGATGGTGTTCGAGCCCCCTCCGCCGCAGCCGAAGATGGTGATCCGGGTCTTGAGGTTCTTCAGCATCTCCTCGAGCTCGGAATCGTCCGCGCTGCGGAATGCGGTCGACTGGGTGGGCATCGGCGGCGGCGCGCGCGACGGCTCGGACTTCTTCAACGCGTCTTCGATCCACGATTTCATCGTCACACCCTCCGGACCGGATCCCCGCGCGGTATTGAGAAGTCGATATTTAAACTGATGAGAGCGGAAGGCGAGGACCACGAGACTTGATCCCTGAAGGAGCCGCGTGCTTCAGACTTGGGAGCATCGGCGGCCACCATTTCGAAAACCTCGCCGCCTCCCGCTCCTCACTTCTCCATCCGAAACGGGAGTTCGACCGATGTACCAAGAACATCATATCGAGAGCGGACCCTGACTCGCAGGCGTGGGTGAGATTGGAATGCGAGGTCCTCTAGCCGCCGCCATCGCCGCCACTTTCGCCATCGGGCTCGTGGTAGCGGAAGGTCCACCGCCGCAGATCGTGTACACCGAGGATGGGGGCGTGCCTTTGCTCTCCAACGGCCGCATCTCCGCACGTTGGACCCAGGACCTGCTCCCGGTTGTGGAGCTGAAGGACGGCGGGCTCCCTTTCACGATCATGCTCTCGGAGATCGTGGAGTTCGAGGACCATAACGCGAACGGTTTCTACGAATCGTCCGAAGCGGTGCTGGTGGCCTCGACGACATCCGGCGCGCCCTGGGCCAAGCGCTCCTCTGGTTTCCTCTCATCCCATGCCTTCACGGTGGCGGTCGCCGGTGAAAGCGAAGCGCAGACCATCCCACCGGGGCCCCGTGCCTCCTTGACCTCCGTCGGACTAGGAGTCACCTTGGCCGATGAGTCCGTCCAGGTCCTCGGCGCCCCCCTCGAAGTCAACGAGGCGATGTTCACCTTCGTGGTCGATTCGTGGCCCTGGGTCTCGAACTCGAACGTACTCGCGGTGCGGATGCTGGTCGCGGGCGCGCAGCTAAGGGTCGGTGATCGCGTGGTCCGTCCCGAGACGCCTTCGTTCCCGGTGTCCGCTTACGACAACCGGGCCGAGATCGAAGGCCGCGACGGCGCCCTTGGCTATGTCCGTTGGCCTTCATCCGGTTCGGTCGGGACCGTGCTCGGGCCCTCAAGATCGCTCGCGGTCGCTTCCGCGGGCGGGGTCGAGGCGACCGACAGCCGGCCGGCGGGTGTCGAGCTGACTTTCCTGTTCTCCTCCTCGTACGGAGCGAGATCGCTGGAGTTCTCCCCGGTCGTGGGCGTGGCCACGAGTTCCGCGGGCGGCGCGGGCGATGAGCCGGTCCCTCCGATCCTCGCCGGCATCGCGGTGGTCGCGGCGCTCGCCGTGGTGATGCTGCGGCGCCGGGCGGCACCGGTCAGGAAGCCGGCCGGGGAACGCCAGCCCGGGCCTTAGCCGGCGACCGAGTCGCACTTTGGGAGATCGTCGCATCACTTGATCCGGGCGCCGCCGGGGCCGCATGGGCGAGCGACTCCCAAGTCACGGGGACTCTTCGACTTGACTACAGTTCATCCTCTTGCGAACGGGTAGGCTGGCAGGAGGCCGAAAGGTTCGTCCTCCGTCGATTCGGGCTCCGGTTCCTTCACGGCTCTCGGGACTTCTTTGTCGACGTTTGGCGGTGGCGCCAGACTGGGTGGCGGAGCGAGGATTCCCGCGCGCCTGGCCGTGCTCTCATACTCGTTCTGCGGAAGCGGCTCCCAGTTCGTCGGCTCCCGGGCTTGTCGGAGTTTGAGTGTCTCTTCGCGTAGCCGGGAAGCATCCCACCCGCGGGGGAGCACGATGTCGATCCGGCCGACCGCGCCGGCGCCTTTGAGGACCGCGCCGCTGTGGCCGCCCCGGCAGCAATCCAGCTCCCATCGCTTGCTGGGGAAGCCCCCCATGACCCAACGATTCAACGTCGACCCGCAGGAGCGGCATCGAGCCGCCGCGGCGCGTGAGCGAGCGCCCCACGGGGCGACCTCGGAGGCGTTGAAGTCGGTTCGCATCGGATGTTTCGACGCACTCCGGATAAGAATGGTTTGCTGACTCCTCAAGTCGTAAAGGAATCGGAAGGAGGAACGTTATCGCGACTTCGCGATGTGCTCAGTCGACGCCCCAGTGGGCGATATCCGACCCGAGGGCCCCGCTCGTGCCCAGCGCTACCAGCGCGCCAATGACGATCAGCGCCACGGTCCCGTACCTAGCCACTATCCACATCACTCGGTTCCTGGTTTCCATGGTTTCACCTTCTCTTCTCGCTCTTTTCTTCGCCTGCGAGACCCACGCGCGCACCGCACGCGTCGATATCGAGCCGGACGAAGCCTCGCTGGAATAAGCCAAGATTGGAACCAGATTTTGACAGGATGGGAGTTCCCGTAGGGTCCCGGGCCGGAATCGTCCTCAGTAGACCGGCGTGAGCCAATCCTTGTACTTCTTGTTCTTCCCGCGGACGATGTCGAAGTACGCTTTCTGGATCCTCTTGGTTATCTGGAGTTTCGGCTCCCGCAATTCGCGGTGGTCGATCATCCGGATGGGCGCGACCTGCACCCCGGTGCCGCAGTAGAACGCTTCATCACAGATGTACAGCTCGGACCGTTGGACCAGCCGCTCCTCGGTAGGGATCCCGAGGTCCTGGCAGAGCGCGAGGATCGTGCGTCGAGTGATGCCTTCGAGCAGCGAGGAGTTCAGCGACGGAGTGATGACTTTCTCGTCGCGCACCAGGAACAGGTTCATCGCGGTGCCCTCGGATACCCAGCCGTCACGGGTGAGCATGATCGCGTCGTCGAATCCGTTGAACTTCGCCTCGGACGACGCAAGCGCGGAGTTCGCGTAGGCGCCGGAGATCTTCCCCCTCCTCGGCAACGCGTTGTCGCTCAGCTGCTGGAAGGAGGAGCAGCAGACGTGCAGTCCCTTGTCGGTCGGGAGGTAGTCGCCGAAGCCGACCGCGAATACGAGCAAGGCGTCGCTCGTCCCGGTGGGGTTCACGCCGATGATGCCGGGATTGAGGTGCTTGAACGCGAGCGGCCGGATGTACACGTCGCGCTGGAACTTGTTCCTCCGCACCGATTCGATGACCACGTTCCGGACTTCCTTCGGAGTCTCCTTGAGCTTCATGAAGAAATACTGACAGGAGTTGAACAACCGCTCGACATGGTCGTCGAGGCGGAAGATGTACGCCTGCTTGTCGTCCTCGTTCCAGTAGGCGCGGATCCCGGCGAACACGCCGGTGCCATAGTGCAACGCGTGGGTCGATACGTGGACATTCGCGTTCTCCCACGCGACCCATTTGCCGTCGAGGTAGGCTTCTTTCGGAGGTGTGACCTCAGAGGCCAATCGCGCCACCGAGTTCACCATTCACCCTCGTTATTTGAAACCTCCTGAGCGGGGAAGTCGCGCTCGCGGAACTCCAACGAAAAGCGGAACTGCGCCCTCGGCTCTGCGTGTTCGTGTCCATCGCGCCCGGCCCAAGCGATATATCCGACGCCACCATGCTTCCCGCGTGCTCGAGCGACGGGAGCAGTTCTCATTGCCGGGCAAACCACACGAGCTTTTCGCTTACGTGTGCGACTACTGGCGAGTCCAGGGGTTCGTCGCGTCACAGCCGGTGGAGTTGCAGATGCATGGCGAACACTCCCGTCCGAGGCTCGGTCTCCGGCGCGTGTGCGACGTGTGGCTCCGCGAGTCCGGCGGCTCCACCATCGTCGACGTCTCGTTCCGCGCGGAGATCACGACGGAAGGCGCGGTGGTCGGCGCGGCCGCGGCGGTGATCTTCCTCCCGGTGGCGGTGGTCGGTGGAGCGTTCTCGTGGGCCGAGTTCGACTCCGACGCGAACGGCATGCTCAACGGTTTCCGGCAGTACACTTATGCGGTCGCCCTGGCGTTGCACGAGAGGAAGGCCGCGCCGGCGCCGTTCGCCGTGCCTTCGCGATACTACGATCCGTTCGACGCCTCGACGGTTCCTGCTCGAGTCCCTGCACCCACGCCCGCGGGCGGGACCATCGCCACTCCCGCATCTCCTCCTCGGGTGACTGAAAGCGTCTCTACGGCGCCGCCCACGAGACCAGCGAGCGTCGCCGGGTCCTCCGTGGGCGCCTGCGCGCACTGCGGTGCTCCAATCTATCCGGGCTGGAAGGCCTGCCCGTCGTGCGGCGAACGGATTCCCGGGACATGGCTGAAGTGAGGCCGGATTCGGGGAAAATGAGTAGTCTGTCGAGCGATTCCCGACGATGCGATGGACTTCGAGAAAACCCTTAAAGCGGAGGGTTCATCGGGAACATCCGCGCCGAATCGCGGGGCGGAAACCGGAGGCGTGGAGGCGCTATGACCGACAAGTTCGACTGCATCATCGTCGGGGCCGGGTTCGCTGGTTCGTGCGCCGCCATCAAGCTCGCGCAGGCGGGCGCATCAGTCCTGCTGGTCGAGAGGGCGGAGGTCCCCGGGCAGAAGAACATGACCGGCGGGGTGCTGTGGGGCCGCGAGCTCGACGACATCCTGCCGAACTGGTGGAAGGACGCCCCGGTCGAGCGCTTCATCGACCACAAACGCCTGAGCTTCCTCACCGACGATTCGTCGTTCTCCATCGACTTCCAGTCCGCGGAGTGGGGCAAGGAGCCGTACAACGGATTCTCCGTCCTCCGCAGCCGGATCGACGCGTGGCTGGCGAAGAAGGCGGAGGAGGCCGGCGCGAACCTGATCTGCGGCATCACCGTGCGGAGCCTGGCGAAGGACAAGAACGGCAAGGTCATCGGGGTCCAAGGTGTGACGCAGGACGACGTCATCCGCGCCGACTGCGTGGTCATCGCCGACGGAATAAACTCACGGCTCGCCCTTCAGGCCGGACTGCGCGACGCTCCGCCGCGGCGACCGGCGGGATATGCCAGACGCAGGGAGTGGACCCACCGCGAGGAGGAGCGCAAGGAACGAGAGGGGGAGAAGTTCAAGGGGGTCGGCGAGGTCTCGTCGCACGGCGGCGGGGGGCCGATGGAAGTGCCCCCTTCGATGAGCGACTGGTACGATATGCACTGGTGCGCCATCGGCGTGAAAGAGATAATCAAGCTCCCGGTGGACGTGATGGAGAACCGGTTCCATCTCAACGGCAACTCCGGTTTCGCGAATGAGATGGTCGCCGGTTTCCTCCCGGCCGGCATCAAGGCGGGTGTCTCGCTCTACACGAACAAGGACACTCTCTCGCTCTCCGTGGTGATCAACATGGCCTCGCTGAAGGCCGCCGCGGACCGGAAGGAGGCGATCCCGTCGTTCGAGATAATCGAGCTCGCGAAGCAGCACCCGTACATCCGCGACCTCATCAAGGGCGGCGAGGTCGTCGAGTACGCCGCGCACCTCATACCGGAAGGCGGCTGGCACCTCATCAGCCGGGGAGCGTTCTCGGCCTCGGGTGTGCTGGTGGCCGGGGACGCCGCCGGGCTCTGCTACTCCAACGGGATGGTCATCCAGGGGATGAACTACGCCGCGGCCAGCGGCAAGATGGCGGCCGACGCCATACTCCGGTGCAAGAAGAGCGGCGACTTCAGCGCGGCCGCCTTGCGGAGCTACGACGAGGCGCTGACCTCCTCATACGTCATCCAGGACTTCAAGAACTTCTCGCGGGTGCAGGAGCTCACGTGGGACGACCGGATGCATCACGTGTATCCGGAGGTCATCGCGGACGTGTTCAAGGGACTGATCAACGAGAACGGCATCCCGAAGAAGAGCGTCCAGGACATCATCCTCTCCGCGATGAAGAAGAACGATGTGGGCCTGCTCGGGGCGATCTGGCACGCGATCCGCATGCGGGGGATGGTGTGAGGAGATGAGGAGTCCGAAGGCGATGGACGGGAGCGTGAGTGTCGTGGAGTGTGCCCGCCGCGCATCCATTTCGGCGTCTTCTCTATCGCGTCGTCCGGAGGAACCCTGAATGGCGCTCAAGGCCGAGGATCTCCTCGAGATCAAGGCCCGCCTCGGGGCCAACACCTACGCCACCGACCGCGAGTACGAGCACATCACCGTCACCCCGGAGATCTGCGACAAGTGCCCGCACAACTTCTGCACCTTCGCCTGCCCGGCGCAGTGCTTCGAGATGGTGCAGCAGAAGCTCGTCTTCCGCTACGAAGACTGCGTGGAGTGCGGGACGTGCGACCTCGCGTGCGACCAGGGTTCTGTGCGGTGGACGATGCCGCACGGCGGGTTCGGAGTGAAGTACAAGTTCGGTTAGGAGCGTGGGAACACGGCAACCCCGCGCCCGACCCGCCAGCCGGTGAAACTCCCGCCGGTCCCGGCGGACCTGCCGAACGAAATTCTTTTCGACCCGCCGAAGCCGCTGAAGCGCATCTCCGCAGGTCTGAACAGCGTGGTCTGCATCAAGCAGGTGCCGCACGCCGAAGGGCTCATCGTCGACCCGGTGAAGAAGACCTTGAAGCGGGAGGGCGCGTACGCGGTGATAAACCCGCCGGATGAGAACGCGTTCGAGGTCGCCATGGATCTCAAGGACCGGCACGGCGGCCGGGTCACCGTGCTGACGATGGGCCCGCCGCAGGCCGAGGCGGCGTTGCGCGACCTGATGTCGCGGGGCGCCGACGAAGTCGTGTTGATCACCGACCGATCCTTCGCCGGCGCCGACACGTATCCGACTTCGCTTACGCTTGCGGCGGGGATACTCCGGATCGAGGAGCACTTCGGCGACTTCGTCGACCTTGTGATCTGCGGCGAAGAGACCACGGATTCGAGCACCGGGCACACAGGCCCGGGGATCGGCGAGCATCTCGGTTACAACCAGGCGACGTTCATCTCGCGCTTCGAGTTCCATGCCGAGAGGAGCATGTTCAGGGCGAAGCGGGTGCTCGAGGGCGCCTACGAGATCGTGGAGATACCGAACCCGGCGGTCATCACCGCGACGCTGAACATGAACCACCCGCGGATCTCGACGCTCCGCGGGAAGATAAAGGCGAAACAGTACCAGCTGATCAAATGGGACCTGCCCACGGTCGGATTGCCGAAAGAGTGGGTCGGGCTGAAGGGTTCGCCTACGGTGGTCGGCGAGGTGTACACCGAGGAGAGCGAATACCGGGTCTGCGAGAAGCTGGACGAGTCTACGGGGACTCTGGAGCAGCGGGCGAGGACGGCGATCAAGCGACTCATCCAAAAGGGGGTGCTGACCTGAGCGCGCCCGCGTCCGCCGCCGCCACGGCACTGCCTCCGGCCGCTCCGCCGCCCGCGACCTGGAAGGGACTGCGCGATCGCACCGCGGCCCGGAACTCGAAGACGAGACCGCACGGCATCACCTCTCTGCAGAACTCGGAGGACCGCTTCCGCAAGCCCCTGCGCGGCTGCATGCCCACCGCCGCGCTCGACTCGTGGGACGGCCTCTGGACGGTCGCCGAACAACGCGAAGGTGAGCTCGTCAAGATCTCGCTGGAGATGCTCACCCCGGCCCGGAGCATCGCCGACAAGCTGCAGACCACGCTGACCGTGGTGCTCATCGGCGACGTCGGAGTGACATCGCTCGCGTCGAAACTCGTGGAGCACGGCGCCGACCACGTCATCTGCGTCGAGCACCCCGCCCTCAGACTCTACCGCACGCAGCCGTACTCCGAGATCCTGACCGACCTGATCCTGAAGCGCAAGCCGGAGATCGTGCTCATCGGCGCATCCCGCCAGGGACGCGACCTCTCGTCGCGGATCGCGGTCTCGGCGCAGGCGGGCGTCACCGCGGACTGCACCGAGCTCGACGCGGACATCGAGTCACGCCTCCTCCTGGCGCGCCGACCGGCGTTCGGCGGAAGACAGCTCGCGACCATCGTGTGCGACAAGCACTGTCCCCAGGTCGCGACCGCGCGGCTGGGAGTGTTCGAGATCCCGCGCCGCACGCCGGGGCGAGCGGGGAAGATCGAGACGCTGGCGTGGGAAGTCGACGAGTCGCGCATCAACGCGCGGGTCGCGGAGTTCACCCGCGAAGACGAAGTGGATATCCAGAGCGCGCCGATAATCGTCTCCGGAGGAAAAGGCGTGGGCGGCCCGGAGGGGTTCGCGGCGATCAAGGAACTCGCGGAAGCGCTCGGCGGAGTGGTCGGCGCGTCACGCGCGGCGGTGGACTCCGGGTGGATCGCGCGCTCGTACCAGGTCGGACAGACCGGGAAGACGGTGAACCCTAAGCTCTACGTCGCGTGTGGGATCAGCGGCGCGGTCCAGCACCTCGCCGGGATGAAGACTTCGAAGGTAATCGTCGCGATAAACAAGGATCCCAAGGCGCAGATATTCAAGTACGCCGACGTGGGGATCGTGGGCGATCTGTTCGAAGTCATTCCGGCGATGGTGAAGCTGCTGAACTCCGGCGCTCTCTCGCAGATCCGCCGGGAGGCGCAGAGGGAGATGGCCCAAGAGAAGGTGACCGGGGCGGCCACGATGTCGGCAACGCAGGCGGCGGCGGTGCCGGCGAGGTAAAGCGGTGACCCGAACGGGTCTTAACGTGAGGCCGCATCCTCGAGCGAGCAGAATGTCGCGCAGCACCTGCCTGATCCTCGCCGGGCTTGCGGTGATCCTCGCGGCGCAGTCCGCCGCCGGGTGCAGCATCGCGCTCGGGCCGAAGGAGAGGCTGGCCGGCGAGGCCACCGTGCTGGACGTGCCCTCGGGAAAGGAGACCACGTTCCAGTTCGAGGGGATCGGAATCGGTGCGGACTGCTCGGCCACCAACCGCATGCAAGTCTCGGGGTCGCAGATGGCCCTCGCCGTCGACTGGGATGTCGAGGTGCGGGACCTGGAGGGTCGTCCCGTGGGGGTCGTCGATCTGGGAGATCCCGACCGGGCTTGGCTGAGCGAGCGGTTCTTCAGGTTGGATGGCGGCTCGGTATACTTCCCCGATGAGGCCACCGGCAAGGTCATCCGCGCCGAGCTTCCGAGCGGCGGGAAGCGGGACGTCGTGGAGATCCCGACCGACCAACTGAACGGTTTCACTGTCCAGGACGGACTGATCTCCTGGATCTCCGGGGCAGATGGGCTCAGGCTCACCGTCTACGACCAGACGAGCGGCACGTTCGTGAACAAGGACCGGCCGGTACTCGGATCGGTCTTTGACCCTTACCTCCACTCGGCGGAACTTCTGGGGATCGACTCGGGTCGGGCCTATGTCTTGGTGTTCAAGGGGTACGGTGATTCCAATGCGCGAGAGGTCCATGCCGTCGATCTCTTCTCTTACGAGAGCCATCTCGCGGCAAACTTGTCCGAGAGGTACAGCCTCTGGACGGCGTTCCACCGCGGAGAGCTAGTAGTTTGGGACTACCAGGGCATCGTGATCCTAGATCTCAGCACGAACTCCACGAGACCGGTCGCGGTCTCGGTCGGGGGTTACAACTTGGATTACGACGGAACCACGATGGTGTTCAACCGGTGGATCGTTTTGAGAGAACCACCTCTCATCCCGACGTCCGGTCCAGGTCTGCTCGTACTCGCCGCCGTGAGTGCGGCTGCGGTCGCGGGGATTCTCATCCCTGCGAGCACTTGGATCGTGAGGCGGAGAAGGAGGGAGAAGCGCGAGGCTTCCCCCGAAGCGCCCGCGCCGGTCGCCACCGATGGGAAGGGTGCCCAAGCGAATGCAGGACGGATTCCGCGAGCCCATCCCGATGATCATACGAGGAAGTCTTGAGCCATACCCACACGATCCGCGCAGGAGCGCCGAAAACCACGGAATGTGTAGGTGAGCCACCGGAGGGTTTGCCCCTT
>Ga0247727_10020516_pt1 | contig 10089 bp, 4 predicted proteins | sample WisWelCaveWW1625_FD_202498 | JGI IMG/M metagenome (GOLD analysis project Ga0247727, IMG submission 202498) | Biofilm microbial communities from Wishing Well Cave, Virginia, United States - WW16-25 | ecosystem: Environmental > Aquatic > Deep subsurface > Groundwater > Cave microbial mat | place...
TGCGGCACGGTCCGCACCACTCCGCCCAGAAATCAACCAGGATCGGCGACTCGGCCCTCTTGGTCTCCTCGTCGAAGTTGCTGCTTGTCAGAGTCATGATGTTTTCGCTCGCCATGTGCGTCGCACTCCTCGTCGATCCCGGTCCCGATCGGGCGCTTTTTATACCATACTCCGCGCCGGAGAACCACGATGACGCGCAGGCTGCCGCAGGGTGCCGGCGGGTCGCACCGGAAATGGGGCCAGAACTTCCTGGTGAACGCCGGGGCCTGCGAGACCATCATCCGGGCCTTCGCCCCGCGACCGGACGACCGGGTGCTGGAGATTGGCCCCGGCAGGGGGGCCCTGACGCGCCGCCTCCTGGGCCGGGTGGAGTGCCTGATGGCGATCGAGGTGGACCCCGATCTCGCCTCGGTGCTGCGGCAGGATCTCCAGCATTCCCACCCGGAAGGCCGATTCGATCTCATCGAGGGTGATGTGCTGGCAGTCGACCTCGGCGCGCTTCTGGACCGCCTTGGGGACGGCGCCCGCAGTCCCTGCCGGGTCATCGCCAATCTCCCCTACAACATCGCCACCGCCGTCATCCTGAGGCTTCTGCCGCTGCGCGGGACCCTGAGGGACTTGTTCGTCATGGTGCAGCGGGAGGTGGCCGAGAGGATGGCCTCCCCCCCCGGCCGCAAGAGCTACGGCAGCCTGTCGGTCCTCTGCCAGACGTACGCGCTGGTCGAGCCGATACTGACGCTCGGCCCCGGTTCGTTCCAGCCGCGGCCCAAGGTTGACTCGGCGGTCATCCGGATGACGCTGCGCAACCCCGGCGGTGCTGTGGCACGAAGCCACGAGACCTTCGTCGCCCTGGTGCGGGCCGCCTTCGAGCAGCGCCGCAAGACGCTTCTCAACAACCTGGCCCGCCTGCGTCCCGCGGTGTCGCCCTCTGCGGCCGCGGCCGGCGCGCCGCTGGGGCGCCCGGCGGCCGAGGCGCTGATCCTCGGGGCGGGCCTCGACCCGCGCCGCCGGGCGGAGGAGATCCCGGTGGGCGGGTTTCTGGCCCTCGCCGAGACATTCGCGGCTCCGCCGGGGCGCGGCGGCTATAATGCGCACGGTGACCACCCGCTCCCGCAGTGAGCCGTCCCGTACCCCTCACCAACCTCTGCAAATCGTGCCGCTGGGAGGCCTCGGCGAGTTCGGCCTCAATTGCACGGCGCTGCGCCATGGGCACGACCTGATCCTGGTCGACACCGGCGTGATGTTCCCGGAGGAGCAGATCCTCGGGGTCAACGTCGTCATCCCCGAGTTTTCCTGGATCCTGGAGCGGCCGGAAGAGGTGCGCGGCCTCATCCTGACCCACGGGCACGAGGACCACGTGGGGGCGCTGCCGTTCCTCTACGACAAGGTGCGCGTGCCGATCTACGGCAGCGACTTCACCCTCGGCCTGGCGGCCCGCAAGCTCAAGGAGCACGGCCTGCCGGCCGAACGCAACTTGAAGACGGTCAAGGCGCGCGACGAGATCACCCTCGGCCCGTTCCGGATCGAGTTCATCCAGATCACCCACAGCATTCCCGGGACACTCGCCCTGGCGATCAGGACGCCGGTCGGCACGGTCATCCACTCGGCCGACTTCAAGATGGACCAGACTCCGATCGACGGCCGCACCTTCGATTTCCAGACCTTCTCCTACTACGGCGACGAGGGGGTGCTGGCCCTGCTCTCGGACAGCACCAACGCCGAGGTGGAGGGATTCAGCGGCTCCGAACGGCTGGTGGGCGAGGCCCTCGACGGCCTCTTCCGGCGCGCGCCCGGGCGCATCCTGTGCAGCACCTTCGCGAGCAACGTGCACCGCATCCAGCAAATCATCGACCACGCGGCGGCGTACAAGAAGAAGGTCGCGCTCGTCGGTTCGAGCATGGGCTCGGTCGCCGCCGTGGCGCAGGCGCTCGGGCACCTCAAGGTGCCGCCCGGGACCCTCGTCGAGCCTTCGGAGCTGCGGCGCCTGGCGCCCCAGAAGACCGTCATCCTCGCCGCCGGCAGCCAGGGTGAGCCGATGTCGGCCCTGTCACGCATCGCCCTCGACGACCACCGGGACGTCACGATCGGACCGGGCGACATCGTCCTGATCTCGGCGCGCGCCATCCCCGGCAACGAGCGCGCCATCAACCGCGTCATCAACCACATCTACCGGCGCGGGGCGGACGTCCTGTTCGGTGGCGGCCCCCCTTACCACGTCTCGGGACATGCCAGCCAGGAGGAGCTGAAGATCATGCTGACGCTCACCCGGCCGCGCTTCTTCATCCCGGTGCACGGCGAGATCCGCCAGCTCTACAGCCACGCGCGCCTGGCGGAGACGACGGGCCTGCCCCGGGAGCGCATCCTGCTGGCCGAGAGCGGCGACGTGATCGAGATCGACGAGAAGTCGGGCCGGCTCAACGGCAAGGTGCGCGCCGGACGGGTGTTCATCGACGGGACGCTCGAGGAGGTGGACCAGATCGTCGTGCGTGACCGGCGCCACATCTCCGAGGGCGGAGTCGTCCTGGCGATCGTGGCGATCGACAAGCAGAGTGGCGCCATGGCGGGGGACCCGGAACTCGTCAGCCGCGGATTCGTGTTCCAGGACGCGCGGCAGGATCTGATGGCCGAGGCGACGCGTGTCGTGCGCCGGTCGGTCGAGGCGGCCACACCCGAGGAGCGCGCCGACCGCGGCGTGCTCAAGGCGATGATCCAGCAGGACCTCAAGCGCTTCTTCCGCCGGAAGCTCGATCGCCGGCCGATGATCATCCCCACGGTCCTCGAGACGTGAGGTAGAATCCCTGCCCTATGGCGGCCCGCCGGCGCAGGACCTCGCCCCGCCGCGACGCTCCCGCCTCACGGAGCATCCTGGCGGAAGGCCTCGCCATTCTCCTGATGGCGTCCGCGGTTCTTCTGGCGCTGAGCCTCCTGTCCCACAGCGCGGCCGACCCGGTCCCATGGCCCCTGGGTGATTACCGCGGCGAGGCGGTCGACAACGTCGCCGGGATCGTCGGCTCCTTCCTCTCCGAGGCGCTCTACCAGACCTTCGGCTTCGCCGCCTGGACCGCGCCGCTCCTGATGCTCCTTCTCGGCTGGCGGACCTTCTGGCGGCGTCCCTCCCGCCCGTTCGTCGGGGCGCTCGGGAGTCTGCTCATCCTCGTGTCGCTCACCGCCTGCCTCGACCTGACCCTGGGAGAGCGCGGACCGGAGCCGGCGCACCGCGCGGGCGGCTGGATCGGTTCTGTCGTCGCCCTCGGCCTGGCGCGCCCGTTCAGCCGCTGGGGCGGGCTCGTCGTGGCCCTGGCACTGGCCGGTCTCGGGCTTCTGGTCATCGGCCGGGCCTCCTTCGTGGACGGCGCGCGGGCGGTCGGCGCGCGCGTGGCGCGCCTCGCGCAGGCGGCCTGGCTCGCCTGGGTGCGCCACCGGGAAGCGCGGCGGCGGGAGCGCCTGCGGCAGGAGCTGGCCCTGAGGCAGCGGCAGCGCCAGGAGCGCGCCGGTCCGGCCCCCGGCGAAGAGACTGCCGAGGCGATCGCCGAGCCGCGCGCCGCCGCGCCGATCCCCCTGCTCGTCGAGACGGCCGATGCCGCCGCGGCGCGCTCGCCCGCCGAGCCCCTGCGCGCCGCGCGCCGCGGCGCGCGGACGACCGCCGCGCCCCCCGTCGCCGACCCCAAAGAGGCCACCCGGGGGGCGGCCGCGGCGCAGCCGCAGTTCGACTTCGTCGAGTCGCTGCCGCGCTACTCCCCTCCGCCGCTGTCGCTCCTCAACCCGCCGCAGCACGAGCAGCAGGCGGACGAGAAGGATCTGGTGGAGACGGCGCGCCTGATCACCGAGAAGTGCCGCGAGTTCGATGTCACCGGGCAGGTGATCGCCATCCAGCCGGGACCGGTGGTGACGGTCTTCGAGTTCAAGCCCGACGCCGGCGTGAAATACAGCCGCGTCGTCACCCTGGCCGACGACCTGTGCCTGGCGATCAAGGCGGAGTCGATCCGGATCGACCGCATCCCCGGGAAGTCGACGGTCGGGATCGAGGTGCCGAACCGGAAGCGCGAGGTGATCTCGCTGCGCGAGCTCCTCAGCAGCGAGCGCTTCCAGCGCGCCGCGGCCCCCCTCACGCTGGCCCTCGGGAAGGAGATCAACGGCGAGCCGTACTACGCCGACCTTGCGAAGATGCCCCATCTCCTGGTCGCGGGGTCCACCGGATCCGGCAAGAGCGTCTGCCTCAACAGCCTCCTCACATCGATCCTGTACAAGGCCAGCCCCGAGGACGTGAAGTTCATCATGATCGACCCGAAGCGGCTGGAGCTGGGCGTGTACGAAAACATCCCCCACCTGCTGACGCCCCTCGTCACCGACACCAAGAAGGCCGGGAACGCCTTGCGATGGGCGACCCTCGAGATGGAGCGGCGCTACAAGCAGCTCGCGGAGGCAGGGGTGCGCAGCATCGACCAGTACAACGTCCTGATGCGGCGGCAGCTCGGCAAGGCGGCGGGCGACGGTGAGACGACGGCGTCACAGCCTTCGGGTGGCGCCGGCGCGCCGCCGGCCGCCGCCGGCCCTGCCACGGCGACGCCCGGCGAGACCGACGCCCTGGAGGCGGCGGCCGCCAGGAGAGCCGGTCTGCGGATCGAGAAGCCGGCCGTCCTCCCCTACATCGTCATCCTGGTCGACGAGCTGGCGGATCTCATGATGACCACCGGCCGCGAGGTGGAGGAGGCGATCACGCGCCTGGCGCAGATGGCGCGCGCCGTCGGCATCCATCTCATCCTGTCGACCCAGCGGCCATCGGTGGACATCATCACCGGCGTCATCAAGGCGAACTTCCCCTGCCGCATCGCCATGCGGGTGTCGTCCAAGGTCGACTCACGCACGATCCTTGACGCCAACGGCGCGGAGCACCTCCTGGGGCACGGCGACATGCTGTTCATCCCGCCCGGGTCGTCCCGCCTCATCCGGCTGCATGGCCCGCTGGTCACGGAGATCGAGGCGACACGGATCGTCACCTTCCTCAAGAAGCAGGCCAAGCCGCAGTACGACGAGTCGGTGACCCGGGAAGAGACCCAGGGCGAGCCCGGCAGCGCTGGCGCCGCGGACGAGGAGGTCGATCCGGCCTACGACCAGGCGGTGCGCCTGGCGGTGCAGATGGGGCAGATCTCCGTGTCCCACATCCAGCGCCGCCTGAAGCTCGGCTACGCCCGCGCCGCGCGCCTCGTCGACATGATGGAGAGAAACGGCATCGTCGGCCCCGCCGACGGCAGCAAGCCGCGCGAAGTCCTGGTCGAGCCCGAGTTCCTCGAGCGCCTCAACCAGATACGCGATGAGCAGGCGTGAGGCGCCTCCTCACTCCCTGCGCCGCTACTCCGTCAGGGACAGTTGTGGAATGAGTTGGCTCCCAGAACGGATCGGGGTAAAGGTACACTCACGGTTCCGTAGCCGACCCGGATGCCGTCGTCGTACTCCGCCATGTAGTAGAACGCCGTCCCTATCGCCGGGATGGCGGGATCAGGCGTAGCGGAGGTGTCGGTGGCGGTGAGATCGGCGGCCAGGCAGGTGATCGGTCCGAGGTCGATGAAGATTGGGGGCGAGAACTCGCGCAGCGTAGCCACGTCGCCGCGGATGACATTGTAGTTGATGGCTCCCGGGACCGGAGACCAGCGCAGGACGGTACCGCCGGCGGCCTGCTCCACGTGGAGAATCAATGGCTCCGTGACCCCGTCGATGTCATGCGGGACGAGCACGTCGGAGGCAGTCTCGGTCCGGTTCCCCCCCTTGTCGATCGCCGCGTAGGTGGTCCGATAGACCCGGCCGCCGCCTTGCTCGTCGCGCTCGGCCCTCAGGTTGAAGCCGGAGGAGGTGGTCACCAGGTCCTGGGTCGTGCTGCCGTCGTCAAGACCGGGGGCGTCGTCCGGCTCGCTGTTGCTCTGACTCAGACGGTTCACGCTCATGACGCCACAGGCGTCAGCCGCTTGTCCCGTGGCCGACACGCTGACCATCCTGTGATTGGGCGGCCAGAGCAGATTCCTCGACAACCCCACGGTCAAGGTCGGCGGGATCGTGTCCCGCACCGTGACGAGCATGTCGTCGAACCCTTCGTTGGCACCCGTGTCGGTGGCTCTCAAGGTCACGACATGGCTGCCGAGGGCGAGAGGCGCCACGATCACGGTCCCCGCGCCCAGGAAGGCCTCCGCAGGCGTTCCATACGACTCGTACCAATCCAGCGCCCCGATGGCGCCCCCGGGAACGGGCGTGGCGGTCCCGCTCAGGGTCGCATCGGCCCCCTGGGGTCCCGTGCACTCCGGCATCTGGTCGAATCCCGCCTCGACGTCCGGCCCGGGGGTCGCGAAGCCCGGATAGGTGCCAACGGCCCCCTGATCGGTGTAGGCGCCGTCCAAGCCGTCGTTCCCCACAAGGATGTCGGTCAACCCGTCTCCGTTGAAGTCGCCAACGCCGGCAAGGGCGCTGAGGAATGGGGTGTCCGCGGCGCTCTCGGTCGACCACCAGGAGGCGAGCGCAGGACCGGTGCCCGTGCCGAAGAAAACGGAGACTCGCGGGAACGGGGTGGCCGCCGGATTGGCGCTCGGCGCCCTCACGAGCAGGTCCGCATGGCCGTCACCGTTGATATCCCCCCCCTGATCGACACGGGTGCCGAAGTACGCTCCGGACGCGCCGCCGAGCGCCCTCCAGGAGGGCGTGGCTGAAAGGCCGGATCCGGAGCCGGAATGGACGAAAGCCGCCCCTTCGTTGAGAAGCGCTTTCGGTCCGTTCGAGTATCCATAGGCGCCGATCACGACGTCATCGAAGCTGTCCCCGTCGAGATCGCCTGCGCCTGCCAGGGACGCTCCGAAAAAGTCGTTTGCATGGCTGCCGGTGATCGTCTGGTCGGGTGGATACTCAAACATCTGCTGATCCAACGGACCGAGGTAGAGATGGACTTTGCCCGGTCCGGTCGCGCTCCAACCGTTCGTGACTAGGATGTCCGTGAGGCCATCGCCGTTGACGTCGCCGGCCCCCGAGACGGGGCCCGCGAGGCCGTCATCGTACGAGCCGGAGAACAGCATCACGGAGAAGTCGGCAGGGAATCCGGCGGCGGACCCGAAGAACACGAAGACTCGTTTGGAAACGGGCGCGGAAGCGGCGAGGTCGTCGAAGCCGTCGCCGTTGACATCGCCCAACCCGGCGACCGATCCCCCGAACTGAGCGCCGATGATCGGAACCTCGAGAATCGTCGAGGGTGCTACCGGAAGACCGGCCGATGAGCCATGGAAGACGAGGACTCGCCCCGAATCGGGAGTCGCGCCGTCGTAGCGGGGCGCTCCCACGGCCACGTCGTCAAAGCCGTCGCCGTTCACATCCCCGACGGACGATAGCGCGGCACCGAGCTGAGAGTTCGACTGGTCCGATTCGATGGTCCAGACCGCCGTGCCCGAAGGCCCGGCGGCGGAGCCGGGGTAGAGATAGGCGCGACCGCCTCCGCCCACATCGGACGCATAGAAGGGCGCGCCCACGAGAACATCGTCGAAGCCGTCGCCGTTGACATCGCCCGCCGTGGCGACGGTCCGGCCGATGTGTGCGTTGATTCGATCCCCGAACACGACCCAGGACGGATTCCCGGGCGGCGCCGCCCAGCCCTGCACGGAGAAGAGCGCCAGCGCCACCGCGAGTGGTTCCGGGTGAGCGCGCACGTTGCATCTCCTCTGCCGGTCATTGCCGAGATTCGAGGTGACCCGACACTAGCACTCGTCCCCGATCGTGTCAAACTCCGATCGGCTCCCTCCGATCAGTTTCTCCGCCGGCGACGGCCCGGCCCGACGTGAACCCCTCTGCTATAATCGCCGCCATTTCGCGGGCGGTGAGCCGGTGCCGGATCTCCCGAGAAAACTGCGCCTGCCGGGCTGGGTCCTTGTCGGGGCGGTGCTGGCCCTGGCTCTCGTCCTGCGCCTCGTCCATGTCTGGCAGATCAGCGGCAGCAGTCTGATCGCTCCCGAGGATCTCGATCCCGGCTTCTACTACGACTGGGCGAAGCGGATCGCCGCCGGCGACTGGCTCGGCGAGGGGCCGTTCGTCCAGAGCCCCCTGTACGCGTACCTCCTCGGCCTGTTCATGAAGCTGTTCGGGACGGCGGTGACGCCGATCCTGATCGCCCAGTCGATGGCCGGCGCCGCCACCGTCTATCTCACCTACATCGCCGGACGGCGGTACTTCGATCACGCGCGCGGCCTGCTGGCGGCCCTGCTCATGGCGCTGTACGGCCCCTTCATCTTCTACGAGGGGCAGGTCATGAAGACCTTCCTCTCCCCTTTCCTGACCGTCCTCCTGGCGATCGCGCTCCACCGGGCCCGTGCCCGGGCGGCGGACGGCGCCGAAACCGCCGCGCGAGGACCCGGCGGGATCGCCGGCGCCTTCTTCGCCGCCGGTCTTGTCTTCGGCCTGCTGACGCTCGACCGGGACAACTTCATCCTCCTGGCGCCGATCCTCGCCGCCCTGGCGGTTCACGTGGGCGGCGGCTGGCGCCGCCCGGGTGGGCTGCGCTCGGCCGCCGCCTTCACATGCGGCGCCGTGCTGGCGATCGCCCCTGCCACCCTGCACAACTGGACCGTGTCGAAAGAGCTCGTCCTCCTGACGACCGGCGGCGGCGAGGTGTTCTTCATCGGCAACAACGCCGACGCCAACGGTCTTTACGTCCCGCCGCCCTTCGTGCGTCCCGATCCGAAATACGAGCACGCCGATTTCATCGAGCGCGCCTCCGAGATCGCCGGGAGGCGGCTCACGCCGATGCAGTCGTCCTGGTTCTGGTTCCGCCAGGGAGTGGAGTTCATCACCGGCGAGCCGCTCGCCTGGCTGCGGCTGCTGTGGCTCAAGTTCGCCCATTTCTGGAACTGGTACGAGCTTCCGGACAACCTCGATTACGTGGTGCTGCAGTGGTTCTCTCCCCTGCTCGCGGCCCTGAACCTCTCGCTGCCGCCGCCGGCGGTGCCGACCCTGGCCGTGCCGGCCGCCGGCACGTGGATGCAGATCCGGCTTCACCTGTATTCGACGTTCGGAGTGGTGGCGCCGCTTGGCATACTCGGCGTCATCCTGACCCGCCGGCGCTTCCGGGACCTCCTACCGCTCCACGTGCTTCTTTTCGGTTATGCCGCGTCGGTCCTGCTGTTCTTCAACTTCTCGCGCTTCCGGGTGCCGGTGGTCCCGATCCTCGCCCTGTTCGCGGCCGAGGGAATGCTCGCCATCGGCCGCTTCCTGCGGCGAGGCTGGGCGCTGGCGGTCGCCTTCGCCGGCCGATCGGGCGAGTTGACCGATCGGGCGCGCGCCCTCGCCCCGGGGACCGGCGGAGTGGCGACCGGCGCCGCCTTCATCCTCGTCCTCGGGTTCGTCAATCTGGAGCGGCCGCGCGGTGTCGTGCCGGCCATCGAGCAGGCACTGGTGATCGGCAACGCCTATTACGCGCAGAACGAGGCCGAGAAGGCGCGCCAGAGCTACTACGCCGGGCTGGTGCTTCTGGGCGAGGGCCCGGCTGGGCCGGCGGGCGACGAGCTGCTGCGCCGGCAATTCGGCCCGGCGGTCACCCGCGACGCGCTGGTGAAGGAGCTGGAGGTCGAGGCGGTGGCGCGCGGGGCGCAGTTCAAGGGGATCCACGTCGGCATCCATCACGGGCTGGGGATCGCGCTCGTCCAGGAGGCGCAGGCCCTGTTCGATCAGGGGAAGCGGCAGGCGGCGCTCCCCCTGGTCGACCGCGCCATCGAGCAGTTCAACGAGGCGCTGAAGATCGCGCCCTCGTACCTGCCGTCGCACCGGAAACTGGCCCGCGCCTTCTCCCTCAAGGGGGACGCGGAGCAGGCCCGCGAGTGGCTGATCAAGGCGGTCGACCTCTGGCCGGAGGACCTGCATGCGCGCCTGGAGCTGGCCGAGCTGCTGTACGCCGGCGGTGAGTTCACCCGGGCCCTCAAGGAGATCGAGGTGGCCGTCCGCCACAACCCGTCCATCGACCGGCCCCAGCTGGCGCAGGTCTATTTCAACCGGGGGTTGATCTTCTATCGCGGCCTGGACGACGGAGGGACGGCGCTTTACGACTTCGAGGAGGCGCTCTTGCTGAACCCG
>Ga0247727_10020517_pt1 | contig 10088 bp, 9 predicted proteins | sample WisWelCaveWW1625_FD_202498 | JGI IMG/M metagenome (GOLD analysis project Ga0247727, IMG submission 202498) | Biofilm microbial communities from Wishing Well Cave, Virginia, United States - WW16-25 | ecosystem: Environmental > Aquatic > Deep subsurface > Groundwater > Cave microbial mat | place...
TCGTTGATGCTCGCGTCCTTCTCGATGTACGTGTCCGTCTGCGGAATATATGCCTCGGGTTGGTAGTAGTCGTAGTAACTGACAAAATACTCGACGGCGTTGCGCGGGAAAAACTGTTTGAACTCGCTGAAAAGCTGCGCCGCGAGCGTTTTGTTGTGGGAGATCACGAGCGTCGGCCGGTCGAGATCGCGGATCACGTTGGCCATCGTGAACGTCTTGCCGCTGCCGGTCACGCCGAGCAGCGTCTGGTACCGGCCCCCGCCGCGCAACGATTTCTCCAGCGCGGCAATCGCCTGTGGCTGGTCGCCGCGCGGTTTGTATTTACTGACGAGTTCGAAGGGCATTCCCGGCATTGTAGGCTTGGCGAGCCACCAAATTCTACTATTATCGCGCCGGCATGAGCGGAGTCATCGATGCGCTGCGTTTCACCAAACGCCTCGCGAAAGCCGCGCTGGGGCGCGATCTCTTATTGCGCCCGACCACCCGGCAACCCACGGAATTCCACGGCACGAAGTACGGCGGCTGGTCGATCCTGCGCGACTCGCTCACGCCGGCATCCGTCGTGTACTCGTTCGGAATCGGCGAGGACGTGTCGCTGATCTCCCAGTACGGCTGCCGGGTGCACGGGTTCGATCCGACGCCGAAATCCGTGGCGTGGGTGGAAGGCAACATTCACGACGAGCGGTTCATCCTTCAACCGTGGGCCGCCGGAGCGAGCGATGGCACGCTGCGGCTGTTTCTGCCGAAGCGATCCGACTTCGTTTCCGCGTCGATGACACCGGGCCTGCACACGTCGGCTGAATCGGTGGAAGTGCCGGCCTTCACGATCACAACGATCATGCAACGGCTCGGACACGATTTCGTGGACGTGCTGAAGATGGACATCGAAAGCGCGGAGTACAGCGTGCTCGATCAGATGCGAATCGCCGGCACGTTCCAGCATGTCGGCCAGTTGCTCGTCGAGTTCCATCACTGGTTCCCGGAAATCGGACTGGCGCCGACACGTCGAGCAGTCCGGCAGTTGAGAGACGCCGGCTTCCAGATCGCCTGGGTGTCGCCAGCCGGCTACGAAGTGCTGTTCGTTGCTACAACGTCTCGCCCAGCCAATGCGTCGTCTCGAGGATGACGCGCTTTTCCCAGACGTGCTTGTTGAACGTATGATCCGCGCCCGGGATGATGACCTTCTTCACGAGCCGGTGCGGCGAACGCAGTGCCCGCTCGTACAAATCGGTGTGCTGCACCGGGACGGTCTCATCCCGGTCGCCGTGGATGAGAAGGACCGGACACTTCGATTTCACGACCTCGCGCAACGGCTTCATCTCAGCGAATTGTCGGATGAACGACATCCCAACCAAATTGCCGTCGTGATCCGTGATGCCGGTCTCGGCGAGCGATGACACGGCGTCAGGTGTGGACAAATCATCGAGGATGCCGGTGCCCTCGGCGACCGGCGCGAGCAGCACGAGTGTCTTCACCCGATTGCGTTCGCGCGCGACGACGTGTGACGCAACCGCGCCGCCCATGCTCAACCCGATCAACGCCAGCCGGCGCGAGTTGATGCGCTTGTGCCGGGCCAGAAACCTGATCGCCTCCAGCGAATCCGTGACCTCCGAACGAATCGTCATCTGCTCGAACTCGCCGGCGCTGTCGCCCGATCCCCGGTAATCGAAGCGCAGGCACGCGATGCCGTTGCGGGCGAGCGCGCGGGCGATTTTGACGAACATCCGGTGGGCTTCGACCTTCGTGCCGGTAAACCCGTGCAGCAACAACGCCGTCGGGAAGCGGCCTCGGCCGGCCGGCAGGTGCAACATGCCGACGAGCTGTTGGTTGCGGACCTCGAACGTGACCGGAATCTCCATGGCCGCGCAGTTTAGAGTTGAAAGTCGCGAGTTGAAAGTTGAAAAGGAACCGTCATGCCGATTTTGTCCGACTATCACATGCACACGCCCCGCTGCAAACACGCGGCCGGCCCGATGGAAGCCTACATCGAACGCGGCATCGCACTCGGCTTGCGCGAAATCGGGTTCTCGGATCACAACCCGCTGCCGAACGGCCTGGCCGGCAACGTCCGCATGGAGGAAGCGGAGTTGGAGGACTACGTGGCGGACGTGTTGCGGTTGCGCGACCGGTATCGCGGCCAGATCGACGTGAAACTCGGCATCGAGATGGATTACCTCGAAGGCTTCGCGTCGTACTGTGCCGTCATGATTGCCCGGTATCCGTGGGATTACGTCATCGGCTCGGTGCATTATCTTGACCCGCAATGCCGGACCGGCTCGTGGCCGAAGGAGTTCGGCGGCGACGCACATAAGCTCTACGCCCGGTATCTGGAGCTGATGCGGCAACTCGCGCAGGCCGGTCTCTTCGACATCGTCGCGCACTTCGATGTCGTGAAACGTTCGGGATGCAATCCCACGCACCGGGAGGCCGACGACATCGACCGCACGCTCGACGAAATCAAGCGGGCCGATCTGTGCGTGGAGATCAACACGTCCGGCTTTCGTCATTCGGAGCTTGCCCAACCGGAGCCGTACCCGAGTTTGCCGATCGCGAAGAAGGCGTTGGCGCACGGCATTGTGCTGAGTGTGAATTCCGACGCGCACGCGCCCGGCCAAGTCGGGCTGCGGTTCCCGGAGATCGAGCAGTGGCTCATCGAGCACGGTTGCCGGCAATTGGCGCGCTTCGACCGCCGGCAACGCACGACCTACGCGCTCAGAAGTGAATGACCGGGTGGGACCGTTCCTTCTCGAACGGTGACGGCTTGTCGGTTCCCTTGTCCGCGTGCCACGAAATGATCATGTAGAGCACGACGCCGACGCAGATCGCGCTGTCGGCGACGTTGAACGCTGGCCAGTGGCGACCGGCGACTTGGAAGTCGAGGAAATCGATGACCGAACCGACGCGGACGCGGTCGAGGAGGTTGCCGACGATGCCGCCGGCAATCAGGCCGAGTGCGAGACGCGAGACGGCGCGATGAAGTTGGAACGTGTGCCGCAGCAGATACAAGACGAGGATTGTAATGAGCGACACGCCGGCCAGGACGAGATTGTAGTCGCGAAGCATGCCCCATGCGGCGCCGGTATTGCGCCAATGCACGATGGAGAAGAAACCCGGAATGATGACGTGCGCCTCGTCGAATTCGATGAACCGCGTGACGAGCCACTTGGTCAGTTGATCAACCGACGCGACGAGGCCGGCGATGACCACGACCCAGATCACGCGTTATTCCTCGGCGTCGTCGGCTTCCTCGGCTTCCGATTCTGCGTTCTCGCTGAAGACCGGTACGGTCGGCCCCGGTCGCCGGCGATCCTTCTCGATGGTCGATTGGCACTGCACGCACAACCGGGCGAACGGCACGGCTTCGAGGCGTTCCTTGCGGATAAGTTTCTCGCACATCCCGCAGACGCCGTAGGTGAAATGTTCGAGACGCTTCAACGCTTCCTCGATTTCGTAGATCGCTTCCTGCTCGTTCGAGACGAGGCTCAACGCGAACTCGCGGTCGAAATTGTCAGTGCCGGCATCGGCCATGTGCAGGCTGTAGCCGCTCAGCTCACCGGACGCGTCCCGATGTGAACGCTTGAGATTGTCGCTGGCGAGGAAATTGACGCCGTCGATCAGATGGTCGCGTAGATCGAGCAGCAACTTCTTGTACTTGGCCCCGTCCTCCTTCGAGAGCTTGATCGTCTTCGGGGGCCGCGGCGGCGCTTCGACAACGGCCGGCGCGGCTCGCTTCGCTTTGGCGACCGGCTTGGCGACCGCGACGACCGGCTTCGGCTTTTTCACCGCGCTCGTCTTGGCTTTCTTTGGTTTTGTCATCTTGGCTTTCTTCATGGAATCATCACTCCCCGGCCCTCAGGCCCTCGTCTCCGCCAACTGCTTCATGACAGCGGCGCAGCGCCCGCACAATTCCGGATGCGCGGAATCACTGCCCACATCGTCGCGCCAGCGCCAACAGCGCACGCACTTCGTGCCGGGCGCCCGGCGCACCGTCGCCCGCAACTCACCGGCCGTGACCGCGCCGAGCTTGACGTCCGAGACGATCAAGACCGTGTCGAGCACGGGCCGAAAATTCTCCAGCAGCCCCCGCGTCGCCTCGTTGTCGGGCTGCAACTCCACCTGCGCTTCGAGCGATTTGCCGATCGTGCCGGCCTGTCGCGCCTTCTCCAACTCGACGGACGCGACGCGCCGCACATCCAGCAACTTACTCCACCGCGCCTCCAGTTCCCGGTCACGCCACCGCTCGTTCACCACCGGCAACTTCGCCAAATGCACCGACTCCGTCTCGCGCCCCGGCAGGAAGCTCCAGATTTCGTCCGCCGTGAACGGCATGACCGGCGCCAACAACTTGGCCAACGTGCTCACCGTCTGAAAAATTGCCGTCTGCACCGAGCGCCGTTCCGCGGAATTGGGCGCAAGCGTATATAGCAAGTCCTTCATCACGTCAACGTAAAATGACGACAAATCCACCGCGCAAAACGCGTTGACCAAATGATAGACCCGATGGAACTCAAACCGTTCATACGCCTCGGTCAATTCAGCCACGAGCGATTGCAGCCGGGACAATAACCAGCGGTCAATCTCTGCGAGTTTCGTGTCCGGCACGGCGTGCTGGCCGGGATCGAAATCGTACAAGTTCGCCAGCAAAATGCGCAATGTGTTGCGAATCTTCCGGTAGGTCTCGCTCACGTGCTCGAAAATCTCGTCCGACAACGGTACGTCCGCCTGATAGTCCTCTGAAATCACCCAGAGCCGCAACACATCCGCGCCATACTTGTTGACGTAATCCTCGGAGTTCGCGGGCCGGCCCGCCGATTTCGAGATTTTCTGCTTCTTGCCGGTTTCCTCGGCGTGGACGACGATGAACCCATGCGTCAGCACCGTCTTGAACGGCGCGCGCCGGTCCGTCGCCATTGCCGACAACAGCGACGACTGGAACCAGCCGCGATGTTGGTCGCTGCCTTCGAGGTACACGTCCGCCGGGAACGCCAACTCCCGGCGCGTCTTGAGCACGGCACGATGACTCACACCCGATTCGAGCCACACGTCCACGATGTCCGGGCATTTCTCCAACTTCGCCTCGCCGCACGATGGACACTTCACGTCACCGAACAATTCCTTCACGTCGCACTTGAACCACACGTCCACACCGTCCTTCGCGACGCGTTCGCGGAACTTCAAAATCAGTTTCTTGTCGAGCAACGATTTCCCACACGCCTTGCATTCGAGGAACGGCAGCGGTACGCCCCACGCGCGTTGCCGGGAAATGCACCAGTCCGGCCGCTGCTCGATCGTGCCGGAGATGCGGTTCAATCCCCACGCCGGCACCCAATTCACCTTCTTCGCTTCATCCAGCGCGCTTTGCCGGAGTCCACAGTGATCGAGCGCGACGAACCATTGTTCGACCGCGCGGAAGATGATCGGGTTCTTGCAACGCCAGCAATGCGGGTACGAATGTTTCACCTCTGCGCTGCCGGCCAGGAAGCCGGTCGCGCGCAAATGTTCGACAATCGGTTTGTTCGCCTTGAACACGAACTGACCGGCAAACTGACCGGCCTCCTTCGTGAACACGCCGCCGTCGTCCACCGGCGCAAGCGTTTCAAGCCCGTACTTCTGCCCGATCTCGTAATCCTCCGCACCGTGACCGGGCGCGGTGTGCACCAGACCTGTCCCCTGCTCCAACGTCACGTGCGGCGAGAAGACAATCGGCGAATCGCGATCCATGAACGGATGCCGCGCGACAACACCTTCGAGTTCTCGGCCGGTAAGTTTCTCCGCGACGTGCAGCTCAACGCCGGTTGCCTTCCCAACCGCCTCGACGAGCCCCTCCGCGAGAATCCAAGTTTCCTCACCGGCCTTCGCGCGGACGTAGACGAAGTCCGGTTTGACCGCAATGGCGAGATTGGCCGGCAAGGTCCACGGCGTCGTCGTCCAGATAACGGCAAACTCGCCGGCTCGACCTTTGACCGGGAACTTCACGTACACTGAGTGTGACGTGTGGTCGGCGTACTCAACCTCCGCTTCGGCCAATGCCGTCCGGCACGTCGCACACCAGTACACCGGTTTCTTGCCGCGATAGATGTACCCGTCACCCACCATGTCCGCCAGCGCGCCGATGATCTCGGCTTCGTACTCGGGACTCATCGTCAGATACGGACGCTCCCAATCGCCGAACACGCCGCAGCGCTTGAATTGCCGGCGCTGGATATCAATGTATCTCTCGGCGTACTCCCGGCAAAGTTGCCGGAGATCAGCCTGCGACATCGTCTTCGCCTTCTCGCCGAGTTCCTTCTTCACCTTGAACTCGATCGGCTGCCCGTGGCAATCCCAGCCGGGCACATACGGCGCGCGAAAGCCGGTCATCGTCTTGTACTTCACCACGACGTCCTTGAGAATCTTGTTGAGTGCCGTGCCGATATGAACGTCGCCGTTGGCGAACGGCGGCCCGTCGTGCAAGACAAACAACGGCGCGCCGGCGCGGTCGCTCTGAATCTTCTCGTAGAGTTTCGCCTGTTCCCAACGCGCCAGCATCTCCGGCTCGCGCTGCGGCAGGTTCGCCTTCATCGGGAAGTCGGTTTTCGGGAGGTTGAGAGTGTCTTTGTAGTCCATCGCGCGCGGGCCTCCCCGCGAAAAGCGGGCAACGGTAGCACGCACCCCCGGGACTGTCAACGTGCCCGGCGGCACGTTCGGCTTTTTCGTTGACGCATTGTGGACGCATCCATAGATTAGCGAAAAGGTGGGGCGAGAGGTTCTCATGGCGACAACGGCAAAACTGGATTTAGGCGGCAAGACCTACGAGCTTCCCATCGTCGTCGGCTCGGAGAACGAGCACGCGGTGGACATCGCGAAGTTGCGCGCCGATACCGGCTACATCACGCTCGACGACGGTTACAGCAATACCGGCTCGTGCAGCAGCAACATCACGTTCATCGATGGCGACAAGGGTATCCTGCGGTACCGGGGTTATCCGATTGAGGAACTCGCGGAGAAATCCACGTTCATCGAGTGCGCGTACCTGCTCATTTACGGCGAGTTGCCCACCAACGCGCAATTGCGGCGCTTCTCCGATCTGCTGACGGAAAATGAAATGCTTCACGAGAGCATGAAGCATCACTTCGAAGGGTTCCCGCCCACGGCGCATCCGATGGCGATTTTGTCCTCGATGATCAACGCCGCCGGCTGTTTTCATCCGAAGTTGATGGAAGGGTACAAACCGCAGTACTTCGACCGGCAGGCGGCCCGGTTGATCTCGAAGGTGCGCACGATCGCGGCCTTTGCGTTCCGGAAATCGCGCGGGCGGCCGATCATTTATCCGAAGCCGGTCTACAAGTATACCGCCAACTTCCTGCACATGATGTTCAGCGAACCATATCAGGACTACGAGTTGAAGCCGGAGGTCGTGCGGGCGTTGGATTTGATTTTCCTGTTGCATGCCGACCACGAACAGAATTGCTCGACGGCGACGGTGCGCATGATCGCGTCGTCGCAGGCGAATCTGTTTGCGTGCGCGGCCGGCGGCGTGTGCGCGTTGTGGGGGCCGCTCCATGGCGGCGCGAACCAGGCCGTCATCGAGATGCTCGAGGAAATCCACAAGGCCGGCGATGATGGATCGAAGTTCATCGTCGCGGCCAAGGACAAGAAAAGCGGTCACAAACTGATGGGCTTCGGTCATCGCGTGTACAAGAATTACGACCCGCGCGCCAAGATCATCAAGGAGCAGTGCGACAAGTTGCTGAACACGATGCACGTCTCCGATCCGTTGCTCGACATCGCCAAGCGGCTTGAGGACGCGGCGCTGCACGATTCCTACTTTGTCGAACGCAAGTTGTATCCGAATGTGGACTTCTACAGCGGCATCATCATGCGCGCCATCGGCATTCCGATGGAGATGTTCACCGTCATCTTCGCCATCGGCCGGATGCCGGGCTGGATTGCCAACTACAAGGAAATCGTCGAGGATCCCAACGGCCGCATCTACCGGCCCCGTCAGGTCTATACCGGGCCTACGCCGCGCGCCTACGTTCCCATCGAGCAGCGCACCAAGAAAGCCTGACCCCTCGCGTGAATATCCACGAGTATCAAGCCAAGGAGATTCTGCGTCGTTACGGCGTCGCGGTGCAGGACGGCATCGTTGCCACCACGCCCGAGGAAGCTGCTGACGCCGCGCGGTCGCTGAAAACCAACAATCTCGTCGTCAAAGCGCAGATTCATGCCGGCGGCCGTGGCAAAGCCGGCGGCGTCAAACTGGTGAAGTCACCGGACGAAGCCGCCACCGTTGCGCGCAATCTCCTCGGCAAAATTCTCGTGACACATCAGACCGGCCCGCAAGGCAAACTCGTCCAGAAAGTGTACGTCGCCCTCGCGCCGGACATCAAACGTGAGCTGTATCTCAGCGTGTTGCTCGACCGGACCGTGTCGCGCGTGTCGTTTCTGGCAAGCACCGAAGGCGGCGTGGACATCGAAGCCGTTGCCGCGAAGACGCCCGAAAAGATTTTCCGGGAAGCAATCGATCCCGCGATCGGCATGTCGCCGTTCCAGGCGCGTAAAATCGCCTACGGCCTCGGACTCGGCGGTGAATTGCTCCAGCAAAGCGTCGCGTTGCTGCTCGGCGTATACCGGGCTTTCGTCGAAACCGACGCCTCGCTCATCGAGATCAATCCGCTCATCGTGACCGGCGACAAGCGCGTGCTCGCCCTCGACGCGAAGATGACATTCGACGACAACGCGCTCTACCGGCACAAGGACATCGCCGGGATGCGCGACTTGAATGAGGAAGACCCGCGCGAGGTCGAGGCATCGAAGTTCGGCCTCAATTACATCGGCCTCGACGGCACGATCGCCTGCATGGTCAACGGCGCGGGTCTCGCGATGGCCACGATGGACATCATCAAATACTATGGCGGCTCACCGGCCAACTTCCTCGACGTCGGCGGCGGCGCGAGCACCGAGCAGGTCACCGAGGCGTTCAAGATTTTGTGCGCCGATAAAAACGTGCGCGGCATCCTCGTCAACATCTTCGGCGGCATCATGAAATGCGACGTGATCGCCAATGGCATCCTCAGCGCCGTCAAACAAGTGAAGATCCCGGTCCCACTCGTCGTCCGCCTCGAAGGCACCAACGTCGAACTCGGCAAACAAATCCTGCGCGACAGCGGCCTGCCGATTATCACCGCCGATTCCCTCGCTGACGCCGCGCAGAAAATCGTCACAGCATCAAAATGAAACTCTACCTCTACTACGAGAACGTCCCCCGCCCGCTGACCATCGAGCTTCCCGACAACGAAGTCGACGGCTTCATGAAGGAGTACGAAGAAGCCTTGCACGACACCTCGGTCGAGACGTTTCAGTGGAAACACTCCAGCTTTCGCATCGGCGGCTTGATGGCCATCATGCACCAACATCATGTCGCGAGCTAACGCATGAGCATCCTCGTTGACCAACATACTCGCCTGATCGTGCAGGGGATCACCGGCACCGCCGGTAAGTTCCACGCCGAGCAATGTCTCAAGTACGGCACGAACCTCGTCGGCGGCGTCACGCCCGGTCGCGGCGGAGAATTCATCGAACTCGACGGCCAGAAGATACCGGTATTCGACACCGTCGCCGATGCTGTGCGGGAAGCTGCGGCCAACGTCACTTGCATCTTCGTCCCGGCGCCGTTCGCTGCCGACGCCATCCTCGAAGCCGCCGATGCCGGCCTCGAACTCATCGTCACGATCACCGAAGGCATACCGGCTCTCGACATGGTGAAAGTAAAACGCGGGCTGGCCGGCACCGGCGTGCGCGTCATCGGCCCGAACTGCCCCGGCATCATCACGCCCGGCGCGTGCAAGATCGGCATCATGCCGGGCTACATCCACAAGCCCGGTCCCGTCGGCGTCATCAGCCGTTCCGGCACGCTCACCTATGAAGCCGTCTGGCAACTCACATCACGCGGCATCGGCGAGTCCACCTGCATCGGCATCGGCGGCGACCCGGTCAAAGGACTCGATTTCATTGACCTGCTCGAAATGTTCGAGACCGATCCGCAAACGGAAGCCGTCATCCTCATCGGCGAAATCGGCGGCACCGCCGAGGAAGATGCCGCCGCA
>Ga0247727_10020518_pt1 | contig 10088 bp, 9 predicted proteins | sample WisWelCaveWW1625_FD_202498 | JGI IMG/M metagenome (GOLD analysis project Ga0247727, IMG submission 202498) | Biofilm microbial communities from Wishing Well Cave, Virginia, United States - WW16-25 | ecosystem: Environmental > Aquatic > Deep subsurface > Groundwater > Cave microbial mat | place...
TTCTCTTCCAGTTCATCGGAAATCGCCTGCAGGACGCCTAAGTGCTGCTCAAAATGTGTGGTGCAGCGGCGGATGATTTTCAGGATGATCTCCTGGACAGAAGACACCCTTTGGAATTCGCGGGCATCAAAAATGGGGACGTCCTCGGCGAGGATGACGATCAATCGGTCCTGGAAAACAAAAAGCCCGACGGAAGAAATCTTGAAAATAAAGTTGTCCTCGGAGGAGTAACGTTTGGGGCGCTTCACGATAATCACCGAATGCCCTTCGTCGAACTCCACACGGGAGAGCTCATTGGGGTCGAGGGAGGAGTTGACGTTGTGCTCGTCAAGCTTCAAATCCTCGATGAGGTGTTTTTTCTCTTTTTCGTCGGGGCAGGCATAGACGGAAACGGGGCAATCACCTTCCCCGTTTTCAACGAGCCTGTTATCGCGTAAGACGTAATTTTTTAGCATGGGAAATTCCTTTTTTTACGCTGTTTTTATGCTTGCTGTTCCGTTTTTAAATCAAATTCAACGCATGCAGGACAATACTGCCCGTTCCCATAGCGGCACAAATCACCATCAGGGCAAACCCGATCACTGTTGGGAACGAAAATCTTTTTTCCGGCTTTTCCAGATAATAATGGAGAGAAGAATCCCACAGCCAGCCTAAGAAAAATGCGAACAATGGCATCGTATACACGTAGTGCCGCATCAGAAACCAATACCCCTGAAACAAAGACGCGACAAGAATCGTCATGATCGGCAAAACAATCATCACCAGGAAAAACCCGATTTTTTTCATTTTCTCGCCATAAGGGACAAAAACGATCAACGCAAAAGCACCCAGCAAGAAATAAAACCGCTTGTACCCGATCAAATGGTACGAAATAATGTAATTATAAAACGTCCCAAAATTATCCAAAGGATTCATCATAAACGAAAACGAATGCACGCCCTTAGCCTGAAAAACGGCTTTGCTTTCGCCAAGCGGATTTCCCAACGCGTACCACGCCCAGACCGGCATCGCAATTAAGAAAACAATACTTAAAAACTTCAGGATGTCCCCTACCGTTTTCCCGCCTTTTGTTTCGCCCTTTTTGACTAATAAAAAATACAGGAGCGGGAAAAATACAATCAAAATACCAAGGGCATGAAACCATATCATTCCTACGAAAAGAGCCCCTATCGCTGCCTTTTTCCCCTGGCCCAATTCTTCAAAGCGATTCACCAGCATATCGGCAAAATACATGGATAAGAGTGCCAGCGTCGGCAACACGGCATATGGCCGCAATTCGAACGAATGAAAAATAAGATGCTGATTAAAACTGACGATGAGAAAAGCAACGACAAACCCCCAAATTGTCCGATAGTATTTTTGGCAAATTTTATACAAAAAATAAAATCCTAACGCTGTCGCCAGCATGTGGGGAATGGCCATACCCCACTTGTTGTCATTAAATACCACAACAAACGGGTAGGTCAAAAGATAATCCCCCGGAAAACAGGTCATATCCCCGTAAGAAAATCTTTGCCAGAACGGCTTAAAAGCCCCCACGGTGTGCCGAAGCTGAAAAACTTCATCATTCCATAAATCGCGGCCGGCCAGCACTTGAAACCGCAAATATAATGCATAGATGACAATGAGCGAAACGACGAGCGGACGGAAAGAAATTTTCTTAAAAAATACGCGTAATCCTTCAGGCACGCTCATTTCTCCAAGCAGGCTCAATTGTCAATCAGCGCTACAACCCTGCTCCATCCCGCCCCAGCCCCTTTGACCTTGACCGGCAGGCAGGAAATTTTAAATCCAAACGGCTTCGGAATTGCGCCCAAATTTCCCAGCCGTTCCATATGGCAATATTCACGCCTGCGCCCTAAAAAGTGGCACGGCCAGATTTTGCTTTTATCTTTTGTGGTTAAAAATTCTTTGAACATAAGGAAACACGGCCGGTCGAGGCCGATGGTGTCAACCCCCATCATTTTAACGCCCTGGTCGAGCAGGTATTCAACGGCATCGGGCACGAGCCCGACATATTTATTCACATAATCGTCAGTCCCCAAAAGTTTATCGCCGCCGGTATAAAACAAGACAATATCCATCGGCTTTAGCGTATAGCGGATAGCGGTTAGCGCCTCTTTGACATGCTTGGCGGTAATATAATCCGGAAATTTAAGGTGGGTAAAATCCAAGACAACGCCGTCGCCATAGCACCACTCTAAGGGGATATCCATGATCTGCTTGGCGGGTTTTCCTTCGCAGGCTGAGCCGTAATGAAAAGGCGCATCCACGTGAGAACCCATATGGACCGAAGAGTTAACTATTTCCAGAGAGAGCATTTCGCCGTCGGGGATTTCCTGGGATGTTGCGACGCGCTCGCCTTTGTTAAAGCGTTCTTCCCCGCCGGGTTGCTTGCTCATCACCACCCAGTTGAAGTGCTCAACGCCTTCTTTGTGGCTGATGCGGTCAATCTTGGCGTCATGGGTTTCGACGAGGGTATCGTCGATGGGGAGGCTTAAGTCGATGAATTTCATCTGCGGGATTCGGATTTCGGGTTTCGTGATTCGCGCCGAACAACGAACCACAAACAACGAACTCCTACTTTGCGCCTTTCGATTTCAAAATATTTACGATTTCGTTCAACGAATGCGTTTTTTTGACTTCGTTGTCGGCCAACGCCACACCGAATTCTTTTTTTAAGCCAACGGAAATTTCAACCATTTCGGTTGAATCGATTCCTAAAGCTTGGTCGAGCTTGACGTCGGGTTTGATTTCTTCGGGTTTGATGTCGAGAACTTTCTTGAAAATGCCTTTGACGCGTTCTTCGATGTTCACGTTCATTCCTCCGATTTTAGCGGTTAGCGTTAAGCGTTTAGCGTATAGGACTATACGCTAAACGCTATCCGCTACACGCTTTTAAGGCTTTTGAATAACTAAAACGACATTAATCCCGCCTCTGCCGCGATTGATAATCAAAGCGTTTTTGATTTCTTTGCTTTGCGCTTTGTTCGCGCAATAATCCAAATCGCACTCCGGGTCAGGATTTTCCAAATTAATCGTGGGCGGCACCGTGCTGTTTTCCATGGCTAAAACCGTGGTGATGACGTCGAGCGCGCCGGAAGCACCCAAGAGATTTCCAAACATGGATTTCGGCGCCGACACCGGAATCTTTTTAGAATAACTGTTAAAGACTTCCTTGATGGCCATCGTTTCCGTGACATCGCCCAGAATCGTCCCCGCTCCGTCGGCGCAGATGTAATCGATTTTTGACGGCTCCAGCTCGGCATCTTCCAGCGCCATGTTGATTGCGCGCGTAAGTTCTTTAGGATCAGAGGAGGGATTGATACGGTCGACACCGTCAGTGGTCGTGCCGTAACCGATAATATTGGCGTAAACATGGGCCCCGCGGGATTTCACGCGCTTCTGGGGCTCTAAAATCATTATCCCTGCGCCTTCCCCTATCGCGTAACCATCGCGGCTTTTGTCAAACGGCCGGTAGGCCTTCCCTGGTTCGTTATTTCTTTTGGTGAGCATCCCGGAGGTATTGCAGCAGAGAAGCGCGTAGGGTGTCACCGGCGCTTCCATGCCACCGGCTAAAATAAAATCGTTTTTGTCGTGAATGAGGTTGCGTGCGGCATAGGCAATCGCCATCAGGGAACTGGCGCGGTCGGAGACAACCGTTTTGCTGTAGCCTTTAATCCCGTAATGAATAGAAATCTGCCCCTGGGGCGCCGCAGGAAACCAGGCGGAGGCCATAAAAGGGCTTACCCCCTCGCGGCCTTCCAAATACATATCACGCAGTTCCGTTTCGGCATAAAGCCAGCCGCCCAAGGCGTTGCCGACAAAGATTCCGCACCGCTTTAAATTTTCTTTTGTCATATCCAGCTTGGCATCTTGGATAGCGAGCTCAGAGGCGACAAGCGCCATATGAGAAAAAACGTCAATCTTTTTTAGTAAGCGCGATGAAACATGGCTGTAAGCGTCGAGCTCATGGACTTGGCCCGCCACGTGCGATGGGTACTTCGAAGCATCGAACCGTTCGATATTGCCCACCATGGAATGGCCGGCTTTGATGTTGGCCCAAAAAACACGCTTGTCAATTCCGCTCGGGGATACAACCCCCATCCCTGTGATGGCAATTTTTTCCATTTAACCCTCGTATCTTTTTAAGACCATCGCCGAATGAACTCCGGAAAAACCGCTCGAGGTTTTGAGCATGCAGTTGACTTTCTTTTGGCGCGCGACATTTGGAATATAGTCCAAATCGCACTCGGGATCGGGAAATTCCTGATTAATGGTCGGCGGCAAGAGATTGCGTTCAAAAATCAATGCGCCCAGGGCAAGTTCAACACCGTTGGCTGCCGCCAGCGGGTGACCGATCATCGATTTAAAAGAGCTGATGGGAATTTTATAGGCATATTCTCCCAAGGATACTTTATAAGCGTTTGTTTCAAAAACATCATTTTGTTTTGTGGAAGAGCCGTGCGCGTTGATGTAATCAATTTCCTTTGGTTTAACACCCGAATCGACGAGGCACAAATTAATGCAATCGCTCATGGCTTCCCCTTCCGCCGGCAGGTCGGTCATATGGAAAGCGTTGCAAGTCGTGCCAAACCCTAAAATTTCGCAATAAATCCTGGCACCACGTTTGAGCGCGTGATTTAATTCTTCCAAAACCAGAATCCCACAACCTTCGGAAATAACAAATCCGTTTCGTTTCGCGTCAAAGGGGCGCGAAGCCTTTTCCGGCTCATCGTTATGGACGGATAAAACATTGACGACGTCAAAGGCACCGAAGGTAATCGGCGTAATCGGTGCTTCGCTCGCACCCGTCACCATGACGTCGGCATCGCCGTCCTGAATCGCTTCCAGGGAAAACCCAACGGCATCGGTACCGGCCGTGCATCCGGTGGAAATGGTATTGCAAATCCCTTTTAAACCGTATTTAGCGGAAATTTCGCTCGACGGCGTATTAAACATTGAAGCGTCGTAGAGGTCAGGCCGCACGCCGGAAGGGTCAATCGGCTCTTTGCCGCTATTTGTAACCAGCGCAAACTCCTCTTCCATATATTTTGTCCCGCAAATCGCGTTCGCCAAAGAAACACCCATGCGCTCCTTATCGACTTTGTTTAAATTTAGCCGCGCGTCCTCGAGCGCCATGCGCGCCGCCACCATCGCAAACTGTACGTAGCGGTCCATGCGAAGTGCCTCTTCAATCGTCAGCCCCAGCTTCAGGGGGTCGAAGTCGCGCGCCTGTGCCGCAATTTTTGTATTAAAAAGCGAAACGTCAAACTCCGTGACACGCTTGACGCCGGAAACGCCGCCGATCATTCCCTTCCAACAGGCCTCGTTTCCCACGCCATTAGGAGAAATGATCCCGACGCCCGTTATAACCACCCTTCGTTTTTTGTACATTTATCCCTCTGTTTGTTTCTGAAAGTAAAGATTAATCCTTCAAAGTCTCACTAATCAAATTATTGTGGCTGCCGATGACAACCCAGTGCTTGGGCTCTTTTTTCCACGTCATCGTGTAGCGGCGGATGACGCGCTTGCCCCCTTCTTTGTTGATTTCGACCGTGAAAATAAAATATTGTAAAATGGCGATGTCGCCGTGAAATTTGATTTGAATGGGGCGCAATTCGCAAATGGCGATCTGTGTGGTTTGCGTCCAGAAACCGACCCACTTATGAAGCCAGGGGCGGTCCACGGGAAGCGGACTTTCATGGCCGTAACCAATCATGTCCGGATGAATATATTTAATAAATTCGTCGACGCGCTTGTTGATCAAATGGTCCCAGTGCGTTTCCAGGCAATTCCAGAGTTCCTTTTCGCGCTCGCCCCAGTATTCGGGAATCCATGATGTAAGTTTCATTAAAGGCTTCCTCCGTATTTGATTAATTTAAGATAAACGCCTTTTTGACTTCCACGGCTTCAAAAAATCTGCTTTTCTCCTCGACCTCGTGAACCATGTCGACAACTTTGCGATTTAAGGGCGCCTGGTGGCCGGTATTCTTTGCGAGAGAAACGATTTCGCCGTTGATGTAATCGATTTCACTCGTTCTCTTTCGCATAATACTCTGCAAGATTGAGCCGTAAAGCGGTTCTTTACTCAAAGAGGTCAGCGTCTTATTGATAATCCCGGCTGCCTGTTCAATGGGCATATTGGCTAATCCTAAAACCCGCTCGACGGGAAATTGCGGCATGGAAACCAGGTTGACACCGGATTTCTGCGTTACCGCGACTCCCTCTTTTAAAAGAAGGATTGCTAGCTTGCAAAAATCCATATCGGCAAATGTTTCCTGCATGGATTTCCCGATCAAAGCCGGCAGGCAATTGTTAAAATTGACGAAAAGCTTCAGCCATTTCATTCCCATGATGTCCCGGGAAATGACAACGGAAAAAGCTTTCTTTAAAATACCGGCGACCTCTTCCGTCTTTGGGTCGTTTGCCCCGAAAGGCCTGCCCAAAATCCAGTCGCCTTCAAAATTAAACGTCACCTCACCGGGATTCACATACGTCGCCCCGAACATCACGATGCTGCTTATCAGTTTTTCTTTATCGATGTGTGCGCCTAAAAGGTTATCGGCCTGGACGCCGTTTTGCGTCGTTAGAACCGTACAATCTTCGAGATAACGGCTGTTTTCCGAATAGGCCCTTTCGATGTCTTGGGTTTTAGTCGTAAAAATAACGAGGTCGTATTCGCGGTCGAGTATTGTAAGGGCTTTTAATTTAAAGGTTTCGTTTCCGCGCGCGCCTTTGACCGAGAGGCCGCCTTTTAAAATCACATCTGCCTGTTCTTTTTTTCCGACAAGAACAACGTCGATGCCGGCTTTATGCAAATACGCCGCCACGACCGAACCGATGGCCCCTGCTCCGATAATCGCGATTTTCATACGGTAAAAAGGATTTTATTTCGCCTGGCCCTCAGCCGCGGCGCATTCCTTGTAATCAAACCCAACCTCGTCGAAAAGCCGGATCATCAGGCTAAAAAACGCCTTGGGGACTTCCGAAAAGAAAGCCCGGACGATGTCTTGTTCTTCAACGAGGTTCGAGCCGCGGTCGCTGGCATTTAGCTCCGCCTTCTTGAAGGCAACTTTTTTGGCAATCTCCCGATGAAAAAGAGGAATCCGCTCAATCATGTTGTTAAATTTTTTAAGCGACTCCTCTTCCCATTGGAGTTGTGTTGCTTTTGTCTTTTCCATTTTACGCCTCTTTTCGCACTCTTACGTATTGGCGACTGCCATCACGCCTGAGTTTTTCTCAAACTTCGCGATATTGCTCATGAAGTCCTTGACGCAGAGCTTCACCTTAATATCGTAATTGCTTTCCATAATGCGGTGGATGCGCTCGGGTTTAGAGTAATACTCTCTCATGCACCAGGCACCTAAGCGTCCGACGTCCTCAATGGATAAGTGATCCGTGGGGACAACCGGATGCTGAAAATCCCAGTCTTTTAAGTTAATTTTCTCGGGATCAAACCACCCTTTTTGGATCCCATAGCGCCAGTCTGGGGAATTGGGAACCGGTGTCAGATAATCCAGCGCAAAAACATCGGGGTCAATTTCATCGGCCGTGTGAAGCCGCTTTTTGATTTTTTCTTCCGTGTCATCACGAAGCCCGATTAACACCGTTCCCACGGTTCCAATATCCTCGGCACGCAAGATATTAATCGTCTTTCTAATCTGCTCGATCGTAACGCCTTTGCCGGTTTTAGCGAGGGTTTTATCGTCTTCAACTTCGACACCGGTTAAGGCCATAAAAAGACCGGCTTTTCTCATTAAGGGTAGGATCTCGTGCTGCGAAATCCACTGATCGGCCCGCCCCAAACAGACCCAGCCAATCTTATTTCCCCGGCGGATTTTCTCCTCGCAGAATTCAATCATGGCTTTTGTGTTGGTATTAAAAGCATCGTCCTGCATAACAACCGTTGTGATGCCATAATTTTTCTCCAAAACGTCGAGCTCATCAACGATTCGCTTGCCGTTTGTCCCGCGCCAAGTGGTAAAGTCTTCAGCTGCGCTTCGACTGTCATACAGTGCCCACTCGTAGCAGAAATGACATTTGCCCGGGCAGCCGCGGGACGTCATAAGCTCTGCAAAAGGTTTCCAATACGTGTGGCCGACATACTTTTCCATAGGAAAAAGATCGTATGCCGGCATCGGTAAAATATTCAAATCGGGAATCAGATCGCGGTGCGGGCCAACGGCGACCGTATTTTTGTCACGGCGGGAAACAAGGCCCGAGATATTGCGCATATCTTGTTTTTTATCGCGCAGATTGACGATTAAATCTTCAAGCGTGATTTCTGCTTCGCCAATTAAGATGTAGTCGATCCACGGATTGAGACGCATCTGCCTCTCGTAATCGGCCGAATACCACAGACCGCTGGCGACCGCAATGATCTTGGGAAATTTTTCCTTAATTAAACGCAGGGCTTCGTTAAAATACCAAATAACCGAAGCGCCGCACGTCGAAAAAAGCTGATCGCCCACAAAAACCATACTCGGATTGATTTCTTGAATTTTAGCAAGCATTGTATTCCAATCATAGTCCATGGCTCGGCAATCCAAGGCCACCACTTCGGCAATTCCTTTGGAGCGGATGTAAGCTGCCGCCTGCGCATGCATCTGATTGGCCGCCCGATGAAAACCATGCGAATCCCAGGCTTTTAATGGGGGTGTTAAAAATAATACTTTCATTTTCATTATCCTTTCGTTTTAGAACCAGTTTGAGACGAGCGGCCTACCGCCCGGCGTTGTATCTTTGCAAATATGTTTCGTCTGTGTATATTCCAATAGGCCTTCTAACCCTAGTTCCCGGCCTATGCCGCTTTGTTTATAGCCCCCAAAGGAGGCCTCGTTATAAAATCCGCCGTAGGTGTTGATCCAAACCGTGCCGCACTGAAGTTTTCGCGCGACTTCATCAGCTTTTGTTTTGTCTTTCGTCCAAACGGTTGCCGCAAGCCCGTATTTGCTGTTGTTGGCAAGTTTTATGGCCTCGTTGGTACCGGAAAATTTCACGACGGCCAACACCGGCCCGAAAACCTCTTCCTGGAAAATTTCGGAATCGGTTTTGACGTTTGCTAGAATCGTCGGCTCAAGGTAAAAACCGTTTTTCAATTTTTCGCCGTTGGGGACTTTCCCACCGCAAATAACCTGGGCGCCTTCTTTCTTTGCCCTTTCAATGAATTCTAAAATTTTTTCGTGGTGCTGCCGGCTGATAATAGGCCCAAAGGCTGTTTTATAATCCCGGACATCGCCGATTGTAAGCGATTTTGTTTTTTCAACAAGCTTCGCCAGGAATTTATCGTAAATTTTATCTTCCAGGATGAGGCGCGCACCGGCCGTGCACATCTGGCCCTGGTTCATGAAAATCCCCGACATGACACCGCCCATTGCCGCGTCAAAATCACAATCGGCAAAAACGATTGCAGGCGATTTTCCGCCAAGTTCCAGGCTTATTTTTTTCATCGTCGTACTTGCCGCGCGTGCTACCTCTTTTCCCGTTTCTGTCCCGCCCGTAAAACTGACCATATTCACGTCCAGATGTTCGAAGAGAATTTTCGCAGCATCATGGTCGGTCGTCGTTACGATGTTGACAACGCCTTCAGGCAGTTCAGCTTCCTTGATGATTTGTGCTAATCGCATAATCGAAGCGCATCCTAAAGACGAAGGCTTAAAAACAACTGTATTCCCGGCAGTCAATGCCGGCGCCATTTTCCACGCCGCCATTATCAAAGGATAATTCCAGGGGACAACGCAAGCGACAACGCCTATGGGCTCAAAAGCCGTGATACTTTCCACCGGCGCGTCGACTTTATTTTTTCTGTCCTCGAAAACATCTTCAATACTTCCGAAATATTCAAAACAATCGGCGGCTGTCGGGACATCAATAAAAGAGGATTGTTTAAGCGTCTTGCCACAACCTGTGGATTCCAAATCCGCGAACTCTTTCGCGTATTTGCGGATCAGCGAGGCAATTTTCTTTAAATAAATTCCCCGGTCCGCCAGGCTCATTTTCGGCCATATTCCGTTGTCAAACGCACGCCGGGCCGCCACAATTGCCGAAATGAAATCCGCTTTTGATGCGTTGGCGGCGCGCCCGAA
>Ga0247727_10020519_pt1 | contig 10087 bp, 9 predicted proteins | sample WisWelCaveWW1625_FD_202498 | JGI IMG/M metagenome (GOLD analysis project Ga0247727, IMG submission 202498) | Biofilm microbial communities from Wishing Well Cave, Virginia, United States - WW16-25 | ecosystem: Environmental > Aquatic > Deep subsurface > Groundwater > Cave microbial mat | place...
AGAGACGCAAAGGGCGCAGAGTGATGCAAAGCATGGCATGGCTTCCTCACCCGTTCGCGCTCGCCCATTCTGCCTCTGCGTGACTCAGCGTTCTCTGCGCCTCTGCGTTTGAGTCCGAATTCCGTTTCCCGCCAAAGCAACCGGCTCATTCTCCCGCCACGAGCGGCCCGCGCTTCGTTGCCAGCCCGATGGCGAAATACTTGTGCACCATGTCCACGCGGCAGCCGTAGTAGAGCTTGTAGCCGTCGCCGTCGCGCAGCACGGCCTGGCTCGACGTGTAAATCGAATCGTAGCTGCTGCCGGGCGTGGGCGTTAGCGCCGGATTGGCCGCGCTCTTTGTCCAGTGAACACCGTCGCGGCTCGTGGCGATGCCGATGGCCGTGGCGGATTTGGAAGTGGGATGGTTCTCCCAGTAAGCTCCGTAGAGCATCACCCACGTCTCGTTCTCGCGCAGAACATAGGGATAGAACAGCGCGCCTTTCTCCCACGGTTGCGAGACGGTGAGCATTGGGTTCGACGGATGCGGCTTCAACAAATGGAAATCCTTGCCCGTCGCCAGATGGACTTCCCACGGCCCGGCCTTTCCATCCGGCAGCCGCGGCTTGTGGATGTAATACATCCGCAGTTCATCGCCGGCCTGAACGAGGTTCGGCGCGTAAGCCTTCTTGAAAATGGGACTGCGCGGGTCTTTCTCCCACGTCAACCCGTCGCGGCTGGTCGCGTGCTCGACGTCGTCGTCGCGGTTGCCGCAGAAGACCATGTGCCAGAGCCCGCCGGGCTTGAGCAGATTGCCCGCCGGGTCGCGCAGCAGCGCGGGCGTGGCGTGGAAGTCGTCGCGTGTGCCGAGCGGCAGCAGCGGCTGGCCGGTCTTGGTCCACGATTCGCCGTCGTCGGACAACGCGACACCGAGTTGATAGCACACGAGTTCCCCACCGTTCTTCGGTCCCGACGGACCGCCCGCGTAGTAGAGATGGAACTTGCCTCCGTCCTTTGCAATGGCGGGCGCGAAAATGTTCTGACTGTCGAATGCGTCCGCAGGGCCGAGCCGGAGCATCGGATTCTTCGGCGACTTCACCCACGCGGTCTCCGGCTTCGCGGTGGAACCTTGTCCCGCGTCCGCCCGCGCGGTCTTTGGCAGCGCGAGCGCGAGCGCCGTGGTCGCCCAACTCGCGGCGCTGATGGAGATGAACTGGTTCGTGCCGTGCGGGTAACCGGACTCGAAGTAGGCTTGAATCGGCTTGCTTCGTGAAGTCACGAACCACGAACCGTCGGCTAGCTGCTTGCCGAGAAGGTAACGCAGCCCCTTTCGGTAAGCCTCGTCCATCGTCGCGAGTCCGCCGGCTTGATGCAGTGCTACGAGCGCGGTGCTCGTCGCGTAGGAGTCCGTCTCCATCCCGGCGAGTTGCTCCCAGCCGCCGTCCGCCCGCTGCGTGTCGAGCAACTCCTTCGCGGCCTTGCGAACTTCCGCCTCCGGCGCACCCGCCAGGTGCAACGCGCGCAGACGGAACACGCGGTCCTCCGTGTCCTCCGCCTTTATCTTCAGCAGCCAGGCGCGGACCTGCTCGAAGCGACGGTCAATGCGCTCGCGCTGCTCCGGCGTGCCGAACGTCTTCAGCCCGCGCAGCGCGACGTGCGTGGAGGTGAACAGGCTCTGCTCTGTCGGCGGGCGGCGCGACTGCGGCTTCCAGTGGTCGAGGTCCTTCTGCCAGTGCAGCAGGTATTCGGACACGGCGGCGGTCGTCGCGTCGGATTTCCAGCCGCCGTTCTCCAACGCCCAAAGTGCGTAGCCTGCGGTGTCGGCCTGTCCACCCTGTCCTTTGCCGGCGAGGTAATTAGTCCTGTTCTTTTCGAGGAAGTCGGCGGTGAACTTGACCTGCTTCCGCAATTCCTCCGCATCAATCTTGAACCCGCGCGACTGCGCCGCGGCCAGCGCCATGATGGGCAGCCCCTGGTTGTGGCAGGTGAAGCACCGCTCGCGTTTCTCCATCGAACCGCGCGCGCCCGCCGTGAGCAGCGGCAGCGACTTCTCAATGGCAGCGCGGAGCGTGCCAGTGTTCACCGCGACATCCTGTGCTGGAGCCGTGACCCAACGCAGCGCGTTCGCAATCGTGAGTCGAAAGGCTGGCTGCTCCAGTTCGTGGAACAGCGCCATGTAGAACAGCCGCGCGTTTCCATGCGGACGCGTCCACGCCACGGGCACGCGGCCGTTCTTCGTCTCGCCTTCGAGGATCACGGAGACATCCGCGGCGGGTTCCGTGACGCGATAGAGGTCCTTCTGCGTGTCGAGGCCGGTCACTCCGTCCCAGATGGGATGTGGCTTGAGATGCAGGCGCTCCGCGTTGCCGAAGTTGTTCCCACCCGGCCCGCCGTATTTCATCCCGAGCACCTGCGAGTCGAAGTCCTTCCAGTTCTCCCAGCCGTGCGAGGTGGAGCGCAGCGCGACGAAGCCCTTGCCGGAGGCGAAGAACTTTTTCAACACGGCGAGTTGCTCCGGGTTCAGCGTCTTGCGCCGCACGTGGAAGACCGCGGTGTCCGCGCCGAGCAGCCGCTCGATGCCAACGAGGGATTTATGGTCATCGCTGAACTTGAGCACCTCGCACTCCATCCCGTGCTCACGGCGTAGATGTTCGGCGAGTCCCGCGAATGCCCGATCGCTGTCGTAGGTCTCGGCGCCGGACACCAAAGCCACGCGCAGCGGGCGCTTGGAGGCGGGCAAATCCGCCGCGTATGCGACCGGGGGCACGGCCAACACGACGGCACCGAGCCAGCGTGCCATGCGGCCTGCGATGCGACGAAGAATTCGTCCGTGCGTTTTCATGTGGTCACAAAGTCCTGCCACATCCACCGCCTGCACGCACGCGTGAAATTCTGCCACAGGCCTGTCGGGGGCACTTTGCACACGCACCACGGGAGACAAACTCCCTCTCCCATCGGAGGGGAGGGAATCCACGAGCCGCCAAGGCCCGCGGCCATCGCTCAGGCTTCGACGATGGCCTTGAAGCCGCCCATGGACATGCGCGCGCAGTCGAATGGCATCGAGTCCGGGTTGCACATGTCATTGAGGCGCGGGTCGCTCATCACCTTCGCGTTCACGCGGTCGCGGTGCGCACGAGTCTTGTAAACGATGTAAGCGAACACCGCCGTCTCGCCGCGCTTGAGCTTTAGCAGCTTGGTGAACGGGAATCCCCACTTCACGCCGATGTCGTCGGCGACAGCCTCGCAATAGCTGAGCGCACCGTGCTCGCGCCATATCTTCGAGGCTTTCTTCGCAAGGCCCTTGTATGCTTTCAGGTTTTTCTTGGGGAGGGGCAGGAGGTATCCGTCAACGTAATGCATGGTGTGTGGGGTTGGAGGTTTGCTGCGGCGGGAGATTCCGCCGAACGATGCGTCGCGTCGAGATTAATTCGTCCGGCGCCGGATTGCGCTTGTGGATTGTGCGCGACGGAGTAGAACTCGCCCAACTCCACGAGCCTTTGCGCTCGCAACGACAGCGCCTCAACCGACAACCTCTTCACATCATGAAACCATTCCCGCTTCTCGCCCTCGCCGGTTCGCTCGCCGCCGTGCAAGCCGCCGATGTTCAGTTCGAGCCGCCAGTCCGCATCAAGGGCGGAGACGCCTTCGCGCGCGTCGAGAGTCCCGGCTGGGCCGCGCCCGCGCTCGCGGACATTGACGGCGACGGCAAGAAGGACCTGCTCGTCGGCCAGTTCAACAAGGGAAAGATCAAGGTTTACAAGGGCCTCGGCGGCGGCCGGCTTCGGCGCGGGTGATTGGCTCAAGGCGCAGGGCGACGTGGCGGAGGTGCCCGGCGTGTGGTGATGCACGAGCTCCACTCCACAGTTTGTGGACCTCAACGGCGACGGCTTCGGCGACATCCTGTCCGGCTCCTACTCGCGCAACGAGCAGCCGATGGCCGGGCTCTTTCAGGTGCTCTGGGGACAGAAGGGCGGCACGTTCAAGAAGGCCGCCGTGCTGAACGGCTCGAACGGCAAGGCGCTCGAGATTCCGTTCAAGGGCGAGAACGAAGTGACCGAGGCCATCTGCACGCGGCCGTTCGCCGCGGACTGGAACGGCGACGGCAAACTGGATCTCGTCGTCGGCACGTTCTCCGGCAGCCTGTATCTGTTCCTTGGCGACGGTGGCGGGAAGTTCGCGCCCAAGCCCGAACGCATCACGTCGGTCGGCAAACCGCTCAACGTGCCGGGTCACCACGGCGACCCGTTCATCGTGGATTGGGACGGTGATGGCGACCTCGACCTGCTCAGCGGCTCGGACGGCGGCGGCGTGCAGTGGGCCGAGAACAGCGCGGCCAAGGGCAGGACACCCGAGCTGAAATCGTTCAAGTCCATCATTCCGGCGAACACGTCATTCAAGCACGGCCAGATGCTCGCCGAGAACGACCTGACCGGCCCCGTTTCCTCGTTCCGCATCTGGGTCGAGGACGTGAACGACGACGGCAAGCTCGACATGCTCGTCGGCGACAACGTCACTCTCATTTCTCCAGCCAAAGGCGTGAGCAAGGAGGAATTCGCGAAGCGTCACGCCAAGTGGAACGAGGCCATGCAGGCAGCGTCGCGTGACCTCGGCAGCTCCGCCGGTGGCAACAACCAGAAGGCGATGGATCGCTACCAGAAGCTCCATCAGGAACGCAGCAGCTTCATGAATGAGGAACGCACCGGCTACGTGTGGCTGTTCGTGAGGAAATGACGCAATCCGACCCGCTGGACGCGCGTTCAGACGGCGGGGGCGGGCCGAGAAATCACTTGAATGAGAGCGCCCACCTCGATTTCACCCGCCTCGATCACGCGCCAGTAGATGCCGCGCAGGTTCAGATGCCGCGTGGGTCTGGCGTTCACGAAGCGCAGCGCATCCTTGCCAAAGCGGGCGTTGAACTTGTGACAGCCGTCGTGCGGCATCGGCGTGACTTCCACCAACGCTCCGCCCACGCGCAACCGCGAGCCGACGGGCAGGTTCGCCGTGGAGAGGTCGAGGTCAACAAAGAGGTTGTCTCCAAAAAGCGCGAGCGACTGCCCGTTCGCGACCAGTTCCGCCACGTCACGTTGCATCACCGTGAGTTGTGCCGTGGGATCGGGCGAGGGCTTGAGGTTCCAACCGTCTCCGGGCAGGCCTTCCTCCGGGGAAAGCCGCGCCTGGTGCAAGACCTCCCGCGCGTCCTTGGCCGGGCGACAAACGATGAAGGCCAGCCGCCCGAAGTCCTTCGGAGCCGGCCGCAGCGCGAGCAACCCGGCCTCCAGTTCTGCCAATGACCGGTGCCGCACAGGATCTCCACGCGCGTCAGCGATTCGTGATTGAACTTCACTCATGGCGAGCAATGCGACCCTATCACTCAAACAGCCCGTTCGTAAATCCCCCAAAACGCCGCCGCCACCGTGTCCTCGTCCGCCATCCCAAAGCGCCAGAGGACTGGAGCAGTCCAAAACCAAGCCGCCACCTCACTCCTCGTTCCGCATTCACCTACGAGGCGAAATCCGCGCTGCTGCAGCGTTCGCCGGTCTTCAGCACGCGGCACTTCTGGCCGAGCTTCGCGCACTCGTCCACGAACTCCGCCGGGTCCGCCGTGTTGAACTCGAACATGTCGTAGTGCATCGGGATGGCGAGCCGCGCGCCGATGTCCTTCGCGAGCTTCGCCGCCTCTCGCGCGTCGAGGTTGCCGGCGACTTTGCGCTCGGGCCGGTCGCCGTTGATGGGCAGCAGCGCCACGTCCACCTTGAACGGCCGCACCCAGTCCTCGATGCCGCGATACAGCTTTGTGTCGCCCGCGTGATAGATGCGCCACGGGCCGAACTCGACGACGTAGCCGAGGAACTTGTTGAAGCCGTCGCTGTCCTGCTCCAGTTCGTTGTGCGCCGCGGGAATGCCGTGGAACCGACACCCGCCGAGTGCACGGATGTCGCCGGCGTTGATGCCCGTGAGCGTCGGCGACTTCGGGCTGAGCTTCAACCGATACGCCGCCACGCCGCGGTTCGCCTCGGGCACGAGCACGGGCAGCTTCGGGTTCTCCGCGAGCAGCAGCAGCAGGGTGTTCGGGTCGAAGTGGTCCGTGTGGTTGTGGCTCGACGTGACAACGTCCACGAAGCCGAGCCGCTCCGGCGCGACCACGCGCGCAGTCATCCTCACGTGCGGCTTGTCCGTCGCGGCATACTTCACCGTGAGCGAGTCGGAGAGATACGGATCGAGCAGCGCGTGCCGCCCGTTGAACTGCACAAGGAATCCGCTCTGCCCAAGCCACCAGAGGCGGAAGCCTTCGCGCTCTTTCTGCGTCGTCTCGACGTCGGCGAGGAAGGCGGCGTCGCGGAGAAGAGGCTCGATCATGCGAAGGTCATTCCGTCACTTCCTCGCCGCGCGGACTCCGGCAACCATGTTCACAAGCTTCTGCTTCGCCGCCCAACGCGCTGTCTGGCTCAGGCCGCAGTCGGGTGCGAAGGCGAGCCGATCCGCGGGCGCGTGCTTGAGGCAGGCGCGGACGTGCGCAGCCACGTCGTCCGGCGTCTCGATGTAGTAGCTCTTCACGTCAATCACGCCCACGGCCACATCCTTTCGCTTCGCGATCTCGCCGATGAGTTCCAGTTCGGCGAACTCGCGGCTGGCCATCTCGACGTGGATTTCGTCCACCGCGAAGTCGAGGAATGCAGGAAACATCGGCGCGTAACGGCGCGACCCGACGGCGCGGCCCTTGTAGTTGCCGAAGCACAGGTGCGTCGAGAGCCGGCACTTGGCCGCGACGCCCTCGACGGTGCGGTTGAAGATGTCCACGAAGCGGCGCGGATCCTCGCGGTGCGCGTAACAGCTCATGCTCGGCTCATCCACACAGATTTCGCGGCAGCCGGCCTCGACGAGCGCCTCGAGTTCGGCGCGCACGATGGGCAGCAACGCCTCGGTGAGCGCGTAGCGGTCTGCGTATTGCGGGCTGGGCAGAAGGCGGCCCGAGAGAGTGTAGGGGCCGGGGACGCTTGCCTTCAGAGTGATTGCAGATTGCGGATTGTCCCGCGGCTGCGGGACGGATTGGGCGAGCCGCTTCAGGCGCTCGAAGTCGTCCACCGTGCCAAGGCCGCGCGGGGCGCGGAGTTCGCCGGTGACCTTGTGCTTCCCGCGCTGGTCGTGCGCGGGCGGGCCGAAGCGCCGCGGCGACGCGCTCTCCAACTCGATCCCTTCGATGAAGCCGTAGAAGCTGAGGTTGAAATCCAGCCGCGTCTGCTCGCCGTCCGTGATGACGTCCAGCCCGGCATCGAGCTGGTCGCGGATGGCCAGCGCGACCGCGTCGTCAATCAACTCCGCGCGGTCGGCGGGGCCGAACTCGCCGAGGTGCTGCGACGCGAATTCGAGCCAGCCGGGGAATGGCAGGCTGCCGACGACGGTCGTGCGCAGGGGCTGTTCTTTCATGGTCGTGCCCAAGACTGAATCGCCGCCCTCACAACGCCAGTTCCTTTTTGACTTCCGCGAACGCGCCCACCGCGAGCTCCAGTTCCTCGCGCGAGTGCGCCGCGGAAATCTGGCAGCGGATGCGCGCCTTGCCCTGTGGCACGACGGGATACGAGAAGCCGATGACATAGACGCCCTTCGCGAGCATCGCGTCGGCAACTCTCGTCGCGAGCGCGGCGTCGCCGAGCATCACGGGGCAGATCGGATGCGTGCCGGGCAGGACGGTGAAGCCGACCTTCGACATCGCGTCGCGGAAGAAGCGCGTGTTCGCCTCCAGCCTGTCGCGCAGCGCAGTGGATTCGGTGAGCAGGTCGAGCACCTTGAGCGTCGCGCCGGCGATGGCGGGAGCGAGCGTGTTGCTGAACAGATACGGGCGTGAACGCTGGCGAAGCAGCTCGATGATTTCCCTACGCCCGCTGATGTAGCCACCGCTCGCGCCGCCGAGCGCCTTGCCCATCGTGCCGGTGAGGATGTCCACGCGGCGCATCACGCCGCAATGCTCGTGGGTGCCGCGGCCGCGCGCGCCCATGAAGCCGACCGCGTGCGAGTCGTCCACCATCACGAGCGCGCCGTGCTGGTCCGCGAGGTCGCAGATGCCGCGGAGGTTTGCGATGTAGCCGTCCATGGAGAACACGCCGTCGGTGGCGATGAGCTTGAAGCGCGCGTTCTTCGCCTCGACGAGTTTCGCCGCGAGGTCGGCCATGTCATTGTTGCGGTAGCGGAGGCGCTGCGCTTTGCAGAGCCGGATGCCGTCAATGATCGAGGCGTGGTTCAACTCGTCGCTGATGACCGCGTCCTGCTCTCCGAGCAGCGTCTCGAACAAGCCGCCATTCGCGTCGAAGCATGACGAGTAGAGGATCGTGTCCTCGGTGCCGAGGAACCCGGTGAGCTTCGCCTCGAGCTGCTTGTGGACTCCCTGCGTGCCGCAGATGAACCGCACGCTCGCGCAGCCGTAGCCCCACTGGTCGAGCGCCGCGTGCGCCGCCGCGCGCACTTCGGGATGCTGGGCGAGGCCGAGGTAGTTGTTCGAGCAGAGGTTCAGCACTCCCGGCGAGTCGGGATCGGCGACGCGGAGGGTCGTGCCCTGCGGCGTGAGGATGACCCGCTCGCGCTTGTAGGTGCCGGCGGCGCGGATGCCGTCGAGTTGCGAGGTGAGCTGTTGTTGGAAGTCAGGCGTCACTCGTGCGGTCTCCAAGTTTGCGGTGAAGCGTGACGCGAGGTGCGTGATGCGTGGTGCGTGAAGAACTGAATGCACTTCGTGGCTCATTCACGCACCACGCACCACGCAGCATGAGGTTCCAGTTCGCGTCCATGCGCGCCATTCACTTCCAGTTCAAAATCACCTTGCCCGATTGGCCCGTCTTCATCACCTCGAAGCCCTTCTCGAACTCGGTGAAGTGAAAGCGGTGCGTGATGACGGGGCGGATGTCGAGGCCGCTCTCGATCATCACGGTCATCTTATACCACGTCTCATAAATCTCGCGGCCGTAAATGCCCTTGATCGTGAGCATATTGAAAATCACCTTGTTCCAGTCAATCGGCATCGGCTCGGACGGGATGCCAAGCATCGCGATCTTCCCGCCGTGGCACATCCGCTCGATCATCGTGCGGAACGCGGCCGGGTTGCCGGACATCTCGAGGCCGACGTCGAAGCCCTCCCGCATGCCGAGCCGCTGCTGCACGTCGCGCAGGCTCTCCCGCGACACGTTCACCGCCACATCCGCACCCATCTGCTTCGCAAGGTCGAGCCGGTAGTCGTTGACGTCCGTGACGACGACGAAGCGCGCGCCCGCGTGCTTCGCGACCGCCGCGCCCATGATGCCGATTGGCCCTGCGCCGGTGACGAGCACGTCCTCTCCAAGCAAGTCGAAGCTGAGCGCCGTGTGAACCGCGTTGCCGAACGGGTCGAAGATCGCGGCGACGTCGCGGTCAATGTCCGGCTTGTGATGCCAGACGTTCGTCATTGGCACCGCGATGAACTCGGCGAATGCGCCGGGGCGGTTCACGCCTATGCCCGAGGTGTCCTTGCACAGGTGGCGCCGACCAGCGAGGCAGTTGCGGCATCGCCCGCAGACGACGTGGCCCTCCGCGCTCACGACGTCGCCGGGATGGAAGTCGTTCACGTTCGCGCCAACCTCGACCACCTCGCCGACGAACTCGTGCCCGACGACCATCGGCACCGGGATGGTCTTCTGCGCCCACGCGTCCCACTTGTAGATGTGCAGGTCCGTGCCGCAGATGCCGGTGCGGTCCACGCGGATGAGCACGTCGTTGATCCCGGGCTTGGGCTCCGGAACGTCGGCGAGAGAGAGACCGGGTTCGGCCGTGCGTTTGACGAGAGCCTTCATGCGGAGGAAAGGATAACGAAGTGCCGCGCTGCCTACAGTTCAATTCCCACGGGCCTGTAGCCGCCGAGGTGACGAGGCGGACTTGCTGACGAACGCGCACGAGTGGTCCGCCTCCTCACATCGGCGGCTCCGAATGGACAGGGCTGCTATCGTGGCTCCGGCCTTCCCTGAATCAACTCGCCCAGCCGCTTGTTCAACGTCTCCTGATCCTTCGCCACGTCGCCGATGGCGCCGATGCTGTCGCCGACGCGCGCCATCAGGTCGGCGCGCTTGTCGGCGTCGCTCACGACCTTCGCGAC
>Ga0247727_10020520_pt1 | contig 10087 bp, 8 predicted proteins | sample WisWelCaveWW1625_FD_202498 | JGI IMG/M metagenome (GOLD analysis project Ga0247727, IMG submission 202498) | Biofilm microbial communities from Wishing Well Cave, Virginia, United States - WW16-25 | ecosystem: Environmental > Aquatic > Deep subsurface > Groundwater > Cave microbial mat | place...
ACCGCCAGCGTGTCGAAGTGGTCGACACGCACGCCCCGTAGCGACCGGGTCGCCAGGCGGAGGAAACCGATGCGCTCCTCCACGCTGAAGAGCGGCGCCTTCCCCGGATTGTGTGCCACCGCCACAATGACCTCATCGAAGATCTTGCGGGCGCGCCGGATGAGGTCAATGTGGCCGTAGGTGACGGGGTCGAAGGTTCCTGGATAGACGGCTCGCATGGTCATGGGCGGCTCGTCGGCGGTGGGGCTCCATAAAAAGAGAGCACCGTATCGCCGTACCGGTGCTGCTTCCACTCTCGCAATGGGCCTACGGACGCTGGCAGGATGGTGCGCCGATCATGCTCCACCGCCACGATTCCAGCGGGCGCGAGCATAGCACACTCCACGACGGTGTTCAAGGCTTTTTTTCCGTCGTCGGCGCGGTAGGGCGGGTCGAACAGGATGAGATCGAACGGCGGCTCCGCCCGGGCCGCCTGGCGCAAGCCGCGGTCGATGTCCATGTGGATCACGCGCCAGGCTTCGCGCGGCAGCTCGGATGCCAGGCGCGCCAGGTTCTCCCGGATGGCCATGACCGCCTCCGTGTCCGATTCGATGAAGGCGACAAACGCCGCCCCGCGCGAGAAGGCCTCCAGCCCCAGCGCGCCGCTGCCGGCAAACGCATCGAGCACCCGGCTGCCCTCAACCGCCTCGGCCAGGATGTTGAACAGCGCCTGGCGCACCTTCGCGCCTGTCGCGCGGATCGCCGGCGGCGCCGCAAGCCGCATGCCCTTGAACCGCCCCGCGGCGATGCGCAACATCAACCGGGCTGCCGCCGAAACCGGCTCAGCCGATCGCGCAGCGCCGAGAGGGCCGGATCGGCCAGCTGCGGATCGCGGGCGATGAGCGCCATCGCTTCCTCGCGGGCCGACTCCAGCTGCGCGCGGTCGCGGGCCAGATCGGCGATCCGCAGGCGCAGCCAGCCGTGCTGGCGCCGCCCGAGGAGCTGCCCCGGGCCGCGCTGCTCCAAATCCTGCTCGGCCAGCTGAAAGCCGTCGGTCGTCGCGGCAAACGCGCTCAACCGCTGATGGACCGCCGGATCGTGCGCATCGCTGATCAGGACGCACGTCGCCGGATGCGCCCCCCGCCCGATCCGGCCGCGCAGCTGGTGCAGCTGGGCCAGGCCGAACCGCTCAGGGTGCTCGATGACCATGATGGCCGCGTTGGGGACATCCAGCCCCACCTCGACGATGACCGTGGACACCAACAGGTGCGTCTCGCCCCGGGCGAAGGCCGCCATCCGCCTGTCCTTTTCCTTCGGCGAGAGCTGCCCGTGCAGCAGCCCGATGCGATGCTCCGGAAAAACGGCCGTCTGCAAGTGCCTGGCCATCTGCGTGGCGGCCCTCAGCTCCTGGGTGGAGGGATCCACCAGCGGATAGACGATATAGCCCTGGCGCCCCTGCGCCAGCTGCCGGAGGATCATGGCGTAGAGCTCCGGCCGCTGGGCCTCGCGGATCCAGAGAGTGTCGATGGGCCTGCGGCCGGGCGGCAGCTCCGTGATCGTCGAGACCGCCAGGTCGCCGTACATCGACAGGGCGAGCGTGCGCGGGATGGGGGTGGCGGTCAGCACCAGCACGTCGGGCATCGCGGCCTTCTTCGCCAGATGCGCCCGCTGGATGACGCCGAACTTGTGCTGCTCATCGATGATCACCAGCGCCAGCCGCTGAAATGCCACGCCGGTTTGGATGAGGGCGTGGGTGCCGACGACAACGCCAAGGCGCCCGGCGGCGATCTCCTGCGTCCGCCGTTTGCGTTCGACGGCCGCCACCCCCTGGGAGAGCAACCCGACGCTCACCCCCAGCGGACCGAGATAGCCCGAGATGACCCGCACGTGCTGCTCGGCGAGCAGCTCGGTGGGAGCCATGAGCGCCACCTGGTAGCCGCTCTGCACCGCCGCCGCCACGAGGAAAACCAGCACGATGGTCTTCCCGCAGCCGACATCCCCCTGAAGCAGCCGGTACATCGGAGCGGGGCGGCTCAGATCGCCGAAGAGCTCCTCGAGCACCTGCTGCTGGCTGGCGGTCAGCGCAAAGGGCAGCCGGCCGCGCAGCCCGCGGGTGAGCGGGCCGTCGACGCGGTAGCGTTGGGGCTTGGTGTGCGCCTCGGCCTGCGCCCGGCGCTGGGCAAGGGCGAGCTGGAGCAGGAAGAGCTCCTCAAACACCAGCCGCTCTTTGGCGGTGTCCAGCGACTCCCATGATGCCGGAAAATGGAGCTCGCGGACAGCCTCCGCCAGCTCTGGCCAGCCTCTCGCCCGCCGCAGCGATTCCGGCAGCCAGTCGTCCAGATCGGCCGCGTCCTGCTCGAGAATCGTCGCGATGATCCGCCGCAGCCACCGCTGGCTCACGCCGCTTGTCACGGAGTAGATGGGCACAATCCGCCCCATGTGCAGCCGGCTGTCCTGCTCGTCGTCGAGCCGCTCCATCTCGGGGTGGATGATCTGCCGGCGCGCGCCGGGCTCCACCTTGCCGTAGAGCACCAGCTCCTCGCCCACCTTCAACTGCTGCGCCAGGTAGGGCTGGTGGAACCACAGGGCGTAGAGCACCCCGGAGGCATCCCCGATCGCCGCCTCCACAATGGCTTGTCCTCGGCGCACGCGGCGCAGGCTCCTGGCCAGGACCCGCCCGCGGATTGTCGCCATCGCCCCGGGGAGGGCGTCGCGGATCGCCACCAGATGCGCGCGGTCCTCGTAGCGGTGCGGCGCGTAGTAGCAGGCGTCCTCGACGGTTTCGACACCCAGCTGGGCGAGCTGGCTCATCCGGTGGGGGCCGACCCCCTTCACATACCGGATGGAACGCTCATGGAAAGGCGCTTGTGAGACGGTCATGGGGTGTGTATAATGTGAGCTTCCATATTTACAGACGGAGAGCTCGATGCGACAGTGCGCGATTTGCGGGAAACGTCCGGTGAGGGGAAGCGCGGTCACCCATCGCGGGATGCTCAAGAAAGCGGGCGGCGTGGGACGCCGCACCGTCCGGGTCAACCCCCGGCGGTTTCTGCCCAACCTTCAACGCGCCACGGTGATCTTCAACGGCACCGTCAAGCGCGTCCGCGTCTGCACGGCGTGCCTCAAATCCGGGCAGGTTCCCAAGGCCCCGCTGAAGCCCTCACGGCGCTCACCGCCAGCAGCAGCCTCCGTTCTGCCAGCGTCGGGCTGACCAGGACATCGTAGCGCTCCCCTTCGGCCAACGCTGAAAAACTGCCCCTCGCCGCCACCCGATGCGTCCCATCGCTGAGCATCGCCGTTCGGGGTGAGGCGGCCTCGATCCGCACGCCGCGGACGGCCACGGTCGGCGGCGGGTTGCCCTGCCCGAACGGCGCAAAGCGCTGCGCCTCCTCGACCCAGTCAGCCTGAATCCCCCCCAGCGGCAGCTCGAAATCCACCCATCGGCTCCTGATCAGCCCCTGCGGCCCCAGCGCCGTTTTCGCCTGATGATTGACCAGCGCCCGGAACGACTCCAGATGTTTCCGGTCGACCGTTAGCCCGCACGCCTGCGCATGCCCGCCGAATTGCACGAGCACCTCCCGGCACGCGTTGAGCGCTTCCAGGAGATTGAACAGGGGCACCGAGCGGCCTGAGCCGACCCCCTGCTGGCCGCTCATCGCAATGGCGATGGCCGGCCGCCCGTACCGGCGGGAGAGCTGTGTCGCCAGCGGCCCCATGAGCCCCTGGGGCCAGCCGCTTCGACTGAGGACCATCACGTACTCATCCTTGAAGTGCAGGCGGTTCACCTGCTCCTGAGCCTGCGCGATGATCTGCCGATGGAGCTGCTTGGTCACCGCGTGGGCGGCGCCGGCCTGCGCCAGCCATTCTTCGATGCCCTCCTGCGCCTCCTGGCACAGGAGGTGCCACACCGCCGCCGCGTCGCCCAGGCGCCCGCTGGCGTTGAGCCGCGGCACCAGCCGCCGGATGATCTGCTCGGGCTCGGGCTCGCGCGTGCGGGTCTCGTCGCACAACCGCGCCAGGCCGCGCCGGCGGCTGCGCACGATCTGCGCCACACCGAGCGAGACGATCACGCGGTTGTCGCCGCGCAGCGGGGAGCAATCGGCCAGCGTGCCGAGCGCGGCAAGATCCAGGTAGCCGGCGAGCCGTTCATCCATCCGCCCCAACAGCGCCTGGGCGACTTTCAGCGCCAGGCCGGCGCTGCACAGCTCGCGGAAGGGCCCGTGGCTATCGCGGTGCGGGTTGACGAGCGCGGCGGGCCGTGCCGCGCCGCTCAACGGGACGTGGTGGTCAACGATGATGGTCTCGATGCCATCGGCGGCCAGCTGCCGAACGACGTCCGGCTGATTCGTGCCGCAGTCCACCAGAATGACGAGGCGGATCGCACGGCGGCGGATCCGCGGTAAGAGGGTGCCCGGCACGCCGTAGCCCTCGGCAATCCGATTGGACTGGACGGCCGTAATCGACGCGCCGAGGCCGCGCAGGACTTCATAGAGGATGACACTCGCCGTCAAGCCGTCGACATCTGAATCGCTGAAGAGGAGCATGGGTTCGCGCGAGGCGATCGCCCGTCTGAAGCGGGCGATGGCTGCGTCGATGTCCGGAAGGGTGGCGGGATCCTGCAGCGAGGACAGCGACGGCGTAAAAAACCGCCTGGCGTCCTCCGCGCTTGCCACGCCGCGGTTGAGCAGCAGCTGGGCGGTCACCGGGTGGACGGCGGCCTGCTCCGCCAGCGCAGCGGCGCGCGGCTGATCCGCGGGGTGCGTGCGCCAGTGTTCGCGCATCACGAGGTCATCGCGCTGAGGCGGCCGCCGGCCGGAACATCCGCCGCCAGGTCACCACCACCGCCGACGCGATGTAGACCGTGGAGTACACACCGGAGACGAACCCCACCAGCAGGCAGAGCGAGAAATCCCTGAGCACTGCGCCCCCGAACATATAGAGGGCGACCACCGTGCAGATCACCGTCAGCGAAGTGAGGAGGGTGCGGCCGAGCGTTTCGTTGACGCTGAGGTTGATCACCTCGGCCAACCCCATCTTGCGATGCAGGCGCAGGTTCTCCCGGACGCGGTCATAGATCACGATGGTGTCATTGATGGAAAACCCGGCGATCGTCATCAGCGCGGCGACGACGGTCATATCGATCTGCCGCCCCAGCAGGCACAGCGCCCCGGCGGCCGCCACCACGTCGTGCACGAGCGCGATGACGCCGGCGACGCCGAAGTCCACGTGCTTGAACCGCACCGCGACGTAGAGCAGGATGCCGACCATCGACCAGGCGATGGCCAGCCACGCCCGCTGCCGCAGGATCGCCCCGACGGTCGGGCCGACGCGCTCAAGACGGGCGAGCTCCGGGCTGGTGTGGGCGAAATCCGACTGGAGCGCTTCGCGCGTGCGCGCCACCGTCTCCTGGATCTCCGCCTCGGTGTCATCGGGGGTGCGGATGAGCCACTCGGTCGGCTCGCCGAACTGCTGAATCACCGCATCGCCCAACCCGACTTTCGCCAGCGTCGATCGCAGGCGCTCCGCCTGCGTCGGCTCCGAGAACCGGTACTCCTGCAAGAGCCCCCCGGTGAAATCGATGCCGTAGCGCTCATTACCCCGCAGCACGAACGCCGCCACGCCGACGCCGACGACGAGCGCCGACAGCCCATAGCAGACCGTCCGCTTGGCCAGGAAGTCGATTTTCGTCTGGCCGATCAGCTGCAGCATCCGCAGGTGCTGCAGCCGCCCCGCGCCCAGCAGGAAGTCGAAGACGAGCCGTGTGACGAAGATCGCGGTGAACATGCTGGCCATGATGCCGATGCCCAGGGTCGTGGCAAACCCTCGGATCGGCCCGGTGCCGAACCAGTAGAGGAAGACCGCCGCCAACACCGTCGTGAGGTTGGAGTCGATGATCGCGGAGAGCGCCTTATCGTAGCCGGCGGCGATGGCCAAGCTGAGCGGACGGCCGCTGCGCGTCTCTTCGCGAATCCGCTCATAGATCAGGACGTTGGCGTCCACCGCCATACCCAGCGTCAGAATCATGCCGGCGATCCCCGGCAGGGTGAGCGTGGCATGGAAGTACCCCAGCCCGCCAAGAATCAGCAGCAGGTTGAGGGCGAGGGCGCAGATGGCGACGAAGCCGGCGAGCCAGTAGTACGCGACCATGAAGGCAACAATGAGCCCGCCGCCGACGAGTGTGGCCGTCAGGCCCGCCCGGATGGAGTCGCGTCCGAGGGTCGGCCCGACGGTGCGCTCCTCCTCGACCACGATCGGCGCAGGCAACGCCCCCGCCCGGAGGATGATGGCCAGGTCATGGGCCTCTTCCCGCGTAAACCGCCCGGTGATGCGCCCGGCATCGGTAATCCGGCTCTGGATCACCGGCGCGGACTGGACCTTCCCGTCCAGGACGATCGCCAGGCGCCGGTTGATGTTCGCACCCGTCAGGCGGCCGAAGAGCTTCGCGCCCTCTTTGTTCATCCGGAAGCTGACTTCCGGCAGCCCAAGCTCTCCGGGCTCAACCCAGGCATCCGCCAGGATGCCGCCGGTGAGCGTCTCGTCATCCTCAAGGAGCAGCGGAGCGCCTGAGGCGTCTTCCGCCAGGGTGAACCCGCGCGGCACGTTTCCATCCAGCGCCTGCTGGATGAGCCGCTGGCTGTCCGAGACCAGCTTGAATTCCAGCAGCGCAGTCTGGCCGATCAACTTCAGCGCCCGCTCCCGGTCGGTGATGCCGGGCAGCTGCACCAGGAGATGGTCGGTGCCCTGCCGCTGGATGAGCGGTTCGCGGACGCCGAACTGGTCGATGCGGTTGCGGATGATCTCCAGCGCGATGCCGGTGACATCCTTGTCGCGCGCCTCCAGCGGGATCTTCGACGTGTCGACCTTGAGGATGAGGTGGATGCCTCCCTGCAGGTCGAGCCCGAGGTTGATGCGCGCGGAGAGGGGAAACGTGTGCCAGGCGGCGAAGGCGATCACGCCCAATAGGAGCGGCACTTTCCAGCGAAAACTGGCCGGCATCACCCCACCACCTGCCGGTCGGTCGGCTCGACGAGCGTCCCGCGGCCTGCGAGAGCCGACCGGGGGTCGTGAGCTGGTCTCACGTTGGATGGTACGAACGACCCGTTGCGCCTGCGGCGCAATCCGGCAGGTGGTGGGGTCATCCCTCTTTCCCTGCCGGAACGGCCGGCGCCGCCGCGCCTTTGGACTTAACGAGCCGGGTAATGGCGGACGGCTCCACCTCCACGCGGACGTTCTCGTCAATGCGCAGCGTGATCGACTCGGGCTTGACGTTCACGACGACTCCGAAGAGGCCACCGGTGGTGACAACCTCGTCGTATTTCTTCAGGTTCCTCACCATCTGCTCGTGTTCCTTCTTGGCTTTCGCCTGCGGGCGGAACACGAGGATGTAGAAGATCAAGAACATCACCGCGATGGGAAACAGCATGGCCAGCGGCCCTGGCGGCGCGCCCGATTGGTCCATTTACGGTGTTCCTCCTATTACGACTACGGGCTGCCCGGCCAGCGCCTTGGCGTGCACCAGCTGGCTGCCCGGGTAGTAATACGACAAGATCTCCGATGCGGAGAGCCCCCGCCGGGCCAGCTCCGCCGCTCCCCACTGGCACATCCCGACGCCATGGCCCCAGCCGTGGCCGTCAATGAGGAAGCCGTCCTCCGCCGGCACGATGGACAAGAGCGGGCTGCGGATGCGCTCAAACCCGAACAACGCCCGCAGATCGTAGCCGGTCAGCGTCAGCCGCCGCCGCGCGCCGCTGATCGTAATCTCCTGCGCTCTTCCGGAGGCGGTGCGCCGTGTGACCCGCATGTCGCTGATCGGCCCGATGGAGCCATAGCGGCTGTTGCGCAGCGCCCAGGCGACATCGGCTCTGGTCAACCGCCGCCGCCATCGATAAAACGGGGAGGCCGAGCAGAAGGAGCAGCTGACCCCTCCCCGCAGCGGCTCGACGTCGAACTTGCCCATCACGCGGGCATGCTCCGTGACCCCCCCGCAGGTGGAGTGGTAGAACGCGGGGAAGAGCTCGTTGCCATGGAGGATGATCCAGCCGGCGGTGAGCTTCACCGCCCGGTTCGTCGCCGACTTCTCCGCGGTCTTGCCGCCGTAATCCTGCGACATCACATCGCCGGTGACATCGTACTCGCCCGCTTCCTTGGTGAAGCGTTGGTACAGGGCGTAGGTGCGGGCGGCGATGGCGATCGCCTTGAGCGCCTCTTCCAGCCAGTAGTCCGGCGCCTCCTTGCTGAGCACCCCACGCAGGTAGTCTTCCAGGCCCACGTGATTGACGACGAGCAGCGTCAGATCCTTGCGGCGGACGATTTCGATCGTCCCCCGCAGCCGCCGGCCGTTGAGGCTGATGGTGGCGTCGCTGGCCGGCTCAATCCTGACCCCGGCAAATGGTAGGACCTGAGCCCCTAGGGCAATCCCCCCCGGCACCGCCTTGACCGGCAGCTGGGAGAGGCGGCGCCCCGCTTGAATGGCCTCGCCCGCGTGGGAGCGGATGGTAAAGCGGCCGTAGATTTGGAGGTCGATCTGGGAATCTTCGCGGACAACCGCCACGCGGATCGATTCCATGTTGGGCTGCGCTGCTGCGAAGGAGGAGGCGAGGTTGAATTCCGTCAGCAGGACGCCGAACACGATCAGCGCGCGGCCGAGGGGTGCGAAAGCGGGGGAGCTCATCCCCCCACCTGCGCCCGCGGCGCATAATTGGGTTGTGTCGCGTGAGCGCCGCGACGAGGCCACCTGTACTTCTCTCAACTCGCCTCGTTGTGGCCTCGCTGTTTGCTTCCGGCAAACTGGCGCAGGTGGGGGGATCATGAGGAAGGGGCGAACAGCTCGAGATCCCGCTCCTTGAGGCTGGCGACATGCTGGTAGGCCAGGCGTGTGGCTTTGCGCCCGCGGGCGGTTCGTTTGAGCAGCCCCACGGAGAGAAGGTAGGGCTCCACGACGTCGACGATCGTGTCGCGCTCCTCGTTGAGCGCGGCGGCCAGCGCGTCGATGCCAACCGGCCCTCCGCTGTAGAACTCGATGATCGTCCTCAGCACCTTGCGATCCAGCGAGTCGAGGCCGAAGGCGTCCACCCCCTGCGCGGAGAGTGCGGCTTCCGCGACGTCCCGGGAAATCGCCCCGCTGGTTTTGACCTGCGCGTAGTCCCGCACTCTCCGTAAGAGCCGGTTGGCCACGCGGGGCGTGCCCCGCGCCCGCTCGGCGATGGTGCGGGCGGCGTCGGGCTCCAGGACGCTGCCCAGAATCTTGGCCGAGCGGTCGACGACCGCCACCAGCTCTTCCGGCTTGTAGAACTCCAGGTGGTAGATCATGCCGAAGCGGCTGCGCAGCGGGTTGGAGAGCAGCCCAGAGCGCGTCGTGGCGCCCACGAGGGTGAAGCGCTTGAGATGGAACTTGATGGTCTTCGCATACGGCCCCTTGTCGATCACGAAGTCGATCTCGAAGCTCTCCATGGCCGGGTACAGGAACTCCTCCACCACCTTGGAGAGCCGGTGGATCTCGTCGATGAAGAGGAGATCGCCCTCCTCCAGGTTCGTGAGGATGCCGATCAGGTCACCCGCGCGCTCGATGGCCGGCCCGCTCGTGGCGGTGATTTTCGCCTCCATCTCATGCGCGACGATGTGCGCGATGCTCGTCTTGCCGAGGCCGGGCGGCCCGGCCAGCAGCAGGTGCTCCAGGGGCTCCTTCCGCCGCTTGGCCGCCTGGATGGCCACCCGCAGGTTCTCCACCACGCGCCCCTGACCGACGAACTCCTCGAACCGCTTGGGGCGCAGGCTCAAATTGAGAATTTGGTCGTCGTCGTTCTCGACGGAGGGAAAGGAGACCGGCAGCGGCGCCGGCAGCGGCCGGCCAGGCTTCACCTCGCGCGTGGCCGCGACGGATTTTCTCATACGGGCGCCAGACGTTGTTGGCGGTACACTTCAGTCAACAGCTCCTCCGCCGTGCCCACTTTTGGATTGCGTTCAAGGGCAGCCCGCACCATCTGCCGGGCTTCAGGCTTCTTGTACTCCAGCTGCACCAAGACCGCCACCGCCTCCTCCTCCAGCTCCAGCGCCTTCTTCCCGGCGCCGGCAGATGGAATGAGCGTCTCTCTGGTGCGCATTAACGCGT
>Ga0247727_10020521_pt1 | contig 10086 bp, 12 predicted proteins | sample WisWelCaveWW1625_FD_202498 | JGI IMG/M metagenome (GOLD analysis project Ga0247727, IMG submission 202498) | Biofilm microbial communities from Wishing Well Cave, Virginia, United States - WW16-25 | ecosystem: Environmental > Aquatic > Deep subsurface > Groundwater > Cave microbial mat | place...
TAGCGCGCGGTGAAGTCATCGTCACGATGGACGGCGATTTACAAAACGATCCGAGAGATATTCCGATGGTTGTAGAAGAATTGCAAAAAGGCTACGACGTCGTCAGCGGCTGGCGCAAGAATCGCAAGGACAAGCTCATCATTCGCAAAGTGCCGAGCAAAATCGCCAATCGCCTGATTCGTAAAACGACGCAAGTCACTTTGCACGACACCGGCTGTTCTTTGAAAGCCTACAGCCGCGATGTCGTGAATAAAATCAGTTTATACGGCGAGCTGCATCGCTTCATTCCGGCGCTGGCAAGAGTCGAAGGCGCGCGCATCGGCGAAGTCGTGGTCAATCATCACGAGCGCAAATTCGGCCAATCAAAATACAATCTGACGCGCACGTTCCGCGTGATTATGGATTTGACCACGCTGAATTTGCTCTTGAAATATCTTACTAAACCGCTGCACTTTTTTGGCGCGTTGGCGATGATTTTCAATGCGCTCGGTTTGTGTACGCTATTTTATGCGGCCTTCAATACTTTGCAAAACCGCTTGTTGACGGAAGAGTTGAACGTGCTGATGTCGCTCGGCTTTTTGCTCATCGCGGCAGGAATTAATTTTTTGTTGTTCGGATTGATTGGAAATATGGTGGTGAAAACCGGCAAAAAGCGCGATGAACGATTGCATGAAGTGGTTGCGTTTCAAGCGTGAAACTAAAATACATTTGTAGATTTTAACAAAGATTTGAATTTGTAGAAAATAATTTAAATGCAAGTAGAAACAAAAATACCGCCGACTTACCTCGACGAGAATGAAATCGCAGAGAACGGGCGAGCTGTTACTATGCCAGCGATTTCCGTAATCGTGCCCACGTTCAATAACGGCAACGACGTGCCGGCGATGTATCGCGCGTTGCGCCAAGGCCTCGAAAACTACGGTGAAAGTTTTGAATTGATTTTCATCGACGATGCCAGCACGGACAACACCTACGCGCAGCTTTTGGAGATTGCCAAAAAAGATCGGCAGGTCAAGTTGATTCGCATGCGCACCTCGTTTGGCGAAACCTCGGCGCTGGATGCCGGCCTGCGCCACGCGCTCGGTGAGCGCCTCATTTTCGCGACGGCGCGCGTGCACGTCAACATGCAATCCTTGCCACGTCTTTTGAAAAAACTCGACGAAGGCTTCGATCTCGTCGTCGGCTGGCGCACGCCGCGGCAGGATGGCGGGGTGAATCGCCTCGTCTCGCACCTGTTCAATTGGCTGATGCAAAAACAAGGCAAGCTGCAATTGCACGACATCAACTCGAGCGTGATTGCCACGCATCGCAGTGTGTTTGAGAACATCACGTTTTATGGCAATTTAAATGTTTTTATTCCCGTGCTCGCGGCGCGGCAGGGTTACAAAGTTGCCGAAGAACAAATCGAGCAACTGCCCGGAAACTTTCGCAAGTCGGTGCATTTTGCGGAATACATTCAGCGCTTGCTCGACATCATCACCGTAATTTTTTTGACGAAATACTCCAAAAAGCCGCTGCATTTTCTCGGCTTCTTTGGCATGATTTTTACCGTCGCTGGTTTGGCGATGAATTTGTATCTCTTCGTTTATCGCATTCTCGGCTTCGGCGCCATTGCCGGACGCCCGCTGTTGTTGCTCGGCGCGCTGCTGCTGGTGATTGGATTGCAAATGATTTCCATCGGGTTGATCGGCGAGATGATCATTTACACGCACGCCAGAGAAATCAAAGAATATAACATCGAAACGGTGATAGGCGATTGAAACTCATTATCCAAATTCCTTGTTTGAACGAGGAAAAAACCTTGCCGGTGACGCTCGCCGATTTGCCGAAGCGTATTGACGGCGTCGATGAAATTGAGACGCTGGTGATCGATGACGGCAGCACAGACCGCACGGTGGAAATCGCGCGCCAACACGGCGTTAATCACATCGTGCGCCTCACCAATCGCAAAGGCCTTGCAGAAGCTTTTATCACCGGCCTCGACGCTGGTCTCAAACTCGGCGCGGATATTATCGTCAACACCGACGGCGATAATCAATATCGCGGCGCCGATGTTACTCGTCTCATCAAGCCGATCCTTGAGGGCAAAGCGGATATGGTGGTCGGCGATCGGCAAGTCGATCGCGTCGTGCATTTTTCACCGGTCAAGAAAAAATTGCAGAAGCTCGGCAGTTGGGTCGTGCGCCATGTTTCCAATACCGATGTGCCGGATGCGACCAGTGGTTTTCGTGCGTATTCTCGCGAGGCCGCGTTGCGGTTGAATATTATTTCGCGCTTCACTTACACGCTCGAAACAATCATTCAAGCCGGCAAAAAAAATATTGCCATCAGCCACGTCAAAGTCGCGACCAACGGTAAGCTCCGCGAGTCGCGTTTGTTTAGCAGCATTCCGGCGTACATTAAACGCAGCATCGGCACGATGCTGCGCATCTACACGATGTACGAGCCGTTGAAAACTTTTGCGATGATGGGCGGCGTGGTGTTCTCGGCGGGCTTGCTTATTTCCCTGCGGTTTCTCTGGTATTATTTTTTTATTGATGGCGGTCGCGGCCACATCCAATCGTTAATTCTCAGCGGGGCGTTGATGGTGATCGGATTTCAAGTCGGCTTGATTGGATTGGTCGCCGATCTCATTTCCGGCAATCGCCGGTTGATTGAAGATTGTTTGTATCGCGTCAAAAAGATCGAGATGGACACGATCTCCATTCGTAAGAGCAGTAATGGCGTAACTGAAAAGAATGGAACTCGCCAACCCGAACTCGGGAAAAATGTTCAGGAGAAATCAAGGCAGAATAATTTAACGGCAGAATGATTTTGACTTTAATCATTTTGACATTTTTTTATCCGTTGGCCGCTTTTCATCCGTTGGAGAAATTGCTTTAAAATTTAGTTGAGTGCGGCTGGCGTTGTGTGTTTTGCCATAAAATAGTTTTGCAGTAAAGCTCGAAGTCACAATGAAAATTTGTTACATTGCCGGACGCGAAGCCAGCTACTCGCGCACACACAACATTTTGACCGCGCTGCGCAACGGCGGATTTGACGTCGAAACGTGTTTGCCGCCGGATAAATCCTTTCGCCATTATCCCCGTCTGCTTTTAGAATTTTTGCGCAAAAAACGCGGCTGCGATCTCATCGTTGTCGGCTTCTATGGCCAGTTGCTGATGCCGTTTGTGCGCCTGTTCACCCGCAAGCCGATTCTGTTTGATGTATATATTTCGACGTTCGGCACGATGGTGAATGATCGCGAGGCCGCGTCCGCGACGAGTTGGAAAGCGAAATTGTATTGGCTCTTTGATCATCTGTCGATGCGATTTGCCGACCGTATCATTTTAGAAACGAACGATCACATTCTCGGCTACGAGCGCGATTATCGCGTCTCGCGCAAAAAATTCGAGCAGATGTTTTTGGTGACGGACGACAATGTGATTTATCCACGGCCGGCGCAAAATCCGAACGGCAAATTTCTCGTGCATTTTCATGGCGAGTACGCGCCGTTTCACGGCGTGCAGTACATTTTCCGCGCCGCGAAATTGCTCGAAAAAGAAAATGTGCATTTTCAAATCATCGGCAAGGGTATCACTTATGAGCGTGACCGCAAATTGGCGGATGAGCTGCAATTGAAAAATATCACGTTCATCGATTGGGTGCCGTACAAAGAATTGGCGGATTACATGAGCCGCGCCGAGGTTTGTCTTGGCTTTTTCGGCGAGAACCCGCGCGCCCTGCGCGTGCTGACGAATAAAGTGATCGAGACGATTGCCGTCAAACGGCCACTGATCTCGACCAAAAATGCGCCGGTGCAGGAATTGCTCAAAGACGGCGAAAGCGCGTTGTTGATCGAACGAGCCAATCCCGTCGCGCTCGCAAATGCGATTCGCCAATTAAAAAGCGATCCGGCGTTGCGCAGCCGTATCGCTGAAAATGGGTATCAGGTTTTTCTCAAACATTGTACACAACAGGTTTTTGCCACAAGATTGAAGAAAATTATACAGGAGATGGTTTGATATGGAAGTCGCAGTGGAATATACGCAATTTCAAAACAAGAAAGTTTTGATCACCGGCGGGTTGGGATTCATCGGCAGCAATCTCGCGCATCAGCTTATCAAGCACGGCGCGGAAGTGACGTTGTTCGATGCCTGCCTCGACCCGTACGGTTGGAATTTCGCCAACGTCAAAGAAATCGAAGAAGACGTTCGCTTTGTGAAAGGCGACGTGCGTGATCGCGCCGCGCTCGAGCGAGTCGCACGCCGCAAAGATTACATCTTTCACCTCGCCGCGCAAGTGGGCCGCGAGATTTCGATGGAAGACCCGTGGCTCGACACCGAGACGAATTGCAACGGCACGCTCAACATTCTCGAAATTCTCCGGCAGCAGGCGAACGGCACGAGAATCATTTTCGCCGGTTCGCGCGGCCAAGTCGGGGAGCCGCAATATTTGCCGGTGGATGAAAAGCATCCCTGCGAGCCGACGGATATTTATGGTATCAACAAACTCGCGGCGGAAAAATATATTCTGCTCTACAACAAAGTTTATAACATTCCGGCGGTGTCGTTGCGGTTGAACAATGTCTACGGCCCGCGCTGCCAGATGTTCAACGGCTTTTACGGCATTCTCAATTGGTTCATCGCCAATGCCATGACCGGCAAGCCGATCACCGTTTACGGCGAAGGCACGCAAACGCGCGATTATGTTTATATCGACGACGTGGTCGATGCGTTCATGCGCGCCGCGCTTTCTCCCGCCGCCAACGGCGAATATTTTTACGTCGGCTCCGGCGTCGAAACCAAGTTTATTGACATGGTCCATGAAATCGTCCGCGCCGTCGGCAAAGGCGAAATCACCCACGTGCCGTTTCCCGCCTCGCGCGAGAAAATCGACATCAAACGTTTCGTGGTTTCCACGGAAAAGATTAATAAGGCACTCGGTTGGCAATCGACGGTTTCATTGCGCAGCGGCGTTGAAACGACGGCGACGTTTTATCGGGATCGGTTAGGGGAGTATTTGCGGGAGAGTTAATTGATTGTTAGGGTCAGGTTTGTTCCTTGAAAATTAGTGGTGAATCTGGAAAACGGGGAAAGCTCGCTTTTTTATTAGATCAGTTGTGATCAAGGAAGCTTCGTGCCTCGAGATTCAAATCGCGGCTGATGAAAATATTCTTCTGTTGCAATTCAGTTAGAACGGCATCAAAATCTGAAATGATACCCTTTTGCGCCGCTTTCAGAAGAACTGCAAATGTTGGTATAAAGGTGATCCCTTGTAGTTTGGCTTCTTTCTGAGCGCGTTTGTCGTCGAGCAACAAGTAATCCGCCTTCAAAGTAGAAGCAAGAATGATGGCTTCGATCTCGCCTCGATCAAGTTTGTGGCTGAATGAAAAAGGCTGAGTCGTGATAGGATGCACTTGAATAAAATCGCAATGAGCAATGGCTTCGCTTTGCTGGCGATTCTTCGTGTTGTGAACGACCTCGTGATAAACAGCCTCGGGAATCAGCGCCTGCCCAAAGAGTTGCTGAAGAATCCCGAGTTGGCCGCAATTATAGAGAACAATAAGCGGACTCGAATTGGAGACGACTTGCATAGTCTCAAACCGGCTTCAGTTTCTCCAGCGCTTCGCTTATTTCCTCAAATGTTTCGTGAAAATAAGGTATCTTTTTCCGACCCAGAAAATCCATGAATTCATCATAAGTCATGCCGAGTAGCTTGGCAGCCTTGCCAAAGCTGATTTCTTCGTCGAGATAGAGACCAAGCACGAAGCTCTGATAACCATAATCCGACGGCGCTTCGAGATCGTCAACTAGCTCATTCGGCACGGCGAAACGAACTTCCATTGTTGTCATAATGTGCCTCATATCGAAACGATTTTTTCAAAAGTGGAAAACAGAAATGAACTGGTGAAAATTGATTAATGGGCAACACCGAGCTCGGCTTGGCGTGTGAGCCACGTGCGATAAACGCTGGACCATTCGCCGAAATCAAGCGCCCAGTTTTCATCTTCTGGTTCTTCACCGCTCATATAGGCGGCATAAAATGTTTCCGAACGGATGCCGAATTTGCGTTCGAAGGCTAAAAGCTCTTCTTCCAATGCTTGAATGTCGGCTAAGTTTTCGCGCAGTTTCATTTTGAGACTCCGAGGGCAGCATCTTTTACAAACCAAGACAGTAACGCACCGTTGTTTCGATCTTTGATAACACTTGATCGGTAACTTTGCCATCCGGTTGAGGTGGAAAACGGCTGGGATCGATGGAACGAATTTGAAAACACAAGAAAACCGTTTCCAGCGGCAAGCCGCTTTCTTGTGGCGAGACACGAACATTGGTCGGATAATCGCGAGGAATATTTTCGCCCTTTGTCCCAACTACAACCGTAACGACAAGGGGCAAGTGGTTGATTTTGTCAATGGACAAAACCAGAACAGGGCGAAGACCGGCTTGCTCTCGTCCCTTAACTGGATTTAAATCGACGAAATAAATTTCTCCGCGATGAATGGCCATTATAACCTCGCCAAGCCGTCGGCTTCAGTGATGGCAAAGTCCTCGTCGATTTGTTTCAGCTCGGCTTGCATCGCAGGGTCGTTTGCCATTGCGACAAGTTGGTCATTAAAAAGTTCTTCTCCGGCTGAATTGTTGTTCGTTGCCCCCTCTCGTAAGCGGCGAACAATCCGTTCAATCAACCTTAATTGGTCTTCATGCGGCAACTGGCTGATCTTTTCTTCGAGTTCAGTAAAAACAATGGCAAGCATGATTCAGCACTCCGATTAGTTTTTGAATTGCGACTGCTACAAGGTACGACTCTTGCCGTAAGAAATCAAGCGCGAACTGGGTAAAAGCTCTTGATCAACATTTCGGCAAATGACGGATTTGAATAAGTTCTTAAACGAGAGCCGTTCTTCAAGCGGCAGTGGCGAAGACCCGCGCATTGAGCACTTCATTTTCACGCAGCGGTTGCAGGTCGGATTCGGCAGCGACGATCACTTCAATGGTTTCGCCGACGGCGTTGAAGACTTCGAGCGAGTAACCAAGTTCACCGTTATCCGGAGACGGGTGGCAATCAACAATCGTTGCTACATCGCCTCGGCGCAAATCCCTTTCGGGAAAATCGTGCGCCAATGCGACAAGCTGAAAGAGGTCGTATTTGTTCATGGTCTTCTTCTTTCTCAGATCGTGCCCTCATTCAACTCCAAGCGCACGATTCGCGAGACACTCGGCGCGATTTGGGTGTAGAAGATGAAGTACGCAATCACTCTGTTAGCGGACGCCACCCGGCCTTCATCCACAAGCGCCGGAGTAAAACCGCGCGTTTTCGGTTGAGCTGAAGCGCCCCGACAGTCGCACGACCAGTTGCGGTCTTTCCCAAGATATAAAGACCGTCGGCGGAAAACTCGAAATGATCGCGCCAAATCAGTGTGCGCGGGTGATAAAGTGGCGCGATAGCGCCGCTGGAAGGATCAATAGCTTCAGTTTTAGTTTTTTTGAGCTCGTTACATTTTCGACAAGCGGCGCAAAGATTTTCGTCCTCGGTTTTGCCGCCTTTTGCTTTGGGCTGAATATGATCGATTTCTAAATCAGCCGACAGCAAATCTTGATGGCTACGGCAATACTCGCATCTGAAGTTTGCTCTTGCAAAAACTCGTTGCCGCAGGTTGTCTTTGGCTCGGCTCATCGTTTAGGATTTTAGGGACGACATCAGGCCGCGCCGAACCGCTTCCGCCATCGCATAGGCTTTACGCAATGTGCCGCGTTCATATTCTTCGGCCAATTCGGTCAATTGATTGCGTTCTTTTTCGTTGAGCTTGCCTTCACCTTGCTTTTCGAGCAGGCGGCTAAAGCGTTGGCTGTCTTTTTCGGGCATTTGCGCTTTGGCTAATTTCAGCACCGTAACATCCGGCAACAGATGAAAACTACGCTCAACGGCGTCTTCGCTCAAAGGTTGGGTTGACGCAAGGGCCAGCAAAACGATATTCAGATATTCTTCAATTTTAAAACCGGCTTGCAGGACGGCCTGCTTGGCTTGCGAAAATTCAGCCGTAGCGACTTCAAGTGTGATTTTTCTTTGCATAACGATTCCTTTTGTATGAACAAAATTTAGTTTATTTTTAATTAATTTGCAAACACATTTCTTTATCGTGAAGATGAAAAAATCTACGACAAACTCTGAACAACCCAAAACCTCTTCCCAGCCCAAACACGACCCCCTCACCATTTCCGTCGTCGTGCCCTCCTTCAACTCCAAACGCACGATACGTGAGACGCTCGGCGCGATTTTGGCGCAGCAGACGAAACATGCGTTCGAAGTGATCGTCGTCGACAGCTCGAACGACGGCACCGGCGATATTATTGAAAAAGAATTTCCGTCCGTGCGGCTGTTTCGGTTGGAGCGGCAAACGTATCCCGGCAGCGGGCGCAATCTCGGCGTCATGCGCGCCACCGGCAAGTATGTCGCCTTCACCGACTCGGATTGTGTGCCCAATCCGGATTGGCTCGAACGCATCGTCACGAATTTCGAGCAGCACGAAACCGACGCCGTCGGCGGCTGCGTGATCAACGGCTATCCGAGCAGCCCCACCGCGTGGGTGAGCCACCTCATCGAATTCAACGAATGGACCGAGCGCATGCCGGAAGGGTTTGTCAAAAATATTCCGACATGCAGCATCGCGTATCGCCGCCAGATTTTCTTCGATCGCCGCTTGAGCTTCACCGATATTTTTCCATCCGAAGACACCATCTTCAATTGGACACTGATCGAGAAAGGCGGTAAAATTTATTTCGATCCGAAAATTCGCGTGCTGCATTTGAGCCGCGTCGGTTTCACGAAACTCTTTCGCCATCAATTCACGCTCGGCCAAGCTTCCGCCGAAGCGCGCCGCACGACCACCTTGCCCGGTCACATCTTCGTGCGCCACCCGTTTTTGAGCCTGATTTTACCGGCTGTCCGCTGGCTGCGCACCTTCTGGCGTCTGTTCAAAAATGATACACCGAAGTGTCTCATTTTCGTTACATTGTCGCCGCTGTACATTCCCGCGGTGTTCGCGTGGAGCTTCGGATTCATGTCAAAACGTGAATTTAAGCCCGCTGTGATTACGGTTGAACCTGCGTCGATACAAGCTTGATAAAGCCTTTATTGGCATATCCTTTGCATTAAGAGCCGCAGCAAAAAGTTATTGCTGCGGTTTGTTTTTAATGGTCAAAAATCGGACATTCTTTAAAGGCGTGTTCGCAAGATTATCGTGGCAAAATGATCTTGCAAATTTTTTCTTGGCTGTTTATGAAAAGCGTGGCTGTCATTGAATTGGCGATCTAAAAGTTTTGTTGGCTTGATTCTTCTTGGCGTGATCATCGGCGGCGCGTATTTGCGATTGGCGAATTTGAACGGGCAAAGTTTTTGGGTCGACGAAATGAATCACGTTGTCGCCGCGCAATCGCTGCTGAAAGGCAACGGCGCGGTGTTTCCTTCGGGCCTGCCGTATGATCGCAGTTTGCTTTTCACCAAATTGGTTGCCCACTCGTTTGCGCTCTTTGGCGTGAGTGAATTTAGCGCGCGTTTTCCCAGCGCCATTTTCGGCGTGTTGAGCATCCCACTCGTGTTCTTCGTCGCGGCGCGAATGTTTCGTCATGTTGGCGTCGGTTTGGTCGCGGCTTTCTTGCAAGCGTTCACGCCATTCAATATTGGCTGGTCGCGCGTCAGCCGCATGTACGCGATTTTTCAATTTTTCTTTTTGCTCGCCGCGTATGCGATTTACGAAGGCCTCGAAGGCACGCGAGAAAAGAAATCCGGCCTGCGTTTGCTCCAAGCTTGGAATCTCGACATTTTCTGGCTCGCCATCGCCGTCATCGCGTTGGCGATTGCAACTTACTTGCAAGTGTTGAGCGGCGTACTGCTGCCCGGATTGCTGCTCTATTTTTTCGTCATGATTTTAGGCGTGCTCATGGCCAAAGATTTCAAGAGCGCGCTGACGAGCAAATATGTTTTCTTTATTGTGCTGTCGCTCCTCGGCGTCGCCGGTATCGCGACGTTGGCGCCGAATATTTTGACGCAAGCCCGCGAGGCCATGCAGTTCAGCCCGAACTGGGCGCAATATGATTATGTGCAAAA
>Ga0247727_10020522_pt1 | contig 10086 bp, 10 predicted proteins | sample WisWelCaveWW1625_FD_202498 | JGI IMG/M metagenome (GOLD analysis project Ga0247727, IMG submission 202498) | Biofilm microbial communities from Wishing Well Cave, Virginia, United States - WW16-25 | ecosystem: Environmental > Aquatic > Deep subsurface > Groundwater > Cave microbial mat | place...
CAACGGGGTGCCGCACCGATCACCCCAGCTTCTTGCGCTGCACAGGCTTCTTCCGCGATGATGCCCTACTCGCCCTCCTGGTCCTCACGAACGACGATGACTGTGAGGCTCCCGGTCCCGGCCGCGATCAGCTGCCCGTCCCGGGAGGGGATGACTTCTACTCACTGGAGGACGACCGAAACTACGGCCCGGAGAGGAGTTCCTACGAGCCGTGTGTCTGGCGTTTCGACGAGCTCCGCCCCGTCGATGACTTGGTACGTGCTGTCGAGGAGGAACAGCCATCTTCTCGCGGGTTCGTCATGTCGGTCGTAGCTGGTACGGATGAGCGGCCACAAGCTACGCCGACGCCCGACGACTCGGATGACGAGGTTACTCCGGCCTGCGTACCGCCAGATCTGGATATCGTTCGACCGGCTCCCAGACTTCACGAGGCGGCGCGGCTCCTTGGAGACCGGGCGCGAATCGAGAGCCTCTGCGATGGCCGGCCCGCGATCGGTACCGCCCTCGAGCACCTTGTCGACCTCATTGTGGAGCGTCAGGATCCAGCGTGCCTCCTGCGGTAATGCGATCCGGGCTCGGTGTCCTCTTGCTCTTCGGGGGCTGCGGCGGCGGCCACGATTACCACGATGACTGTAGCGACGCCGATTCGGACGGTCACATGGACGTCCGATGCGGTGGCGACGACTGCGACGACGCGAACGCAGCTATCCATCCCCTGGCCGGCGACAACCTTCGGGTCGGGGACTGGAAGTTGGAGCTGGTGGACGAAGGTGGGTACGGCGCGGCGGTCGTCGTCGATGTGTCTGGCGTCGTTCGCGCGAGCTATATGGCGCCCGGCACACCCGGCCGAGTTCGCTACGCGACTGGTGCCCCGGACAACTGGGAGCTTGAAGACGTGGATGCCGAAGGCGACGTGGGCACCTATACTGCCATCGCCGTCGGCGCTGGAGGATCCGTCCATATCGTGTATGACATCGTCGCTCCGGTCGTCGGCGTCGGTCACGCTGAACGCCTCGGCGACGAGTGGATCGTCGATCGAATCGAGCGAGCTGCGCTCGCGATTCGAGAGCCCAAGGTCGCTATCGACTCGAACGGTACGGCGCATATCACTTTCTACGAGACTCGGTCTGCGGAGGGCGGCGGACCACATGATCAACAGTACCTTACATATCGGGACGGGTCCTGGGTGGACCATCCCGCTGCGGAGGGCATTGTCGGAGGAGGTTCTGGGACGATCGCCATCGACGGCTCGGACGCCGTTCACGTGGTATTCACGTCCGGTGACGGATTGCACCACGCCGTGCGCACAGGCGCGGATTGGTCCGAGCAGACGCTGGATGCCGAGGGGATTCCAGGAGGGCGGAGCGCGTGGCTCGCATTCGATGACGCTCAACTTGGACACGTCGCCTATGAGCGAGTCGCAGGTGAGGAGTCAGAGGTGGTTCACGGCACCCTGGGTTCGGACACGTGGACCACGGAAGTGGTGGCGCGAGGAGGGGTTCGAAAACCAACTCTGGCTCTCGGGCCAGGCGGAGCACCGCAGATCACGTACGTTATAGAGGACGGGTGGACTCTCGAGCGCGCAATCAGTGAGTCCGGGAAGTGGCTCGTCGACGCCATCGGCCCCAGCGTAGGGGCGGATCCTCCGAGCATCTCTATGGCAGTGGACGCTGGTGCTGCTGCACATCTGGTGATCGATCCGGGCTGGTCTGATGCTCCGCGGCTGCCGTATCTTACGAACCGCATCGTGGATATTGATGGCATCGATGAGAACTGCGACGGGATCGACGGGATCGACGCCGACGGTGACGGCCACGCATCGGCCCCAACTGGCGGGGACGATCCCGACGATGGAGATCCAAGCATTCCGTAGCCCGGTGCTTGATTGCTGGCGGCCAGGCTTCGGTCGCAGCATGAAAGACAAATTCTGAACCTGGATCTGTCTGCCGAGGCCGGGGTCAGCGGGACGCCCCATGGCGTGCGCGGCTCGATCGCCGAGTGAGGGGGAGCACTCGTGGCGTGCCACGGGCTTCCGGCGCACTCGGCGCCTCCCAGGCTGAGGACATCGCGGCGCACGGCTGAGCGTGTGCCGTCGCGAAAAAAACCGGCCAACCTTTCGGTCAGCCGGCGGGGTCCCGTGTCGCGCGTGTCGCGCTAGAACGGGATGTCGTCGTCGGGGTTGCTCTCGGACTTCTTCGGCGTGTCGGGCTTGCCGGACTTCGGCTCCGCGTCGCGGATGTGGATCTCGCCGTTGCACGGCAAGGCGTCCAGCCGGACGTTCAGCGAGCCGTCCTTGTTCTCGAAGGCGGCGCCGATCCGCACCCACATCTTCCGTTCGGAGCCCTTCCGTACGACGATCGTGTATACGGTCTTCATGGTCTGGCCTCCTCCATCGCGACCTCGTGCGGGGTCGCCATCCATTTTCCGCATTCGGTCAGGTACTCGCAGCCTTTGCACATCCACCCCGGATTCGGGGGGAAGACGCCGGCCTCGATGCCGGCGACCACCTCGGCCGCGAGATGCGTGAACCAGTTGTCCTCGGCCGCGGGCCGCTCCGTCGGGAGCACGACCACCCGCGGCTTCCTCGTCTTCGTGAGCGCGATCACCTGGATCGTTGGGTCGGTCCCGAGGAATCGGCGGAAGGCGTAGGCGTAGGCGGTGATCTGGAGCTGACGCCGGAGGGTGTTCTCGTCGTAGACCCTCGCGACCGTCTTGATCTCGCAGAGGATGTCGCCCTGCTCCCCCTTGACGATGAGGTCGAAGTAGCCCTTGAGGTCGGGCCCTAGGACCTCGCCAGTGCCGCAGTCGAGGAGAGGAACGCGGAAGCCGATCTCCTCGCCGCGAATCTTCGCCGAGCCCATCGTCTTCACGTACTCGGCGAGGAGTGCCTCGCCCATCGGCACGAAGGACGAAGGGTCGTCCCCTTCATCGTAGCGGATCGGGACGTCGCCCTCGTGTTGAGCCGCCCAGTCCGCGCGGAAGACCCGCTGGATGTCGCTGACAGGTGGGCTCTCGTCTTCGATGCACTTGCGGTGGAAGAACGAGAGCGCGCCGTGGATCGCCGAGCCGAAGGCGAGCGCGACTGCTCGAAAGGTTGGGCGGACCCGCTCGACGTAGCGGAAGCTGAACTTCCGCGGACAGGCGAGATACGCCTGGATTTGGCTGGGAGAGATCGTCTCCATCACGCCGCCTCCCCTCCGGCGGCCTTCGCCGGCGCGTCGAGGCCGTTGGACTTCAGGCGCTCGATCAGCATCGATGCCTTGGTCCGGCTCGCTTCTCGCACCGATCCGACGCCGAGCTCGCGGTGGAGGTACGCCTTCGCGGCCTCACCCTCAAGCCCCTTTTCCGCGACGAGGCGGAATAGGTAACGGATCTGGTTCTCCGAGGCCGTTCCGCCGTTGCGGTCGTCGGGACGGGCGTCGGTCTTCGGGGCGGTTGCTCGCGGCTCGACCGACGCGCGATCCTCCGTCCTCGGAGTCGACGCCGGCTTCATCATGCCCTCGTAGGTGAGATCGTCGGAGAGGTCGTCCCCGAGCTCCTCGATGGCCACGACGCCAATGTTCACCGCCTTGCGCATCGCGCGGGCCTCGGCCCTGGTTTCCGCCATGCGGATCGAATGCGGCGCGACCTTCGGATTCACGTTCTTCGGGTTCGCGTCGCCAATGCCGGTGAAGGTCCCCCGACTCGTGATGACCGTCGCGTGGACGATGGCCGTCTCGCCATTCTCCTTCGACGGCGCCTGCAGGAGCCTCGTTCGGATCGCCTGGAGCCTTTCCTTGTGGACCATATCGAGGAGGCCGCGGTAGCCGACCACCTCCTTCTGCCCGATCACCTTACCCTCCCGGTCCTTGACCGGAATCCGCCGGATGAGCGGGTTCTCGCCCTTCGTCATGTTCTCTCTCCTTGTCGCTGGCTGTGTGAGGTGCTGAGCGAACTACTCAGGAGTCAGCGTACGGAGGAGGGGTGAGCGGTGGGAGGGGCCGGAGGGAGCGTTCGGGGGTGCCCGCTCGCCCGCGCCCGGTTACTCCGAGTAACCGATCCCGCGCCGCTTGGGCGCACGGCGGCCACCGGCCCCGCGAATCAGTAGATGAGAGGAGTTCCTATGGACAGCCCTACGCCCCTTCGCATCGCTCCCGACCATCATGCCGAGCTCGTCGAGAAGGTCCGCGCCTCCGAGCGCGGGCTCGTCGGCGCGGCGCCGCGGCTCGAGCGCCACCTCGAACACGCCGAGTACGTCCGGCAGCTCGCCTCTGCGATCAAGCGGGACGCCAAGCCGGTCAAGCCCGCGTTCGCGGCGCTGGGCCTCGACTACCAGCTCGCGCGTCAGTCCATGCGGATGCGAGAGACCGTCGACCGCCACCGCCGGGAGTACCCGGAGATCGCGAGCCTCGGCCCCTCGCTCGTGCTCGTCGTGAACGAGGCGGAGCAGCGGTTCAAGCGGGAGCGGAAGAGCGCGGACCACCTTCGGCGTCTCGTCGAGGACCTCCTTGCGGGAAAGCCGCGAAGCGTCGTTCGCGCCGAGCACATGCCAGCGAGGGCGGGGTCACCCGCGGACGCCGTCCTCCGCTTCCTTCGAGGTGGGAGGGTGGAGCCGGCGAGGCAGGCGTTCGAGGCGTGCAGCGACACCGAGCGCGTGTCGCTCCGGGCCCTCGCCGGCGCCCTCGCGCGCCTGTGCGGGGTCCCGGCCGTGGAGGCGACTGCCGGTGAAGAGGCTTCCATGGAAGACGGCCGGCCAGGCCTGCCGGCCGCATCCATCGCCGATGCGGTGGGGAGCGTGCTCCGATGACCCGCTGCCGCGAGTGCCACTGCCCCCTTCGCTCAGACGGGACGTGCCCCACGTGCCGGCCTCCGCCCAGCATCGTTCTCGAAGCGCGGTCGCTCAAGGCTCCAGGCGCGTCTCGGACCCGCGGAGAGATCGTGCGCCAGGCGAGCTTCCGCGCGGCGCCTCCCGCGGAGCCCTCGGCCCTGCGACCGTCGCTCGCGCGACCCCTCGCGGCATCTCTCGGGCCCGCACCCCACAGCTGCGACGGAGCGGCAATCGCGGGCGGTCTCATCGGATTCTTTCTCGGCGCTCTGTGCGTCGCGAACGCGGTCGGCAAAGCCGCGAAGCAGACTCCGAGTCGGGAGAAGTAGCTGCGCGTGGTCGGCCTTGCCCTCGGCTCCGCGATCCTCCTTCTCGGGCTCGGCCTGGGGCGCCGCATTGTCCCCGTCCAGCTACCCCCCTGGGCCTGGAAGGTCCTGGGCGTAGGCGCGGCATTTGCGCTGTACCTCTCCGCTCTCGGCGCCTTGCCGCCTTGGGGGCGGGCGAGCGCGCTCGTCCTGCCCCTCGCGGCCGGAGCCCTCGTCTTCGCGGTGTGGAGACGGAGCGCTTCGGCAAAAGATCGCGAGGCGCAGCGCAAGGCGCTCTACGCCGCCAGGCGCACTGCCCGCCGTCGCGCGCCGCCCCCGCCGTCCACGCGGGCGAGCGTCACGACGCCATGATCGAACGGTTCGCCGCGTGGCTTCGCCGCGTCTCGGGCGAGCGGGACCACGATCGCGGCGTGGCCGCGGAACGCCACGAGCTCGCGGTCCTCCGACGCGACGCGGCGGATCCGGCCTTCTCCCGAGAGCAGAGGCGCCTTGCGACTTCGTCGCAGCAGTCGCTCGTCTTAGGCGAGGTTCTGCGCGAAGGCTCGGCGGGTGAGGAGTTCCGGGTCGAGGCGCGCGACCTCCTCTCGGCCCACGCCTCCGTCACCGGAGCGTCCGGTGCTGGCAAGACGTTCCTCGTGCTGCTCATGCTCCTGGAGCTTCTCCGGAGCGGGCTGCGCGGAGTGGTTCTGCTCGACATGAAGGGCGAGGTCTCGGACCTACTGCTTCGGAGCTTCCTCCCCGCGTGGATCGGCGGCGTCGGGCAGGTCGAGCGCGATGCGGTCCTGCGGGATCTTGTCGTTCTCGATCCGTTCGCCCCGGACGCCCTGCCCCCCTTGAACGTCCTTCGCCGCGACCCGCAGGTGGCGATAGAGGTCCAGGCGTTCGATCTCGCATCGTCGTTCGAGCGGGCAGTGGGTGCCGAGATGGGGATCCGGCAGGACACGATCCTCGACTGGAATCTCCGGCTCGCTGTCGACCAGGGGCTCTCCTTCGTCGGCCTGCGGCGGATGATGGAGGAGCCTTTCCTCCTCGAGGCCCTCGTGGCCCGAACGCAGGATCGGGACATCAAAAGGTACTTCCTCACCCGCTACGCCTCGGAGCCGCAGACCTCGAAGCTCTCTCTCCTCGCACGGCTCGACCGGTTCCTCGCGCTGCCGAGCACGAGGCTCTCGCTCTCGGCGCCGGGCTGCGTCGACTTCGACCGGATGCTCTCGGGCGGCATCTCGATCATCAACCTCGGAGGAGCGCCCGCCGGGTGCGAGGACGTCGCGAAGTTCTGGGCGACGATCCTGCTCACGAAGATCATCCGCGCGATCTTCAGGCGTGATCCGTCGGGCAAGGCGCCCCCCGCGCTCCTCGTCGCCGACGAATGGCAGGAGGCGCTCACCCGCCCCATGGCCGAGCAGTTCGAGCGCGTGCTCACCCTCGCGCGGAGCCGAAACGTGTTCTGCTGGCTCGTGAACCAGCAGCTCGGGCAGGTGCAGAAGGCGTCTCCCTCACTCCGAGAGATCCTGGTCGGGAATACCGCGATCCAGGTGCTCTTCCGCGCGAGCCCGGAGGATGCGCGCGCGATGCGTCACCTCCTGCCGGTGGGCGGGCGAGAAGCGCGCGCGGCGCCCCTCCCGTGGGAGCGCGCGACGGGTGGGCCGTTCCTATCGGCGGCCGAGGAGCTCGAGGCGCGGGTCTCAGAGGTCGCGCAGATGCCGGAGCGGGTCGCTTACTTCTGGGACCGGCGCAAGCCCTGGCGGGCCGTGCGATTCCGCACCGCGACGCTCGCGCAGCCGGACCTCCGTGCGCTTCCCCGCGATCTCGTCGACCGCGTCGTGTGCGGCAGCGTCGCAATCCCGGTCGTGGACCTCGAGACGGCGGCCCGCGCAGAGGCCGACGCGCTCGACGCGCTCGCGCGGCTCGGTGGGGCCGCAGCGCCTCCCGCTGTCGCTGGCGGGCCCGCGAAGCCGGCAAGGCGCCGCAAGCGGAACCCGAAGCTTCCGAACCTCGGCTGATGGCGAAGAAGATGGGAGGGGGCGGAACGCTCCGGGTCCTCGGCTGGATCCTTGCCGGGCCGTGGGTCGTTCTCTGGTCGGCGTTTCGGGCGCTCCGCTGGATCGGATTGCTCGTAGGGCACGGGCTCGCGCTTCGACGCGCGATGCGGGACGAACTGCCTTGTCCGGCGGGTCACGCGAACTCCGCCGTCGGCCGCTGGGAGTGCCGCTGCGGCTTCGTCTTCATGGGATGGGCGTTCGCGCCGTGCTCGAACTGCGGGGAGCCGGCCGGCTGGTTTCCCTGCGAGCGCTGCGCGCTGGGCGTCCGGTCGCCCCTTGTGTGATCTGCGCGTAGGTGACGGAGGAATGCGTGCGCGCGTGGACCGCAAACACGAAAGCCCTGAGCCGAACTCGCGCCGGACCGAATGTGAGGAGAGAAAGAAAAGAGCCGCCCGGAGCCAAATGGCCACGGGCGGCGGTCGGAGATTCTCCGGGTCTCTAGTGAGGGCTGGTCGAACGACCCTGGACGGGAGCGCGATTGCTGAACCCGAGGCGGCCCTGGGTGCGCCCGGCGAGCCTCGCGGGATCACGGTCGATCACGAGAGCCACGTTCGGATCAACGAGAGCCGTCCGAGCCTGGGTGTGCCGGACGGGATCACGCCACGAAGGTTCGACAGGCAGATGCCCCTCGAACTGCGACCAGTACTCGTGGCCGTTCCGCAGGGTTTCGTCGAGTGTCTCTTGGGCGAATGAGCGACGGCCAGGATCCACGGCCAGGTACGTGCATGACTCGCTTCCGCATGGGAACTCGAAAGCGAGATCTCGGACCTCCGCCGGCACATCCGGGCCAAGTTGGATTCCACGCTCGAGTTCGAGGAGCGCCGAGACATGCTCACCGCTAGAAGCAACGGTGAAGGGAAGGTCCAGCTCATGGAGCAGATAGCCAACCAGGACAGCGAAGTCGTCGCAGTCGCCATTGCCGAAGAGGACCGTCTCCGTCGGCATGTTCACCGGGTTGCCACTTCCCGGGCCGCCCATGTACAGGCCGTCCATATGGTAGACGATGCCGAGTTCACGTACGACCTCGATGACCAGTCGCGCAGCGGCGAGCCGCCGCGCGGCCTCGCCCCGTGCAGGACTCGCTTCGAAGCGTGCCCGGACGCTCGTGGCCAGTTCCCGAAGTGCGGGCTGAGGCTCGAGCGAAAGCCAAACGATATCATCCCCATTTGGCTCCCAGGCCGAGTAGCGCCAGTAGCCGACCGGAACCTCATCGACGTGATGCGTCGTTCCGATCTCAGTCGCGAGCCGCAGGTAGATGGGCCGATTCAGGGCCCATACCGAGTGAAGTTCGGCCGGACCCATGTGGGGGCTGAACCGGATCTCGATCTGGCGGGTATTACGTGGCTCGACCGCGACGTTCACGATCTCCGAGGCATCGACTCCGACGCCAATAACGCGGAGGCTCGCCACTAGGCTGTTCCGGTGGAGGTTTTGGATCGTCGCGGTCAGGCGATACGTCTGATCTTCCCGTCGCACTCCGAACGACTCCACGGCGATGCGGTCCCCGACCCAGCGGACCGCACGAACCGGCCTCTGGCTCGCGAGGACGTCGGCGGCGAAGAGGGACTGGCCCCACGCAGTTGATGCAGTCGTCGCGAGAATCGCAACCGTCAGAAGCATGCCTCGAAAAGGGGAGCATACGATGAGGTTCGTCATGTCTTGCCTCCTCTTGTTCCGTAGCCGAGGGTGACTGCTTTCCGAAGAAGCGGGCACCGGCCGGCCACCGATGAGGAGCTGAGATCGTTGCGCATTGCATGCATGAGCGCCACTTTTGAGCCTCTGGTGGAGCTAGTAGGCGAGTCGAACCCACCGTGCCAAGCTCCCGAGGCCGAGGACTTCTGCTTCGGGGCGGGCATACGCGAGCAAAAAGCAGAGCATCGGACTCTCCGCGGTCGTCTCAGGCACGTCGCCCCTAAACCAGAGCGCATTCAGGACCACCATCGTTTCGTAGCGTTCGGTCCGGTCTTCGAAGAAGCCGGACGCGCGGAGCTGCTCAGCGTTCTGCGCGACCTCCTCGAGACTCGGTGGAAGAAGCCCGGACGCGAGACGGGTCACAAGCCGAGCGCGGTCGAAGGACGCGACAACCACGCCCTGTCCCCGCTGGACGAAAGAGACCCTATCCTCCGGCTCCAAGGTGAAGCCAGCTATCGCCTGGGGAAACCGCCCCGCCCTGAAGTCGGCCGTCGCGGCTGCATACTTCCAAGACGTACCAAATGGACCGGCGAGGCTACGCGCCAGCTCCCCTGGCTGCAGGGCTGCAAGCGGATCACGAGCAACCAGCAGCCTGAGATCGTTCGAGATGTGTTCACCGCTGCGGGGATGCTGGTCAGGGTTGAAGACGGCCTGAACGAAGTCGTACAGGCGGTGATACCCCTCGGGGTCCGGACCGGCGAGGTAGAGCTCGGGCGTCAGGAGTCGTGGTTCGGGGATGTGAATGAGATGTCGCGGGTGAAGCAGGGGCTCGCGCGAGGCAACGTCACGCCAAGCCCGCCAGGCCTGGCGGAGGTCAGCGGCACGTGTCGGATCACCTGATCTCGCGAGCACAGCTTGCGCGGCCTCGAGCGTGGGAGTCGTGAAGCGATAGGTCCTGTAGAGCGAGCGATGGAAGCGGGGCAGAACGAGTTCCGCGACGTTCACGTCTGGCTGAGAGGCCTGGGCAATCGCCTCTCGTGCCTGCTCGTCGGCGAACTGTGGGAAGAAGCGCTCGCCGTCGTAGATGACGAGAGCCCCATCCCGCCTCGCCGTTTGCTGTCCGCGCTGATACGCCTTCCATTCTGCTGGGCTGCACGTGGCGCTACTCACACTGAAGAGGACGCCTGCGATCCACGGTACGAAGGAACCAGCCCAGCGCGACTGCGGCTTGATTCGGACGACACGCTCGGAGTCAATGACTGCGACAGCGCATGTCTCGCCG
>Ga0247727_10020523_pt1 | contig 10084 bp, 6 predicted proteins | sample WisWelCaveWW1625_FD_202498 | JGI IMG/M metagenome (GOLD analysis project Ga0247727, IMG submission 202498) | Biofilm microbial communities from Wishing Well Cave, Virginia, United States - WW16-25 | ecosystem: Environmental > Aquatic > Deep subsurface > Groundwater > Cave microbial mat | place...
TGGCTGAAGCAATTGCGTTGGGTGATTGATTGCCTCCGCCGCCGCTTGCATTAACCGTAATCGTCGTTAATGCCGAGTTGCTCGCGCCGCCATTATCCGTCGCCGTAAAAATCACCGTGTACGTGCCGCTCGTGTTGTACAAATGTTGCGCATCGGCAGAAATCGCACTCGCGCCGTCGCCGAAATTCCAATTATACGAAACGATGCTGCCATTCGGATCCGTCGAACCCGAGCCGGTAAAAGTGACGTTCAACGGCGCGCCGCCGGAAACCGGACTGGCGATCAGCACCGGATTTGGCGGTTGATTCGCAAGCGGATCGGTGACGGTGACGGCGATGTAAGTCGAATCAGCCAGCCCTTGACTATCTTTGACGATGCACCGAATAAAATGTTGGCCGACGGTCGTGAGCTTGAGACTGCCGGTTGCAGAACCCGTCTTCATGATCACCGTCGTGCCGTTGGGTTTGATTTCTTTCCAAGTGAAACTGGCGCCGGCAAGCGTTCCGTCTTCGGGATCGGTGCCTTGTCCGGCGTAACTAATCGTCACTTTACTGGCAACGCTGGAGCCGTTCGCCGGTGCGGTGATTGTCGCTTTCGGTTTTTGATTCGCGCCCGGCGTGGTGGCGGCGATCGCCACGGCAGCCGAGCCGGTGGCGCCGCCATTATCCGTAACGGTTAACGTTGCGGTATAATTTCCCGCCGCGGTATAAACATGCGCAGGGTTCGCCGCCGTCGCGCTGCTGCCGTCGCCGAAATTCCACAGATATGAAACGATGCTGCCGTTCGCATCAAATGAATTGGAGCCGGTAAAATTCACCGTGAGCGGCGCATTGCCGGAAGTTGGATTTGCTGAAGCCACCGCAGTCGGCGGTTGATTGGTTGTCGAGGTTACCGCAATTACGATAGAAGCGGAATTGGTCAAGCCGGCGTTGTCCGTCACCGTCACCGTCGCCGTATAATTTCCCGCAGTGTTGTAAGTATGCGAGGGATTGGTGAGCGTCGAACTCGTGCCATCGCCAAAATTCCACGCGTATAATGCGATGCTGCCATCCGGATCGCTCGAGCCTGAGCCGGTGAAATTCACCCCTAAGGGCGCGGCGCCGGAAGTGGGCGATGCGGCAACCACGGCTTTCGGCGCTTGATTCGACGTGCCGCTCGCCGGTTTTAAAATGAGAATGTTGCCGTCACGCGTGATTTGAAAATTGTTCACGTGAATCAAGCCGTTGGCGTCGGCAGTGACGCTGCCGCTGGCCACGAGCGCGTTGTCCGTCATGCGGCGATTTTCGTAAGTGTATGACTTGCCCGCCTGCGGTTTGAATTGCTGCAAACGTCTCGGCGTGAGCGTCGCGGTTGCCGTCGTGACGCCTTGCGTATCCGTGGACTGATCCATCACCGAGCCGCGCAGATAAACTTTCGCCCGATATTCCGTGGCGAGGTCGACGATACCCGCGGGCAGCCAATCGGCGTAACCATTGATCGTGCCGCGCGAATCGCCGGTCACGCTGCCGCCCGGCAATAAATCATTGCCCAAACCTTGATTGTCATCGACGCTCAAATTATTGATTGCCACGTAGCTTTGGTTGAGGCGATAACGCAGCAACTGCGTGCGTTTGTAAACCGAGTCAAAAACCGTCGTCGAAAATTTATGACCGAGGTTTTCCCAATAATGAAAGAACTGGTGATGCGAGGCATTCAGCGTTTGCGCGAAACGAACCTTCTCATTCCAGCCGGTTTGCGTGTCCATCTTGCCCGAGCCGATGATAAAAACGGGAAAGTCCGTTTTCGGGTTTTGCTGCGCGACGTACAAATGATCCAAACGATCATAAATTTTATAGCCTTCGTTGGCCGCGGCATAATCCGGATAGGAGCTTTTAATATTCGTCGTCGGCAAATTGCTCTGCACGGTGCCCCAAATATTTTTATAACGCGTCGAGATCACGTCGCCGTTTTCCAAATCCCATTCCGCACCGCCCATATCGAAACGCGGAATTTGCGCCCACACCGCGGCGAAAATATTCGGAAAAGCAAAACCAAGCTGGAACGCGCCGAATCCGCCGAACGAGCTGCCGGTCAGATAAACGCGGTTCGGATCGACGTTGGCCCATTTGCGCAGCACCCATTTGACGGCATAAATAATGCGCAGTTGCGTGTAATTCGCCACCACGCCGCTGGTCAAGGTTTGCTGCGGCACAAAGTTATCGCCGAAGCCGTACCAACAGGTATTCGGCGGATTGTCAAAATCGTTCGCGCCGACCGGCTGAATGCCCCACAAATCCGGCGGCGGATTATCGACCGAAAGTTTGAACTCGTTGCCTTCGATTTGATTCACTTTGTCGGTGTAATCGTTCATGCCGCCGTACAAGCCGACGTTCATAATCTGCGTGAGACTCGGCTTAATATTGCGGCACATGAAATTGTACGCCGACACGTTGGGATTGCTGGTCATCGCCGGCAACAGCGGCGTGTTTTGCCAATTCACCCAATGCACGTAATGATCCGTGCCCTGCAACACCGGCTCCGGCAAGCCGACGGTTTCGGCGATAGAGGAATTGAGCGAGCTGGATCCCAACGACACGGTTTTGTTTTCGCCGCCGGCGTTGTTCGTGGTCACCGCATAATAATTATTTCCTGAAGACGCCACCGTGTAAACCATCAAGCCCGTGCTCGCGCTCAGTGAACTGCCGTTATCATCAATTTTAAAATACGCGCCGCTGCCGTTGCGAATATTGACACTCGAGTTTTGATCGACCGCGCCGATAAATGTCGCGTTGGAAACATTGGTAATTGATGCGCTCGAACGATAAACGCGATAGGTGACATCCGTTCCACCGATTTCATTCCACGTCAAAAAAATTTGGCCGCTGCGATGAAAGGCCGTCAGCCCGGAAACTTGTGAGCTGGGTTGAGCGAAAAGAAGAGAATGTATTGCCGGCACGACAAAAGCCGTGACCGCAAAGGTGAGTCGTTTCAAATTCATTTTAGGCTTTCTCCCGAAAAAGCGCATGAGTGATCCTGTGGTAAACTGTTAACTTATCTCGAAATCCGTGAGGTGGGAGAAATCAAACCGTTCCCGAATCCGTGGGAGGCAAGGTCCTTTTGTTACAAAATGAATAATAACGGCAAAGGATAGGAGTTGCGGAATTTGAAGAATTGATGAAACGCCTTGACTTTGGTGCGCGAAGATCATAAGTTAGAGAAAAGAAAAATTGCGGAGTCAATATGAATGCATCATCCAAACGCCGGCCCCAACTGCGTCGATTCGAAACGCAAGGCAATCCGATTCCCGGCAAACAGTATCTCGTGGAAAATCGCCATGTGGTCAACCAAGACGGCATACCGATTAGCGAACTGATTGATCAGGGTCGTTACTTCACCATCTTTGCGCCGCGCCAAATGGGAAAGACGACATTTTTTGTGGAGTTTACGCGCGAGTTGTCGAAGAATCCGCTTTATGTTCCGATCATCCTGAGCTTTCAGATTGTAAAAGATTTTACGACCCCTCACTTTTATGAAGAACTCCGGCGAGATATTGCGCCACAACTGTTGCAACGTCTTGAAGAAGTCCAATGCGCAAAAACCAATCAGGTGTCGACGCTCTGCCAGAATCACGCCATGGTGGCTCACAAGAGTTTTAAAAACTTTTTTGCCGAATTGAATAAAATCATTCAACGAAAAAAAATCGTCATCTTTATTGACGAATTTGACGGCATTCCTGAACTGGAGCTGGCTAATTTTTTAAACACCCTGCGCGAAATGTATCTAGGCAACAAACGTGTCCAGACCTACCTGCTGCATTCCATCGGGCTGGTCGGTATCCGCAATTTTGCGCAGCTCAATATTACCGGAACGATTTCTCCTTTTAATATTGCCGACCAAGTTCGCATCCCGCCGTTTACGCTTGCTGAGATCGAAAATTTATACGGCCAGTACACGGAAGAGACGGGCCAGCCGTTCACGCCGGAAGCTTGCCGGCGAATTCATGAAGAGACCGGCGGCCAACCGTTTTTGTGCAATCGCCTCGGCCAAATTTTGACGAATAACGTCAAGCCCGACGTGGTTGATCCGATTGACGAACCGGACGTGCAAAAAGCGCTCAAAATTTTGCACGATGAAAACAATGCGCATTTTGCCAACATCGTGGACAAAGCGCGGCGTTATCGCCAAACGTTAGCACGCCTCGTGCTGGCCGGCGATGTGAGTTACAATTTGCGGCAAGAAGAGGTCGACGAACTTGATCTCTTCGGCTTGATCAAAAGCGGCCCGCAAGGCATGGCGCAAGCGGCGAATCCGATTTATCACCGCATTTTCCTCGATGTTTTTGAATTGGACAAGACGCAACAAAATATTCGGCCGGAATTTGCGCTGGCCGATTATCTGCGCGACGACGGCAGCCTCGACATGGTCGCGGTGTTGAATGCTTTTGCGGCATTTATCCGGAGATTGGGCGTGAATCTCTTTGAGGCCTTTGCCAGCGCGCCGAGGGAAGCAATCGGCCAATACTTGTTGCTGGCGTACGTCGATCTCATCGTCAAATCGACCAATGGAAACGGGGACAGCAACGCCGAAGTGCTCACCGGCAACGGTTATGCCGATATCAAGCTGCTGTTCAAAGGCCAAAAATTTTGTCTCGAAATGAAAATGTGGGGTGGCCCCGCGGCTTTCGAGCAGCAGGACAAAAAACAAATTGCCGATTATGCGGCCAGCGAAGGCTTATCCGAAGGCTATCTCGTGTACTTCGATAACCGCCAAAATCCCACGCCGCTGTTCAGCGCGCCGTTTGTTGAGCAGAATGGCAAGAAGATTTTTGTGTTTCAAGTGCCGATCACTGGAAGGCGATAAAATTAATGGCAAACTAATCATTTTTGCACGAATTTGAGTCTTAACTTTGGCTTGATTCCTTTGAAACTCCGCGTTCCCCACACGTACGTTCTCCTATTTATACTCCTTCTCCTCGCCGCCGCTTCCACTTATTTTATTCCGGCGGGAGAATATGATCGCTTCGAAAAAGACGGACGCAAAATCGTCGCGCCCAATTCATATCATCGCGTCGAGGCGAATCCCACCGGCTTCGCTGATTTGCTGATGGCTTTCCCGCTCGGCTTGATGGTGCCGGAAGTGACGCGCATTATTTTTTATATTTTCATCGTCGGCGGCGCGTTCGGCGTCATCGCCGCGACCGGCGCGATCGAAGCCGGCATTCACCTGCTCGTGCGCCGCGTCGGTAAATATCAGCAGGCGGTGATTCCCGCACTCACCTTGCTGTTTGCGATTGGCGGCGGCACCTTTGGCATGGCGGAAGAGACGCTGCCGTTTTTGCCGGCGCTGGTGTTGCTCAGCCGCTCGCTCGGCTACGATTCGCTCACCGGCGGCGCCGTCGCGCTCGTCGGCGCCAATGCCGGTTTTGCCAGCGCGTTTCTCAATCCGTTCACGTTGGTAGTCGCGCAAAATATTGCCGGCGTGCCCACCCTCTCCGGCATGCCATTTCGTCTCGTCGTGTGGGCCGTGATCACGACGGTCACGGTGATTTATCTTTCCCGCTATGCCAATCGCATCAAACGCGTGCCGGCGAGCAGCCCGGTTTATCATATCGATCAACAGCGTGCTGCCGTGGCTGCAAATCATGTGCAGGCGCGATTAACCGCGCGCCACGCCATCGTGTTGCTGCTCTTCGCTGCAACGTTCGTCGTCCTCATCATCGGCGCGCTTGAATGGGATTGGGGCATTTTAGAATTTTGCGGCCTCTTTTTTGCGTTGACGATATTAGCCGGTCCGCTCGGCGGACTTTCGCTCAACGCCACCGCGGAAAAATTTATCGAAGGCGCGGCCTCGTTGACCGGCGGCGCATTAGTTGTCGGCCTCGCGCGCGCCACGTTGATCGTGCTCTCCAACGCGCACGTTATCGACACGATTATGCTGACGCTGTCAACGCTCGTGAGTCATTTGCCCTCTTCCGTCAGCGTCGTTGGCATTTATCTCGTGCAAGTCCTGTTGAGCATCATCGTTCCTTCCGCCAGCGGGCAAGCGGCGTTGTCGATTCCCATTCTCGCGCCGCTCTCCGATCTTGTCGGCGTCACGCGGCAAACGATGGTGCTGGCGTATCAATTCGGCGACGGCTTCACGAATATTTTCACGCCGACGCAGGGCTACTTTATGGCGGGCTTGGCGCTGCTCAAAATTCCGTGGAACATTTGGGCGCGCTGGCTTATGCCGCTATTATGCATTTGGTGGGGAATTGGATTGGTGGCGCTGCTCGTCGCGCATGCGATACAATGGGGGCCGTTTTGAGAGGATAACAACGCGGTATAAAATACGACTGTAACAAACCAATCGGGAAAATTTGTGGCTTGTGCCTCACCCAAATGATCTATCATTTTTTGATTGCTACGAACTTTGGCGAGATGCTGTTTAACATTCGGCATTTTAAAAAAGTCGTCGAATCCGGCTTGAAGTTTGTATTTGTTCCAAATCCAGGGGGTTAACGATAAAGTGGAATATTAAACTCGAATATTCAGATTCAACCTCATATTGTGCATCAAATACAGGGTACAAGGTGGCATTTCGAACATTGTTTGTCTCAATATAGACATTTATGATTTCCCCCAAATTTTCCAGCCACGCCGATTCCACGCCAATGATTGGTTGCAATCGTGCGCTGATTTGTGAAATGATTTGCTCGCTTTGCGAAAGTTTAACCTCTCTAAGCTTTGGAGATTCACCACGGTTGATCGCAGCAACTTGAGGGATAGTTTTGATCATGCTAAACCTCTTGAGAAATTGACAGAAACCTTAAACCAGACCTCGATGGAAAACGCCCGGCAAAATATTTATACAAGTTCAATTTACAATTTTACGCTAAAAAAGCAAGGAATTTCTATACGCTTTAGTATTGACTTTCCGGTGAAGCGTCCGTAACAATTTCGCCGCGGGCTGGCCGTGCAGGTAAATCTTCTCAGAATTTTTCTTGACTGTTGTGAATTTATTCTTTATCCTCTTATATGAATAAGCCACTCAGCATCATCGTTGAATTAGATCCCGTGCGAAGCTTGGGAGGTTGTGCGCTATGTTAGTTGCCGTGCGAGTTGATCGAGTCACTTTAGATACGTCGGCCAATCGGTTCGTGGTCATTCTCCGCGATGACGCGCATCATCGCTGGCTTCCCATCGTCGTCGGCTCCTCCGAGGCGCAAGCGATTGCGCTGCAAATGGAAAACATCATTCCGCCGCGGCCGTTGACGCACGATCTCGTAAAAAATTTGCTCGACTCCGTTGAAGTGCGCATTTCCCGCATCGTCGTCAATGATCTGCGGGAAAATACGTACTATGCGATGGTCGGCCTCAAGATGAACGGCACGCATGTCGAAGTCGATGCCCGGCCGAGCGACGCCATCGCCATTGCCTTGCGCGCGCAAGCGCCGATTTTCGTGGACGATGACGTCATGAAAAAAGCCTCGGTGAGCGACAAAGAATCGGAGCGCAGCAGCGAGGAGCCCGCCGTGCCGATGGATCGAATGGAGCGCCTGAACTTCGAGCTGCAAAAAGCGGTGACCGAAGAACGCTTCGAGGATGCGGCGCGCCTGCGCGATGAAATCAATTCGATGAAAAAAGAGCGCCGCGCCGAGAATTAGGGAATAAAATCGCGCCCGTGTTGGTTTTAAAAGCATATCCCGTTGCCAGTGTGAGGAAACGGGATATGCTTTTTTTGTTGGGGAGCAGATGGAATGTTACATTTTTAAAATGACAAAATGATTGGTCGACAAAATAATTTTTAAAAAATAGTAAATCATTTTGTCGAAAAATTATTTTGTCGAACGCTTTTGCTTTTCTTACTGATACGCCAGCTCCGAGGAAATTATGCGCGCAAAATTTTTATCCGCACTTGTTATGCTCTTTTACACGGCAACCGCTTTTGCCGGCAAAATGCCGGATTTTCGTTTGCAAAATTTAGACAACCAATCCGTGACTTATTCGCAAATTAAAGGGAAAAAACTCACCGTCCTCGACTTTTGGGCGACGTGGTGCAAGCCGTGCGTGCGCGCGATCCCCAAATTGGTCAAACTGCAGGAACAATATGAAAAGCAGGGCGTGCAGTTCATCGGCGTCAACGTCGACGGCACGCGCAATTTGCCGAAAGTCAAACCGTTCGCGCATTCGCTCAACATCACCTATCCCGTGCTGCTCGATGTCAACAATGAATTGATGAACAAGCTGAAGGTCACGGCGATGCCGACCATCATCATCGTCGATGCGAAGGACGAAATTGTTTTCTTTCATCAAGGCTACCGGCCCGGCGATGAAAAAACGCTGGAAGACGAGATAAAGAAACTCTTGAGCGCCAATGAAAAGTCTAAATAACCGAAAGAAGAAATAAAGTCAAAATAATTGAAGTCAAAATGATTCAAGGCGGCTCAATAATTTCGACTTCAATCATTTTGACTTATTGTTTTTAGCCTTTGAGATTTCAACTTGCCATTCGCATGAGAAGCAAATTATTTTTTGGTTTGTTGCTGTGCTGGCTGGGCAATGCGGCGGCGCAATTTTCCGCCGGCAATACGCTGGAGTATCAAGTGGGGAATTTGCCGTATGAGCAACCCACCGATTTGACGGCGCTGTACAACCAGCTCAATCTTTCCTATCTATTTCGCGATTGGCGCGCTGAGGTCAAGCTCGAGCGTTTTCAGCGGCCGCGCCGGGAAAGGGATTATCTCGAGTTCACGCAGCGCACGCTGCGCTACAATCATGGCGGCTTTGATTTCGCCGCCGGTAATTTCTACGAAATTCTCGGACGCGGGCTGCTGTTGCGTTCTTATGAAATTCCCGGCACCATTCTCGAAAATCCCGGCGAGCGCATTCGCTACGGTTTTTATCGCGATTTCGACGGCGCTTTGGCAAAATTTACTTCCGCCCGCCTCGACGTCAAGCTGTTGCGCGGCAAGCCGCTGCGCAACACTTTTCCGCCGAAGTCCAACGCCGGGCAGCGGCGGCCCTATTTGCTCGACGGTTTTGAAACCAATTTGCGTCTCATTAAAAATTTTGCGATCGGCGGCGCTTATTTACGCGACCATCGCGACGAGGGTTTGCGCGAATTTGGCTCGCTAGCCGTTTCCGGAAATGTCTTCAAAAATGTGCAATTTTATTCCGAATACGCCCAGCGCCTCGGCGGCATCCATCAACGCTTCGATCTTTCGGATCGATCGGCGCACGCGTTTTATTCGAGCCTCAATTTCGTCGCCGGGGCGTTCGGTCTCAGCGCCGAATATAAAGATTACAACGATTTCGTGCTCGAATACAACGATCCGCCGCCGCTCATCAAAGAGCATCCCTATGCCGTGTTGAATCGCAGCACGCATTTAATCAACCCCAACAATGAAACCGGCTGGCAAGGGGAAGCGTTTTGGCACACACCACAAGGCCATACGTTCGTGCTCAATTTCACCCAATCGGAAAATCGTTTTTTCGGCAAAAAGGACCGCTTTACCGAGTTGTTCGCCGAAGCCGGCTTGGTGGTGAGCGAGAAAACGACGATCAAAGGTTTCTTCGATCGCAGCGAAGATCAGTTGAAGCGCGAGAAAGAGCGCTACGCCGCCGGCGTTTATTGGGAGCGCGAATGGGCGCGGCAATGGGGCACGGCGCTGGATTTGGAGTACCAAACGTTCAAGCGCAGTTTCGATCCCAACCGGCCGGTAAAAAATTATGTGGCATCGTTGACGCTCTCGAAAGCGCCGAAAATTTCCACAGGATTGATTTTAGAAAGAAGCACGGATCCGAATTTAACCGATTTGCCGAACACGGCGAGGGTCGAAACCAAACCGCGTCATTGGGTGGGCTATACTTTGGGTTATCAATTTAACCGGCACTATTGGGTGAATATTTTTTATGGCACCCGGCGCGGCGGGCCGGCTTGCACCTCTGGAATTTGCTATGAGGTTTTAGATTTTGACGGCTTGGAGATGAGAGTTAATATCACGTTTTGAGGTTTCATCACAAAACCAAGGAGTTCATCATGCGAAAAATTTTATTAACCGCCGCGAGCTTATTCGTGTTGAGCGCCACGGCTTGGGCGCAGCCGAATGTGGGCGATGCGGCGC
>Ga0247727_10020524_pt1 | contig 10084 bp, 14 predicted proteins | sample WisWelCaveWW1625_FD_202498 | JGI IMG/M metagenome (GOLD analysis project Ga0247727, IMG submission 202498) | Biofilm microbial communities from Wishing Well Cave, Virginia, United States - WW16-25 | ecosystem: Environmental > Aquatic > Deep subsurface > Groundwater > Cave microbial mat | place...
GGAATCGTCCTGGCCGGGGTGCTGGTCAGAAAGCTGGTGAACTCCCTGGATCAGAAGGTTCAGGCGAGGCTGGCCGAGGCGTTGGCAAGCGTGCCACCGCCTTCCGCTGAATCGCTCAAGCCGCTCAAGCTGGCGGAAGAGGATAGCCGCATCTACGTGAAGTCGGCGCTTCATAAGCTGGACGAGATGCGGTTGCCTCCCACCGAACGGATTCGCCTGTCGGCTTTGGTTTCATTGGCCGCGGGGCCCTACCTTGTAGATAACCCGCCGTCCCTGGAACGGCCGATGGCCGCACTCCTGTCTGCCAAGACTCCCGAGGAAACTATCAAGGCGTCCGATCTGCTCCGGCAGGCCGTACACAGTTGTCATCGCGCGGCGTTCACGCGCGGTCTGACGAACGCATGCAGCAACGCCATCCGGAAGATCGGCTTCTCGGCCGTGGAAACGGGAGTCGGGACGCTCGGCGATGTTCGGATCGTCGGAACGGACGAAAACGGACGCGCCCTGGTGGTGGAGATCCGAAAAGGGAAGGATGGCGACCCAGGCTTGGCAGCAGAGGTTCTCGGAGTACGCGATGGTAGCTGCCACCGTCTCCTTGACCGGTTTGAAGAGGCGCTGGCCGAGCAAGGCGTCCGGTATGCACCGACTCGCCGAACCACTACGGGCGGTATTTGCCACTTGCAGGGGGCGCGGGACTTCGTCCGCCGGCGGGTGAGCTTTGGTCGAAAGGCCAACGAGACAGAATCCGCCGGTACGACGACCGAAGGAAGGCGGCGAGTGCAGAAACTCAACCAACAGAATGTGAGGCACGGGCAGTGAAACCCATCGAACAAATCCTCCAGGCCTACGACGCTGGATACGCCGCCTTGCTTGTCACTGGGCGCGGCCTGCGCGACCTGACCGTGGTCGGGGACGGGAAGGTCCGCCCGATTTTAGAAGTCCTACGCCGGACTGTCCACGAACACCACGGGATGTGGATGCTCAACTACAGCTTGGCCGGTGGACTCGATTGGGATGAGGCCCGCATCAACAACGATCATGATCGGCGGACGGTCGAAGGGGCGCTTCGTGCCCACCGCCTGCTGGATGTGGCACAGGATCAGAACGAATTGGTACGTGTGATCCGAGGCGTTTCTTCTCTGGCGCGGACCACGACGAAGGGGGAATCACGATGAAAGTCCAGAGCAGACTTACGGAATTCTACGATGGAAAGGACCTGGTAGTGCTGGTGCGCACCAGCGAAGTGTTTCGGACGGCAAGTTTCTCATGGGTAGGCATCTGCTGGAAACGAATCTGATGACACTCGTGTTCGACGACACCATCAGTTTCCACCAGGGTATCGCACGGAGGTATCATATCCATCCCATTGGCGGCGGGACGTGTCGAATCGATTCTGACAACCATGCCATAACGCTGCGCGGGACCAGCAAAGCGTATGGAGCCGAACCGAGGCGAGAAATGACGAAAAGAGCGCTACTGTCAGTATTTCCGGACTGGCACATCGCGGTGGAGTGATCTGTGAGCGAGATTATTCAGAGCGTTCTGATCTCGGGAGAACTGGACAATTCGCGGCTTGCTCGCGCGCTGGGCGAACTCGCAGAATTCGGCACGATTCCCGCGGAAGTATGCAAACCGGTCCTTGTGATCGACAGCGATGGGGGCGACAGTTCGGCCCTTCACGGTTTCATCGAGTGCATTCTCGAAGATCAGCGAACACGAGCCGCAGCGGAAGGGTCAGACGTGAAGATCTACAATGCTCAGTCAGCCGCAGCCGTGATTGCGCTTTCCCTCGGGTGCCGGCGCGAAATGGCGGCTGGCACGCTCATCGGCCTTCATTTACCACTTGTGGCCTTGAACATTGGAGACGTTGAAGATGATGATCGGATAACGCCCAGGATACTCGAGGGCTGCCGCAAGACCGAGCAAGTGCTTGAACGACTGATCAATCGTCACGGACTGGGCGAGCGGAAGTCAGGATTCTACAGTTCTGGGTGGCTCCGTGTGACTGCCGAAGACTGCTTGAGCAAAGGACTCGTGAACGCGCTTTTCCATATGGGGCCGCGTGAATGTGTCTTCCAAGGAGCAGAAAGCACCGAGAGACGGTCCGACAGTGGGGGCATTAGAACGGTCTTGATCTCGGGCCTACTGACACAAGAACTGCTCGGCCGCGTGCAGTGGGAATTAAGGGAACTTTCGGTAAGGTCCCCAGATCAAGACGTCGTGTTAATCATCAACAGTCCCGGTGGCGCTCTATTTCCCATCCTCGCCTTCTTGAACACGGTGATGCAAGAAGAAGGACTGCACCGCGTCGTGGAACGCGCAAGCGTGAAAATCTACGAAGCCCACTCCGCCGCCGCTCTTCTGGCATTCTCGCTGGGATGCCGGCATGAACTAGCCCGCGACGCCAAGGTGGGGTTTCACTTGGGCAAAATCTGGGTCCAAGTAGGCGACCCTTCGCAACTTGATTCAATCGGGCGTGTTTCGTCTGAAATCATGGAGGGCTGGCGACAGTATCAATTGATGGTCAGCAGACTGATGGAGCGGCTTGGATTGGATCGCGATCCTAAACTGCAAGCCGAATTCTGGGCCAGCGGTCGAGTCGAGTTGACAGCCGCGGATTGCCTCCGCCGCGGTATCGTCAGCCGACTGTTCTGAAAGTATCGCCGGGAATCGCGATTCGCGCTCCAGGGCGAGCCAGTCCGGCGAGCGCTCGGCTGGATTGTTCCACGAACGACACCATCGATTCTGACAGTTCAGAAGTCCGCGCTATGCTGCCATCCGATAGCCTCAGGACCGGCTCAACCTGACCATCCAACTCGATCGCGTATCCGAGCCTGCAGCGCCGAACGCGTCGGACGAGAGCCACCATCCCACTGATGGCTCCCTTACCCTCTAGGCGACTCGAATCAGACCGGCGCATTCTTGCGTAGATCATCAGGGGTTGGCTCCGATTTCAATCAAGGGTTGCGGGATGACGAAGAGGTTAGGGCTCGGCATGCCACTTGGCGCGCGGGGCTCCGTGGGCGCCCGGTGTCCTCTTAACAGAATTTGCGCCGTGACTCGTTGAAGCCGAGCCGACGACGAAACGCATCGTGGCCGGTCGATCAAGAATCCAAAAGCCACGAGTAGACATTGAAAGCAGCCCCCACGGCAGTTCTTGACGCGCAACCTCGCCGAATTGGGCTCTGTTCGCCAAATAACTCATTGCCTTGCCCAAATTCTTCGGGAGCCATCGTCGTATTCTCCGAACAACGCAAGCCTCTGCAGTGGACCATTCGGCTGACTGCTGCGAGACACCATACCCGATAGATCCTGCACCTGTGTTGATCAAGCTACGCAGGGGTGTTCCGCAGGAACCTGCGACCGCGACGACTCATCTTCTTCCACGCTTCCGGGCTGATCGCCAGAGGCTGCACGCGATTCTGTGCGACGTTTACGAATGCGCCATGGTGATCGATGCGGCCATATCGAAATAGCCGGGAAAGCAAGGCGAGTGCATGTTGCGCCAGCGCCTGATTGACAAAGGGTTCCTGCCGTTCGAGTGCCTCTGCGGCGCTGCAACTTGGTCCGTCCGTTGCGTCGAGCGACTGGTCGGAGAGCTCAGGGAAGATCTCAGGTGCAGTGCGTAGACGATCCATCGAACGACGGTTGCGGCCATTCTGCGGCTGGCCAAGCACGAATTGCCCGCTGTCGGCCGAGTTGCCTAGATCAAGCCAGTAGGCGACGCGGCTCCGCCATCCCTGAACGTTCTTGCGGATCACTATCCGTGCTGCCCGCGTATCCACGCAACCGATCACGACATCGAAATCGCCAATCTTGCTCTGCACCGAAAGAAACTCGGGACTGGCCGTCCAGTTGAGCCCCCAGAAGAGATTTAGGCGGCTGACCATGACAACCGCTTTCGCAAGTCCGATTTCGGCACAGGAAAAGGGCTGGCGCACGCAGTTGGCCGGCGAAATGATGTCCCCATCCATCAACGTGACCCGTAAGCCCCCGGGGTGTCCAGCCACTAGCATCGCCTGATGTAGGTACGGCAATCCGGCAGCGACTGCGGTGCCATTGCCGCCGCAGCCGACCACTAGAACTCGGACCTCGCGCCGCAACAGTTCGGCGGTGAGCGTGTGCATCGTTACCCTCCTACCGTGATTCACGCGTTACGAAATCCAATAGTGTCTGGCTCGCCGGAGCCAGGTGCTCCACCGGAAACGGTTTTCGGCTTCCCGACAGGCTCGCCCACAGTCCCAAGAATCCGCCAGGATGGCTGGTGAGCCTCCGGGCGCCGGTCGGATGCGTGAATTCACTTTGAAAGAACGCCCGCTCCCAAAGTGGAATCGTAGCGACTCCGGCATCTTCCGGCGATCGCATCGTTCCTTGGCAGGTCAGACCATCCTCGCCGCTTACGTTGAAGTACGGCGCCACCCGCAGCTTTGTCGTGGGTTTGGGGCGCGCATTCTCCTGCATCGCGCGCACCCACAGTTCCCGGCCGCTGACGCGCCACACGAGTGGCGGATGCGGGAACCTCTTGCCGTTCAGGACGTGAGTGTCCTCGGCGGTCGAACGGAAGAACATCGTTCGGTGCGCCGCCGGAGTCCACCAAACGACGGCTTCCGCCGTGCGCACAAGCACGTTCTCCGGGAGGACCTCCACCGGAATGCGTGACCCTAGGCCTTGAGCCAGACTGTGCACGAATTCCGTTGTCAACTGCTGGGCCTCACCGAGAAACGGAGCCCCTTGCTCCGCGTTCCTCGCCTCGTGCCACGCTACGAAACTTCGGCTCTTTCCCTGGTAGACGAGCAGCGCCCCTTTCAGCGTGAGCGCCTCGCTTCCCCCACCGTCCACGTAGATCTCCATACGCCGTCCTCAATCCGGGCGCTCGTTGCCCGGCATGATCTTCATCAACCGTCTCGCGCAGGCCAGTGTCTCGCAGCAGGCTGCAAGCCTATCGAACGCATCCCGAACACTCTCCACGTCTTCTCCGTTGATCCGGACGATCAGATTCGGTTCAGGTGTGACTTCGAGCATCCCTTGCGACTCCTCATCAAACTGCCCCTCGATTGCGTCGTGCTTCTCGAAGACCGCTAGCAGGCCCGGGAGCGCTTCTCCGCAATCGGCCAGCATGGCGCCGGTGTCCTCATCAATGACAGGGCGAACGACGCGAGCGGAGGCTCGATCAATATCGAGGAGCTGCTCCACCAAATGCCGCGCCGTTGTGTCCTTGATCGTAGGGCCGATGCGTCCAAGCGTCTTCGGAGAGAGTACACGCCGTTTCATGTAACGCGGGATGCTCGGTTCGATGTCCGGCAGTTGCACCTCTTCAGGGGTTTCCGGCGGGTCCACTTCGTACCACTCCCGGAGCCTGTCCACACGTTCCAGCGCATCGCGCCAGTCGTACACCCGAACCCAGCGATTCAGCGAGCCGAGGAGGGTGTGGACGAACGTGACCGGCAAGCGCGGGTGTATTGTTTCGAGCATCCGCAGGGTCGGGCCCAGAACAACGTATCCAGCCGATTCCGGCTCGATCGTGAGATACAGTTCCGACGTGGCGCTGGGTTCCTGGTCCGTGAAATAACGGTCCAGGCTCGTCGAGAGCGTAAGGTGGAGTCTGAATTCCTCCTGAATCTCAGTGGCCCAGTGTGCAGCTACCCAACGATTCAAAGTCATCTTCACAAAATCGAAGGGGTTGCGCTGTGCTCGATACCAGTCCTCTTCCGACGCCAATCCGGCTTTGAGGAATGCCGCGGCTGTTCGCGCCGCGGCCTGCTCACCTTGCCACAGCTGATGTTCCCGTGGAACACCGTCGAGGCGAGGAATTGTCAGTCCCGATCCCTTAGGCATCAAGCGGTCGGCGGCAGCCATCCGGGCGGCGGTGAGATCGGAGCCCCACGGCGCCGCCGATGTAGGGAGGCATCGAGAGCCCGAACAATTGAGGCTGCTGCATTCTGCCAGTCCGGACATTGGGTAAACCTCATCAACGGAGTCTGCTGTTTCGGGTGCGTGCCCTGCGCGAGTCTTTCGATCTCGCGCAGGACTTCACCCGATGGGGATTTCGCGCGGCGACGCATCGGCTTCAACCTTTGCTGCCGATCGCTCGATCGAACGTATAGCGCATCTTGTCGCCGACAGCTTCAGGACCGTTGACGACAGCCGTGGTCAGTTCGGGGTATTGGGCACTGTACAGTGCTTTCACGTTATCGACGCTCATCTCAGGGTTGGGATCAGGCAAGCGAATCCCATTGAATTGGAAAATTCTGGTCATCTTCGTGACGGTAAGGGCCATATCGCACGTTCCTCCTCTCTTTTTCTTGGTCTGGGCTGTTTCTGCAGGGTGGTGGTGGTCGTCAGTCCGGATAATCGTTCGCTTCGGCAATGACTTGGCCTTGTTCCGCGGCGACACCGGCACTCGCCGGCGAATTCTCCTCCGGTTCGCCATCGGCTTGGTCAAACAGCCCAAGGGATGTCTGCCCCGATCCGACTGGCTTCACCGATTCCGGTTTCATGTCCGCGCCGGCAGGTGGAACGACTTTGCCTTTCGTCTTCTTCGCGCGTCGCTCGTCGGCAGCCTCGCGCTCGGCCTTCTCGGCGGCCGCCAGTTCGTCTTTGACCTGCTGGATGTTGGTCGCAGCCTTCGCGTGCACATCCGTGAACTCGCGGAGTTGTGCGGCCAAGTCGCGGTCGAGCTCTTCAGGACTCGCCGTAATGCACAAGGCCGTGGTCAGCGCGTCGCTTTCGTCGTCTTTTACTTTCTTCGGGATCACGTTGAGAGTCAGGAGCCCTTTGCCGTCCGCCGCAACGGTCATGATGACCGTCCGATTGACGAGCAGAGGCGCCAGTCCCTGGAACAGGCCCGTGGGTTCTGCGGTCATAGTTGAATTCTCCTTTTCGTTGGGCGGCATCGCCGCCAATATCCCATTGTTTTTCAACATCATGCGGATGTCAGCCAAACTCGCTTGGTGATTCAAGTCGTTGGGCGTATCCTGCTGCTGTGATTGGTGGCGCTCTTGAGTTGCGCAGCATCGCGGAGGTTGGGACCTCCAACGGGTCCCTTCAATGCCGCTTTGAGGACGGCACCACAGCTGAGGTGCCCGGCATTCTTGCTCGGTTCCTCCAGCGCCGGGACCAACTCAGATTCCTGGGGGCGAACACCGAAATGCTGATTCAGCGCCCAACCGGTCGACGATGCCAACAGATTTTGCACGCAACCATCGGATACGTAGGTCTCCCCAAGCCCGGGAAGAACGGAGACGCCTTTGTCCGCGCGGACCTCCCAGATTGTAAGGAGGGGCCCAAAGCCTTATTCCTGTCCGGCGGAGCACTCCGGCGCTACTTCTACCTGCTTGATGGGGACGAGCCGCAGTCTCTTTACCGGCTTCTCCGCGTGCCGCATACCGCAACGCTCGATCAGCTCCGCTTCGCTTGGCGGATGCGTTCGCTCGAACTCCAGGTATCCGACTCGAAAGCCCGGGACCTTCCCTGCGTCGAACGAGCCTTCAACGTTCTGGCACACGCCGATCTCAGAAATTGCTACGACGCGCTTTGCAAGGAAGATGCCGCGCCTCTGTTTCCGTACGGCGGGTTCGGCTCGATCCTGGTTGACGGCCATCTCTCGGACGACGAAGACGCTTTCTTCGCTGACCGGATCCTGGCGTATAAGCCGGAAATGACCTCACGCAAGGTAACACTGCTGCTCCGCCGTTGCGAGTTTTTCGCGGATCGGGTCGTCTGCCGCGATCCCCGGCGGAAGCTGGAGGTCTGGCTCGACTCCAATGCCCTCCCAGGAGTGGGTTGGGACCTCACATGGAACCACTGGAAGCATTGGCTGCGGACTCGCATCGAGGTCGAGGCAACTTTCGTTCACGCCGGCAAGTACCGCCTGTACAACGGTGAGTGGGTTCTCCAAAAATGGCAGGCCGCGCTCCCGTCCCGGCTTCAGGTTCATGTGCCTTCGAACGTTGCCGAGGACCTTCGGCACGCCCAGACGATCCACGCCCTTCTCGGCGAGCACGCCGATCTAGTTCAGCACATTCGCAACCAGTGCGAGAAACTTCCCATCGAACACACCCAGGTCGAGCGCTGGTTCGATCAAGTCAACGCGTCTGCGCACCTGAAGCCTCACCATGTTACGTGGCACCCAGACTACGAGCCCTACTACTTCGAGCAGCTTCGCAAACGCAGCCGGACGTGGTTCCTGTTTCGAGACGAATACTTGTTCGTGTGGCGCAACGTGCTGATTGCCGAAATTCCGGAGCTAGGGCACGCCACGTACCTTTTCGCGAAGCCCGAGAACCAGGATGATTTTTTGGAACGCTACGCCAAGCTTACGCGTGAGGACATCCGGCGCAACCGTGGCAATCTAGCTACCGCCCTAGCCTTTGTCGGTCGCGTGGTCCGCGGCAAGCGAAAGAAGCGCTGGCTGGCCGATGTACTCAGGCAGGCGGGCGAGAAGGCAGACTACATCGAGGCATTTAATTGACCGGAGGATCACATGGAGCCAATGACCGATGAACTCAAGGAAACAATCATTCGCGAGCAGCCAGACGGCATCTGGCTCGTGCTTGCAGAGGAGTATCCGCCCGACATCGTGACAGCTCACGATCTGCTCTGTGGTAGGCATAAGGCAGAGGTCATTCCGTTTCCAAGGCCACGTGCAGAGTGACCGATGAGCAGTCAACCCTGTGTTGATGGATTGGAATTGCGGGGCGCCGATGTTAGCCGAACAGGCTCGGCCTTCCACAATGCGGGATGCGGATACGGCCAAGTAGTAGACGCGATATCCAGTCGCAAGCGCGTTTGTGGGGCAATCCCCTCGGCCTCTTGCTCCGCTTACTCCAAACGCCGCCCCTCAAGAAGCCTTCTGCCTAAGGCACGCGCCGCCGCCCAAGAATCGAAGGAAAAGCAGGAAAGCAAAGGCCTGAATCTAGCAGCTCGCGTTACTGCGTTGAGCAATACCTGCAGCCCGCCAAGTCTTGGTTGCCGTAATTTCCCAAGGTGCGTGGGGTGCGCGTTTCCGGTGTCGCCAGTGAAAGCTTGATATCGGTATAGGCCGGGCCATTGTGGAAGATGCGAATGGCCTCTGCCACGACAAGCGAGGCGGCAGCCGCGCCGACGAATGGCACGGCGATGGATTTTCCCGCGAGCCTATACCGGCCGCATTCGTCGTCGCCGGTGCGCGCATAGGCGGCGTTGTGCCGGGCCATGTGTTCCTGCGCTGCGACCCTCTTTTGCTCTTCTTCGGGCCTTGGGTCAGGCCATAGCTCTTCCGCTGTCCGGGGATTGGGAAAGGTATGGGCGCTGATCGTGTCAAAGTTGTTCGGGGTTCCACCTAGGCCGCTTTCGACGACGCGGTCAAACCGGGCGGTCGCGATATACCGCCGCGCTGGATTGGAATCGAAGCCGCAGAACGCCAGCTTAGGCTCGTCCGGCCGACAGCGAAAATGTTCATCGAAGGGCCGTTCGACGAACCGGGTCCGGAAGCCGCGCTGTTCGAGCCAGGCGCCGCAGGTGCGCGTCTTGTAGCGGCCTGCATTCCTCTCGTTGAAGAGAAGGCTAGTACATCGTACAGATAGTTCTTTATAATATAGTGAACTTCTGGTACACTGGGGCATGCCCCGTGTCGCGCTTCCCGTCCAACTTAGCGGCGAGACCCGTAGCACTCTCGCCAAGTTCGTCCATTCCTCCTCGACACCTCAGTCGCTGGCCCTTCGCAGCCGGATTATCTTGGCGGCGGCTGAGGGCTCCAGTAACCAGCAAATCGCCGCTGCACTGAGGATTCCGCCGGTCACGGTCGGCAAGTGGCGCCAGTCGTTTGCCGCTCACGGGATCGAGGGGCTGCGCGATGCGCCACGCTCTGGTCGGCCTCCCAAGCACGATGCCGACGTGCGCCACAAGGTGCAATCGCGTGTCTGCCAGCAACCCGAGGATCAAAGCCGGTGGACCGTGAGGACCCTGGCGGCCGAACTGGGACTGCCCTCCAGTACCGTACACGCGATGCTGGTGACCGCTAAGCTGCAACCGCATCGAATCCGGACATTCACCTTCAGTCCGGACCCTGATTTTGAGGCGAAGTTGCTGGACATCGTGGGGCTCT
>Ga0247727_10020525_pt1 | contig 10084 bp, 7 predicted proteins | sample WisWelCaveWW1625_FD_202498 | JGI IMG/M metagenome (GOLD analysis project Ga0247727, IMG submission 202498) | Biofilm microbial communities from Wishing Well Cave, Virginia, United States - WW16-25 | ecosystem: Environmental > Aquatic > Deep subsurface > Groundwater > Cave microbial mat | place...
GGGCAGCAGCGGCATGTTGTTCGGCTGGTTCAACTCGGCCAACAATCAGGGTTGGCGCAACGCCAACTCGCTCGCCTTTCGACTCGATGGCGAAGGCGGCTTGTTCCGCATGCTGTTCGAGTACGGAACGGGAACCTGGCACGCCGGCGGCACACCACCGCTGCTGCTCGGATCGCCGGCCACCAATTTATTCCCGGCCAACGGCACGTCGCACGTGTGGAATCTCTCCTACGACCCGAACGGCAACGGCGGCGGCGGGCGGATCACGTTCACGATTGACGCGCAGACGTTCACGCTCGATTTGGCGGCGGGTGACAAGGCAGAGGGGGCCACCTTCGACCGCTTCGGCATGTTCAACCAGCAGACGGACGGGAGTTATCTGACGGCCTACTTCGATGATCTGGTGATTGACGGCGTGGCGGAGAATTTTTCGGTGAACCCGGGATGGAGCGCGGTTCGCAACCAGGGAACGTTCACCGACTGCGAGGTGAGCGAGTGGCACAACTTCGGTTATTCGCCCACCACGAACAACGGCGGGGCGACCGGGGAAATCGGCGGGCTTGCGTGGCGCACGGAACCCAGCAATCCCGCGGATGGCGCCTACTACGGCGCGGTCGTGCCGGCGATGGATTTGAACACGCAATTGCGGGCCTCCGGTCGAGTGGCCATGACGCGCGCAGCCTCGGACAGCGCGCTGTTGCTCGGTTGGTTCAACGCTGCGACAGCCAGACTGGGAGAAGGGCCGCCGCGTAACTTCGTCGGCGTTATGATCGAGGGGCCAAGCCGCGTCGGGCATTATTTCCGGGGCGCTTACAACAACAGCGCCGGCGTGAAACGCATCGGCGAAACCGGGCCGTCCATCAAACCGGACCGGACGCCCATGGACTGGACCTTCCATTACTCGCCGACGAACAACAGCAACCTGGGCCGCGTCACCGTCACGCTCAACGGCCAGACGGCGATTGTGGACCTGGAGGCCAGCGTGAAGACCGGGGGCGCGACGTTCAACCGCTTTGGCCTCGTCAATTACCAGGCCGGCGGAACTTTCCTCGAAGCCTGGTTCGACAATCTCTCCTACACCGTCCTTCAACCCGACAGCGACGACGACGGCATCCCTGATCCGTGGGAGTCGGCGAACGGATTCAATCCGAACAGTCCCGCTGACGCGAACGCGGACACGGACGGCGATGGGCTGACCAACCTGCAAGAGTTCCGCGCCGGCACCAACCCGCGCGATCCGACCAGCGGATTGCCGATCAAAAAGGTGGAACGAATCGGAGCGGACGTGCACATCACGTTCGTTTCCATCTTGGGGAGACAATACGCCGCCGAGCGTAATGATGTGTTGGCCGGGACGAATTGGTCCCTCGTGCAAAACAATGTGCCGGGAACGGGCGGCGACGTGATCGTGATTGATTTCGGCGCGGCCACCCAGACTGCGAGGTTCTATCGTGTCCGGCTACTTTTTTGAACCAAGCCACACCCTCCTCGATGATTTGCAATACACCGCCGCCAAACCCTGAACCCACGCATCCCATGATTTCGCCACGACTAAACTCTCGCGCAGTGGTTCCCCGTCATGTGACGCTGCTCTGCATCTGCGCGGCGGTGATTGCAATGCAAGGAGCCGAGCCACTGCGGGAGTTGCGTTTCGAACGCGTCGTGGGCCTGGCCGAAGGTGACGCGGTGCTGGGTGGCGGCGCCGGCGGAGCATTCGATTCCAAATGGGCCACGTGTCCCACCATCGTCGTCGAGGGCGCCATCCATCGCATGTGGTATTCGTCGTGGTTCACCGCAGGGTTTGGGCCGACGGGAATCGGACTCGCCACGAGCGCGGACGGGGTGCGCTGGAAGCGCGCGAACGAAGGTCAACCGGTGTTGACGCCGGGAGCGGCGGGCGCTTTCGATTCCGCGTGCGTGATGGGGCCTGAAGTTCACTTCGACGGCCGACGCCATCTGATGTGGTACACGGGCGCGACCGGGACGAAGCACGCGTCGGGTTTCTTTGCGTATCGGATCGGGGTGGCGAGCAGTCGCGATGGAACAGTGTGGACGAGGGAGAATGGCGGTCGGCCGGTGCTCGATCCGGGTCCGGCGGGATCGCCGGATGAGGTGCAGGCGGCGACGCCATCGGTCGTGCATGAGAAGGATGGCTATCGGATGTGGTATGCGGCGTGGGCGCCGAAACCGAATCACACGATCTGCGTGGCGCGGAGCGCGGATGGAATCGCGTGGGAACGCGAGAATGGCGGGCGGAGTGTGGAAGGGCTGAATCCGGCGACGGCGTTCGGGTCGGCCGTGTGCAAGGCGGGCGATGGTTATTTGATGCTCTACATGTCGCTCGATCCGACGCGCGCAATCTACGCGGCGCAGAGCGACGACGGGCTGAGATGGCGCATGCTCAACGACGGCCGGCCGGTGATCGTGCCTTCGGGTGCCGGCTATGATCGCGACATCGTGGGGCATCCGTTTCTTCGCTCCGACGACGGAAGGCTGCGCGCCTGGGTGACCGGTTACGATCGGCGGCAAGGCGGAGTGGGTAACTGGCGGTTGAGCATCGGGCTTGCGGCCAGCATGGAACTCGCCGCCGCCGAATCCCAGGCGAAGACTTTCCTCAAGTCCGAAACCTTCGATCCCGAAAGCTTTCGGGACTGGGAGGGGCACAACAACCGCCTCACGCCGGAGACCGCGCTCATTGTGAAGCAGGACTTCGGTTACAGCACGACGCACTTTGCCGGCCAGGCCAAGGGCGAGTTGGGTGGCCGCATCGTGCGCGCCATGACGCCGGCCTCCTATGCCGCCAAGATCGCCCCCAAGACGCTCGATGATAAACTCACGGCTTCCGGCAGTTTCGCCATCACAGCATCGCAGCCCGGCGCGGGCGTGTTCTTCGGCTACTTTAATGCGCAGCAGCCCGGCGGCAGCGGGCGACCCATCGGTTCGCTCGGGTTGAACCTGGATTTCGAGGGCAAGGGCGGACGGCTCGCGGTGCGGTTGATCACCGGCGGCAACAAATCGTGCGGCACGTTCATCACGCCCTACCTTCCCGGCAAGTTCCGGCCCACACCGCTCAAGAACGACGGCACGCGTTATCACTGGACCATGAGCTACGATCCGCAGGCCAACAACGGCGATGGTCGCTTCACGTTCACGCTGCGGAGCGACACGCACACGACGGAGGACTACGGCCCGCTTCCCGAGGCTTCGCAGAAGGAGGCGCAAGCCCGCTTTCCGAACACGACTACGTTCTCCGTGGACCTCCCGCCGGGCTACAAAAAGGAAGGCACCACCTTCGATCGTTTCGGCCTCGCGAACGGCACCAAGGCCGGTGGCGCGGTGACGATTTACTTCGACGACCTGCGTTTCGACGGCCAGGGCGAGGATTTCTCCAAGGACCCCGGTTGGGTTGGCGCGGGCAACCGCGTCACCTACGAGGACCGCGAGCAGGTGGGCGCGCATGACTTTGGCTTCAGCCCGCAGACGAGCCACGCCGGCGGGAAGCCCGGCGAGGTCGGCGGCGGTCTGTGGCGCAGCGGTAAATACGGCTACTACGCCGACCGCGTCGGGCCGCTGAATCTGGAGCAGCGCCTGGAAGCGCGCGGCAAGGTGAAGCTGATCGCCGCCGGTCCCGATTCGGACATCTGCCTCGGCTGGTTCAGCAGCACCGCCAAAGATCAGGAGCCGTCGGAAGCGGGAAACTTTGTCGGCGTCCACATCGGCGGACCGACGCGTGTGGGCCATTACTTCATCCCCCGGTTTGCGACGGCGAAGGGAACGAAGGGCAAAGTGGACCAAGGCCCCGTGCTCACGCCCGGAAAACTTTTCGACTGGTCGCTGATCTACGACCCCGCCGCGAACGATGGCCACGGCGAGATGCGCGTGACGCTCGGCAAGGAGTCCGTGACGCTCGCCCTGAAGCCGGGCCAAAAAGCGCAGGGCGCGAGCCTGGATCGCTTCGGCCTGTTCACTTCAACCGCTGGCGGACAGATGGTGAAAATTTACCTCGATGATTTGAAATACACCGCCGCGTGCCCGTGAGTAATCAGACAAGGCCAACACGGGACTGAACCGACCCCTGCTTGATGGAGACAGCGCGGTGGTAGCAGCCAAACATGATGACGAAACAGGCCAGCACCCAGTGGAAGAAAATCGGAATGGTGCCGCCCAACCATCGCGCCTCGGGATGAAGCCCCATGTGGATCACGTAACGCAAAATCATCGCGAGCAAATACGCATAGCCGAAATAAAGCGCACCGCTTCGGAAGGCGGGCCGCGGTCTCACGAAAAATCCCTGCCCGCGCGTGAAGTCGCAGCAGACCTTTGCCAGCAAGCCGATGATCAGCAATTGCAGCGGCAAGAGGACGGGATAAGGGATCAGCCCGGAATACCACGCCTCCATCGGCGGCAAAAAAGTGACGCCGCCAAACGCCACCAACATCTGCCCCAGCACGCGCAAACAAAACAGCAGCATCAGAATCCAAAAGAACCTGGCCAGGCGCTGGGCACGAGTTGACGAATTCTGGGGCATGAAAGCGTCACTCCTTGCCAGCAAACATTTGTCTGTAATGCCGATACCAGTCGCTTTGGAAGCGCCCGGCGGGATCGAACTGTTGTTTCAGCCGCAGGAATTCGGTGAATTGCGGGTAACAAGCCAGCACCTGCGGGCGCGTGGCAAAACGATGGTAGGTCAGATAGTAGCTGCCGCGATGAGCGATGGCCCGGTCAATCAGGAAGCGGAACTGTTGCGACGCGTGGTCGATTCCTTGTGGAGTGTGCATGACGTGGAGATTGAAAATGATGCAGGCGTAAGGCTGCCTGGCCCAGGCGAGAAAGCTCTCGTCGTCCCGCTCGATCAGTCGAATCGTGCCGTAGATGATGTCCGTGTTGTTTTGGCGGAACTCCCGCCGCACTTCGTCGAGAAAACTCGTGAGCGCGGGACGCGGGACGTAAATCTCGGTGATCATCTCGGTCGCTCGCGCGGTCGCGCCCAGCCTGGCGTCCAGCCATTGGTGATAGTTGTCAATGTAAACACTCAGTTGGTGCGTGTCCGACCAGTAAGTCTGGCCCGAGGTTGACAAGTAGTAGTCGGCGTAAGCGTCGTAAACGCGCGCTTTGTCGGTGTGGGCGAGGTGGAGAAGCCGCCGCCAGTCGTCGCCGGACAGTTCCTTTTGGCCTTCTGGCACAGGTGCATTGTCATCTACCGGCCGATAACAGGAGAAGACGCCTTTCCGCAAAAATCCGTCCGAAGGATTGTCGATGGCATACTGAAAATCGCCGAAGAGAAAACCTTCGGCGATCCGCTGCTCGAAGCTGGGCAGGAGTTCTTCCACTTCGATGACTTTCACGATCCGCTGCACCTTGCGGCGAGGCGCCAGCCGCAGCTTGACGGACGCAATCACACCGAAAAGACCATAGCCGCCGATGGCCAGTCGAAAGAGTTCGGCATTCTCACGGCGGTTGCACTCGCGGAGCCGGCCGTTGGCGTCCACGAGCACGAAAGACTCGACGTCGGCGACGAACGGCCTGAGGCGCAACCCACGCCCATGCACGTTGGCCGACAGCGCGCCGCCGATGCTCAACCGGTCCGCGCCGGTTTGCTTTTGGATGATGCCCCATTGCCGCATTCCCCCGCGCTGAGTTTCCACGAGCCAGCGAATCAATTCCGGCCATTCCATCCCAGCCTCCACCTCGATCAAGCCCCGGTCGGCGTCGAAGCTCAGCACACGCTTCATCGCGGTCGTGTCCGTCAGGACAGCGTCGGTTCCGAACTGCTGGCCGCCCATCGCGTGCCGGCCGCCGGCGATGCTGATGCTCACGCCTTCGTTCGCCGCGCGTTTCACGACCGCCTGCAGTGCCGCAAGCGACTGCGGCCGTTCAATCCGCCGCACCCGCGTCGGATTCAACTGCGAGTGCATATCGTTCACCAGCCGGTCCGATGCGGCACCAGGCTGATTCGCACAGCCCGCCGGCCACAGCGCAATGGCCGCGCCGGCCTGGGCGCTGGTTTTTAGAAACTGCCGCCGTGTTTTCATACGCGTTTCAGGTCATTGGAGGTCGCGCGATGACCCAGCGGGCACAGACGAACAGCATCCACAGCGCGATTGCCTGCAGCGCATGATAAAGCGCGTTGTGGTTGAAATAGGCAGGATGCAGCGCGACGCGGCATTGTTGCAATCCAGCGGCGATGAACATGAGACCCAGGCCGGCGACTCCCATCAAAGCCGGCTTGGCACGCTCCCTTCGATACACGACCGCGAATGCCACCAACAGGAAGATTGCTGCCGTCAAGTAGTTGAGGATCGCCACACCATAGGCGCGCGCACCGAGCCATACGGTGGTCGCGTAAACGATGAATTGCACGACCGCGGCCAACGAAAGCCATCGCGCCGTCGCGCTGCGGAACAGCAACGACCCACCGATGTGCCACCCCGCCAGCGCGACCAACCCGATCGCGATCAGCGTCAATGGCCACACGATGCCGTAACCCGCCGAATTTTTATCACCAAAGAATCCGTGAGCGATGCCGCCGAGCAGCGACGCGAGGGCACCTGCGCTGAAGAAGCCGACCAATGCCCAGTGCACCGGCCGCCGCGTTCCTTTCTGGCGGAGCAGCAGCCAAGCGAACACGGAGCATTCAACCGCCAAGCCCCAGTCCGTCAACGTCACATCGGGTTCAGTGATTGACATGGCGGCGGGCGGTCCCACGGGTGGAAACCAATCGGTGCTCGGTCATCGTCGGTTGACCAGACGCCGGTCGGTGGTGTTCTTGAAAAAAGGTTCGCGGCGGTCTCCGCGGCTTTCTCGCGAATTCCTCCGGGACCTTCACCCGGTGGCAGTCGTTTCCTGGAAATCCAATCCTCAACGGACGAGCCATGGGCCATGACTATGCCGCCGCTCCAATCGTGTCAATCCGCGGGACTGATTCATGCGGGCGCATCTCGTCCCTCCGAATGAATGCTCGCTGGGCCACGCTCATCTAAGCTACGCTCCGCTTGCACTATGAAAGCGCTTCGATACGCCGTTCTTTGCGCGCTTTTCTGCGCCCCCTGCAGTTCAGTTTCTTTCGCCGCAGAAGCGCCGCTCAAGATTGTTCATCGCGATGACGTGGTTTACGGGCAGGTGCAGGGCGCGGGTCTGCTGGCGGACATTGCCTGGCCGGAGTCGAAGACAAAATTGCCGGTCATCATTTCCGTGCATGGCGGTCGCTGGAAGGGTGGCCACAAACGCGATGCGTCCACGATCAAGGTGGATCAGTGGGCCGGCTTCGGCTTCTTCGCAATGTCGGTAGATTACCGGCTGGTCGGCTGCTCGCCGGCCCCAGCGTGTTACCAGGATTTTCAGTGCGCCATCCGCTACGTCCACGCGCACGCCGAACAACTCAACGTGGACACCAACCGGATTTTTCTGATCGGCCAGTCAGCCGGCGGCCATCTCGTGTCGCTCGCGGCTACGATCGGAGACGGCCCGTGGCCGCGCACCGGTGGATGGGAGAAGGTTGGCAACAATTTTCGCGCCGCCATCAGCGTCGCGGCCTGTTACGAACTGCCGACGCTGAGTTGGGGCAACATCTGGACGCCCGCAGGACAGGACCCGGACAAGGCGCGGGCTCAAGCCTCGCCGGTGAATCACGTCAGCAAGACAATGAAGCCGCTGCTGATCATCCATTCCGACAACGACAAGTCCGTGCCCATCGAGAATGCGCTGCTGATGGTCGAGGCACTGAAGAAAGCCGGCGCGGATTTCAAATTTCATCGCTATCCCGATCTGGGCCACATGGGGATCATTGACGAGGTGATCGAGAAGTCGCGCGCGTTCATCACGGACAAATCGCCACCATGAGAGCCTTTCGATTTCCCGCCCTCGTTGCGTTGCTGGCACTCGCGAGTCTGCCCGCTCAGGCGGCGGGTTTGCCACCTTCCGGCCTGGCGGCGTGGCAGAAGTCGCATCCGCTCGTCTTCTGGACCCGCAACGCGACGCCTTACACGGGACCGGTGCAGGATGTTTGCATCGGCGACACGCGCTTTGGCGCGCCGGCGGGCTATCGCGCGATCGGTTACGCGAACCTCTGGACGTTGCGCGCCGAATGGGAACACGACCCTTCGGTGCTCACGCGACCAAACTTTTTTCACCTGGAGAAACTGCGTCACGACCAGGTTGCGCGGGCCATCATTGGCACGGGCACCGGCGGTGTCGCGGACGGCTACGATGCGCGGCGCAAGCTGCTCGACTGCCGCCGGCCGGAGGCCGCGATCTGGATCCGCTCGGAAGCGCAGCGGTTGCTGGCGGGCGGGTTCACGCGGGTGTTCTTCGACAACACGATGATGAAGGTCACCGGCTTCTTCAAACCGGCGGACGCGCGCGGCGTCTTGAGCGACGCGGAAAACGTCGCGAGCATGGCGGCGGGCGTGAAGACCTTTCAGGACGAATGCACGCGCCTGGGCCGGCCGATGGAGGTGATCATCAACCTCGCCGTGCCGTGGCATTGGACGGGCGCGCCGCGCTGGCAGGACGCGCATCCGAAGGTGTCGGATTTCTGGTGGTCGGCGGGCGTGCGCGGCGTGCTGCTGGAAAAGCCGGAGGCGCGCGACCCGGCCAGCGCGGCTTATCAGTGCAACCTCGCCTTCGGCAAGGCGTGGCTCGCGCGCGGCGGCAAACTGTTTGTCATCATCGAAGACGAAACGAAAGGCACCGCGCTGGCGAAGGTGTGGGACAGCCCGAGCACGTGGATCTGGCTGCGCAAATAACGACCATCAAATCATGAAGACGAAGCTCCTGCTCCAGATTGCGCTCTCCGCGCTCTCCGCGTTCGCCGCCGCGCAGCAGCAGCCTGCACCTCAGCCTCCGCCGGAGATCACGTTTCAAGCCGACGTGGAATAGGCTCCATCCCCGCGCAGGAGCACACGAGGTTGCGGTCGCCGAAGACGTTGTCCACGCGGGCACACGCAGGCCAGAACTTGAACTCGCGCAGACCCGGCACCGGATACGCCGCCTGTTCGCGCGTGTAGGGGCGATTCCAGTCGGTGGCGCTCACCACGTCGGCGGGGTGCGGGGCGTTCTTGAGCGGGTTGTTCGCCTTGTCCATCGCGCCGCTTTCGATGGCCATGATCTCGCCGTGGATGGCGATCATCGCGTCGCAGAAGCGGTCCAACTCGAACTTCGATTCGCTCTCGGTCGGTTCGACCATCAACGTGCCCGCGACGGGGAACGACAGCGTCGGCGCGTGGAAGCCGTAATCCATCAGCCGCTTCGCGACGTCCTCGGCGGTGACGCTCTTGAACGGGCGCAGATCGAGAATGCACTCGTGCGCAACGAGGCCGTGGTTGCGGTAGAGCGTGGGGAAATGTTTCTCCAGCCGCTTGGCGATGTAGTTCGCGTTGAGAATGGCGACCTTACTCGCTTCGGCCAATCCATCCGGGCCCATCGCGGCGATGTAAACCCACGAGATGGTCAGGATGCTTGCGCTGCCCCACGGCGCGGCACTGACGGCGCCGATGGGATTTTCGCCGCCGAGGTTCACGACCGGATGGCCGGGGAGAAACTCGACGAGATGTTCGGCGACGCCAATCGGCCCCATGCCCGGTCCGCCGCCGCCGTGCGGGATGCAGAAGGTCTTGTGGAGATTCAGGTGGCAGACGTCCGCGCCGATGTCGCCGGGGCGGCAGAGGCCCACCTGCGCGTTCATGTTCGCGCCGTCCATGTAAACCTGCCCGCCGTGCTCGTGCACGATGGCGCAGATTTCCTTGATGCTCTCCTCGAACACGCCGTGCGTGCTCGGGTAGGTGACCATCAGGCAGGAGAGGTCGTTCTTGTGCCCGGCGGCCTTCGCGCGGAGGTCGGCGAGATCGACGTTGCCTTCTTTATCGCACGCGACAGCGACGACATGCATCCCGGCCATGACGGCGCTGGCGGGGTTCGTGCCGTGCGCGCTCGTCGGGATGAGGCAGATGTCGCGGTGCGGTTCGCCGCGCGACTCGTGATAGGCGTGGATGATGAGCAGGCCGGCGTATTCGCCCTGCGCGCCGGCGTTGGGCTGGAGCGAAATGCCCGCGAAGCCGGTGATTTCAGCGAGCCAGCTTTCCAGTTG
>Ga0247727_10020526_pt1 | contig 10083 bp, 8 predicted proteins | sample WisWelCaveWW1625_FD_202498 | JGI IMG/M metagenome (GOLD analysis project Ga0247727, IMG submission 202498) | Biofilm microbial communities from Wishing Well Cave, Virginia, United States - WW16-25 | ecosystem: Environmental > Aquatic > Deep subsurface > Groundwater > Cave microbial mat | place...
TTGGGCGTGCACGAGTCGACGATCTCGCGGGCCGTGAGCGGCAAATCGGTGGCCCTGCCGAGTGGCCGCATCGTGCCGCTGGCGAAGTTCTTCGACCGCAGTCTCTGTGTGCGCGACCGCGTCCGCACGATTGTGGAAGCGGAGCCGCGCCCGCTCACCGACGACGAAATTGCAGTCCGTTTGGCTGAAGACGGCGTGCACGTCGCCCGCCGCACCGTCGCCAAGTATCGCAACATGCTGGGCATCCTGCCCGCGCACCTGCGTTCGTGACAATTACATGAAAATTGATCGGACACGGATAAACACAGACCAACACGGATAGACCAGGAAGAAGAAAAATCCGTGTGCGTAGCCCGTGCAAATCCGTGTCCCACTATGATCTTCTGATGAACACTGCCCCCCGCACCGGCACCTCACCGCTCAACCCGCTCCGCGCGCTCTTCCCGGGCCGCGAGTTTGAAGCGCGCTTCCAGCACGCGCTCGAGCAAACCAACAGCGCGGTGTTCGTCGTCGCCCCGCGCACCGGCCAACTGCTGACGATCAACACCCGCGCCACCGCGCTCACCGGCCTCACGCGCGAGGAGTTCCTCAAGCAATCCCTCTCCGAGGTAGTGCAGACGCCGGAGGCGCTGAGCCAGTTCTATACGCTGGAGCCAGGCAGTGTCCGAGCGATGTCCGGCGTGGCGCTGAGGACTCGCACCGGCCAAATCCTGGTCGACCTGCGCCTCTCGGCGCTCAAAGAGAGCCGGGAAGCCGTCGTGTTGGCCTTCGCCTCGCCCATGGAGGAACGGCTGATCCAGGAGCGAGATCGGGCGCAGGCCTCGCACGCGCTCAACACGCTCGATCACCTCCTCGATCTATTTGAAGCGCCCACGCCGGAAACGCTTCAACGCGCGGTGGAGATCGCCCGCCGCATCTTGAGCGCCGACGCCGCCGGCCTGTTCCGCGCGCGGCCAGATGTTTTGCAGTTAGAGTATGGCGACTCGGTGCCGGATGCCTTTCCGCACCGGATCGGCCCAAGCGAAGCGCGCCACCTGCAACGCCCGCTCGTCTGGGCCGGCGCCCAGCGGGCCGAGGGGTTCCTCCCGCCGGCGTTCCGCGCGGCGGGCTGGTCGCACGTCCTCGCTCACCCGCTCGGCAAGGCGCCCGCCATCACCGGCGCGCTGTTGGCGGCCTACCGCCCCGGCAATCCGCCCGCCGCGCAGATGCCGCAGTTCCTGGCCGTGGTCGCGCGGCAGATCACGCATTTGATAGCGCAGATCGGGCGGCAGGCCAAACTCAACGATGCCCAGCGCCTGGCGCTTCACCTCACCCATCAACTCGCGGCGGTCAACGCGCAGATCGGCGAGGGCGTGATCACGCTGAACGCGCACGGCCTGGTGGATGACGTCAACGGCGCGGCGGCGCAGATGTTCGGCTATCGCGCGGTGGATGTGGTCGGCCTGCCCTTCGGCGATGTGCTGGCCGCCGACGAGGCGCTGCACCATCTGATTGAAACAGCGTTGCGTGGCCAACCCGCCCACGAGCGCGAGGGCCACATGCACCGCCGCAGTGGCGAGGCGTTCCCGGTATTGCTCCGCGTTCAGCCGCTCGCCTCGCCGGATGGCGGCGCAGTGCTGACCCTGCACGATCTCGCCCGCGCCCGCGCCGACGAAATCCGCCGCGAGCATCTCGATCAACTGGCCTATGTTGGACAATCGACCTCCTCTTTCGCGCATGAAGTCCGTGCGCCGCTCAACAACATCTCGATGGGGGTGCAATATCTCGCGGCCCGCATCCCGGCGGAGGCTGAGCTGCAACCCTACCTGACCAAGATTCAGGCCGAGTGCACCCGGCTCTCGCAGTTGATGAACGACATGCTGGCCTGGGCCAAGCCGGTCGATCCCAAGCTGGAGGCGGCCGACCTGCCCAGCGTGCTCAAGCGCCTGCTCAACCGCTGGAGCGCCAAACTGCAACAGCGCAACGTCGCCCACACGCTCACCGCCGCCGAGGCGTGCCCGCCCGTGCTGGCCGACTCGCGCCTGCTGGAGCGCGTCTTCATCAACTTGATCGAGAACGCCCTGCAAGCGATGCCGGCGGGCGGGCACCTGGCGATCTCCACGCAAGCCGTCCAGCACGATGGGCGCGGCGTCAACGTGGAGACGCGGGTGAGCGACTCTGGCCCCGGCATCCCGGACGACATCCGCAAGCGCATCTTCGACCCCTACTTCACCACCCGCGCGGACGGCACCGGCCTCGGCCTGGCGATCTGCAAACGCATCGTCACCATCCACCACGGCGCGATCAGCGTCGAGAGCTTCCCCGGCACCGGCACGATCTTTACGATTACCCTTCCAGCTCACCTAGAGGAAACAGTGAACCACGCAGAACACGAAGAGACACGAAGCTCACAAAGTTCTTCTTAATAACCCTGATGTTCTGCGTGCCTCCTTGGTGCGCTTTGTGTTTCAATGTTTGCGGCCCATACGGGAGATGATCTATGAATGCCACGATCCTGGTCGTTGACGATGACGAAACCGCCCTCTCCTTCGTGTGCCCTTTGCTCCGCGACAACGGCTACGAGGTGCGTGAGGCCACCACGCTCAACGCCGCCTATCGCGTGATTGATCGCGGCGAGGCTGACATCATCGTGTTGGACGTGCAACTGCCGGATGGCTACGGCCCCAGCCTGCTGGAGAAGCTCAACCGCGAGAACGCGCGCATCCCCGTCATCATGGTGACCGGCTTCGGCGATATTGAGATGGCGGTGGAGGCGATGAAGCTAGGCGCGCAGGACTTCATCCAAAAGCCGGTGGACATCCATCGTTTGCGGCAGGCGGTGGAGAAGGCGGGTGAGCTGGTGGCTATGCGGCGCGAACTGGAGCACCTGCGCGATTCGCGCAACGCCACGATCAACGGCGTGATCGGCGCGACGCCTTCCATGAAAAAGCTGATGAGCGACCTGGCGCGCGTGGCCCCCTCCACGGCCACAATTTTACTCACCGGCGAAAGCGGCACGGGCAAAGAGGTGCTGGCGGCGTCCATCCACAAGATGTCCAACCGCGCGAACAAACCGTGGGTGGCCGTGAACTGCGCCAACATCAGTGACACCCTGCTGGAGTCTGAACTGTTCGGCTACGAGGCGGGCGCGTTCACCGGCGCGGCCCGGAAAAAGGATGGCCTGTTCGTCACCGCCGACAGCGGCACGCTGTTCCTGGACGAAATCTCGACGATGAAGTTTGACTTGCAGGCCAAACTCCTGCGCGTACTGGAAGACCGCACCATCCGCCGCCTGGGTGGCACCGCGGAAACGAAAGTGGACGTGCGCATCATCGCCGCTACCAACCGCACGCTGGACACGATGGTGAAGTCCGGGCAGTTCCGCGAGGATTTGTATCACCGCCTGAACGTGGTGCAGTTGCGCCTCCCCCCGCTCCGCGAACGCACGGAGGACATCCCCGCGCTGGCGGGCTACTTCATTCAGAAATACAACCGGGAGATGGGCCGGAACGTGCAGGGCGTGAACCCGGCCGCCATGCGCCTGCTCAAGGCCTACCTCTGGCCCGGCAACATCCGCCAACTTCGTAACGAGATCGAGCGCGCTATGCTCTTCGCCGACGGCAACACGCTGGAGGTCGGCCACTTCTCGCCGGAGATCACCGAGGCGTTACTGCCCGCCTAGAGCGCGCCACTCTAGTGGTTTGACCATTTAATTCTGCTCCGCCGGGCTACGTGCGACGCACTCGCTACGCGAAAGTGCGTCGCACGTGATACGCCCACTGGGCAAAACTTTCTGGTCAGACCCCTAGTTTTCGCCGACGGCCACACGCTGGACGCCAACGGCGGGCCACTTCTCAACCCCTGTCCTTGTACCCCCCTCCGCCGGGCAGTATAATCGTCGTGGGTGTGATTCACGCGCCTGGAGTTCAATGGAAATCACCATGTTACCTGCCACCTTCGGTTTTGTCGGCAACCTCGTCATCTTTCTGGTCATCCTCAACGCGCTCGTGTTCGTGCACGAGTTGGGGCACTTCCTGGCCGCACGCCTGTTCAAGGTGCACGTCGAGGAGTTCGCGATTGGTTTTCCGCCGCGCCTCGTTGGCTTCGTCCGCAACAAAGACAATCGCTGGCGGGTTTTCTTTGGCAACAACGCGCCCAAGTCGGAGGAACTTGGCGGGCCGCGCACCCTCTACTCGATCAACGCCCTGCCCATCGGCGGCTTCGTGCGCCCGCGCGGCGAGGATGATCCGACTGCCACCGACGGCCTCGCGTCTGCGTCGAAGACCGCGCGCATCGTGATCCTGGCGGCTGGCTCCACGTTCAACCTGGTCTTTGCCTTCCTCGTCTTCGTTCTGGCGTTCCGTGTCAACTCCACCGCCGTCGCCGTCGCCACCGTGGTGGCCGATACGCCCGCCGCTCGCGCCGGTCTGCAAGTCGGCGACTTCATTGTGAAGGCCGGCGAGACGCAGGTCAATTACACCTCCGACCTGCAGGAGCACGTCCGTGCGCACCTGGGCGAGCCGATCCTGTTCACGATCATCCGCGATGGGCAGGAGCTCCAATTGACGATCACGCCCCGGACACTCTCCGAGACGCCGGAGGGCCAGGGGCCGCTCGGCATCGCCCTCAACCGCGAACTGCCCATCGGCCCCGGCTACTCGTGGCCCGAAGCGATCGGGCGGGCCGGCGCAGAAATCTACTACCAATTCCGGCAAGTGGTCATGCTGCCCGCCCGTTTGATTCAGGGACAAATTCCCGCGGAGGTCGCGCGGCCGGTGGGGCCGGTGGGCATCTTTCAGGTGACCGAAGCCGTGGTCGGCATCTCTCAGGAATTGAACACCTGGTTCCCGCTGGTGCAATTCATCGGGCTGATCAGCGTGGCGCTGGGGCTGACCAACCTGCTCCCCCTGCCCGCCCTCGACGGCGGCCGGATCATCTTCGTGCTGATCGAGGCCATCCGCGGCAAGCGGGTTGACCCCGCCCGCGAGGGGCTGGTGCATCTGATCGGCATGGTGATGCTGTTGACCTTCATGGTCATCATCACCTATCAAGACATCGTCAATCCCATCCTGCCGAGGTGAGCATGTCTGACGAATTGAGTTTCATCACGATCCTGGCCGACTTGCAGAACCTGGACCAGCCCTTCCCGGCGGCCCAACTGTACTTGCTCTCCGACCTCGGCTCGCAGGACGTTGCCATGCTTGAGCGCGCCTGGGCCGACATCCCGCTGGAGCGCCGCCGCGCGCTCCTGCAAGACCTGGGCGAGATCGGCGAAGCCAGCTACGAGGTGAATTTTGAGCAGGTGTATAGACTTGGCCTGGAGGATGAAGACGCCGAGGTGCGCGTTGCGGCCATCAACAACTTATGGGAGTCCGAAGACTTGGAGTTGATGGCCCCCTTCATTGACCTGCTGAAGAACGATCCGGACGCCGGCGTGCGGGCCGCCGCCGCCAGCGCGCTGGGCCGCTTTGTATATTTGGGCGAGATTGAGGCGATCCGGCAGAGCCAGGCGCGCCGCGTGGAAGACATCCTGCTTAAAACAATCCAGGGCGATGAACTGCCCGAAATCCGCCGCCGGGCGCTGGAGTCCATAGCGTTCTCCAGCCGCGCCGAGGTTCCGGGGCTGATTGAAGAGGCGCACGCCTCGCCGGAACTCACGTTCCAGGTGAGCGCGGTGTTTGCGATGGGCCGGAGCGCCGATCCGCGCTGGTCGCCGCAGGTGTTGGCGGAGATGGAAAGCGCCGAGCCGGAACTTTGCTTTGAGGCAGTGCGCGCGGTGGGCGAGCTGGAACTGGCCGAGGCGGTCCCCGAACTAACGCGCATTTTGGAAGCCAGCGACGTGCAGTTGCGGGAGGCCGCGATCTGGAGCCTGGGCCAGGTGGGCGGCGATCAAGCCCGCGAAGTGTTGCTCAACCTGCTGGAAGACGCCGACGATGACGACCGCGATTTCATCGAAGATGCGCTGGAAAACCTGACCTTCCACGACGACATGCTCGCCCTGCCGCTGATGGACCTGGACGAGGACGACCTGGAAGCCCTCGAGGACTCGTCGTTCGACGACGACGATTATCCGGGCAAACTCTCCCTCAATGACCGCCTGAACTGATCCACAGATGACGCGGATTTGAGCTCCTCTGTATAATCCGTGGATCGACTCGGCATCCAACTTGATCCGCCTGGTCGATATTTTTCTCAACAACCTGTTGCCGATTTTTCTGTGCGCGGGCGCGGGCTTTGCGCTGGGCCGGGCATTTACGCCCGATCTCAAAACCGTCACGCGCCTGTCGTTCTACATCTTCGGCCCGTGCCTGGTGTTCACGTCGCTCACGAAAGCCGAGGTCACCGGCGGCGAGTTCGTGCAGTTGGCGCTCTACACGGTGCTCGCCATCGGGAGCATGATGGCGCTGGCGGCCCTGGCCGGTTTCACTCTGCGCGCCGAACGGCGCGCCCTGGTGACGCTGATCATCGCCTCCGTGTTTGTGAATGGCGGCAATTACGGTTTGGCGGCCACGCAGTTTGCCTTTGGGGATGCGGCGCTCGCGCGGGCGGTGGTGTTCTTCGTCTTCAGCACGCTCACCCTCTACACGGCGGGGGTTTTCATCGCCTCGCTCGGCCAGCAGCGGGTCGGCCAGGCGCTCCGGCAAATCTTCGCGGTGCCGGCCTTTTACGCGCTGATCGCGGCCGGGCTGGTCCGTTCCACTGGCTGGCCGCTCCCCACATTGCTTGACCGCTCCGTGACTCTGCTCGGCGAGGCCTCGATCCCGCTGATGCTGGTCATCCTCGGCCTGCAAATCGCGCAGACGCGGGCCTGGCCCAAAACGAGCGTGACGTTGATCGGCGTGGCGGTGGCGCTTCAACTCATCGTCGCGCCGCTGGTGGCGCTGGGGCTGGCCTACGCGCTCGGGCTGACCGGCGCGGCGCGGCAGGCCGTCGTCCTGCAAACCTCCATGCCGACCGCCGTGGTCACGACGATCCTTGCGTTGCAATACGATCTGGATGCTGAACTCATGACCGGCGCTGTGATCCTCTCCACCCTGCTCAGCCCGCTCACCCTGACGCCGCTGATTGCGTATCTTCAGAGCCGCTGAGTTTCACCCGATACGGAGGTGTTATGGCTTTCTTCGATTTTTCACTCGATCAGCTCAAGACCTATCTGCCCACGCGCGAGGAACCGGCAGACTTCGACGCCTTCTGGCACGCCACCCTCGCCGAAGCGCGCCAACATTCGCTCAACGCGCAATTCGAGCCGGTGGATTACGGCCTGCGCGCGCAAGAGACCTTCGACGTGACGTTCTCCGGTTTCGGCGGCCAACCGGTGAAGGGCTGGCTCCTGCTCCCGCGCCAACGGGCTGGCCCGCTCCCCTGTGTAGTGGAATACATCGGCTACGGCGGCGGGCGCGGCTTCCCCATTGACTGGCTGTTGTGGAGCAGTGCGGGTTTCGCGCATCTGGTGATGGACACACGCGGCCAGGGGAGCGCCTGGCAAAGCGGCGACACGCCCGACCTGTACAGCGCGGGCGGCAACCCGTTCACGCCCGGCTTTATGACGCAGGGCATCCTCGATCCACAGCACTACTACTATCGCCGCGTGTTCGTGGATGCCGTGCGCGCCCTCGACGCTGCGCGCGCGCATCCCGCCGTTGACGCGGAGCGCATCGCGGCGCGGGGCGGAAGCCAGGGCGGCGGGATCACGTTGGCCGTGGCCGGGCTGGAGCCAACCCTCAAAGCCGCCCTGCCCGATGTGCCGTTTCTGTGCCACTACCGCCGCGCCACCGAGATCGTGGACTCCAGCCCGTACAACGAGATTCAGAAATACTGCACCGTGCACCGCGATCAGATCGAGACCCTCTTCCGCACGCTGGCGTATTTCGACGGCGTCAACTTCGCGGCGCGCGCGAAAGCCAACGCGCTCTTCTCCGTGGCGCTCATGGATACGATCTGTCCACCGTCCACCGTGTACGCGGCTTATAATCACTACGCCGGGCCAAAAGAGATTTCCGTTTACACGTACAATGGGCACGAGGGGGGCGGCGCTCACCACGCCGTGAAGCAGGTGGAATTCCTCCACACGCTGTGGGGATGAATCCACGCATGAACACGAAGGGACACGCAGGGATGATGAAATGTGGCCGCTGGCTTCTCTGGTTTGCAGGCGTGAGCCTGAGCGTGATGGCGGGCCTCAGTTCCTCGGCGCAAGCGCAAACCGGCCTGCGCGTGATCGACTCGCCCTCGCCGGAGTATGTGTTCGCCGACCGCCCGCCGGCCTTCACGCTCAAGGCCGAGAGCGACGCGGTCATCACCGAGGCCACGCTCTTCGTCCGCACACCGGATGAGCCGAACACCTTTGTGGGCAAGGCGATCTTTGAGCAAGGGAGGACGATCACAGCCTCGTACACGCTTGATCCGGGCCGCCGCCGCATCGCGGCCTTCTCGCCGGTGGAGTTCTGGTGGGAGCTCCATGACCGCGCGGGCCGCCAACTCACTACGGATCATCAAACCTTCACGTACGCCGATAACCGTTTTGAATGGCAAGCCGAGAGCGATGGGCTGATCACGGTGCATTGGTACGAGGGCAACCGGGGCTACGTGCAGGCGGCGCTGGATATTGCCCGGCGCACGCTCGCCGAGGGCAACCGCGACTTGCGCGCGCCCGAGCCGGAGCGTGTGGACATTTATCTTTACGCGACCGCCGGCGCAGTACGAGCCGCCATCACCGCCGCCAATCATATGTGGATCGACAGCCAGGCGAGTCCCCAAATCAACGTCATCATCGCCGCCCTTCCACCCGAGGCGCCCGACGTGAGGGCCCAGATCGAGCGGAAACTGCCCCACGAACTGACGCATATGTTGGTGTACACGCTGGCCGGGGATCGCATGACGAGCCTGCCCACCTGGCTCAACGAGGGCCTGGCGATGGCGAACCAGTTTTCGGCGGAGCCGGACTTCGCCCAACTGCTCGCCAGCGCGCGCGGCACCAACTCCCTCCTGCCGCTGGCGGCGCTATGCGGGCCGTTTCCAGCGGAGCAGGCGCAAGCCCGGCTGGCGTACGCGCAGAGCGAGTCGGTCGTGCGCTTCATCCGCGAGAAGCTTGGGTCAGAAAAACTCCACGCGCTCATCCTGGCTTACGCCGATGGCCTGGATTGTTCGGCGGGAGCGCAGAGGGCGCTCAACCTGTCGCTGGCAGAACTGGAAGACCGCTGGCTCACGGAGGCGTTCGCGCCAGCCGCCAGCGCCAATGCCCGCGCGACCTGGTGGCCGTGGATCGTGCTGGGCGTACTGGTGGTGTTGGCGCCGCTGGGTTTCCTCCTCCTCGCCCGCCCGCGGAAGGCCCGCACCCAGGTGATATAATGCCCGCCGTCTCGCCATCCCGCCCACTGGATGGCGGTTTGATTTACCGTGACCGCGCCGCTTGCTCGTCTCCACGCCATAGTGACCGGCCTCGTTCAGGGGGTCAGCTTTCGCTGGGCCACCGTGGATGAAGCTGAGCTCCTGGGCCTGACCGGCTGGGTGCGCAATCGGCCCGACGGCTCGGTGGAGGTGCTGGCCGAGGGGCCGCGCACTCCGCTGGATCAACTGCTGGAGTTCCTGCGCCACGGCCCGCCCCACGCCGTGGTCAAAGGGGTCGAGGCGGACTGGCCGCCGGCGACGGGCGAGTTCCAGAGCTTTGAAATCCGCCTCTAAATTTCATGCGCCGCACGACTGAACGAACCGCCTGGGCGGTGCTGTGGGCCGCCTTTATCACCTTTTGCCTCCTGTTGGTGGGCCTCCCCGGTGCGGGTTACTGGTTCGTCCAGAACGCGATGGAGGAGCAGGCCATCGCCATTGCCGCCGGCGACGGTGTGCTGGTCACGCGCCCGGGCCGGAGCGTGCCGGAGGCCAACCTGGAAAGCATTCCGCCCGGTTCCGTGATCAGCACCGGCACGGGCGACCAGACCACCCTGACCTTCCTCTCCCCGGATGGCCGGGAGACGCTGGCCTCTGTGCAACTCTTCGGCGATACGCGCGTCACTGTGGCGACTGCCGAAAGCCCGCGCTTCCAATGGGGTGTCCATCCGCATCACATTCAACTCAACATTGACACCGGCCGCATCCAAATCTTCAGCA
>Ga0247727_10020527_pt1 | contig 10083 bp, 3 predicted proteins | sample WisWelCaveWW1625_FD_202498 | JGI IMG/M metagenome (GOLD analysis project Ga0247727, IMG submission 202498) | Biofilm microbial communities from Wishing Well Cave, Virginia, United States - WW16-25 | ecosystem: Environmental > Aquatic > Deep subsurface > Groundwater > Cave microbial mat | place...
CTATGGTGTCGAAAAGCGTGGTTGCTCGAACCTCGCGAGTACAGACACAAGCCCCCACTATAGCCGCCGCTTTGGGCGGCTTAGTGGCGGGTAGTTGACAGGGAGAGCCATGTCGTCCAAAAACCGCCAGGAACAAGAAGAGGTCACACAATCACAGAAGCAGGAGTTGGAGATCATCAGAACCGATACGGTAATCTCCAGACTGCCCGCCCACAATCTGTTCGGGCAGGGAGGGGTCAACATCCAGCTCAACAAGAAAGACTCGGCGGGGCAAACGAAACTATCCTGGACGGTCTCTTTCAACCCCAGTGTCGGCGAAGCCGGCCAACTCGCCTACCGCATCGAGACGCTCATCATCAACCGCCGCATTGACGAGGCCGGAAGGCCGGTGCCGACAATGATTCGACTGGGGAGCCTGAGCGACGTTTGTCACGAGCTGGGGATCAACCCATCCGGCGCCAATACCAACAGCATCAAGCGCGCGCTTCAGCAAAACGCCGGCGCGCTCATTGCCGCCAACCTGGCCTACAAAGGGACCGACGGCGGCAAGCAAAAGCTCGAAGCCACATTCACCAAATACAGCGTGGCTTTTCGCGGCGACGAGCTTCCTAACGGAGAAAAGTCGGATGGCGTGATCATCCTGCTCAACGAGCAGTACCGGCGCGTGCTCAACCGCGCCGGCACGAGGCCGCTCGACTTCCAGTACCTGAAGGAGCTGACGCCGTCGGCGCAACGGTTCTACGAAATCATCAGCTACCAGATTTACGCGGCGCTGAAATACGGCTACCCGGAGGCGAGATTGCTTTACTCCGATTATTGCGCCTACTCAGGGCAGCCGCGTCAGGCGAGTGCGGTGGATATGAACAAGCGTATGTACAAGATTCACCAGCCGCACATCAAATCGGGCTACATCACCAAGGTCTCGTATCAAGCGACGAGGGATTCCGAAGGCGTTACAGACTGGGTCATGTCCTACGCGCCGGGGCCGAGAGCCGTGGCTGAGTTCGAACGTTTCAACCGCAAGCTCTACTCGGAAGACCATTCCGGCGATCTGGACCCGGACGACGGGGAAGGGAAGGGAAGGGAAGTCACGCCCGTCGCCATCAGACTGCTGCAGCATTTCCACCTGCTCGCACGAGGAGTCAAGAACTACCAGCCTCGGCTGAAAGGAACCGAAGTTCAGCACGCCGAAGAAGTCATTCGGCGTTTGGGAACCGAGGGCGCCTGGTTCTTCATCGAGTACGCGCTGGCGGAGGCGATGAAGACCAAATTCAAAATGGCTCAGTTCGGCGGAGCAATGCAGTATCTGGACGCCGCCGAGGCGGCCTGGAAACAGCAGGCCGAGAATCAAAAGAACGCCATCCAGCGGGAAATGGAGGAACTCGCCAGGCAGAAGGAAGAAGAGGAACTGCTACGAAAAGCCGAGGAGAGAATCCATTCACTCCCGCGCGAAACGTTTGAAGAGCTTTACGCAAAGGCCAAAAAGGAGACCATCAGGAAGACTCGCGCCGCCGCGAATTGGGATGAAGAGACGATGCGCGGCCCGGCCATGGCTATCATCAGAAAACAGATCATTGATGAGATTCTGCGGGAGCAATCCGGGCTCAAGCGTAATGTTAAGTCGAGATGAAGCAACGGAAAGCGCGACAATCCCGTCGCTGTTACTGGTCCTAATGTAATGATATTATCAAGTTTACTCCTGAACCTCACTCTGTGTAACATTAACATCAGATGAAAATGACATACGGCGCTTGTAAACATCATTACAAAAGCCCTGGGGAATTGCTGTTGACAACAGTGTCTCGCTGGTCTATATTTAGCCCGCTTGGAAACTGTCTTGGCAAGCCCCATGCTGATAATCGGCGGTTTTAAGAAACGATTGTGTAGTAAGTTCGCCTCGAATGCCGGGCGTACCATCACTGGCTCATTACATCGTCACTGGTTCACTAATGGCTCATAAATGGATACGTTGAGGCGTAATACTCCTGTGGAGCCGCGGAGTTTTGGCTCGATGCCTGCGGTCGAGTGAAACTGCCCTGCGATGAAGCAGGCACTGAAATGTGTTGAGTACATGTTATGAGTAGCAGCTGTTGTCGGCATCGGACGGGTGCGTTGGAAGATCGAAGTGGAAGATGTTTTCAGACTGATCCAACGTTGAGCAGGGTTAGTTAAACAATCCTCAGATACTTCTTTTCCTATATCCCGCACCACAGTGAACTCCTGCACTCATCACCGAGAATTCCTGCAAACCAATCCCGAGGGTAGAAGCGCCTAAAGACAAATGCCCCTCGGTACCTTTTGCCATAATCCGGTAAAATCATTTCTGTTGCGGAAAGATTCGACTTACAGGCTTAAGGAACCGATTTCCGGCCCCTAAGCGAGGGGAGTCTTCTTTGGAGTCAGCGGGAAAAAGGGCGTAAATTCAAAATTTCCGCAACGGATGAGAACGTAAAGCTCCGTCACTACTGGTGGGTAGCAACGGAGCCCACTTAGACACACAATCTTCGCCGCACTTTCGCGCTTTGAAGATGCATGGCCTAGCCTCCACGTATCTTAGCGCAAAGTGTGGCGAATCTCAAATCCCTTTGTAGATTGAAGCACAATGCGCTTTGCCTTCCCCTATAACCGAAAAGACGTCAAGCCGAGATTCCTTGTCTTAGACACCTTCCTTGGGGATATCTCCGTCTTTTGTCCATTTTACGCCACGATTAATCAGGTGAGGCAGGCAGGCGAAAAGCTCAACTCTATTCATAAGGGTGCGCTATCCGCGTGTCAAAACAGGACTTTTCTGTCCGGACGGAAGATCTAATAGCAGTTGGTGATCAGCATCGGAGTCGGACGGGCAAGATAAGCCGAAATGCTGCCTCGACATGAGGTTTCCTTCAGGGTCCAAACAGGTGGGGTGAGGTGCGCCTGCTGTTTGGTTTTTATTGATATTTGCATGACAAGCTGCTGCTAAAGAGAGATTTGGCGATGGGAAAGTTAAACGGAGCGCCGGAGAAGGCCGAAGAACATCGGCGAGACATTGCGGAATATCCCCTCTCACACGGCCAGCGGGCTCTATGGTTGGCTCAACAGATGAGGCCGGAGAGTGCGGCTTACAATGTCGTCTACGCGGCGCGCTTCTCGCCGGCGCTGGACATCCCCGCTTTTCACCGTGCGCTTCAACAACTGGTTGATCGCCATCCTGTCCTGCGCACCACCTTCATTGCGCCCAAGGGCGACCCCGTCCAGCGCGTTCACGAGCGCCAGGAAGTCTGCTTCCGGGCGGAGGAAGCCGCGGGCTGGAGTCTGGCACAGTCGAGTCGAGCATTGGCTGAGGAGGTCTATCGCCCGTTCGATCTGGGGCAAGGACCACTGATGCGGTTCACGCTCTTTCTGCACTCCGATGATCGGGGGCACACAGGCGTCCTGGCCCTGCACCACAGTATTACCGACATGTGGTCGCTGGCGATATACATGCACGAGCTCGGGGTGTTCTACACGGCGGAAAAGACCGGCATACAGCCGCCTCTCAAGCCACTGGGAGCGAGGTACACCGACTTTGTTCAGGCGCGGAACGAAATGCTCGCGGGTCCTGAAGGGGAGCAGCTCCGGGCTTACTGGGAGAGACAATTGGCGGGTGAATTGCCCGTGCTGAGCCTGCCCACCGACCGACCCCGGCCAGCGGTTCAAGCCCATCGAGGCGCCGCTCAGTCCATCAGGCTGAGCGCGGAACTCACGCAGCAGCTCAAGTCTCTGGCCAGAGCACATGGCGCCAACCTGTTTATGGTCTCATTGGCGGCTTTCCAACTGCTGCTTCATCGTTACACCGGGCAGGAAGATATTCTGGTCGCCTCCCCCAAAGCCTGCCGGGATCGCAAGCAATCCCGGGTGCTCGGATATTTCGTCAACCCGGTGGTAATGAAGGCAAGCCTGGCTGCTAATCCCAGGTTTTCGGCCTTTCTGGCTCAGGTTCGCCAGACCGTCACGGATGGTTTTGAACACGGGGACTATCCTTATCCACTCCTGGCCGAACGATTGCGGGTGCCGCACGATCCCAGCCGGCCGCCACTGTGTCAGGTGGTGCTCGCCTGGCAAAAGACCACGAGTCTGGTCAGCCAGGATATGACTGCGTTTGCGCTCAACGATCAAGGAGGACGGCTGGAGATCGGAGGACTTTCCTATGAGTCCATTACGCTGGAGGATCGGGTATCGCCTTTCGAGATCACGCTGCAGATGGGCGAGATCGGTGATGAGCTGGGGGCGACGATGGAATACAGCGCCGAATTGTTCGACGCCGCGACCATTACCCGCATGCAGGGGCACCTCCAAACGTTGCTGGAAGGGATCGCCCTTGATCCGGAGCGGCGCATCGCGGAACTGCCTCTTCTTCCCGCCGCCGAACGACGGCAACTACTGCAAGACTGGAACGCTACTGCCGCAACCTATCCGCAAGGTCAGTGTGCCCACCACTTGTTCGAAGCCTGGGCCGAGCGCACGCCGGACGCCATAGCAGTGAGCTTCTCGGGAATGGAGTTAAGTTACCGGGATCTCAATCGGCGAGCCAACCAGCTCGCCGCTTACCTGCGGAAGCTGGGAGTAGGACCGGAGATACTGGTGGGGCTCTGCGTCGAGCGGTCAATCGAGATGATCGTCGGGGTGCTGGGAATCCTCAAGGCCGGCGGGGCATATCTGCCGTTGGATCCAAACTATCCGCGCGAGCGGCTGGCCTTTATGCTACGGGACTCGCGCCCTGCCGTGCTACTAACTCAGCAACGATTGGTGGAACGCTTACCCGAGCACCAGACCCGGGTGATGTTGCTGGATGCCGAGTGGGAGACACTCGCTCGGGAGAGTGAGGAAAACCCGCTCGGCGCTGTGACCGCCGACAACCTGGCTTATGTGATCTACACCTCTGGCTCCACGGGGCTGCCGAAGGGGGCAATGCTCCAGCATCGCGGGCTGTGCAACCTGACTGCCGCCCAGCGGCAGGCCTTCGGAATCGAGGCCGCGAGCCGGGTCCTGCAGTTTTCGCCCTTCAGTTTCGACGCCTCGGTGTGGGAGATGTTCATGGCTCTGAGCAATGGGGCAAAGCTGTGTCTGGCGCGACAGGAGCAACTGGCCTCGATGGCGGAGCTGAACAGGTTGCTGCGCGAGCAGGGCATCACGACGGTTACCCTGCCGCCGTCAGCGCTGGGCATTCTCTCGCCTGAAGGACTGCCCGCGCTCGAGACGGTGATTGCGGCCGGGGAAAGTTGCCCCCGGGAACTGGTGGCCAGATGGGGACAGCGCCGACGCTTCTTTAATGCCTACGGGCCAACGGAGACGACCGTCTGCGCGTCGTTGGCGCTGTGCGACGAGAAGAAGGAGCAGAGCCCTTCAATCGGGCGCCCGATTGCCAATACACAGCTTTACATCCTGGACCCGCACCTGCAGCCAGCGCCGGTTGGAGTGTCCGGAGAACTTTACGTTAGTGGGGTGAGCCTGGCGCGTGGCTACCTCAACCGCCCGGACCTGACTGCTGAAAAGTTCATTCCCCATCCCTTCAGCGAAGAGCGGGGGGCTCGTCTCTACAAGACTGGCGATCTGGTCCGCTATCAGTCGGACGGGAACATCGAGTTCCTTGGGCGGGCAGACCAGCAGGTGAAGATCCGCGGCTTCCGCATCGAGGTGGGTGAGATCGAGGCGGTCCTGGGGCAACACCCGGCCGTTGGAAAAGCGGTCGTCCATATCCAGGAGAATGCTTCGGGCGATAAGCGCCTGATTGCCTATGTCGTCTCGAAAACCCCGAACCCGGAGGACGCGCTGACCGCCGGTTTGTTACGCGGCTTCTTGAAAGAGAGGTTGCCCGATTACCTGACACCCTCATCCTTCATGATCCTGGAAGCTTTTCCACTGACGCCAAGCGGCAAAGTGGATCGTAAGCGTTTGCCCGCCCCGGAGAGCGATCGCCCGCGGCTGGAGGTTGACTATGTTATGCCCCGGACCGGGATGGAAGGGGTTATCGCTGATGTCTGGAAGGAGGCGCTGAACCTGGAAAAGGTCGGTATCCATGACAATTTCTTCGATCTGGGCGGCCATTCCTTGACGATGGCTAAAGTTCACTACGAGCTGCAACAAAGATTGGAGAAAGATATCTCCATGATCGAGATGTTTAAATATCCAACCATCAGCGCCTGGTCCGAATATTTGAGTCAAAAAGATAGCGAGCAGCCAATTTCCCGGAAAACCAACGAGCATGCCACGAGGCAAAGAGCGGCGATAGAACTTGGCTAAATGAAAATCGGTAGGACAGGTTCTCAACCTGTCCGGCACGCGCAGTATCAGTAGGTAGGACAGGTTGAGAACCTGTCCTACCGATTTTCCGGAGGAGTAAAAATGCGACGAAGACATGTTTTCAGGACCATTTGCTCTTGTTTTTTCGCGATTCTTCCGATTTTGGCCGCGGCCAGCGGCGCTTCGGCGCAAGGATCGCGGGCGGCGACAGCCGCGTCTTACATCGAGCGGGGAAGGTTGTGGCTGACAAAAGGAGACCTCGAACGAGCTGACAAAGATTTCAATCTGGCGGTCGTATCCGATCCCGGTTCCGCCGACGCCTATTACAATCGCGGACTGGTGCGATATTTCAGAAAAGAGTATGACGCCGCCTTCAGTGATTTCAACCAGGCCATCGCCCTCAATCCGCGTTTAGCCGAGGCGTGGTCGAATCGCGGCGCGATCCGCTGCGTCAGGTCGGATTTGGAAGGCGCAATCCGGGACGCCACGAAGGCCATCGAGCTCAAACCGACGCTCATCCTCGCCTGGAGCAATCGTGGCATCGCACTGAGAGACAAAGGCGAGCTTGACGGCGCCATCGCTGATTTCGATCAGGCCATCAAACTCGAATCAAAACCGGCGGCGATCTACATGCATCGTGGCGCGGCCTTTTATCTGAAAGGGGATTTGAGCCGGGCAACAGCGGATTTCACCAGCGCTGTTAAGTACGACCCGCTTCTTGCCGAAGCCTGGTGCGACCGCGGCGTCGCGCGACATGCCGGTGATGACCTGGATGGCGCCCTGGCCGACTACGAGCAGGCGATCAAACTGAAGCCGCAACTGGCAAAAGCCTGGCTTAACCGCGGCCTTGCCAGATTGGAGAGAGGAAATAAAGAAGGAGCGGAGAATGATTTCGCCGAGGCATTGAAGCTCAAACCGGAGCTGAAAAACATTGTCGAGCAGATGATTCAGAGAACAATAGCAATAACGCCCAATGAGTAATTCAACCAACACTCCGGATTCGATTGACAAACTCAGTGTCGCCATCATCGGTATGGCGGGCCGGTTTCCGGGAGCCGCAAATATCGAGGAATTCTGGCGGAATCTTTGCGCCGGGACGGAATCCATCTCCTTCTTCACGGAGGAGGAGCTAAAGGCCGCCGGTGAAGCTCCCTCGGTTCTGAGTGACCCTCTTTATGTTAAAGCGAGAGGGATACTGGAGGATGTGGAATTGTTCGATGCTTCCTTTTTCGGCTTTTTTCCCAGGGAAGCTCAACAAATGGATCCGCAACACCGCCTCTTCCTGGAAGCGGCGTGGGAAGCGATCGAGGACGCAGGCTATGATACGAATAACTATGAAGGAGCAGTCGGCGTTTTCGGCGGCGCCGGCATCAATAGCTATTTATTCTCCGCCCTTCTCTCAAACCCGGGGAATCTAAGTCCGGCCGAGGGGTATCAGCTCGCGATTGGAAATCAGAATGATTTCCTGACCGCGCGGGTCTCTTACAAATTAAACTTAAGAGGGCCGAGCCTGGATATTCAAACCGCCTGTTCCACGTCCCTGGCGGCTGTCCACGTGGCTTGCCGTAGCTTACTGGGGCGTCAATGCGATATGGCGCTGGCAGGGGGCGCGACAGTCAGTGTGCCGCAAAAAAGAGGATACCTTTACCAGGAGGGGATGATTCTTTCTCCTGACGGCCATTGCCGGGCTTTCGATGCCGAAGCGCGGGGAACCGTGGCCGGCAGCGGTGTGGGCATTGTCGTCCTCAAGCGACTGGCTGACGCCGTCGCCGATGGAGATCACATTTACGCGGTGATTAAAGGCTCGGCTGTGAATAACGATGGCTCTCAGCGAGTCGGATTCACGGCGCCCGGTGTGGATGGTCAGGCGGAGGTGATTGCCACCGCCCAGGCTATTGCCGGGATCGATCCCGAGACGATTACCTATATCGAGGCCCACGGGACCGGAACCGCCCTGGGCGACCCCATTGAAATCGCGGCGCTGACACAGGTTTTTCGAGAGCAGACCGAGGCCGGAGGTTTTTGCGCCATCGGCTCGGTGAAGACAAATATCGGGCACCTCGATACGGCCGCGGGTGTCGCGGGTTTGATCAAGACGGCCCTGGCTCTCCAGCACCGGATGATTCCGCCCAGCCTGAACTTCAAACAACCCAATCCGAAGATCGATTTCCGGAACAGTCACTTTTATGTGAATACCGAGCTATCGGAATGGAAGGAGGGTTCGACGCCCCGGCGAGCCGGTGTCAGCTCCTTCGGCATTGGAGGCGCCAATGCCCACGTGGTACTTGAGGAAGCTCCGGCAATTGAAGGCGCCGGTAGCTCGAGGCCCTGGCAATTACTGGCGCTATCCTCCAAGACGGAGTCCGCGCTCGAGACGGCAACCGCACGCCTGGCTGCTCACCTGAGGAAACACTCCGATCTCAACCTGGCGGATGCCGCCTATACCTTGCAAATAGGGCGCAAGGCTTTCAACCACCGGCGGATCCTCGTTTGCCGGTCTCCCGAGGATGCCTGTAGTGCTCTGGAAACACGCGATCCCAAGCGAGTCTTTTCGACCTCACACGACCAGGAGCCTCACAACCAGCCGGTCGTCTTCATGTTCAGCGGGCAGGGCGCGCAATATGTGAATATGGGGCTGGAGCTGTATCAGGTTGAACCGACCTTTCGAGAGATAATTGATTACTGTTCGGGATTTCTCAAATCCCATCTAGGTCTGGATTTGCGCGAGCTGCTTTACCCTCCAGCAGAAAAAGCAGATGAAGCCAACAGGCAATTGAACCAGACTCGCATCGCGCAGCCAGCCCTGTTTGTCGTCGAGTACGCGCTGGCCAGGCTCTGGATGGAGTGGGGAATTCAGCCTCAGGCCATGATCGGTCATAGCATCGGGGAATACGTCGCAGCCTGTCTGGCCGGCGCTTGCTCCCTGGAAGATGCGTTGAGGCTGGTTGCCGTCAGAGGGCGCTTGATGCAGGGGATGCCTGGCGGCGCCATGCTAAGTGTGCCGCTTGAAGAGTCGGAGGTGCGCTCTCTGCTCAATGAGAGGCTTTCATTGGCAGCCGTCAATGGGCCCGCCTCCTGCGTTGTTTCGGGGCCGAACGACGCAATAACCGAATTGGAACAGCAATTGAGCAGGAAGGGTGTAGGGTTTCGCCGGCTACAAACCTCTCATGCTTTTCATTCGGAGATGATGGACCCCATCCTGGAATCATTTGCCAGGGAAGTCGAAAAGGTGAACCTCAAGGCTCCCGGCATTCCTTATCTGTCCAACCTTACGGGAACCTGGGTTACTGCGGCGGAAGCGACGGATCCGGGCTACTACGCCAAACATCTTCGGCAGACGGTCAGATTTGCGGATGGTATCTCCGAATTACTGAAGGAACCAAACCGCATCCTGCTGGAGATCGGGCCGGGGCAAACTTTAAGCACCTCGGCGCGGCAACACCGAAGCAGCGCCGCCGGACGGGTTATTCTGAATTCCATACGCCATCCGCAGCAGCAGCAGTCGGATGTTTCGTTCATACTCGACACGCTGGGCAAACTCTGGCTTGCCGGGGGCAGGATAGATTGGTCCGGATTCCACGCCAGGGAGCGCCGGCTTCGCGCGCCTTTGCCGACTTACCCTTTCGAACGCCAGCGCTACTGGCTGGATTCGAAAGAACCGGCGACAAGCGGCGGTGTACCAGGATCGCGCAAAAAGCCGGAAATCGCGGACTGGGTTTATACCCCTTCCTGGAAACGTTCTGACCTGCCTAAATCGCTCGCAACAAATGGGGGAGCAGGTGAAAAAACAGGCTGGCTGCTGTTTGTCGATGATCATGGACTCGG
>Ga0247727_10020528_pt1 | contig 10083 bp, 8 predicted proteins | sample WisWelCaveWW1625_FD_202498 | JGI IMG/M metagenome (GOLD analysis project Ga0247727, IMG submission 202498) | Biofilm microbial communities from Wishing Well Cave, Virginia, United States - WW16-25 | ecosystem: Environmental > Aquatic > Deep subsurface > Groundwater > Cave microbial mat | place...
CTCCTGGGTGGACCACAACATCGCGCTGAATCCGCTTCGTCGGAGATAGCTCAATCTCATCCGCCCGCACCATAATTGTCTGGCCTTGATAAACTCGGTGAGAGGCGCGAACTTTTTCGGGGCAATTGGTCATTGTCAAAACGACTCGTCAGTATCGCTCGTATTTACTGTAGGAGAAGTCGGGCTCTTGCCCTCCGTCTGAAACCAATCCGGCTCGTAGAAACGATGGCGCCATTGGCGGTGCCGCTCTTGCTCGCCAATTTGTTGCTTGGCCGAGCCGAGCCATGCAATGAGAGATTCTTGTGTGGGCCGCGCCTCTTTTTTTTTCGGCGCGATGTCGCGAATAATTTCTTCCTGAACTTCTACGGGCGGCTCATGTTCAGCCAAGGCCTTCTTAAACTCTTTGACCTGAGTTGCATATAAAGCAGCGTCTACTTCGGGTTTTGAGACTTGCTTAATCGATAGATTGAATTTACCTTCTTGATTTTGGGCAATGAGTTTTACGGTCACTTCTTGCCCCACAGTCAGATACTGTGAAATATCCTTAACATATTCTTGGGCAATTTCAGAAATGTGCACCATCCCGATATCGCCATTCGGGAGTCGAACAAAAGCACCATATTGCTTGAGCCCTGTGATTTCGCCACGGACGATTTGGTCAACCTTTAATTCCATAGTGATCTCCTTGGTCCTTACCATAGCGGGCATTTTGTTTTATGTCAAGTCAGGTTCTTCTGGACTCAATAACATCGTAAGAATTTGCTCGAAAGAATGCGATACATGGCTGAATTGTGTCTTAAATTGGTTGACTGGAGTCACCAGGCCCTTGGTTAAGAAAAACGCCGAAGTAAAGGGTGTTGGCAAATTCATTCTGTGTAATAAATCGGCCAAAGATTTCGCTGGTTTTCGTGGCACGAAAATTTTTCTCTTTCTGAGATGAAGACGCTCTTGAATCTTACTGATAATATCGTCTATTGAGAGAATTGTATCGCCTCCGACCGAAATTATTTTCTTTTCAGTTTCAGTTGATGACGGCAAGAGACTAGACAATACTGCTTCTACCATGTCTCCGATCCAGATAGGCTGAAAGCGCACCGATCCGTCACCGAAGATTGGAATGATAGGCCAGCGCTTGACGATTTGTACCAAGCCCGCCAGAAATGGATCACCCGGTCCAACAATCACCGTCGTTCTCAAAATAATAGAACTAAAAAGTTCTTGTGAAATAAGCTGCTCGGCTTCCCATATAGATTGTGAATAAGGCAGTTGTGGATTATTAGCAGCAGTGACACTACTCAAATAGACAAATCTGGTTATGTCAAAACGCTTTGCGCGATCTACCAATTGAGCTGTCCCTGCGACATTGGTCTTTCGTATCCGTGTTTTTGTGCCCTCGTGGACGGAAGCGAGATGAATAATCGCATTACACTTCTGCAAAGCTGACTCCCACGTTTCTGGGATATGCAAATCACCCCGAACCCAATGAATACTGCTCATCGTTTCAGTATGCGCAGGAATTACTCGAGCTAAGGCTTGTACTGTATAGCCGTTAGCTGTCAGCGCTGGCAGCAAGCACCGACCGACAAATCCAGTACTGCCTGTTAGAAAAACACACTTCTCTTTGCCCAAAATTTCCTCTGCTCTCATCGGACTGAGATGACTATAAACTATCTCAGGAACGAGTGCGAACGCAACTCTTTAGCCAATATAAAACGAGCATCGCAACAACAGTAAGCGCAGAACGATCTGAGTTGTGCATTGGACTAAAATGAAAAGTATAATAACAATTCCTATGCGCGTTGGAATTGGAGTGGATTTTCATCGTTTTGCTCTAGGTAGGAAGCTAATTCTCGGAGGGGTGGAAATTCCTTATGAGAAAGGCCTTACGGGTCACTCTGATGCCGATGTGCTTACTCATGCGATTTGTGATGCTCTGCTTGGCGCAGCCGCATTGGGCGATATAGGAACGCATTTCCCAGATACGGACTCACAATACACAGGGATTTCGAGTTTAACGCTTTTAGACTCTGTATATCACAAGCTCAAAGAAAAAGGATTTCTTCCCCATAACGTCGATTCGGTAGTCATTGCCGAGGCTCCAAAGATAGCACCTTATATTTCGAGTATGATTCTTAACCTTAGTCGCACCTTACAGATATCGCCCGAACATATTTGCATCAAGGCGACAACCGCAGAACAGATGGGCGCTATCGGACGCCGTGAAGGGATTATGGCTCAAGCCGTGGCAACCGTTATCAAACACACATAAGCGAGCCTCAAAAAGTCTTGCTACTGCCCTAACATTTTCTTAATGTCGTTAAAAGTAATCAGCAAAATTAACGCTAGGAGAATAATAAAGCCTATGTAGTGTACCATGCCCTCTTTATCGGGAGGGATGGGGCGCCGAATGACCATTTCAACCAGAATGAAGACGATGCGGCTGCCGTCCAGAGCGGGAAATGGGAACAAATTGATAAGACCTAAGTTAAGACTGAGCAACGTTACAATGATCAAAAATGGCATCAAACCTAGGCTGATACTCTGTCCAATGATTCCGGCGATACCAACAGGTCCACTAAATTGTTCGCTGGCTGACGATTTTCCAGAGAAAACAGATCGAATCGTCTCATACATTAATGCGATTGCATCCCCGATCTGAGCGAACCCGATGCGTACCATATCGAAGAAGCCGACCTGGCGTGAAAGAAATTCAGGCCGATAACCTGCCAGAATTTGAGAAAATTCTTGATTAGCAAGGTTTAGTTCAATTGTAAGCGCCTCGCCATTTCGAGAAGCTTGGAGATGCATTGCGTAATTTTTCTCTTTAATCGCGGTCTCCACAATATTCATGAATTGACTCGCAGAATAGACCTTGGTTGCGTCAACTGCAACGATATGATCTCCTGCTTTTAGGCCGTTTTTTGCTAAAAATGAATCTGGCTCTAATGACTGTATTTTATTAGTCGATCCATAAAACGCAAATACGATTCCCAGCCGATAAGCTCCCGCTTCTTTGTCCCACTTGGTTGCGATATCGAATTCTTTGGTTTCAGCAGGAGTGGCTATTTCTCCACGGAGTACTTTGATATGTAGATTTCGGCCTTCCGAACTTCTTATGATTCTTTGCATCTGTTCACGCGAATAAATCATTTGGCTATTGATTTCTACGATCTTATCGCCAGATTCAAGTTGCCCTTGGGCAGGACTTTTCTCTGTTACTTTCATGATTTCGGTATACCCCACCCCAAAGCTGCCGACAATAATAATTTGTAATAGTATGGCGCCAATGATATTGGCCAAGGGGCCTGCCGCTACGATCACCATCCGCTCCACGGGTTTTTTCGACGTAAATAGACGATCGGCAGGGACGGCTTTGTCTTCTTCGCTCAACCGATCTTCGCCGGCCATGCGCACAAACCCACCAAGGGGAAAGAGCCGAATCGAGTACTCGGTTTCACCGCTCTGGCGTTTCCAAATCGCCGGGCCAAAGCCCACCGCAAATTGATGAACCCAGACCCGTCTCCAGCGCGCCACAAAAAAATGCCCTGCTTCGTGTATAAAAACCAGCAGAGCAATGACAAACAAGAACGCTACGATTTGAATAACCACATTCATTCGTCTTCCTCCTTGAGCATACGGGCAGTCAGCTTTAATCCTGTTTTTGTCTGGTTGTCCACCCGATACGCATCACTAAGACGATGGCCAACAACCCAGATAATCGATTCGTCATCGCACACTAACGGCACTCGATCTCGTTTCTCATGAGAGATTTTTTGATCTACAAAAAAATCTTGTAGCTTCTTGCGACCCTTGAGTCCTAACGGCACGAACCAATCCCCCGGACGCCGAGTTCGTACATGCAGAGTGCCCCTGATTTTATCAAAATCAACCAGCTCTGCCAGTTTTGAATGTTTATCGCTGTTAATAGACTTATTCAACTGTGCCCGTTCTACTAAACTGCATGAGAGCTCATAACCAAGCGCCGTTAATCGCGTTATGCCAGGAACGGTTAATTTATATTTTCGTTGTGATCGTGCAGCAATCTTCGTATGAGATTGGCGAATGATTAGAGAATTAGTCTTAGATTCGACCCACAAATTATTGGGTAATTGCACCCTAAAAAGAATTTTCTCAGCTATTTTATCAACAATTGCATCTATATGATCAAAACCGATTTCCTGCGACTGTGAATTCAATAGACTAATCGCTCTGCGCAGAATTAGGCTCTGAATAAGCCGATTCAAGCGAAGAAATTTCTTGTTATCGAGTGAAATGAGTTGCTTCTCTTGTCTGAGTTTCAATTTCGCAAAATGTTGATTGACAAGAGAATCCAAGTATTCGTTCGTTTGCAGAATAAGCTGCTGTGTGCGCGAAATGGTCTCGATCAAGTTGGGATTCAATTCTTGCTTAAGCCAAGGAAGCAACTCATGACGGATTTTGTTCCGTGCATAGATGGTGTCTTGGTTAGTAACATCTTCACGGTACGGAAGCTCTTGCTCTTTCAAATAATCACAAATCTGAGCACTCGTGTTATACAGCAGCGGGCGAATCAGTGTCACACGAGACTCTAGTTTTCGTTTTATTGGAATACCCCTCAGTCCCAAGAGACCCGCGCCGCGCAAGAGTCGCAAGAAGAAAGTTTCCACTTGGTCATCGAGCGTATGTCCTAGAGCAAGTTTAGTTGCTCTAAACTCTTCTCCAATTCCCGCAAAAAATTGATAACGCGCTTGACGTGCCGCGTCTTCGATCGAACGTTTTTCTCGTTTTGCTCGTAGGCGAACATCGGCACTCCCCAGAAAATAGGGGAATCCGTACCTTGCAGCAAGTTGATGGACAAAGGTTGCATCCTTCTTAGCATTTTTGCGTAATTGATGGTCAAAATGCGCAACTCCAAGAGTGAGATCATATTCACTCTTTAGTTGAGTTAGTATGTCCAATAGAGTTACTGAATCTTTCCCTCCGGATACTCCAATCAGAACTCGATCTCCAGATTCTAGTAAACGATGTTTTTTAATCGTGTCTCTGACGTGGGTTAGCATTCGCTCGCTTTGGCTTTCTCGCATCAGCAATACTTAGATTAGAATAGAATTTTCTCAGATAATGGATGCGTTAAAATGAGGCAGCAACCTGCACTTGTTTCAAAGCCCTTTGAATGCGTTCCAGCCCTTCTGCCAGTTGCGCCATGGACGTGGCGTACGAGAGGCGCATATGGCCCTCCATGCCAAAGGCAGCCCCCGGAACAACAGCAACATGGGCTTCGTCGAGCAAATATCGTGCAAAGTCAATCGAGTTCTTGATTTCAGCGCCGTTAAAGTAGGCCGATATGTTCGGGAAGACATAAAATGCACCTTGTGGGGGCACGCATGAGACATTGGGAATTTTGTGGAGCGCCTCTAATACGAATTGCCGACGAGTGCTATATTCGCGCAACATGTCTTTTAAGCATTCTTGACTTCCGCGCAAAGCGGCGGTCGCCGCGTGCTGTGCAATCGAGGTAGGGTGCGAGGTCGAATGGCTTTGCAATTTTGAAAAAGCGCCAATGACCGAAACGGGGGCGACAGCCCAACCGATACGCCAGCCCGTCATCGCGTAACTTTTTGAGACCGAATTGATCAAAATAGTACAATCGGGATCGAACTCGGCCGTACAACAGTGCTTGCCTTCATAAAGAAAGCTTTCATAACACTCGTCAAAAATGACAAAAATATTATGTGCTTTTGCGAGAGCAACAATCTCTCTGAGTTGCTCGCGATCAAGCGTCGCGCCTGTGGGATTGGAGGGAGAATTGATCACAATCGCACGGGTACGCGAACTCAATGCTTGCTCGATTTGGCCGGCTTGAATCCGGAACCCCTCTGATTCTCTTGTTCCGACGAAGATCGGCTTTGCGTCGTTCAATCTCACTTGTTCTGGATAACTGACCCAATACGGCACGGGGATAATCACTTCGTCCCCTGCTTCAAATAAGGCTTGGGCGACATGGTATAAAGCTTGTTTAGCCCCCGACGTCACAATGATATTTTCTGGCTTAAATTGTAAACCGTAGGCAAGGTTATACTTGTCGGCAATGGCTTGCCGCAGTTCAGCAATGCCGACTTCGGCTGTATATTTAGTCTGATTTCGATCAATGGCCGCCTTCGCCGCGTGTTTAATATGTTCGGGAGTAGGAAAATCAGGCTCCCCCGGGCCAAAATCAATAATATGGATGCCTTTTGCTTTGAGGGCATCTGCCGCTTTTTTGACGGCCAGCGTCTGCGATACAGACACAGCTTCGACTCTTGCTGTTAATCTCATCAGAAATCACCTTTTTTCTCTTCAGTGAAGTGAGATAGGGCTATTCTAGCTCTTTATTTAATTTTGCACAAGAAAAAAGAACAAAAGGAAGGTTTAGCTGCTGAGTAAACGACATCTCAATCAAACGACCCGGATTGGGGGAGCCCTTTCCCGTTCCGAGACAACTAAACCCACCTTCGCCCGTTTGCATTCGAAGATGTGGAAGGCTTGAGCCGCTCCTAATTCTTGAGAGCTTTCTCTAACCCAATTCGGCGTTTGTTCGTATCAGCGAGAAAGCTCCAACTAACCTCTCGCGGAGCTTTGGATACAAAACTCGGCTGGCGAACGCCCTGCAAGGGGAGCTGACGTTTAGCCGGCTCCGAGTTGTGGCCCAAGCCCCTCCACGGTTCACTATAACCCCACCCCATCCCGACGAGTCCGGATTTCCCTCATCCCAGAAGCAAGTGAAAACCCCTCTCTCGCGGTTCGATATACTCTTTTATAATGCGAAAAATGTATCAAATACAACCAAATTGGCATATATGAAATCTCAAATTGGCGTTTAGATTAGAAAACAGGGATGAATCTGATGAGAGACTACTTGCTCGCTATCTTGTTTTGCACCAAGAGCAGGCCTCCGTACGCAAATGTATCGTCGACACGCCCTTTTGCTGCGCTGACCAATGCTACCATTATGAAAATTTGTTCTTTAGCATCCGAAATACTCTTGTTGGAATCGGCGATCACTTTGAGTACTTCCTTTACGTAATCTCGCGCTTTTGTAAGATAAGTTTTTACATTGGGTAGCGTTACTTGCACAATAGCGAGGAGGTCTTCTTTATCTTTTTCTTGAAGGCTTGGGTCAGATTTGATCTTTTCGTTGAGCGTTCCTTCTAATTGCAAAACGAAATTATGGCTTCCTATGACGTCAGTAGCAGCAATATTATCGCAAATTTTGGGCGAGCTGGCCGGCACATAGGCCGATAAATTCGATTTACCGACAATGGTTATGAGCACATTGCAAACAGATTGAACTAATAGCTTCTTATCGGCTTTATCTCCTTTGTCAATTTCAAGCACTGCTGTGCCTGCATATCTGAGGGCAGAGTCGACACCATCGATGGCTTTCTGGACGAGCACTTGCGCTTCTTTATTTGGGTTTTGTTGTGCGAGAGTGGGTTGAGCGTAGAAACCACCAGCCGTCAAGAAAATCAATGACACTGCAATTATCAAACTTTTTAGCTTGTTTTGCCTACACATGATTTGCCTCCGAGCAGATTACAAGCGAATAACATAACCCCATCAAGCGGTTCAAAAAGTATTGCAAGATTAACCGTAGCACATTGCACCTCTAAACTCAATCAAAATAGAATCTAAATTCTTATCAAAAGCTTATAACCTAGGCTTCTTTCCGTTCCGATATATCGGGGAAGATCGGCGTTGTCTTTTATCTTCTTTCTCAGCAGGAAGATTTGCTGTTTAACGTCTTTCGATGTCCTCGGTGCATCAGGGTCATCGTTTTTCCACAGTTTTTCAATAATGTCCTTATCAGAGTAGATCCGCCCAGGCACATCAGCCAGCACACGCAATAAATCGTGCTCTTTCGGAGTAAGATGAATAGATTCACTATCAATAACTACAAGATGTCGTTGCTCGTATAAGACCAAGCGTCCCCCGATAAGCTCCAACACCTTTTTGGGATCGAGTTGCTCAGTTAAAGGCTGTGCTAGCTTTGTTGGATTTTCTGTCTTATTTAACTCTTTTTTTTCTAATTTATCGAATTGATTTGGGGATGTTACGTGGTTCTGGTCTTGTGTCATGGCCAATTTTTCTGTTGTCGTCTGCAAACTGATCTCGGCGTTCTGTTGACGACCTTCTCTTCTGAAAGAAATAGTCAAGATTATCACAATCGGTAAGAAAAAAGTACCGGTGACACCAGCAAGCGCGAGTATGCTGAGTCGGGCGTACAAGTCAGCCGCTAGAAAGCCCACTTCAATATATCGCCGACTGTTTACAACGTTATTCCCTAAAACAGTGCGACTCATCAGTGCATATCTGGTAACAAAACAGAGCAAATTGTTCGGCAAGAATGTCCAGATCACTTCTGTCTGAGTACCTATAGGCAACGAAGCATCAGAATGATAAGATATGTCAGCTGGGAGTATGGGATTTTCGCAATCTCTAACGAGACCACCATCCCAGATGACCAACACAAAAAGAATCCCTTCCGATTTGCAATAAGAATCGATGAATTCATTCAAGGGCGCGAGAAGTTTCACTACTTCGGAAACGTTGCTGGGCGCATCGGGGCTCTTTCCTAAAGTTTTTTCGATTTCTGCAACAATGTATTTTGGTTGGTGCAAGTTTTGGCCTGATATTTTCGACGCATACCTTCCAGCCTCCACATTAAAAACAAGCCACCAACCAATCAGATTGGCCAAAACAATGCCCGAAATAACAAAAATAAGCTTAGTACGTCTAGAAAATTTCTTGGCGCGCAAATGGGCTCCCTCGTATGCACCCACTCTAAAGATGCACTGCCAACCCATCTCTGACCTCAACAACAAATCTTGCAGCCAGACTAGCGCATTATAACATTTTTTTTTCAAAAAACTAGACCCAGTCCAGTCGAACTATTTTGGGATCTTGGTTTGAAAGGGCTTCCCCGCATCTGCTAAGATTAATTTATGGATTTTCCCTTTTCTGAAGAGCATCGCATTTTCCGCAGAGCCGTTCGCCGATTTGTCGACGAAGAAATCGTACCTCATGCTAATAAATGGGAAGCAGAAGGTATTTTCCCCAAAGAACTCTATAAAAAGATGGGCGGCCGCGGATTCTTGGGCATTCGGTATTCGCACGAATACGGAGGCACCGAGGGGGACATCTGGAGCACGGTCGTCTTTTGCGAAGAATTGGGCCGATGTCGCTCACGTGGACTTGCGATGAGCGTCATGGTGCATACGGATATGACTTCTCCGTATCTTGCCAAGTTTGGCAGCGATGCGCTCAGAAAGAAATTCTTGGCGGCTATGATTCGGGGAGAAAAAGTGGGAGCAATCGCCCTGACCGAGCCAAGCGGCGGCTCCGACCTGGCCTCGCTTAAAACGACAGCCAAGAAAAAAGACAATCATTATGTGCTAAACGGGAGCAAAGTCTTTATCACGAATTCGCTCAATGCGGATCTCTTTTTTACTGTCTGCAAGACGGACCCTTTGTCTGATTACCGCGGCGTCTCAATGATTCTGGTTGAAAAAAATACGCCCGGGCTCGAAATTCGAAAACTATCCAAAAAACTCGGTATGCATGCGTCGGATACCGGTGAATTGACCTTCGATAATTGCAAAGTGCCCGTTGAGAATCTGATCGGAGAAGAAGGCAAGGGATTTTATTACTCGATGCAAGGCTTGCAAAATGAGCGCTTTGTCTCGTGTGTTTCTTTCACCGAATCAGCGCAGCAAGCAATCGAAGATGCCATCAAATACGCACAAGAGCGCAAAGTATTTGGCCGCAAAGTATCGGAATTTCAAGTGACCCAGCACAAACTGGCCAAATTACAAACCAAACTCACTGCTGCTCGACAATTGCTTTACTACGCGGCTCGGCTCATCGAAGCAAAAGAAGATGCATCTATGGAAATTTCCATGTGCAAGGCATTTTGCGCCGATGTGGCTTGTGAAGTCGCTGACGAGTGTTTGCAAATTCATGGCGGCTACGGGTATATCGAAGAATACGATATCGCGCGCTTCTATCGCGATATTCGCCTCTGGAAGATCGGCGCCGGCACAACCGAAGTGATGTACGAAATTATCG
>Ga0247727_10020529_pt1 | contig 10083 bp, 9 predicted proteins | sample WisWelCaveWW1625_FD_202498 | JGI IMG/M metagenome (GOLD analysis project Ga0247727, IMG submission 202498) | Biofilm microbial communities from Wishing Well Cave, Virginia, United States - WW16-25 | ecosystem: Environmental > Aquatic > Deep subsurface > Groundwater > Cave microbial mat | place...
CGCACGCTGTGATCCATCGGTGAAATTCCTTCTCATCCGACCGGCATACTTAATAACGTAACCGTCTTTTATGATTGTTGACCTTTGCTCTGCGAACTTCTCCCAGTCTCCACCGTAAGCCGCATTGAATTTAGTTATAAAAAGCTCATGCATCTTTTCTAGATATGCATCGACGTAAGCGGAGAACGCTACAGGATCGTGATAGCACTCCAGCAAATCCTTAACGACGGAGAGGTCATCTGTAATTAAATATTTTCCTTTCTCCACCTGAGATGCAAAGTAAGCCATACCATAGAGGTCTGGCTGGATTTTCTGCGTACCTTTTTTCAAATAATAAATACCTATGATGCCATTCTTCACGCCGCCAAGTGCATGGTGAAATCTCTGATAGAGAGCGTTGCCTGCGGAGTTTCTACTTAAAGCGTCAGTGCCTTCCAGTGCGATCACCGGTTTCTTGTTTATTTCTTTACCATTCAGCCCGTCCACCCATTTCTCATCCACATACCATGCGGCGTCACACGAGCCATAAGAAACGCCCTCAAATCCAAAAGTAAGACCACCCTCTGAAAAGGGCTTTTGATCCTCGTTACTGCTTTGTGGAAAGATTCGAAGTTTAATCCCTTTGGTTTCGTGTCCAAGGGTATCTAGAATCTCTCTTTTTATAATTTCGTCGCTGGAGTATGCCATATTATAAGGATTTAATTTTTTCCAGAATCGCTTCCGTCTCCAACGCCAAGACGAAACTAACGAGGTCGGACTCTTTGTTTATCTCTTCACCTTTCGACTCGAGGTAGAACTGCTTGAGCTCGTCGTTCGTGAGATTTGAAATAAGATAAAACTTAATGTAATTCCCGAGCCAGACTGTGTACTCTTCCCGTGATAGTGGGTTTTCCGCCGTATATTTGGTTGCGGGGAGAGTGATTTTTATTTTGAAGTCAGCATCCAAGCTGATCAGACCGAAATAGTCCTTTGATGGTTTTGCCTTTGCCGGATGGATCTCGAACCCTTGATCGAACAATCCGGTGTTGAGATATTTTTCCAGCTGTTTGGTCATGACGAGGTTGCCAGTTTTTGCTTCGCCAACAATGAAGTCGTGAGTAACGTGATCAGTCTCGTTCTTCGTCCCTTGCTTGAAATTTCTTATGAGTGCCAACTCGATCATGTGGAAACCCGTGCTTGGGAGATACCCGTAGTTGCTTATTTTAGTTATGAGCTCACTCAGACCGTATCCAGCAAAATCCGGAGAGCCTATAGCGTGAGCGAGAGGTATCTGATTCTCAACAATGAAGCCAAGATGTCGGAAGTATTCACCGGCGAGGTACTCCATAAAGGGTTCCATCCCGTTGCCTTGCTTGCTTGTCTCGATGCGTTGGATAATATAGTTTTCTCGGTCTTTTATGTGATCAAACTTTGTCTTGAGTAGATCGACTAATTTCTCTTCGGATTCAAACTCAATCGGGACGATATATTTATCTCCCTCAAACAAATACTTTTTTGCTTGCGACAAAATGTACGGCGTGTTTTTGAGGACGCCATTGTCAAAAATACCCGATACGAATTTGTAGTTAAACGCATTATAGAAAAGCTTCATCAATCCCTTTGGAGTGAAGGGATAGATCGGATTTTCAAAGTATCCGGCACCGGTGATACTGCTATAGATAAAAGCTTCCTTCGCAGGCATTTTGACGGCCGGGCCCATTTCGGTCTCGACTATCTCAAAGTCAAAGTTGGCTTTAAATATATTGAAAAAATCTTTAGTGTAAATTTCCATAAGATTATACGTGTTGTAATTTAAACAAGCTTGGCTGAACCTCTTTTTTTTTCTGCTCACGCTTCTCCTCTTTGGGGACATCCTGAAAGAGATTCGTAATGTTCTCAATGCTCAACCTTTCGTGCTCGGTGACTTGAGACCCGTCGAAAATCTTGCTTATCACGACGCCCACAAACAGATCATACGCCTTATTCAGATTAAAGAGTTTGCCATTGTTCTTGCCAAGGCATTTGACGATCTCATTCGCAATCTCGTCGGGGTAGATCGCTTTTTTATTCGTTGCAGGTGCTTTCTTTTGAGAATTTACAAAGGTTACGTAGAAGTCGGACTTGGGCGAGAATTTAGCCCAGTTTTTATTGTACGGACTGCCGAACGTGTCGTAAGAGGAAATATCCACCAACTCCATGCCGTGATCCCGTATAAGTTCGGCAAGACTGATCCAGATTTTCAAATCTTTATTGTGGAAAGCAAGAGTGAAGTAGGCATCTTTCTTGAGAACTCTTTTTGCTTCACCAATAAAGGCGGTGAGCTGATCGTAGTATTCATTGACTCCTTTTTTCTGAACAGGATTTATAATGACCTCGTTCTCAATCTCGAATGCTTTCTCCAGCCAGCAATTCCAGATATACGAAAGCTCTGAGTATTGGATTGTATCGCCATATGGAGGATCAGTAATCAGGTAGTCCACGCTGGACGGTTTTATTTCTGTCATCTTCAACGATGACTTATTGTAAATTTTGGATGACGGTTTAGAGACCTTGTTTCGGGAAGCCTTCTCTGAGATCACCACCTTTGCCATCTTTACGTTGTCGACACGGTCGACAAATCTCCACCACACATTCTCTTCGATAAAGTCATCGGGAATCCAAAAGTTATTTACGCCGAGAGGACGAACATTCTCCGCTTTCAATTTGCTCACATGCAATAGAGTGTTTGTGAAAGCGAGCATGAACAAATCTCTGTTTTTAAGAGGCAACTCTTTAATGGCGGTATGAAGTGTTGCCAAAGCAAAAAGATTTCTCTTTGTGAACATATCTGACACTTTCTTCACCCCTTTGTACGAAAAGCGATCCTTATAGAATTTCTCTGGAAAGTCCATGTCCGGATACTTCAAGCTTTTAGGAAACTTCACAGTCGGCTCTAGATCACTTTGTGTGAGACTAACTTTTTGCTTGTTGCGGAAACTACTATCAGCGATCACTGCGTTGTAATCCTTGCTGTTTTTCTTTCCAAGAATTGTGTACAGAATATATTTATCCTTTGTCGTGTAGAGAGGCATTATTTTCTCTCTGACAGCCTGCTCAATTACCGAGAATTCATCCTCAAAAGAAACCGGATCATAGCTGACATCCATAGAGTTTTTTGCCAAGAAAACGGCAAAAGGATTGAGATCGTAACCGATGAAATTTCTATCGGCCAAGACTGATTGCAATCCTATAATTCCGCTACCACAAAACGGGTCCAAAACGACGTGGTTCTTTTTGGAGTATTTCTCGATGTATTGATCAACAACAAACCAAGGTTTTCTAGACCAATACTTGTGAAGCTTTGCGACGCGCGAATACTGACGATCATGTTTGATATCGTTTACGTCGACAAGGTTCTTTACGATTTGTGAAATGGTTAAAGACATATTATTTCTTTTGGAATACTAAACAGTAATGATGCAAGATATTGCTTGCCCATGCTGAAGGGTATCCGTAAGGGGCTAGTCCGACCTTATCCTGTATCCAAAGCTTCTCATCCTTGAGCATGTACTTCTTTGAGAGAAGTCGTGCCAAGTCCCATGCCAATGGATACATTTTACCTTCCTTCTTGATATTCTTCACGATCACCACGAGGTAACCTCCATCTTTGAGCAGATCAAAAATATCAAAGTAAATATTTGCCAATTTCTCTAAAAAGAGGTCGTAGTCACCGATGTTGCCCAAGTCCTCTTCTGCTTCGGAATAATTAACATCGAAGCCGTCTTTAGTTCTATCTTTTTTGAAATCTTTGGTACTTCTGTTCAATACATCCCAATACGGAGGCGACGATATTGAAAAGGCAATTTTTGGTAGCTTCAACTTTTTAATATTGGCCGCATTCTCGTTAAAGATGGTCTTTTTGAATTCCGGAGTCCTCTTGAGGGATAGATCGTAATATTTTTTGTTGAGCTCAATACCATATCCAATTCTACCGGTGCGCTTGCAAGCGACCATAGTACTTCCAATCCCACAGAACGGGTCCAACACAACCTCTCCTTTTTTAGTAAAAAATTTTATGAATCCCTCAATCATCGTCGGTGAAAATGTAGCCGGATGATCCTGAGTGTTAGGAGATATTTCTCGCTCTTCTTTCAAATCTTTGTGCAAAGCATTAAAAATAAACCAACTACAGCTAAACTTCACCCACTCTTTTCCTGTCATGTCATTAAGCGGATTGGATAGATCGTAAGCACCGTCTTCCGCATTAATCAAAATCGCATTGGCTTTTTCAACATCGCCACCTGGGTTATACAAAGCAACCTCTGACCACCTCTCAATAAAGTGATCGGGTATTAATTCCTTTTTGGTCTTAAGGATATGAGCAAGCTTCTTTTTTGCCTGCTTGTTTTTTTCCTCGTCCAAAACAGGTACGACTTGTTTTTTATCTTTGTAATAGAAGTGAGACTTCATAAGTGATTTATACTTTTATGTACCGTGTGCCTCGGCGAAGCCCGACGCGCCTCACCTTGCCAAGTTCGATCAATCGATCCAGCGCCTGCTTTACCGTTCCACGCACAATACCGGTCGCCTTGATGATGTCACCCGGAGAGGCTTCACCAACAGTGGAGAGGTATTTCCACACTTCGTATTGCTTGGGAGAAAGAGTGTCCTCGATTTTCTCTTCCTGCAGATATGTGAGAGCCTTTGTTGCTTGATCCTGTACAACAGAAAGAAAGAAATTGAGCCATGGCGAGATGGTGTCGTGATCCGTCTTGAATGTCTCTTGAGACTTGCGAAGCGCAATGTAGTATTCATCCTTGCGACGTTCAATAATCTGCTCGTGCGAGACATACTGAACGAACTGATATCCGGATCGGAGTAGTAAAAGATTTGTGAGTACACGGGAAAGACGCCCATTGCCGTCCTCAAATGGGTGGATTTTCAGAAATTCCACAATGAAGTTTGCGATTATAAGAAGTTGGTGGAAGCGATTTTTTTCAAGCGCATCGTCTGACCACTCAACAAGTTCCTGCATTTCCTTTGCGGTAAGATACGCCGGTGTCGTTTCAAACATGATTTTTGCGACTTTGCCATCCGGTCCCAGTACGCCGACAGTGTTCTCTTTCTTTTTGTAACCGCCGCGATGTGTGTCGTCTTTGGTTGAGTATTTGAGAAGTTGATTGTGAAGCGAAGTGATCACGCTCTCCCGAAGCGGTAGAGTCTGGAAGCTGTCGAAAACATTTTGAAGTGTTTCGAGATAGCCCTGCACTTCCTGCGAATCACGATCCGCAAACTTTGAGACTGCAAGTCCTTGCATGACCTTTTCGACTTCCTCGTCGTTTAGTTTTCCACCCTCAATACGAGTGGATGCACCGGCAGAAGTGATGAGAGTCGACTTCTTGAGATTAGTGATTGCCTGTGGCGACATTCGCAGACCCGATTTGAACTCACCTCGAATGCCGTCAATCTCAGCCAAAAGAGCCACGATGTGTGGATCGGGATTTTTAATGCGATGATCAAATTTTCGAGTAATGTCGTTCATATGAAGCGATTAACTTTAAAGCTATAGACCATATAGCCAATTATACTCAATTATAGCCACAAACGCAAACATGGCCAGTTGTGGGCAACCTAACCCAATATTTGCAACCTATTCTGCCAGTTTAAGCATTTTTCTGATAAACTAGCTCAACAACTGAATAAAGGCCTAAACCCGGTCCCGGGCATGGTCGTAAAACCATCCAACCGTCCTCGCAAGGGATTTTTCTGTGCGTTCGCATAGAAAGGTGGTTTTGCGAGGATTTTGTTTTACTCGTGAATCCAATACCAGTACTGGTTTTTAAGGTCTTCGCTTAGTTAGAAAGTGTCAGCATGAGAAAGCGCACCCAAGTACGACTGAAGCGATTGGGACAAAGAGTGCTCGTCAATTGTTCCTTCCCGATACTGAAGCACTCGACTTTTCAGCTTGCGAAATATCCGATGTTTCGTTTTGCTTCGCAAAAGACGGTAATGCGGAAGTATCACGTATCCCAAGAAATCAACTCCCTTACCGCATATGCGGATAGAAACTTTCTTGGGGTGCAACGAAAGCTTCAGTCTCTCGCTAAGGAATTTCTGGATTGGATCAATCAAGTCCTCCAGATATTTTTTGTTGGTCGATATGACCAAGAAGTCGTCTGTGTAGCGCGCGTAATGTTTGATCTTCAACTTTTGCTTAACGAACTGGTCGAATTCGTTCATGTAAACGTTGGCAAACAATTGCGAAGTGAGGTTACCGATCGGGACACCAAGGTGCTCAAAGAGCGTCTTCCAGTCTCCCCTGAAGCTCCAAACTATCTGCTGTAAAAGCCACATGGCGTCCGGATCTGCAATCCGTTTTTTGAGAATGCCCAACAAAATCTCATGATCAATAGAATCAAAAAACTTCCGCACGTCGCATTTGAGTGCATAACAAGAAACCGTATGATTTCGGCTCTCTTTCCGAAGCATGACTTCAGCGGCCATTACGCCCTTGTGTGTACCTTTGCCAACGCGACAGGAAAACGAATTGGGAATAAAAGTCTCCTCAAAAATAGGGTTCAGGATGCGGAACACCGCATGGTGCAAAACCCGGTCTCGTACCGTGGCTTTGTGAATGTGGCGAACCTTCGGATCACGAATATAGAAGCCTGTATAAGGCCCGTGAGTGTATTTTCTAGTGACCAAATCCCGGTGAAGCGAAAAGAGATTTTGCTCAAGAGAAAACTCAAACTCTTGGACATCGAGCTTTTTGCCTTTATCACTTCGAAATTCCTCCCACGCCAAAACGAGGTTCTCTAAAGAAATGATCCGATTAAATAAATCCTTATAAATCTTCATAACTATGAATGACTTCGATATCCCGATCTTCAAAAAAGCCTACGATCTCTATAAGCTTTTCCACGAGTATAGAAGGGTTGTACCTAAACAAGATCGGTTCACTGTTTTTGAGAGATGCGAGCACCTGATACTCGACGTAATTGAGAGCATTCTCCAAGCGAGCGGCGAACAAAAACAAGCCAAACTACCGACACTGGAACGATGCAGTCTCAAACTTAATATGCTTCGAGTCTTTATCCGTCTCATGAAAGATGTTAAAGCCATCGATGCAAAAAAGTACGTCGCCTTAGAAACCATCGTGGATGAGATCGGCCGGATGCTCGGCGGCTGGATTCGATCCACTAAGACTGGTTAAGAGAAAGGGTATCCGAAAAACGGATACCCTTTCTTGCAGAGAGAGACTTCGAGACGAAGGCCGAAGCGGAACCATAGTTCTCGTTGGCGTTGTCGTACCAGTTGGCGTTGAACTTGACCTTGCCGTCGTTGAAGTTGAAGATCGGCGCGTTCGAGAAGTCGCCATCGGCGTCCGAATTATTGCCCCCACCCATCTGTGTCACCAAGCCTTAAGCTTTACTTCCCGTTGGAAACGGAACTATATGCTTTCAGCCCTGAACTTAATTTGACAGCATCCGCCTCGCGGCGAAACCTGTACCAGACGAGGACAAGCAGTATCTCCCAACACAACACGCTCTTGGAAACCGTAGTCTCCATGACTCTGGTTGTTTTCTCGTTGAATAGAGAGAGTTCGGCGACAGCAATCCGTGAACGGCTGTACATTAGCCTATACTCAAAGCTATTATACCCCAAGATGGGGTTTATGGCATATTCTTGACAAAACCCCTAATATTTGCTATACTTAGACATTGAAATTAGTTCTTTGAATCAGCCTTATTTATGAGTCGAGCGCACTGGGCGTAAAGTCCTTTTATACCTAATGCGCTCGCCTCACACTGAGGCAGACGCTGGCCTGAGCGATTCAGGTAAGTTCGAAAAACCATAGGAGGTTGACGATGACGACACAGTCGATCACGTCCATCACGGATGGACAAAAGAAGCAGTACCTGCGTTTTGTCGAGGACGCCGCCGAGCGTGCACTCAAAGAGACGGCTCTCGACAAGGACGGCATCCAGAAGCTCATCGAGAACGGTGACGAGTTCCAAGCTCGCATCGTGACCGGCATCAAAGAGCTCTCGGTGTCCAACCAGTTCGCCGACGAGGAAGTGAAGTCGAGCTACGCGTATCCCAAGGGCTACAAGGTCAAGGGGATCACGGAGCAGACCAACATCCTGCGTCAGCTCTTCCCGGGCGTCGGTTTCGCCGACGAGAAGCTGGCCGAACAGCCGCTTCCCCCGAACGCTGAAGGGTGGTTCGCCATCCCGAAGTGGCAGACGCTCGCGCCGACCTACGGTGAGGCGGTCGAGAAGGTGCTCGCAATGATCGCGTCGAAGCGGAAGTTCTACAACTACCGTGACGGCCAGCTCGGAGCGGAGTACCTGCGACAGCACGCCAAGACGGTGAAGATGTTCCAGAAGCTCGGCGACGAGCAGAAGGACTTCGACATCCTCGTCGTTCCGGCCCAGTTCGGTCTCCGTCACAAGGGCCGTTCGGTGCGCCGGGCACGTGAGGTCTTCACGGCCAACGAGTTCGGTCTCGGAGCCTTCGCAATCGGCATCATGGTGCTCACTCATCCGGAACGTCTCGTTCAGTGGGAACAGCTCCACGTCGACTGCGCTGGTGACGAGTTCGCCCCGGGCGCCGATGGCGGCTTCTCGTTCGCGCCGATCTTCCGCTTCGGCGTCGGCAAGGTCAAGTTCGGCGCCGACTGGTACGGCCTCGCCAGCGGGCGCTGTGGTTCCGCTTCGGCCTTCGTCTCGCAGTAATCGATCCTTGAGGTCTTGAATCCTCGGATCTTTTGACTCCTTGTCATTTGATCCTTGAATTCCGCCGCAGGCGGTCGAAAAAAAATGGGGCTATCCACAACACACCGTGGATAGCCCCTTTCTCTTTCTTATAATCTATCCAGTTTCAGACTTTTATAGTAAAATACTAATACAATTCAATGTGCCTAACCCCGTCAGCTTGCTGATTGGCATGGCATGAAATCCATCCAAGGTATAAAACCCGTCGTCAGGGTTCCTTGGATGGTTGCATAGGGAAACTTATGCATTCGGGCCGAAAGGTTCGAGCTCCTGGCGGCGGGCTTTATGCGAGCCGCCCGAAAACTGTCCGATTAGGAACCCGTAAGCAATTATGCACAGGTGGTACTCTTGTGCAGACTTTTTGAGTGGTGCTATAATAAAAACAACAACTGAATAGCTTATGCCTCAAGGGGCATTCTGAAAGACATTCCGAGTTTAAGAGCTCGCGATCCAATTATCACATTTTGTGGTAGCGGATCGCGAGCTCTTTTCGTTTTCAGTTGTTGTCAGCTCTCTGATACCCCGACGGTCGACATCCGCTACCCGTAATCGACCTCACACTGCTCAGAGCTCACGGGCTTTGAGTAAATAAAAAATCTACGGGGGATGCGCGGGTGTCAGAGATTTGAATTAATTTATATGTTTTCTAAATTTCAATCATTACCAAGTTATTTCGGCGGCAAGCGAAAGCTTGTGAAATATATTTTTAAGCCGATCAAGAAAAAAGACGGAGTTTTTATCGACGCCTTTCTCGGCGGCGGATCAGTGAGTCTCTACGCCAAAGCAAAAGGATACAAAGTGATTGCAAACGACATCGCATTCCGGTCCCTGATTATCGGCAAAGCGATCATCGCCAACAATTCGGTAAAGCTCGAAAGCGAGGACTTGGCGAGACTGTTCATTGAGACCAAGCACGATGGATTTATAAAAAAGAATTACTGCCCGAAAGTTTTCACCACTAAGATCGCTGACTTTCTCGACAACGCCGTGGCGGCCACTAGGCTTGTGGAAAACGAAACCAAACGATATCTCCTCTTGCATCTCATCATCAAATTTATTCTCTCCTGCAGACAGTTCGGAAAGTTCACGCACACCCGAGACACGCTCGACTTGGAAGCTCGCAAGTGGGAGTGGCCACTGCGATCCAAGTCGCATGCACCAAAGAATCTGCGGATGATCCAAAACCCGATGATGACTTTGGAAAAATTAAAAGATGAGGTCAATCATGGGATTTTCGACAACCATCAAGACAATGAAATACACCAAAAAGACGTGTTTGATTTCCTCAAGACTGTTCAGGGTGATGTTGTTTATTTTGATCCTCCTTACCCTGGCTCTTCTGCCTACG
>Ga0247727_10020530_pt1 | contig 10083 bp, 6 predicted proteins | sample WisWelCaveWW1625_FD_202498 | JGI IMG/M metagenome (GOLD analysis project Ga0247727, IMG submission 202498) | Biofilm microbial communities from Wishing Well Cave, Virginia, United States - WW16-25 | ecosystem: Environmental > Aquatic > Deep subsurface > Groundwater > Cave microbial mat | place...
GGGTATCGGTGGGCGAGCCTTCGCTGACGCATTTCCTGTTCCGCTTTTGCGGAGCGCCGCTGATCGTGGCGCTTCTTCTCGACGAGGAGGAGCCTCCGGTTCGCCCGCCCGATTGGGCCCGCGTTCTGGATTTCGCGCAGATCGGGATCGTGTTCCTGTTCTTCTATTTCGATCTGTACTTCGTGCCGCCCGCACCCGGTGACAGCCTGGCCAGCCTGCAGGTTTTCTGGTTTCTCGACATCTCCGACATCGAGAACTGGTTGATCGCCGCCGCGTACCTGCTGCGCGCCCTGCTGGCTCGCACACCGGAGGCACGCCGCGTCTTCTGGCGCATCTCGCTCTACGTGGTCGCGTACGCGGCCTGCTCGACCACCTACAACTACGGGTACTACATCGAGGTCGCCCGCACCGGTCACTGGTTCGACCTGCCCTGGACCATGGCCCTCGGGGTCGCGACCCTCGTCTCGGCCACCTGGCAGCCACGCGCCGAGCTCGCGCAACCGGCCCGGGCGAGCGCGATGCGGGTGCTGACCCTCGGCTGGGTGCCAGCGATGGCTCCGATCGCGGTCCTGGCCCTCGCGCTCCAGGTCGCGCGCTACGAGCTCGTGCTCGCCTTCATCGCGGTGCTGGCCTCGGTCTCGGTCTTCGGCGCGCGGCTGCTGGTCGAGCGGTACCGCCAGGTGCGCGCGCTCGAGGCGCTGCGCGCGAGCGAAGAACGCTACGCGCGCCTGATCGAGCTGTCGCCCGAGGCGATCGCGGTCCTGGTGGAGGGACGCATCACGTTCGCCAACCCGGCGGCCGCGCGCCTCGCGGGGGCGTCGAGCCAGCGGGATCTCGTCGGCCGCTCGGTCCTGGACTTCGTGACACCGGAAGCGCGCCAGGGGGCCCTCGATCGTCTGAGCGCCCTGCCGCCAGACTCACCTCCCATCGGGGTCGAAGCGCGCCGGCTGGACGGCTCGTCGATCGTACTCGAGGCCGTTTTCATCCCGCTGGCTCCCGGGGCCGCGCCTTCATACGAGCCGAACACGCCCCCGGCCCGCCTCGTCGTGGCCCGGGACGTGACGGAACGCCGGCGCGCCGAAGCCGAGCGCGAGGCCCTGATCCGCGAGCTCGAGGCGCGAAACGCCGAGCTCGAGCGCTTCACCTATACGGTCTCACACGACCTCAAGGCGCCGCTCGTGACGATCCGCGGCTTCCTGGGCCTCGTCGAGCAGGCGGCCGAGCGTGGGGACGCCGCCACGGTGCGCGCGGACATGGAGCGCATCTACCGGGCGTCCGACCGCATGGAGCGACTGCTGAGCGAGCTCTTGGACCTGTCGCGCGTGGGCCGGGTGGCGGGCCCGTCGGCGGCCGTAGGGATGGACGCGGTCGCCCGGGAGGCCGTGGCGAACGCAGCCCAGGAGCTCAAGGAGCACCGCGTGGCGGTCGAGATCGCGCCGGGCTTGCCCGTCGTCGTCGGTGATCGCCTGCGACTCGTGGAGGTGGTTCAGAACCTGGTCGCCAATGCCGCTCGGTTCATGGGCAGCGAACGGACACCCAAGGTGGTGATCGGCTGGCGTGGCGGCGCGCCGGACGGCCAGACTCTGCTCTTCGTCCAGGACAACGGGATCGGGATCGAGTCGCGCTTCCACGAGCAGGTGTTCCGGCTGTTCGACAAGCTGGACCCGGCGAGCCCGGGCACCGGCGTCGGGCTGGCGCTCGTCAAGCGCATCGTAGAGGTCCACGGCGGCCGCGTCTGGGTCGAATCGGATGGCTCAGGGTGCGGCACGACCTTCTGCTTCACGCTCCCGCTCGCGAACGTGAGGGACGCGGCGGGTGTGGCGCCTGCCGTTTCCTGAGCCCGGGAGCCTTCGGCCAACCCCTTCAGCTTCATCCACATGCCGGACTGCGGCCTTCAGGCGGCGTCGACACGACGGAACCGTCGCCCGGGCGCCCGGTGCCGTTGATCATTGACGCCCCCCCCCTGTATCCCTAGAATCGGCAGCAACTTCCGCCGCACGCGGGGCGGCAAGCAGCGCGAGGTGTGCGAGATGGCGACCCTTCGACTCGTGCCCGTCTCCGGCCAGCCGATCGACGTGGTCAAGGACCAGACCGTGGTCGGGCGCGACCCGGGCTGCGAGATCGTGGTGGCCGACGGCTCGGTCTCGAGGCGCCACGCACGCCTCGAGCGGCGCGCCGGCGCCTGGTGGGTGGTCGACCAGGGCAGCGCCAACGGGACCTACCTCAACAGCCTCCGCATCGCGGAGCAGGCGCTCAAGAACGGCCAGGAGATCCGCTTCGGCGCGCTCGCGTTCCGCGTGGACCTTCGCGAGGACCCGGAGGCCACGGTCTCGACGCCGATCGTGGCGGACGACTCGGCGACGGTGATGGCGGCTCCCGAGCCGCCGCCCGTCCCGAAGCCGGCCGCGCCCCCGCCACTCCCGAAGCCCGCGGCGCCAGGGCCACTACCCGCCGCCACTCCCGCGCCGCCGAGCGCCGCCGCAGCCAAAGAGCGCTTCAAGGCCGCGGCGCCTGCCTCGCCGGTGCCGCAGATGCCCGCGGACCCGGCCCCGGCCAAGAAGGGCATGAGCCCGCTCGTCTGGATCGGCGTGGGCTGCTGCGGCTGCCTGCTGCTCGTCGTCATCCTCGTGGCGGCGATCTTCGGCGGCACGTACATGGCCACGAAGAGCGCCGCCGACGCCGCGCACGCCTGGCTCGGGCAGGTGCGCCAGGGCCAGACAGCGGCCGTCGAGTCGGGCCGGAGCGAGAGCTATCGCAGCCAGGTCGATCCTCAGGAGCTCGAGCGGGTGACCTCGGTGATCGCGGGGTCGAAGGACGCGACCTTCGTCGGCCGCTCGGTGGACAACGACCGCGCCACCATGACCGGCCTTCTCACCGGCGGCAGCTCGACCCAGCCGATCGTCGTGCGCCTGGTCAAGGAGGGCGGGAGCTGGAAGGTCGACGGCGTCACGCTCGGCGTCGAGTAGCCGTGCGCTCTTGAACGCCGCGAACCCGGAGCCGGTCGAGGTCCGTCACGAGCGCGCCGCCCGGCGCGTCGTCGTGACGTGGGAGGACGGCCACGAGAGCGTCTTCGCGCTCGACTACTTGCGCAGCTGGTGCCCGTGCGCGACCTGCCAGGGCCACGACCCGGTGACCCGTTATCTCGGCCTCGAGGGCCAGGAGCTCGTGCACGTGGACGGCGTCGGCAACTACGCGGTCTCGTTCACCTGGGCTGACGGCCACAGCACGGGTATCTACAGCTTCCGCCTGCTGAGCAAGCTCTGCCCCTGCGATGCCTGCGGGGGCGAGAAGAGGTGAGGCACCGCGGAGATCTTTTGTTCTCGGAGTCGTTCGAACAGGTGGTCGCGCAGGGCGGGGAGGCCACGACAGGCTCGCCGTAGCTCGCGCCGGAGAGGACGTACAGCGTGATCGTGCCCGCTTCCGTCCTCACCTCAACGCACCGTGACAGCCGAGCAGCGGTCGCGGCGCGCGGGGCGCTGGTGCGAGTCAGCCCTCGGGCGCTTGGGGCTCGAGGTGGACGACCACGTCCGCGATCCCCGGGTGAGCCCTGGCGAGCGTCTCCTCGATCCGGTCGGCCACGTCGTGCGCGTCGCGCAAGCTCGTCTCGCCGGCCAGGCGGACGGTGAGATCGACGTAGATCGCATCGCGCCGGCCGCGCGTGCGGACGTCGTGGACGCTCACGACGCCGGCCACGCCGGCGGCGAGACGCTCGATCTCCTGTGCCGGGAGAGCGGCGCGATCGGTGAGCACGTGGAAAGCGGACAGCAGGATCACGCCCGCCTGCCCGGCGATGATCGCGGCGATGACGACGGCGACGAGCGGGTCGGCCCAGGCGACGCCGAGACTCGCGGCCACGAACGAGGCCACCACCCCGAGCGACACGTAGAGATCGGCCCGGGTGTGGGACGAGTCGGCCACCAGGAACGCGCTCTGGAGGCGCCGACCCTCGCGCGCCTCGTAGGCGCTCACGAACACGTTGACACCAATCGTCGCGGCCATCACGGCCCAGTTGAGGAGCGAGATCTCGGGCAGCTCCGGCCGTGACGTGCGGCCGAAGGCCGTGGAGAATATCTCCCACGCCAGCGCGAGGAGCGCGATCCCGATCAGGCTGGTGGCCGCGGTCTCGAACTTGCGGTGCCCGTAGGGGTGGCCGAGGTCGGGCGGCCGGAACGCAAATGCAGCGACGATCAAGCCGATGACGTTGTTGGCGCCGTCGACCAGGCTGTGGTAGCCGTCGGCCACCATCGCGAGGCTGCCCGAGAGGTGGCCGACGACGACCTTGCCCGCGGAGACGGCGAGGTTCAAGCCGAGCGTGATCAGCAGGACCCGACGCACGCCCGCGCCCTGGATGCCGCCGATGCCGCGCGGGTCCTGCGGCTCCGTGGAGCCCGTTCTCAGGCCTCCTGCTGGCGCGGCACGAGCCAGTCGTAGCTCTGCGCCAGGGACATCCCGGAGGTGTACAGGAAGCCCCACTGGAAGATCGCGATGAAGGGCAGCGTGCCCACGAGCCCGTAGGCGAGCGCGTAGAGCGAGGTGAACGTGAAGTAGCAGGCGAGCGCGAGCTCGGCGTAGGGCACCCAGTTGGACTTGCCCTTGTAGGCCTTCTGCTTCCAGGTGTCGGAGGCGCCCTCGATGCCGTACTTCGGCGTGCGGGTGAACTCGGACGGCTTGCCGAAGAGACCCTCGATCACCGCGAGCGCGTTGTTGATCGAGATGCCGATCCCGATTCCGAGCACCGCCGGGATGTAGCGCAGCTTGGTCTTCCAGGTTCCCGGGAACTGCTCCTTCTGCGACAGCGCGTAGAAGGCGCAGACCGACGCGGTCGCCGCGAGGAAGATCGGGACGTCCACCACGATCATCTCCGCCCAGCCCATGTTGTAGCGGAGCAGCATCGCCGGGAACATCAGGCCCGCGAGCAGCACCATCAGCGGGTAGGCGAGGTTCGCGGTGAGGTGGAAGGTGGCCTCGACCTTCTCGCGCCAGGGCAGATCGGAAGCCAGCACGCGCGGCAGCAGCTTCTTGCACACCTGCACCGAGCCCTTGGCCCAGCGCTGCTGCTGCGTCTTGAAGGCGTTCATCTCGACCGGCAGCTCGGCGGGTGCCACGAGGTCGGGCAGGTACACGAAGCGCCAGCCCCGCATCTGCGCGCGGTAGCTCAGGTCGAGGTCCTCGGTGAGCGTGTCGTGCTGCCAGCCGCCCGCGTCCGCGATCACGCTTCGCCGCCAGATGCCGGCGGTCCCGTTGAAGTTGAAGAAGCGGCCCGAGCGGCTTCTCGCCCCGTGCTCCACGACGAAGTGGCCGTCGAGCATGATCGACTGCACCTCGGTGAGCAGCGAATAGTCGCGGTTGATGTGGCCCCAGCGCGCCTGCACCATCCCCACGCGCGGATCCTCAAAGTGACCGAGCGTCTTCTCGAGCATGTCGGGCGGCGCCACGAAATCGGCGTCGAAGATCAGCACGAACTCGCCGGTCGCGCTCCTGAGGCCCGCGTCGAGGGCGCCCGCCTTGAAGCCGGTGCGGTCGCTGCGGTGGAGGTAGTGGATGTCGAAGCCCAGAGATCGGTAGTGCTCGACGGCCCGGCTCGCGATCGCGGTGGTCTCGTCCGTGGAGTCGTCGAGGACCTGGATCTCGAGGCGGTGCTTCGGGTAGCGCAGCTCGGCGACGGACGCGAGCAGCCGGTCGACCACGTACATCTCGTTGAAGATCGGCAGCTGCACCGTGACGCGCGGCAGGACGGCGGGCAGCGGCGCCGGCTCCGCCCTGCGGTCCTTGTGCTTGAGATAGAGCCACACCATCACATAACGGTGGAAGCCCATGATGGCGAGGATGACCAGGGTCAGGAAGTAGAGCCCCAGGATCCCGAACTCGACCACGCTCATCGCCTCTGCTGCCTGCCTCTCACGCGCGCCAATCGCTCCCTCCGCTCGTGCGAAGGGACACGACTGCGCCTTCCTTGACAGTGTCCGAAACGCCGGTGGAAGATGCCGATTTCGGGTGCCGCCGGCCTGCCGTCGCCTTCGCGAGGCGCCGGGGCCTTCACGGTACCATCGAGTAGTCTAGCGGAGCGGCGGCTCAAGTCAATGGATCCCCGGAGCCTCAAGGAGCTTCTCGAGCAGGTGAGGGAAGGGGCGCTCTCCCCCGACGAGGCGGCGAAGCGTCTCGCGACGCTGCCGTACGAGGACCTGGGCTTCGCAAAGCTGGACCACCACCGGGCGCTCCGGCGCGGGTTCCCGGAGGCGGTCTTCGGGGCCGGCAAGACGCCCGAGCAGATCGTGGGGATCGTGGAGAAGATCACGGCCCGCGGCCAGCGGGTGCTCGTGACCCGTACGACCGCCGAGGTCCACGCGAAGGTAGTGGCCGTGCAACCGGCGGCGCGCTATCACGAGTCCGCCCGCTGCCTGACGGTCGAGGCGGAACCGGCCAAGCCGCTCCCGGGCCGGATCGCCATCGCCTCGGCCGGCACGTCCGACCTGCCCGTGGCCGAGGAAGCGGCCGTCACCGCGTCCTTCCACGGCGCCGTAGTCGAACGGATCTACGACGTGGGCGTTGCGGGCCTGCATCGCCTGCTCGACCGCGCCGAGACGATCCGGAACGCCGACGTGGTGATCGTGGTCGCCGGGATGGAGGGTGCGTTGCCGTCGGTGGTGGCCGGGCTCGTCGACTCGCCGGTCGTGGCGGTGCCGACGAGCGTCGGGTACGGCGCTTCCTTCCACGGCCTGGCGGCGCTCCTGGCCATGCTCAACTCCTGCGCCTCCGGGGTGGGGGTGGTGAACATCGACAACGGCTTTGGCGCCGCCCACCTCGCCTGCCTGATCCTGCACGGTCGCACCTCGGTGAGGCTCGTTTCGGCCTAGTCAAAAAACCCGCCCGTCCTTGACAAAACCGTTGATTCTGCTGATCTTGTATTCTGTTCTGTCCCGCCGTGTCCCACCCTGCGACGCGCAAGAGGGCGTCGGCTGTGCGCGATAAGCGCCCCCAGGGGGCGCGCAGAGCGCGGCGGGGACTCGAAGATCGACGGCCGGGCCGACGCACGTGAACGCCAACTCATTCAAAACACTGGAGTTCGACCGCATCCGGGCGCTCCTGCATCAGCAGGTGGGCTCTGCTTTGGGCCAGGCCCGCCTCGCGGGGCTCCAGCCGATCCTCGAACCCCAGGGCGTCCGGCAGGCGCTCGCCCGGACGACCGAGGGTGTTTCACTACTGAAAGCGCTGGGGCGACAGCCCTACCACGACCTGCCGGACGTCCGAGAGCCGCTCGCGGGCGCCCGAGTTCGCGGCGCCCATCTCGAGCCCCGGCAGCTCGCGGACGTCGCCTCGTTCGTGGAAGGGGGGGTCGAGATCGCTCGCCGCGTGGCGCGGACGGAAGGCGCCCCGGAGCTGGCGCGACGGGCTTGCGAGGTGCGGGACACGAGCCCGGTCGCGGTGGCGATTCGCCGGGCGCTGCTGCCGTCGGGTGAGGTAGCCGACGACGCCTCGCCGAAGCTCGCCGACCTGCGGCGGACGCTCGTGCGGCTCCGCAGCCAGCTCACGAGCATCATGGAGGGCTATCTCCGGAGCGCGGAGAGCGAGCGGCTCTTGCAGGACCGCATCATCACCACGCGCAACGACCGCTACGTGCTGCTGTTGAAGGCCGAGCACAAGGGCCAGCTCCCCGGCATCGTCCACGGCAGCTCCGGTTCGGGCGCGAGCCTGTTCATCGAGCCGCTGCCCGCGGTCGAGCTCAACAACGACATCGTGGAGCTGCAGGACGAGGAGCGGCGCGAAATCGTGCGCATCCTGCAGGAGCTGACGGCGCGCGTGGGCGAGCGCGCCGACGCGATCGAGGCGATGGCCGGGATCCTCGGCGAGCTCGACGGCGTGCAGGCGATGGCGCTCTTGGCCGTGGCGATGGACGCCCATCCGCCCGAGATCGTCGAGGCAGCAAAGCCGGATCTCGAGCTCGTCCAATCGCGCCACCCGTTGCTGATCCCCGAGCTCGCGGCACGCCTGGGAATCACGCGGAGCAGCGAGCCCGTGCCCGTGAGCCTGCGCGTCGGCGGCGACAGCCCGGTGCTCGTGATCTCCGGCCCCAATACCGGCGGCAAGACCGTCGCGCTCAAGACCGTCGGCCTCTTCGCGCTGATGGCGCAGTGCGGGCTGCACGTTCCCGCGGCGCCCGGCAGCCGGCTCCCGGTGTTTAGGCGCGTGTTCGCCGACATCGGCGACGAGCAGTCGATCGCCGAGAACCTCTCGACCTTCTCCTCGCACCTCGCGGTGATCGTGGAGATGACGCGCGACCTCGCGCGGCCCGCGCTGGTGCTGCTCGACGAAGTGGGAGCCGGCACCGATCCGACCGAAGGCGGTGCCCTCGGCGTCGCGATCGTCGAGCACTTCCGGCGGGCGGGCGCGATGGTGGTCGCCACCACCCACCACGGCTTGCTGAAGGCCTACGCGCAGTCGACGCCCGGGGTGGCGACCGCGTCCTTCGGCTACGACCCCGCGAGCTACCAGCCGACCTATCGGCTGACGCTCGGCGCTCCGGGCCGCAGCCTCGCGCTCGAGATGGCGGAGCGGCTGGGGCTGCCGGCCGAGGTCGTGGCCGACGCCCGCGCGCGTCGCGACGACAAGGAGCAGCAGGCCGAGGCGCTGCTGGCGCGGCTCGAGAAGCGCGAGGCCGAGCTCGAGCGCGAGAAGGCGCGCGTCCTTGCGCTGAAAGTGGCGGCCGAGGGCGCGCTCGCGCGTGCGACGCTCGCCGAGCACGAGCTACAGGCGAAGAAAGGGCGCGAGATCGAGCTCTTCGCAAAGGAGCTGAACCGCCGGGGCGAAGCGGCCGAGCGAAAGGCGGCGGACGCGATCCGGGCGGCCGTCGAGAAGGTGGAGGCCGCTCAGAAAGCCACGGCGGCGGCGCCGCGCCTGCGTGGCGAGGCGATCGCGGCTATCCGCGACGCGCGTGACGCGGTGCTCAAGGACCCCGAGCTCGGCCTGCCGGAGGAGCAGGAAGCCCCGTCGCTCCCGCTCGCGGTCGGCATGCGCGTTCGCGTCAAGGCCATGGGCCTCACCGGCGAGCTCATGGCCCTTCAGGGCGACGAAGCCGAGCTCGCCGTCTCCGGCAAGCGCCTGCGCGTGCCACAAACCGAACTGGTCGCCCTGGCCACCAAGCAACCCGAGGGCTTGCGATTCGGGCACCCCTCGGGACCTGGCCAGAAGCAACCCCAGGGGGTCTGGGGGGGCGGCGCCCCCCCAGCTCAAAGAAAGCACCTCCCCGCCGAGCTGAACCTGATCGGGATGACCGTCGAGGACGCCCGCGAGCGCGTCGACAAGCTGCTCGACGACGCGGCTCTCTCCGACCGGCACGAGATCCGGCTCGTCCACGGCTTCGGCGAGGGCAAGCTCCGGAAGGCCATCGCGCAGCTCCTCGAGCGGCACCCGCTCGTGTCCTCGTGGCGTCTCGGCGGGCCGGGCGAGGGCGGCGGCGGGGCGACCGTCGTGGAGCTGAAGGACTGACGATGGCTTTCCCGGACAGCTTCGTCGAGGAGGTGCGGCGCGTCGCGGACATCGTGCGCGTGATCTCCGAGCACGTGGCGCTCAAGAAGATGGGCGCCTCGTGGAAGGGCCTCTGCCCGTTCCACCAGGAGAAGAGCCCGTCCTTCAACGTGCGCCAGGAGCCGGCCGTCTTTCACTGCTTCGGCTGCGGCGAGGGCGGCGACGTGTTCAAGTTCCTGATGCTGCGCGAGCGGATGAGTTTCCCCGAGTCGGTCGAGCTGCTGGCGCGGCGCTTCGGCGTGCCGGTGCCCGAGGGCCGCGTCGAGGCGGGCCCCGACCGCAAGGAGCGCGAGGAGCTGCTCGAGCTGATGGAGGCGGCCGCACAGCACTTCACGCGCACGTTCTGGGCGGCTCCCGGGACGAAGGCGCGCGAGTACCTGCTCGGCCGCGGCTTCCGCAAGGAGACGCTCGAGAAGATCCGCACCGGCGCCGCGCGCGACGCCTGGGACGACTTGCTCGGCGCGCTGCGCGGCAAGTTCGCGCCGGCACTGCTGCTGAAGGCGGGCCTGGTCGTCGAGCGCCAGGGCAAGGAAGGCCACTACGACCGCTTCCGCAACCGCG
>Ga0247727_10020531_pt1 | contig 10083 bp, 5 predicted proteins | sample WisWelCaveWW1625_FD_202498 | JGI IMG/M metagenome (GOLD analysis project Ga0247727, IMG submission 202498) | Biofilm microbial communities from Wishing Well Cave, Virginia, United States - WW16-25 | ecosystem: Environmental > Aquatic > Deep subsurface > Groundwater > Cave microbial mat | place...
AGTGGGCGCGGGCGTAGGAACGGCCGTCGGCACCGGCGTCGGACGAGGAGTGGGCGCGGGCGTAGGAACGGCCGTCGGCACCGGCGTCGGACCAGGAGTGGGCGCGGGTGTAGGAACGACCGTCGGCATCGGCGTCGGACCGGGAGTCGGCGCTGGCGTTGCAGTCGTAGTGGGAGTTGGCACGGGCGTAGCCGTTGCTGTGGTGGTGGTGCTCGTGGCCACCGCCGTCGCGACCCAGTAGTACATGCCACTGCTCAGCTGACGGTCGACGTTCGGCAGCGATTGCGCGCCGCCCGCAGCGCCCTGGTACGTGAACGTGGTGAACCATTGCGATGCCGTCGACAGGTTGCCGTAGCGGTCCACGCGGTACTGCGTTCCCGGCACGAGGTCCCCTGTGATGACGAGCGAGAAGTTGAACAGAACAGGCGTCTCGAACAGCTTGTCCTCCGCTCCCCAATCGGGCTCCGTCCAGGATTTCACCGTCGCCCGTGTGTACAAGCCGTTCAGGTTTTGGCCCACCAGTCCCGTCAGCGTGATCGCGTACTGACTCGCCGACGGAATGCAATATCGCCCCGGATCGTACTCAGCGTCGTTGTTGCACGCGGCGCGTGTGGCGATAAACTTGGTATTCGCCACTCCGCTCGCGAGGGTGGAGCCCACGTAACGTACGTTCTCGACCTCGTAGCTGTTGTAGTAAATGCCAACGACCGTGGTGCCATCACTCGCGAACTCGGCGCCGGTGATAATCATGATGTGATCGTACTCGGCGCTGCCGCTTGGACGGTCCTCGTAGAAACCCAGAATCGTCGGCGCGCCCAGCTTGAGGTTCGGGGCCACGACGGTGTTCAGCCAGTTCTGTGCGTTGGTGTACACACCCGAGATGTACGTGAGCTTCAGTGTTTGCGCGGCTTTGACGTCGTTGACACCGATGAGGAGTTCCTTGTTGCCGTCCGCGTAGCGCACACGCTCTGCCGATACCCAGGCCCCGTACGGTAGGAGCGCCGACTGAAACGACGTCTCGCCGCAGTAGCCGGCGACATCGGCCGCCCACCCCCACATGTAACGCGGCGGAATGTTGAGCGCCACGAACGATGCCCCAGTGCGCGTCAGCGCGAGGTCGTCCTGGTACGTCGGAATGTCCGCACGAGTACTGAAGAATGAGATAGTGGAGGCCGGCCGTGCAGCACCAACCACACAAACCACCATCGTGCACAATGCGACGAGGGAAAACGCGCACATGCGCATGTTGACGATTGATACCTTGACCACGTCCACGGCGGCGAACACACGCGCGCGCATGCCGCGCGTACAGAGACGTCCACAGCACCGGGACAAGGCCGATCGAAGTCGGATTCACGTGCGGGAGGCTGTCGACCACATCGTCGCTCCGCACCAGCACGCGGCAGCCGCCCGTCATCACGCTCTCCCAATACCCGGACCGGCTGCTGAAGTGCGTCACGGGCCCGTATTGAACGTGAATGGGCACGAGTCCCCCTCGGTCCTGCGTAGCATTGACCGCACCGCGTAGCAGGCGCTGGATCCACGTCGATGTGCGGTACGTGACAAACTTTGCATCGCCCGTCGATCCCGACGTGGGGAACAGTCCGAAGATACAGTTCGGATCGCAATCCTGTCGAGGCTGGGTTGCCCACTGTCGGTCCACGCCTGCTTCGAGCGCAGCGCACACGGCCCATTTTCCCGCGTCCCACAGTTCGCGGGCGGCTTTGCCGCAGGTTCCTGGCGGAGCCTGCGCCACGTGTCGCTCCCATGAATCGAATCCGAACGACGACAGCGAGCGGCACAGTGTTTCCTCTGCGGCCAGCGACGAAGCCACATGGACGAGTCCCTCGTACGACACGCAAACGGCGTCAGGGAGCGCCGCGCGCAGCGGGTGCGCAAGTGCCGCACGTAGGACCTCGATCGATACTGCACCGTGGCGTTCGAGCGGCGCCGCGTCCCGAGCATCGGCGATTGTGAGGCTGGCAACCGCGGGCCTGCGTTCGAACGGGACGCGGCGTTCCGTGGGAACCGTGGCCACGCCGGCGATCGCACAGGCAAGGTCAGCAATGGCAAACAGTGCACCGTCCAACGCGATGGCGGCGATGAAGTCGCGCGCGCCGCCGCGTGGTTGGAGTAAGCCCCGTGCCCGCGCCGTCAGTAGCAGCGAGCACAGCGCCAGCGCAGCGCACCAGACGTCGTCCGCGCGCAGGCCGGTGTCGAGCACGAACCCGGGCGGGCGGTACGCTGCGGCGACGGCTGGGCGCTCGTCGTGAGGGACACCGGTCACCGGCGCGGCGAGCGGCTGGCGTGTCGCCGTCAGGAACAGGGGGCGGCCGGCGTGACGTTGGATGCGATCGCGCACGAGGAGCCTCAGTTGCCGCGGCGGCAGCTCAGCACATTGTGGATCATCTTGGTGGTCGGCTCGTCCGCACGCGGGATCGGACCGCGGTTCGGCCCCCGCGCGCATGCAGTGGTGCAGCAGGCACTCGCGAACATCGCCACCGCAGTTTTCGCTCAGCCCGTGCCGAAGCTGGTTCGCGTGCTCCGCACAGAAGAAGACGTTGTCGCATTCGATGCAGATCCACGGGTCGATCGGACCACGTGACGGTAACGCCTGCAGATCTTCGTCGCCGGGGGCCGCGACGGCGGTGACGTCGGCTCGAAGCCAGTTCTCCGGCTCGGCGGGTCCGGTGTCGTGTCCTGGGCTCGCGCCTCCTTCTTCGAGCGACAACGCGCGCAGCTGCCCAACGGTGCATTGCACGTGGCGTGAGCCGAGTCTCAGGTACGCACATGAGAAGCAGAACTGCTCCGAGCACGTCAACCCCAAGAGCTCGTCTTGCTGACGCGTGCGACCTGCGCGCATGTTCGCGACAGCGCGCATCACGAGATCGGCCGCGCGCGCAGATGCTGCTGGGTCGGCGCCCCGCATTGGAACCAGCGCGGTGCGCCCTGCGAGATCCTTGAAATACAGCGCCATGGGCGGCGGCGGCGGCAGTGACGTCGGATCCAGCAGTGACTGGAGCGCTGCGGCGACTCGGTGCTGGTCGTTGGTCCGCGGTCGCGCGAGCAAGTACTCGAGCACTCGCTGCAGGGCGCGCTGCAGCGTGGCGCCGTCAAGGCTGCCGCCGGGGATCGCGTCACACGGAACGGTCACCGAGGCTTTGCCACCTGTCGCTGCGTCGCCGGCGACGACGAGGAGCTTCACCGCTGCGGCGAACGGCAGTCGAAGGGCAATGTCACACATGCAGGCGCGTGTCTCCGCCGCGGTAGCCGGGACGCGGCGACGCCCCGGTGCGGCCGCGGCGGGGGGCGGCGAGCCCCCCACGAGTGTCACCTGCACAGTAATAGCACACGCGCCCACAAGCGCTGGGTCCACACCGGCAAGCCGCGCGCTCATCGTTCCTGTGAATTCGTGTACGAACACAGACGCTGATTCGCACAACGGATCACTCGGCGCTTCCACGATTCGCGAACAGGAATCTCCTCGCTTCGAAAGTTGCTACTAGTCGTCCTGTAGAGGCTGACGCTGGCTCGGGTCGTCGATGCCGTTCAGCACCGCCTCGTTTTCATGTTTCACGCGCTCGCGGCGTGCGGCGGCGGCGGCGCTCGCTGCGTGCGGCCGGCCGACGCTCGGCATGAGCACCGCCACCCGCGAGCGCGGATGCCACCCGCGACGAGCAACGTTGCGGCCTGGCTGCGCGTCGATGTGCGCGGAACGGCGCGCCCGCGCGAGGCGCTCGCGGCCGCCCATTCGATACTCGAGCGGGCCCATGGTCGAGCGGCGCCCCTCTCGCGTCGCGCAGCGATCGACGTCGACGGCGCGCAGCGCCTCAGCGTTGCCACCGTTCCCCACCCGCGCTTGCACCCGAGGCAGCGCGCTCAGCGGCAGCTTCTGCCAGCCGCTGGCCCGCGGCACGACGCCGTGGCACACGAGCCACGAAGTAGAACACGTGGTCGCTGGCACGCGGCGAATGCTCTGGAACACCGCGTGCAGCCCGCTCAGCAACCCGTCGACGCGGCCCGGCGGAAGCGCTATCGCCACGGTCGCCGTCTCGTGCAACAGGGCGCTGCACGCAGCAACCGCGTCCTGCGTCATGTCGATCGCCGCGCTTGCTGGCCCCCCTCCGAGTGGCGACATCGCCGACGCGAAATCCACCGCGATTAGCCGCAGCGGCCGCGCTACGTACCCGAGACTGAAGACTGAGTCCGCACCAATCGGATACATGTTCCGGCGGTACTCGTCCCACGAGTGACCAAGTTGCTCCCACGGTTGCAGGGGCAGCGGCGGCGGCAGCGAGGCGATGTTGCCAAGCGGTTCTGTGGTGACGACCGGCGAAGCCGGCGGCGCCGAACCGGAACAAATCCGCTCGGTGTGACCCCAGTCACCGCGTTTTCCGCCGACCGGACGCGGCAGCCCGCAGAGAGAGAACAGATCAGAGGGGTCCGTCGCCAGGGCTTTCACGGAGGCACACGGCAGCGTGTGGATGGCGAGCTGAGAGCCATGCCAGGGTTCCGTATCGCGTTCCGCCGGGCATTCCGCGGCGTTCTTATGGGAACAGCGCACGCGCAGCATGCACCGGAATTCGACCTGCGCTGCAACCCAAGTCTCGACCTCGTGGCGCGGCGTCCCCTGCAGCGTAAAACACGCCGCCGTGCTTGGCCGCGAAAGCGCGTCACCACGCCGACGCTGCGGTGACGATTGCAACCCGAAATCGGATCGCAGCGTCGCGGGCGCTTCGCGCGTGATGCGCAGCGCGCGCCGCAGCACGCCTACAACCAAGTTCGCCTGTCCTGCGCCAGCGCTCGCTGCCCATCCTTGTTCCATACTCGCGTAAGAATCGCTGCGGCACAACAACATCGCACTCATGGAGGAGAAGAAGATTGTGAAGGTGTCTACTCGGAGGCGCGAACTCGGCGATGAGCGGGGACAAACGAACGTACACAGACCTACCGTTTTTGTGCTATGAACCATGCTTGCCCGAGCTCAGCGGCGCGTCGAACTTGATGTGCGACGTCGAGCTCCCGTATGCGCCAACACCGGGCCCGGACCACTTGTCCGGCAGCGTCGGCAGCGCAATCCCATTCGGCCAGTTCACTTGAAAACGGTGGCGATCGCCGTTCGCCTGGGCCCACGGACTCGGCCGCGACAATTCGACGCGCTCGAGCATCTCCTCGCGGCCCAGCGCCACGTTGATCGACTGCTGCATTGCGAGCGCCGAGCGCGCGAGCCGCGTCTCCTGCCGCTCTGCGTCGCGCCGCTCCCGCTGTACGAGCTGCTCCGAATGATAGCCGCGCGCCGTGCGAGTCTCGCGCAGCGCCCGCGCGGCCTCAAAGGTGCTGCCAAAGAGAGCGGACGGCCGTTGGCCGCTCGCCGCCCGGCGCTTCCCACGCGCTTCCTGCCGGATGCGGGCCGCCGCGCTCATTTGTGCGATGCGGCTGACGTCGTCCGGGATCGAGACTTCAGCGCTGCGTTGCTTCTGCCGCGACGAGGAGAGCGTCGGGAGAGAGTAGCGGCTGCACGACATGTCGAGCTCAGGCGCGGCCCGCAGGCGCGCCGATACGACCGCGGAGTCGGCTGCCTGCGCCAGCCGCCCTGCATCTTGGAAGACAACGCTGGGCCGCGACATGTGTTGCATGCAGTACGACTTTGGAGTCCAACGACAACGATGGATCAACAGCGCGCGCTGCCACCGCCTCCGTCCGACCACCCGGGCTACGTTACGCCAAGTTCGATATCCGCCACATTCGGGTTTACGCGCTTCGCAGGGCGACAAAGCCAAACTGCGCGAGTTTCGCGCGAGCGACGCCAACTTCGGCGAAGGCATTATCCCGATCCTTCTCGAACAATGCCCCAGAGGCGTCGTCCGCTGCTTCCTCCCCGGAAGCGTCATCGTCGGTCGACGAGACTTCATCATCGCACGCCGACTGCTGGCTGAGCGTGGCGATGACAGAGGCAGCGTCAGCGGCAGCGCGTCGAGCGCCGGCGCATCGCCGCGTCCACGCTTCGAGTATGGAGTCCATCGAGCTGTGCAAGCATCGCCGGGCGCCGGCGAGGTGACCCGACGCGGCGTGCCCGGCGGGGACGGCAACGACGGTTGCAACATCGCACGCTGTCTGACGCACCGCCATGTCATCATCGAAGCAGAGGACAAACGCGGTCGCGAAGAGCCGCGACGCTCGCTCGGCATCGCCCGCGGCGGCGTCGGTTAGCTGGAGGGCGCAGCAGCGTGCGGCGGTGAGCCGCGACGCGAGTGCCTCGCTCGGTGCCGCCATTGCCCAGATCCGCGCGGCCAGCGCGCTGCGGGTGGCTTCGTCCGCGATGGGCCAGCGCGCGGTAGCCAGCGCCAAACGGCAACGCACTGCAGGCGTCACGCCGCTCCGCGAATCAGGAGCAAACAGCGCATCGCGGCAGCGTGCCGCCACGTCGTCGGTCGGAGCAACGCCGCGCGCCTCGAACCAGCCGAGCAGTACGGATAGCGCCCGCGCAGCGTGCATGCGCAGTGCGAGGGCGTGAGCAGGCTGCAAGCACACGCGCAGCAGCTCATTCGCGAGTGCGTGCGGGTGGGTGAGTGCCGCGGCCCGCAGTCCGTCGGCGCGCGCGTTCGACGTGTCACACTCGAAGTAGGCGACAAGCAACCGCCAAGGCGGCGTCCCGGCGCTGGCGGCGGCCGCGCGTTCTTGCACCATGCGCAGCCAAACCGATTCGCGAGGACAGGTCGCGAAGGTGGCGTCGGCACACGCTGCGAAGAACTCGTCCCCCGCTGTGCAGCAGACCAGTTGCGCACGGCACCGATCGACGCTCAAGGTGTCGTTCAAAGCGCGCGCGGCGGCGCATTCCAGGGCACACCGGAGGCGAGGCAAATCCGCCGCCGCTCCGGCGAAACGTACAACCTCGGCGCCCGATCGTAGCACTGCCGTCCACAACACGGCAGGCACCGAGGGCCGGCGCTCGCACCATTCGAGCAGCTCCGCGGCGTGATCGGCGAACGGCTCACCACACCTTGCGGCTCGCACGGCGGCGAGCACGAGCGCGGAGAGTCCGTGCACGGCATCGAGCGGCGGGTCGAACGACGCGGCGCCCCCGGCCGGCCACACGCTTCGTCGTGCGTCGTCCACGCGGTCCTTTAGCGACCCGGACACAACGACGCTGACAAAAGCGGTCGCGGCGACGTCTCGCGCCGCGAGGGATGCAGCAACCAGGCTGCGCGACACGAGGCCCAGCAGCTTCGTCGCTACGTCGCTCGCGGCCGCGGGATGCGTGGGCTCGCGGCGCACATCCGCAGTTGCGGGGCGCATCAACGAGAGGACGAAGAGAATCGGAAACACGCTCGGATGGTGTACGGACGTTGCCGCCTCGAGGCTGGCTACGATTGCAGGCAGCGCCCGCGGCAGGCGCGTCAAGAGATTCGGCAGGGATGTCGTGCACGTGCGCGTCCGGCCGCCCGTGAACGAGGCCGCTTGGTCCCCCAGGCAGCGTCGCGACACCGCTGTAAAGAGCATGAGCGAACTATTGCGAACGAACCAGTCGCAACTTTCGAAGCCCGCAAGGGCAACGAGCATCGCGTCCTCGAGCCACGGCGCAACGGCGTGGCCAAGCAGCCCATCCTCGAAGATGAACTTGAGCACATTGAGCGCGTTGACGGCCTGGATGGTCGCCGCATCCTTCTTGGTGATCTGTTCCACAATGGCGCTGCCGCCGGCCGCTGCGGCCGGATCCCGAGCCGCGTCGAGCAGGATCGCCATCGCGTGTGGGAGCAGCTGCGGCGCGACGCCGCGGTCCTCCGCCTCGAGGAGCGGCGCGACGGCATGCGGCAGGCCCTGGCTGCGGCGGAGCATGCGTTGGCTCGCGTGAGAGCGCACGCCCCGCCCCGATTCGAGCAGCAACCCGAGCAGCTCGCGAGGCAGTGCACGCATCTCCTTATCCGGGGGGGACGCATGGAGGATGCCACGCGCGATGTACCGCAGGCACTCCCTGCACTTGTTGATGACGCCGTTGTGCTTCGCATCGAGCAAGACGTCCACGAGCGCGAGGCACGCGTCGCGCACCGAAGCCACGGCAAGGCGAGCTGCGCGCAGCCCGCGTACGTAAAGCTGCGATGCCGCCACAAGCGCTTCCAGTGCCGTCGTACCCATGCAGACGGTCAGCCACGCGTTGTTCACGAGCCGCCGGTTCTCGCGCGGGGGCAGCGCAGAAATGGCGTGCCCGCGGCAATCCACGGCGGTAGCGCCGCCGGGTGCCGCGCAGGATCCGACGGTACGCGCTGCGATTCGAAGCGCGGCGACGATCAACGACACCGCCCTGTTGGCAAGTCCGTCGCGCGCCGACGCATCGGCCACGTCGACGAGGGCAGCGCTCACCACGGTACCGAGGCAGCAGAGGAACCCGTGCACGGGCCGCCCCAGTAGCGCTTGAGGCTGCACCTCGAGGACGGCGATCATCGTGTGAGACGCGTCGCAAATCGTCCGCGCGATGGCGGCCACGGAAACGCCCACCGTCATCAACATCGTCGCCCCTGCGAAGCGCAGCTCTGGAGCGGCGGAACGCGCGTCACGGAACGGCGACGTGGCCGCTTCGACGGCCAGCCGCACCACCGCGGCAGCACGGCTGGAGGCCCGCCGCGTCACAGCGAGCTCGATGTCGGAGCACGCGGCAACCAACACGCCAGGATTGTCGAAGAGCGCGGCGACACTCTCGTACTGCAGCAGGTTGGGCGCGTCGCCGCGCGACGTTACGGACCGCCGTACGCAATGCGACAACAGCTCCAAGGCCCGAGCGCGCAGTGCGTTCCAAGGATGGTCCAGCAACGCCAACACCATCCGAGCGATGCGACCAGGAGTGTGAGCAGCTACGTCGGCAGCGCCGTACACCGCCGCGAGCGCCGCGCGCCGTGCATGCGGGTCGTCTGCCAGATCGGCTTGTGCCGTGGCGCTGTCGTCTCCCAGACCGCGCGTTGAGTCGACGACCCCGCCGCCGCGATGTTCGCGGTAGCCGATGATACTGCAAGCGGTGGCTTGTGCCTCTTGGAGCACGACGAGAGACATCATCGCTCGGTCTGGCGAGTAGTAGCGTAGGTCGCATCCGTCCAGCGCGGCGAGTGCGAACCGGCGCAGGTGCAGCAAGACTGCGCTCACGTAATCGAGCCACTCGGCGTTGCCCGCGGCGCTGCCATCGCGGTCGATGCGCTGCTTCCACTGTGACGTACGCGCGGTGTCGAGTAACCGAGCGAACCACTTGCGCAGAATCGTCGTGGCCGCGTTGCGATGAGTCGTTTCTCCCGTCGCCCAATTGCGCTGAAAAAAGTCAAAGCACAGGTCGAGTTGGGCGCGTGTTGCCGGCACGCCAGCGGAGCGGTTCGGCAGCAAGCAGCATTCGAGCGCGGCGACTCGAATCGAAGCGTCGCCGGAGCGCAGCGCGCCCTCCAGCGTGCGCTGCGCCGCGGGGGGGCACGCCGCGTGCGCCCACAGCGCGTGGAGATCGACATCCGCGCCCCGGGCACGGTGGGCAATCCACGTCACGAACCACTCACGGGCGTGAGGCGGCGCTGCCGTCACGTGCACGGCGTCGAGAGCGGCGATTGCGCCATCCAGCCCATGCTTCTTGAACACCGGCGAAAGAAGATGAATCACGGCGGCCTGTACCCGAAGCTTCGCCGCGTCGTCCGCTTCGTCGGCCGAGGGCTCGCTCCGATCGGGGGCCTTGCAGCACGATGCTACGAGCGGATCGAGCAGGAGGCGCCGCGCCGTGCCGAACTTGTGCTGCGGGGCGACCCCACGACCTGCTGCGGCGACGGACTTGTCGACAAGCAACGCGAACACATCCCCCGCGAGACTGTTGCACTTCGTGTTGGTTGCGCTGCGCACCACGGCGGGCACGAGCACGTGGCTGACGCCGACGGCAGGAGCACTGTCCGCGTCGATCGAGGACACGACTGCCGCGGCGTCGATTTCCTCGAGTGACGCGTCGCGGAGAAGACAGAGGAGCATCTGCCACTCGCCGCGCCGGTCGAGGCGGCCGCTCAGCAGGCGCCGAAGCGCATCTCCCCGGCCATTGGCGGCGCCGCGGGCGGCGGTGCGGCGGTGGAG
>Ga0247727_10020532_pt1 | contig 10082 bp, 13 predicted proteins | sample WisWelCaveWW1625_FD_202498 | JGI IMG/M metagenome (GOLD analysis project Ga0247727, IMG submission 202498) | Biofilm microbial communities from Wishing Well Cave, Virginia, United States - WW16-25 | ecosystem: Environmental > Aquatic > Deep subsurface > Groundwater > Cave microbial mat | place...
TCATCATGGCATCGGCCGCTTCCAATGCCGCCACCAAACCGCGGGTTTCGATCAAGCCTAAAGCGCGTTCTGACATGGTGATCATTCCTCCTTGCTCGGATAAATCCGAGGTTGGGCTATGTCTTCAGAATCAGATTGGCTTGGTGATTGTGGGTTAACTGATTCATCAAAACTGGGCGATGAATCAACACCATTATCGCCCGGTTTATCATCTTCTCTTTCGCCGGGTCTTAATTTTTCGATTTTGTCAAGGCTATTGCGAAAATAGACTTCACTACTTTTACAATAACTCATCATCGCGGTTGGCATTTTATTTCCTCCTAACGATTAAATTGAGCCACTCCAGCAACAACTCCAATCGAAATTGAAAATAGAATACCGCTCAAAAAAGATGAAAGTGCTATGGTGTCTAATCTTGCGAGGCGGTGATTCTCTACGCTTTTATTTTCAAGAACATCTTCTATTACTTTGGGATTGCGATTGAAAATCATCAAACACGAAAATATCGAAACTAAAAAAGATATAAATGCACAAGCGTACAACCAAAGCACCCACCTTTGATTCACGCCGACAGTACTTAAAATGGTTATTAGCAAACCAATTCCACCAGCCGAAAGCATTATCAAGCTTTTGTCGCGCTCCATTCTTGCTTCAATCCATGCAGAGATCAAAGCCGAATAATATGCGACCTCCTTTTCATTCCGAAGCATATCGTTATCGAGCCTCGACATTAAGTCTCCAATCTAGATAGGAAGCCAATAATTATCCTTCCGGCTCAACTCTCTTCGCGTTTGGGCAGAATCATTTCCACATCCGCATGGGGACGCGGAATGACGTGAACGGAAATCAGTTCGCCAACTTTTTCCGCGGCGGCCGCGCCCGCATCCGTCGCCGCTTTCACCGCGCCGACGTCGCCGCGCACCATCACCGTCACATAGCCGCCGCCGATTTTCTCTTTGCCGATCAGCGTTACTTTGGCCGCTTTCACCATCGCGTCCGCAGCCTCAATCGCGCCAACCAGGCCGCGGGTTTCGATCATTCCCAATGCATCCAGACTCATAATGACGAACTCCTTTTAGGCGTAGCCTTTTTCTGCTTGATGATACCATTACAACCCGTTCATTGCTTGTGTCAAAAACATAATCAAAAAAAGCTTCTTTGTCAAATTGTTTTTCAAATTATCTCATTGCTTTCATGAATGCGCCAGGTTTGAGGCTCGCAAAACTTCTTTTGCCCACAGCATATCAACTTCGCTCAACAACGGCTCCGGCGGTTGTTTATAGTCAATGCGAAAATCATAGCTGCACTTGTCGTAAGTGTCTTTGAGCACCTCGCCAAGGCGAACCGGCGGCTCCGTATCGCCGGGTTGCAGGGGGAGCGAAAAAATCGGAATCGGGTCGCGCACGCTAAAAGGATACAGCAAGGCGTGACGAGCGCTCAACCCGCGCTTGACAAGAATTCGATAATGGCTGGGGTGGCCGTTCGTTGGCAAAAAAGCAAAAGGCATTGGGGGCCAATCACGCAACAGGTCAATCTCGACAAGACTCATCGGCGTGCGGAAAACTTTTTCACGCTTGGTGATATAGGCCTGCCGGTCGTCGCCCGAACGTTTATTGCTTGGGGAAAGAATTTCAACAATGGTAATAACTCGTTGCGTGGCAGCCTCGATGACTTCCAAATAATCTTCCGTAATGGTTTCCTGGACGGGTATTTCAACGATGATCGGCTCGACGAGAGCCGCCACCGGATCTTCTCGGTCTAGGAAAAACTTACCTCGTTCCACCACGGTTAAATCGGGAAAAATCGGATGAGGATCTGGCGGCGCCACAGCAACGACCGTGCGTTGTTGTACGGCAATATAATACCTCGGGCGTAGCAGCGGCGCAAGCTGGTCTTGCAACCTTATAATCAAGTTCTCGTGAAGGTCCGGCCAAAGGCCGGGCCGCTCCAGCCACGGATCCATGCCAGGAAATGGGCTAGGCATAAGCATACCTCGCAAGTTAATTTGCCTCTCACAATATATCTTTTTAAAACGACTCCGGCAAGTGTTTTTTAAAAAACACTTGCTTCTCAAGCCGGTCTTTTATATATTTTTGGGTATGCTGTTCCGGAAGCGTAAATAACGCCAATGTTTATTTCTTTAAATCTTTAATAAATTCAGTTTTTATTACTCAAGCACTTTTAACCTTGCCTTGAAGGAGGCTAGCGGTTCCATGCCGAGCGTTCGTGTGCGCGACAATGAGAGCTTCGAAAAAGCCCTGCGCCGATTTACCAAAGCCTGTGAGAAAACCGGCTTACTGTCCGAAATCAAAAAACACCAGCACTTTGAAAAACCGAGCGAGCGCCGCAAACGCAAGCTCGATGCCGCGCGCCGCCAGCAGCGCCGAATGATGCGGCTGGAAAATCCATAACTGCCCCGATTCTGCATTGTAAAGTTAAAACTGTCACCCCATTGCCGTTCAAAAGTGCAGGAAAATCGGGGTTTGGATTTTGTATGCGCAAAATTAAGGAATGACAAATTGAGCATGACGCTTTCCGAACGATTAAACGAAGATTATAAAGCCGCCATGAAAAGCGGCGACAAAACGCGCGTCGACACGCTGCGCCTGCTCCGCGCCCAATTGAAGCAGGAACAAATCGACAAAATGCACGCGTTGTCGCCGGAAGAGGAAATGGCGGCGCTGTCCAACGCCGCCAAAAAACGCCGCGAAGCCATCGAGTCGTATCGCCAGGCCGGGCGTGACGATTTGTTGCAACAGGAATCCGCCGAATTGGCGATTATCTCCCATTATTTGCCGCAGGCGCTTTCCACCGACGAGTTGGCGCAAATCATTGCCACGGCCATTGCCGAAACGAGCAGCGCCGCCGCCGGCGATTTGGGCAAAGTCATGGGAAAAATCATGCCGCTCATTAAAGGCCGCGCCGACGGCAAAGTGGCGCAGCAAATGGTCCGCGAAAAACTGGGTGGTTGAGTCACGCCGGTTTACGCCCGCCAACACCTTTTCGATTCCAGCAGGTAAAAAAATTCTATGGCCGTCGAAATCAGCTACGCCGATTTTACCATCATTGCCGTTATGATTATTTTCGGATTTGAGGGCTATCGCGGGGGACTGTTTAACGGCATTTTGAGCATTGGCGGACTTCATTTTGCGCTCTTCGTCGCCGTCATTTTGCTGCCGCTGGCGGCAAATTTTTTTAACTTTGTTATTGAGTTGCCGCCGAACCTCAGCGTGGTGATGGGATTTGTTACCATCTTTGTCGCCTGCCTTTTGCTTTACGCTTTTTTTGCCGAGTGGCTGCGCAAAATCATCAAAGTGGAAGTGGTTGATTGGTTCAACCGTTTGACCGGTACGCTGATCGGCTTGTATAAAGGACTCATGACGGCCAGCCTGCTGGCGCTGGGTTTTTCACTTTTGCCGCCGGCCTCCGTGGTGCAAAGCACGGAAAACAACAGCACCTTTATGCGCCCGGTCAAATATGTTGCGCCGTTTATGTACAATATTTTTCGCAAGCTTTACGCCAACACGCCGTCCTTTGAAGATACGCTGAAAAGCGCCTATACCCGCATGCAAAAGGAGCCGGATGAGATGGCGCAAGTTTTGATCGACGAATTTCACAATCGCTACCTGCGAAAGAATGTGGACAAAAAGTAGTCATGTATACCCCGACTGCGGCCGTGGGATTTTTTATAAGGAAAATTCCACGGCCGCAGTCGGGGTTTGGTTTTTTGTATGCACAAAATCAAGGACAATAGGTCTCACTTCAGCACGGCGGAGACGACGATCGCGCCGGCCCCTTCCCATGCGTCACTCAATTCTCCGGATCACCCCGACTCGCCGTTTAGAATTTCTGCGCGCGAAAATCACGAAGCCTCACAGCTTTTAGAGTTTGAAAAAATTCTCGAGCAAATCGCCGGAGCCGCGCTCTCGCCCATGAGCGCCGAAGAGATTCGCGCGCTGCGCCCGCTTTCCGACCGGCAGCAAATTCAGCAACGGCTCGACGAGCTTACCGAAATGCGCGCCATCATTGACTATGACGAGCCTTTGCCATTAAACGGCAGCGCCGATCTGCGTCCGGCGCTGCAACATCTGCGCATTGCCGGCCGCCCGCTGGACATTCGACAACTCATTGATCTGGCGCAGTTTCTCGGCTGTGCTCGCCGCGGGCGCGCCTATTTGTTGGCCCGCCGTGAAAAATATCCGCTGCTGGCTGCGATCGCGCAGCCGATGGCACCGCTGCCGGATTTGGAAATCGCGATTGAGCATGCCATCAACTTCACCGACGGCAGCGTGAAAGATTCGGCCAGCCCGATACTCGCGCGCGTGCGCAAAGAAATCCGCCGGGCGATGACGGAAACGCGCGAACGCTTGCAGAGCATGCTCAAAAAGCTCGCCGCCCGCGACATGCTGCAGGAAGAAGTCATCACCATGCGCGAAGGCCGGCTCGTGCTCATGCTCAAAGATGAATATCGCCAGCGCGTTCCCGGACTCGTTCACGATGAATCGGCCAGCGGCCGCACGCTCTTTGTCGAGCCGATGGAATCGGTGGAAATGAACAATCGCATTCGCCAATTGCAAAGCGCCGAACGCGAAGAGATTGAACGCATCTTATTGGAGCTTTCCAATCGCCTGCGGATGAACCTCGCCGGTTTGCAAACTAATCTCACCCGGCTCGTTCAAATCGACGTCATTCACGCTAAAGCCCAATTCTCGCGGCAGTTTGATTGTTATGCGCCCCAATTGGATTCGCGCGGCATCCTGAAGCTCGTCAAAGCGCGGCATCCGTTGTTGTTGCTCACCGCCGACCGCCGCCCCGCCCTTCCTTTAAAAAATGGCAAAGGCAAGGCGGGGCGCGCGAGCGTCGTCCCGCTCGACCTGGAGTTAGGCGAAGAAACCGTAACCCTGATTCTCACCGGCCCGAATGCCGGCGGCAAAACCGTCGCGCTGAAAACCGCCGGTTTGCTGGCGTTGATGACGAATTGCGGTTTGCACATTCCCGCGCAACCTGATAGCCAGGTTCCCATTTTTTCCCATCTCTTTGTTGATATCGGCGATCGACAATCCATTGAGGATGACCTATCGACGTTCACCTCGCACATGGCGCGCGTCGTGGAAATTTTGCGGCAGGCGCAAACCGGTGATTTGGTGTTGATGGATGAAATCGGCTCCGGCACCGATCCCGAAGCCGGCGCGGCATTGGCCATGGCCATTTTGCAGGAACTCACGCGGCGGCGTTGCATGACGATCGTCACCACGCATCACGGCGCGCTTAAAACTTTTGCGCACGAAACGGCCGGCGTGGCCAACGGCTCGATGGCATTTGACGGCGAGACGTTGCGCCCGACATATCAATTTCGTCCCGGCCTTCCCGGGGCGAGCTATGCGTTTGAGATCGCCGAACGCCTCGGCTTGCAAAAAGACGTGATCGCCGCCGCGGGCCAATGGATCGGCAAAGAAAAAGGCAACATTGAAAATTTGCTCGCCGAGCTGGACCAGAAATTGACGGAACAACGCGAAACCGCGGCGAAACTCAAACGCGAAGAAACCCATTTCACGGCGCTGGCGAAACAATATGAAGAGCGCTTGACGACGCTGAAAGCGCAGGAACGCGAGCGCAAACAAAAAGCGTTGACCGAGTCGGAAGCGATCTTGCAGCGCGCCAACGCCGCCGTGGAAAAAGCCGTGCGCGAAATTCGCGAACAAGCGGCAAGCCGCGAGGCCATTCAAACGGCGAAACAAGAATTGCTGGCGGTGCAGAATGAAATTGTGCAGGAAAAACGCGAGACCATTACGCTAACGACGCCGGCGCCGATCAAAACTTTGCAAGAAGTTCGCCCCGGCATGAAAGTCATATGGCTCAAACAAAACACGGTGGCGACGGTGCTGGAAGCGCCGGACTCCTCGCGGCGCGTGTTGGTGGAAGTGGGCGCCTTGCGCTCGCGGGTGCCGCTGGCGGAATTACAAGCACACGATGGGCCGTCGCCGCAAAAACTGGAGGCGCTCGCCAAAATCACCAACTTCGAAACACTCGCGACGCTGCCAGAAATCGATTTACGCGGCAGTCGCGTTGACGAAGCGCTCACCACGGTAGACAAATTTTTAGATGAAGCCTTGCTGGCCGGCTGGAATGAAGTTCGGCTGTTACATGGGAAAGGGACCGGCGCCCTGCGCCAGCATATTGGAAATTTTCTAAAAAAGCATCCGCAAGTCTTGCGGTTTCACGAGGCCGCGATGGGGGAAGGAGACTATGGCGTCACGGTGGTGGAATTAAAATAAAAAACCAACGACGCGATTCTGGCTAAACCCCAAAAGCTGTAGTCCAATTCGAACCGTTGGTTAGGCAAAATTGCTACATTGCCGCATAAAATAATCACACCGTTTTACCGGTGAAAAATCAATAATCGTGTATTTGCTGTGTCCTGACTCACCGCATATTTTGATGATTCTTTGTGTTTGCGTAATTTGATACGAACGGCGTTCGTATACGCATATAATTCTTTGGCGTCTTTCGCTTCATGTGCGAGGTCAATCACCAAAACATCTTCTTTTGATAATGATGGTAAACTATCAAAAATTTGTTTATATAATTTACTGTATTTTCCCTTACGTCCGCGTAATGTTACGTTGCCGCGTCTTTCCACAGAGAATCGCATAATGTGTGACCTCCTTTAAAATGTTTAAACCGGTTTTTGGTAACAAATTTCTTTCTTATTATATTAAACCTTTTTTTCACCATTTGCAAGAGTTTTTTAAATGAGTTATCAACCGTTGCTTGAAACCGCGATTGCCGCCGCGCAGGCCGGCGGCGCGGTGCTGCTGGCCATGGCCGAACGCCGTGCGACCTTGCGCATCGAAGTCAAGGCCGAATCTGATTTTGTCACGATTGCCGATCGCGCCGCCGAGGAAAAAATTGTTCAACACCTTCTCAGTGTGTTTCCGGATCATCAAATTCTGGCGGAAGAACAAACGCATGCCGCGGCTGGTAAACCCCATGCGGCCTCGCCCACCACCATCCAGTGGATCATCGATCCGCTCGATGGCACGACGAATTACATTCACGGCGTGCCGAATTTCTGCGTTTCGATTGCCGCCAAACAGGGCGAACAAGTTGTCGCCGGCGTCGTTTGGGACCCGGTGTTGCGCGAGCTTTTTACCGCCACGGCCGGCGGCGGCGCGTTTCTGAACGGCAACCCGATCCACGTTTCAGCAAGCGGGCGGCTGCGCGACGGCCTGATTGCCACGGGTTTTCCGTTTCGCGTCCGGCATTTGCTCGATTCATATTTTCGCATGTTTCAAGGCTTTTTGACGAACGTGCGCGATCTACGCCGTTTCGGCGCGGCGGCGCTTGATCTCGCTTACGTTGCCGCCGGGCGCTTCGACGGCTACTGGGAATACGCGCTGAATCCGTGGGATTTTGCCGCCGGCATTCTGCTCGTCCAGGAGGCCGGTGGGGAAATCAGCGGCTTTGCGGAGCAGGATAATTTCTGGGAAACGGGAAATATTCTTGCCAGCAATGGGAAACTGCATCCGGCGATGCGGGAGATTATTCTGCAGGCAAGATAATAACATGAGTATAACAAGAATCATAACCGGATTAATCGCGTTAAGCTTAATTTGTGCATGGGCACACTATACCTGCCCCTATCCAGAGTTGGCACAGATTGTCGCGAATCCGACAAAATATTCCGGCCAGCGGGTGGCCGTTTTTATTGAAGCCCGGATCACGGCGCAAACGGCGGACGGATTTATACTCAACCAACGCGGCACGCCATTGCAAGTTCATGCCGATATGAAGAATGTGCCGCTCAATGAGTTTGTGGCGGTGGCAGGAATCTTTCAGCCGCCAAATTCTCTGTACGCCGATACGGTGCATTTGGCGCAAGGCCGACGCTGGAAAATGGCGGTGTCAGTCATTCCGGTTTTGGCGCTCATTTTTTTATTGCCGCTGGCGCTCAACTTTGACCGCCAAACGCGCACCTTCACGCTGCGCCGGAATGCCTCTTTTTATCTTTTTTGCCTTTTTTCTTTTTTGTAATCTGATGCCCGATTTGTTGACGCACGCCGCCGCGGCGCATTTAGCCGCACGGCGCTGGTTTCCACGGCCGGCAGCGATTCTGTTCACGGTAGGCACGATGTTGCCCGATGTGTTATCACGGCCGTTTTATATTATTTTTCCCGCGTTGCATTGGTGGGTGATGCCGCTGCACACGCCGGTTGGCATCGCGCTCGTTTGTTGGCTGCTCGCGGGATTGTTTCGGAGGGAAGATCGCCAAACGGTCAGCCTTGCCCTCTTTGCCGGCGCGGTGTTTCATTTTTTATTAGACGCGCCGCAGCAACATGTGGCCGCCGGTTATTTCTGGCTCTTTCCGTTTTCGTGGGCAACGTATGAATGGGGCTTGTGGTGGTCGGAAGATTCCGTGCCGTATGTGCCGCTCGTGGTTTTACTCGTCGCCGTGGTTGAGTTTTTCATTTATCTTCGCGCCCGCCAGCGGGAGAAAGTTAAACAAGTCAAAGCAAAAAACCTTTGAACGCGGATAACACGGATTCCCACGGGTTTTTTTGTTTTATCCGTGCCAATCCGCCCAATCCGCGTCATCCGCGTTCAAAAAACTTTTAGAATCTTTTTCTGAGCTTGAGCGCATTAACCAATATTCAATCATGTCCATCTTAAACTATCGCGGCGTCGGCCGCTTCAAAAATTTTTTGTTTATCAGCGCCATTCTCATCATTCTGGCGCTGTTGTGGTATTCGCAAATTATCGTGAACGGCCTGCGCAACGAGGCGCGGCAAATTTTGTTGGTATACACCAAACTCTATGCCCGCGCCGCCTCGGAAGCCAGCGACGCCGATCTCAGTTTTATTTTTGAGCAAATTATTCAGGGCACGGACTTCCCCATTATTCTCTGCTCGGAAAGTTTTGAACCCACCACCTGGAAAGGCATCGACATTCCGTCGGACTCTTCCAGCTCGCCGGCGGCGCGGGCGCGCGTGCAGCAACTCGTCGAATCCATGCGCACGGAGATCGATCCGATTCCGCTCACCTACACCGATCCGCAGACCGGCCAGGCGCGCGTGTTGAGTTATTTGATCTACGGCGATTCCAAACTGATCAAACAACTGCAACTGCTGCCGTACGTGGAGATCGTGGTGGCCGGCATGTTCATTCTCGTGGGGTTCTGGGGCTTCAACAGCATTCGCCGCAATGAACAGCGTTTAATTTGGGTGGGAATGGCCAAGGAAACCGCGCATCAACTCGGCACGCCGATCTCGTCACTGCTGGGCTGGATTGAATTATTGCACAGCCGCGCCAGCACGGCGAACGGCGACGGCACGCTCAATGAAATGCAGCGCGACGTGGAACGCCTCGGCAAAGTGGCGTCGCGTTTTTCGCAGATCGGCTCGCACGCGGATTTGAAGGAGCAGGACCTCGTTCCCCTGCTCGAGGACATGGTCAAATATTTTCGGCGGCGGCTGCCCCAAATGGGAAAGGAAGTGCATCTGGAAATTCTCAATGCCACGCCGGAGGAGATTCGGCCAGCGGCAATCAATCGCGACCTCTTTGAATGGGTGCTGGAGAATCTGATTAAAAATTCGCTCGACGCGATTGAAAAGCCGAAGGGCGAGATTGTGCTCGAATTAAAGCCGGCGCTCGACGCACGGCAGCGGCTGACGCTGGACATTCGCGACAATGGCCGCGGCATCGAGCCGGCGATTCGAAAAAATATTTTCAAGCCCGGTTTCAGCACCAAAAAAAGAGGCTGGGGACTCGGCCTCAGCCTCGCGAAGCGCATCGTGGAAGATTATCACCACGGCAAATTATTTTTAAAAGAAACCCGCGTCGGGGAGGGTTCGACGATGCGGATTATATTGTGAACCACCCGCGCTCGCAACGGCGGCGCCAGCCGGAGTTCATGAATTACACCAACACCCGCCCAAGAACAGAACGGCAATTATCTTAGTACCTTAATTTTGCACCGTTCTTTGAAAAACTATTTGCAAAAGTGGTAAATGTCCTTTTATTTACAGAGTCAAATCACGATTCTGTTGCTTCTAACCATCTGTTGAAAAGGCACCCAAATGGTG
>Ga0247727_10020533_pt1 | contig 10082 bp, 10 predicted proteins | sample WisWelCaveWW1625_FD_202498 | JGI IMG/M metagenome (GOLD analysis project Ga0247727, IMG submission 202498) | Biofilm microbial communities from Wishing Well Cave, Virginia, United States - WW16-25 | ecosystem: Environmental > Aquatic > Deep subsurface > Groundwater > Cave microbial mat | place...
TATTCAAGGCCCCGACAATGATGAAAAGGCCGAACTGTCTGAAGTGTTCTCCTTGCGAATAGGGTCCTTGTTTCATGCGATGCTCCGAATTTTGATCTGACGGGGATAGAACACGTCGAGCTCACGTCCTGTAAGGAACGTCAGACGCATCCGAAGAACCCCCAACGAATGCTCCAAAACAGTACCGACGATCTTGACCCGCGAGTCGGGGTCGTCGATCCATTTCACGGGAACATTACGAATCTTGTATCCATGATGGTCAGCGAGAATGAGCAACTCTGTGTCAAAGAACCACGCCTTGCTTTTGATCAACGGGACAAGGGCCTTCACCGCCCGGCGGCTCACTGCCTTAAAGCCGCACTGGGCATCGCTGAATGAACTGAAAGGGAAAAAGAGCTTGATGAGGGTTATGAAGCCTCTTGAGAGAACCTCACGCTTCAAACCCCTGTCAACCTCCGACTTTCTATCGAACCGGGTACCGATCGCGACATCACAACCCCCCCTCTCGATGGCATCAATCATCGGCATGAAGCTCTTGAGGTCTGTCGAAAGGTCAATATCCATGTAGCTGACAATATCGGCGTCGCTTGCCAGCCAGGCCTCCGTGAGAGCACGACCGCGACCTTTCATTTCAAGGCGATGATACTTGATGTAAGGGTACCTTGCCGCCATCGATCTTCCAACCTCGGGGGTTTTGTCCGTGGAGGCGTTATCGGCAATGACGACCCTCCAATCGTGCGGACAATGCGCTGTGAGATACGCTGCGAGCTTTTCACAGCTTCCTGCCAGGTCCTTTTCTTCGTTATACACGGGGAGGGTAACATCAATACGCAATCGACTTCCTCCTGCCTGGTTAGCAGAACGGGTTTCCATCACAATTCAAGACCTCTCATGGTTGAACAAGCGATCCTATCAAAAAAGTGGGGACGAGAACTGTCCCATCCCCACTTCTGTACGTGATGCAGCACTCTTCTCTTATTTCAAGAAGAGGGCTTTCTTCCTCAATGGAGCGCTCCCCTCTACATTCAACTCGTAGATGTACACTCCGCTGGGCAATGAAGAAGCATTGAACGCCACCGTGTATGAACCTGCTGCAAGATGTTCATCCACAAGCGTTGCTACAACCTCGCCAATCATATTGTACACCCTGACCCTCACGTGAGCATCCCTGGCTGTCGCGTAGGAAATCACTGTGGTCGGGTTGAACGGATTCGGGTAGTTGCTGAGAAGGTTGTTCGTAGAAGGAGTTGCTTTTCCACCGAGCTCACTGCTCAGCCACATCCTATCAAATGAATCCCATCCCGATCCGGCTCCTCCTGACACTCCACAGGTCACGACTACTGGATCGAAGCAGCCAGCCGGATTGACAAGCTGTATCGTATGGCTTCCAGCCGCCTGTCCTGTTAGCTGCAATTGACCCTTTGAGTGAGTGCCATTGGTCGCCACGTTCACGGAGTAAAGGGTCCCGTCAACATCAAACGTGACCGTTTGACCCGCATACTGGGTGGAGTTGAACAATATGACCCTGAATTGAAGTGTGTACGGTGATCCATTTACGCAACGGGCCTGAAGAGCGTCAATGCTATCGCAAGGAATACCTGGCGTTGGTGACGGGCTCGGTGATGCACTGGGCGACGCGCTCGGCGATGCACTGGGCGATGCGCTCGGTGATGCACTGGGTGATGCGCTCGGTGATGCACTGGGTGATGCGCTCGGTGATGCACTGGGCGATGCGCTCGGTGATGCACTGGGCGATGCGCTCGGTGATGCACTGGGCGATGCGCTCGGTGATGCACTGGGCGATGCGCGCGGTGATGGACTGGGCGATGCGCTCGGTGATGCACTGGGCGATGCGCTCGGTGATGCACTGGGCGATGCGCTCGGTGATGCACTGGGCGATGCGCTCGGTGATGCACTGGGCGATGCGCTTGGGCTCGGTGTTGGGCTGGGGCCACTAGCGTATACTTCGAATTCCCCTATGCGATAGTCTGATGCAAGAGGACTGGTCTGGCTCATGAGGACACGAACATACCGTGTCGAAACGGTTGAGAAATTCACCGTTTCGTCACCCCCTCCCCCACTGGAGGTGTTGTACACGGTCGTCCAACTGACTGCATCATTCGAGACCTGAACGTCATACGTTACTGCCCAGTGTTCGCTATCCCATCTGATGACGACCGAACTAATCGCGGAGGTGGTCTGAAGGTCAACTCTCCACCATTCCGACGATGCGGCCGGATCCTGACTTCGCCAATCGGAACTCAGGTCACCGTCATTCGCTTGGGATGCCGGGTTGTTGCCATTGACGCTTGAAGCCGCCGCAGGCATGTTCAGCGCCAGATTCTGGGCGATCGCCGCAGATGCTGACACTGCAAGGAGGACGAGTACGAGCAACAACAATTGCACGCCTCCTCTCGGTTGGTTTTGGTTCATCAAGCTTCCCTTTCTTAGATTATTTGTGAATGTGGAATTGTGAGCGGAGAACAAGTCATTGGAGGTGCATTTAGACTATTTGAAACATACATCTTTCAGTCAATGGGTGTCTGTAACATAAGTTACACAAGTGTTTTTTTTTCGATGTCAGAGCTGTACGGCTCAAGCTTTTCGAATCCAGCAGCCGGATTCTCGATCGGTCTAATTTGATTGTCCCGTGTCTCTCAAACTGTTTCAGGGTTCTACTGACCACTTCACGCGAATAACCAACCTCTGCTGCGATATCTGCGTGCGTAATATCGATTGTTAGCCGGGGATTGCCCTGGTTCTCGAAGCTCCTGTAGAGAAACCAACAGAGTCGTGATTCTATGGTGTCGAAAGCCAACTCATGAACCAGATGCAGGAGGTTGGCTATTCCAGAGCCGACCAATTTACACACCTGTTTCCGGAAAGTCTCTGAACTTGCCACCAATTCGCTGAAATCAGGACTCCCTATGAACCCACCCTTCACATCTTCTTCAACCTCCGACGTCGCGGCATAGAGGCAGCTGGTGAGCATGGAGGCTGCAGAGAGGGGACAATTCTCTCCCTTTCTTACGTGATATATTGTTATTTCCTTTCCGTCGCTATCTGCCTTAAAAACGCGAATGCTCCCTTCCCCAATCAAGTAGAAGCGCTGACAGACCTTGCCTTCAAGGTGGACTGGGTGTGACACGGGCATTCCCTGCAACATGAGCTTTCGCAGAAAATTCTCCTGCTCCCTTTGCGAAGCTTGTTGATAGAAAGGATAGAGCTCAAGAACGTCTCGTTTATCCATTTCAGAAGAGTCCTAAGTGAGGAAATTCGAGTGACAAGGTTATCTTGTCAAAGTCAAGCGAAGACTTGCAACCGATGTGCCAGAAACCGGACCGTGTGTCGTTTCCAATGTGATCCCCGGAATAAGATGCTTCGCACACCATTGTGAACCTTTTGAAGTAACGGTGTGTGTCATTGCTGACATGATTTCCTTCGAACGAGAAAGCGACTATGTTGCGCCGACGCCACACGTAAGCCGGGTTCTCGTCGGCGGGATTTGGCTCACGCCGGTCAGTTAGTGACGATCCACGTTCGCCCGTGTGCATGACGAAGCCCCCATAGAAGCCCTTCACCGGGAGCGGTTCGACTACGGCTTTCAAACCGCTGGTTCCTTGGCGTACCCTGGATGATGAATCACTTTCCACCCTGCAAAACCATGAGCGTCCAGGTTCCTATCAAGGCGGATAAGCATAGCCATCATGTTCTCAAGGGTCCTGCTGACTGCGAGCTTCCCTGCAACGACAGGATTGAAACCTGTTTCCTTCACCAGAAGGGAAACCGTCCTTACCGCCTGCTCATCATCACCAGCAACAAAGCAATCGACGTCCTTTTCGCTTAGGTCTCGCCTGTCGAAGGTCTGTGCAAACGTTGTGTTGAATGCCTTGACAATTTTTGAATGAGGGAGGAGTGACGCCAGCTCTTCGGCCGCACTTGTTGGGAAACCGGTGAGACCGCCAATCGGCTCAAATTCCGGATTGGCTACACTAATGACGATCTTGCCACTCGCAACTTCTCTGATCCTGCCTGCGATTGCCGCTTGTACTGTGTAGGGAACAGCGGGAATAACGATATCAGAATCCCAGCATGCATCCCTGGGAGAATCGAACACCTCGATATCACCGAATGGGTGAACTGACCGGATTGTTTCCATTGTTGCACTTGCTTCGGTCGCCTGACGCGCAACCAGCGATAAGGGGTAGCCAGCCTGAGAAAGATTCCTCGCGAGTCTTGACCCCAGTTTTCCGGCGCAACCGATGATAGCGACTGTTGGTTTCATGGAATTCGTCGCGGGAAATGTAGCCCTTAACGTCCACTTCTCCATTGATGTCGGGGAAGAAATGGCCTTAACAGGGGGTAGGGATCAGGATTAACCTATGTTAAGGATTCCCCGAGGCCTTCTTTGCGATATCCCCGCGGATGCGGCTGAGTGATTCGGGGGTGATTCCGAGGTAGGAAGCGATTTGATTGAGGGAGACACGTTGAGCAATAGCGGGATATGATTTCAGGAAAGCCAAATACCTTTCCTCGGCAGAGTCGCTGAGCGTTGCTGCAATTCGCCTCTCGTTGGCAATGAGCCTGTTCTCCAACAGCTTTCTGAATAGCCGCTCAAACTTCGGGATCTCTAGCAAAAGATGATCATATGAAAATTTGTCCAGAAGCAGTAATTCAGAATCCTCAAGCACGTCAATATTATAGGTACTCGGCTCGTTTGTGAAAAAACTGTTAGAGGTCGCTTATCCACCAGTCTTCAATCGCAAACTGGACAATATGTTCCTTGCCGTCGGGGTCGACTGTGTAAGACCGCAGGCAGCCCTTGTTAACGAAGGCAAGCGCCCTGCAGATATCACCCTCTTGCAGGAGAAAGCGTCTCCTTTTGATCCTCCTCGGAGTGAAGAACGCAGTCGAACGGCTGAATTCCTCGTCGGTGAGATCGATCCTTTTCTGAATATGTTCACGCAGTACGTCAAACATGGGGACCACTGGATTGTCTTGAACCGATGAGCACTCTCCGCTTCTTGCGCCTGCTAAGGCTCAGGCATCGTTTTCAAGCGATGAAAAAATAATTACCGTGTTCCTGACCATCATCTAAAAACACAACTCAAAGTACCACACTGAAAATCAGCCCTGAAGTCTTATCACCTGCCGACGGCGTGACTTCACCCTACTCTTTTTCTCCTATTCACAAGGAGAAACACAACGCCCGACAGTATCATCAACGCGCCCCACCAGATGCTTGGATGCAAATGGGCAAGGATGGTCGAGCGTGGCGGCGGGTCAAGCAATTCGACCACTCCGGAGACAGTGATAACCGTCCCGATGCTCAGCAACAACAGCCCGACAAAGTACCAGATGGGCTTCATTATGCAAGTCCTTTCAACAGAAAAGCTCGACGTTTGAACGGAGAGGGATCCTTTGACTTTTGCAGAACCTCTCCCTCTTACCAGAACAGGATATTGAGGAGCACAAACACGACAACAGAAATCGCCGCATAGAACGCAGGCCGCCTGGTCCAGGGCACTCCTGCATCGTGATCCTCGGGAGTCAGCCCTTTGACCAGACCGACCAGATCGTCCTTCCGTTTCTTCTCTGTGAACAGACTGATCCCTATGGTCACGAGGAGACAAACAAGCCACGCCCACCATGCCCTCCAGAAGTTTGCTGCCATATCGCTGGTGTGGTCCGAAAGAGTAAGCATTGTAGGATCGATCCAATGAAACTTGACGGCGAGAAACAGGAAAAACGATGTCATCATGCCAATAACCAAACCCCAAAACGCACCGCTTGATGTAATCCACCAGACGAACATCCCGAGCAGCATTGTTGCGAACAACGGCGCATTCACCCACGAAAAAATCGCCTGCATATAGTCCATGATGCTGGGAAAGCTTTTTGCCCAATACGCCGTTCCGACACTGAGGATGATCCCGACGACAGTTGTCATCCGCCCCATCCAGAGAAGGTGATCGTCGGTTGCATCCTTCCGGAGAAGGGCTTTATAAATATCATATGTCCATACCGTGTTGAACGCGCTCACATTCCCCGCCTGGCCTGCCATGAACCCTGCCAGCAACGCCGTTACGCCGAGACCAACCAGTCCGGAGGGATAATAACGGAGGATCAGAAGAGGAAGCGCTGAATCATAGTTGACCTGACCGTCATCCGAAAGAAGCGCGAACCCGCTGTCGGGATCCGAGGCAAGTGCGAGCGCCACCAATCCCGACATGATAACGAGAAATGGAACAGCCATCTTAAAAAATGAGGCAATGACAGGAGCCATCCGTGCCGCCCGCAGATCTCTCGCCGAGAATGCGCGCTGGACCACGAGGAAATCGGTCGTCCAATAGCCGAACGAAAGAACCCATCCAAGCCCCAGCACAATCCCAGCCCAGGTGATCACCATGCCGTTATCCGCAGGATCAGCAGAGGTAGACCACAAGGTGCTGAACGACTCAGGTATCCTTGCAAGGACTTCATCCATGCCGCCAAATTCGATGATACCGAAAAGCGAAACCAGGAACAGTCCAAACCAGATCAAAAAGAACTGAATAATTTCTGTGAAGATCGCGGAGAGAAGGCCGCTCATCGACACATAGACACCGACGGTCGCAGCCGAGATCCACATGCTCGCGTCCCAGTTCCAGCCGAGAAAAGTGTGCAGCACAAGAGCCATCGCATAGAGGTTGATGCCGGAAACGAGCAATGTCATCACAGCAAAAGCAATCCCGTTCAAGACGCGTGTCCGCTCATCGAAGCGAAGCTTGAGGTATCCCGGAACAGAGTGAATCCTGCTGCTGTAGTAGAATGGCATCATGTAAATACCAAGGAACAGCATCGCTGGTATCGCACCCACCCAGTAAAAATGTGCAACGAACATCCCGTACTTGAAGGTGTTTCCGGTCATCCCCAGCAACTCGAGCGCCCCCAGATTAGCCGAGAGGAACGCCAATCCGGCAACCCACGAGCTGTTCTTGCGTCCGGCGAGGAAGAAATCCTCCTGGCTTTTTGTGAATCGCTTCAGATATGCCCCGAGCCCGATGACAAAAGCGAAATAAAGTGCAATGACCAACCAATCAAAAAACGTAAGGCCGACAGAGATCATTTGCTTCCTTGCGGTTTGTAGTTAAAAGGTTTGAAGAGTGGTTCCCCACGCTCGCTCAGAGCATGGAAACGCCGCACCTCGCGGCAAAAGACTCCCCCTTTCCCAAAACAATCAGTCCGTCACCATTGTTGAAGGCATCAACGTTACAGGTCATTGGCTCTATGGCGATCGAATCTCGTGAAGGAGCCGTGTATGCGCAGAGGTACCCGAATTTCCCTCTTCCGGTCTCCTGCCACAAGCGAATCCCCACGGCTAATTCCTGGTGATAAAGTTCTACGAAGGAAATACCACCCGATGATTCAATCTTGTACACTGCATCGAGCCGGACATCGTGCAATGAAGAGAATTCTTGAAACTCCTCATTGCTGGATACTACACCGGTGGGAATCATGCGCTCATCAAGCTCCACTTGCGAAGTGGTTGGAAGCTTAAGATGAAGCTCATCAATCGATGCGCCAATCGTATAGTACGGATGCCAGCCATAGCCGACAGGCATCGGCCCACTGCCTGTGTTCCGAATCTCCGTCGAACACATGAACCCGTTTGATGCTCCGAGAACATACGTGAGAAGTACTTCAAACGGAAACGGATACCCGGGAACATCGCCAGTGTACGCATACGAAAAGCGAAGAGCGGAGCCGCTCTCGGTCACATCGCTCTTTCCAACTGCCAGACTCCTCCTGCCAAAGAACCCGTGATGGGCGTTGTTCCTGTCGATCTCATTGACAGGTAGCTGGAAATATCGCCCCTGAAATGTGTACACCCCGTTCCTGATTCTGTTGGGAAAAGGAATCAGGTGCCAGTTTCGGTACGTGTTGTCGTGAAGAAAGTCATCCCGCTGAACATACCCGCGCACAACTGAGTGAAGTCGTCCACCACCTTTCAGGACGAGCTCACAGACGTTGCCGCCGAATTCAGGAACAACGGAAAAGGAGGCACCCGTCTGCCTGTTCCGAACTGTCACTTTCGTGACTCCACCCGCAAAATCCTCTCCCACGGTATACACGTCTTTGCTGATTCCGGAGTCAGACACGATCGCCTCCATGAGAGCCGTTGTCAACATTTCTCATCTCGCGGCGAGTCCATGGATGCAGGCTCATTTTCCGGAAAGAGTATTACCGATCAGGTTGATAGAAGCGCCAGCTCGATTTGAAATCAGCGGTGATGGGCTGGTCAGTCAGGGCCGCCCTTAATATCTCAACGGGAATCGCATTCTCCTGGAGAATTGCATCGTGAAATTCCCCGTCGGTCATTTTTCCGCTTTCAACGAGCTCTCTGTGAAGTGCGCGGAATTGAAGGCCACCGAGCAAATATGCTGCCTGGTACAGCGGCGAATAATCTCCACCAAACGATCGACGGACTTCCGCCGTGGCATTGTCAACTTCATGCCCGACTCTTTGAACGAGCAGGTCTATGCACTCCTGCGGGGTCATTTTTCCAAGATGGAAATTGAATGAAAAGACAATGCGCGCACAACGGTGCATTCTCCAAAACAACATTCCGATCCGGTCTTCAGGCGATCGTGCAAAGGCGAGATCCCACAACTGCATTTCCCAATAAAGCGCCCATCCTTCTCCCCAGAATGGGGTCCAGAAGAGGCCGCGATAAGGCCGGTACCGTTCGGTCATGAAACCCTGCAAGTGGTGGCCAGGGATAAGCTCATGATGCACGGTCGCGCGGGAAAAATGAATGTTGTTCCCCCGCATGCTCATCATTTTTTGATCGTGCTGCATCGTATCGACCGGATACGAAACGCTGATAACCTCTCCGCCCGTAAAGAACGGACTGACCCGCTGTCGCTCGGGCGACATCATCTCCATGCGCCACGATTCGCGGGCAAGAGCCGGAATGGTGAGGAGATCGCGATCCTCCAGGAATTTAACCGCCTCCTGAGCAAGGTCGCGGATCAGCGCCGGCTGCTTCCCCGGTTCAACATGCAGTGTCTTGACATGTTCCAGCGCCTTGCGCCATTCTTCTCCGTACCCTAATTCGCGTGAGGCCTTTTTCATTTCTGCTTCGCACCAGACAAATTCCTTTTCAGCAATTTCCACCAACTCCTCAGGCGAATACGGGATCATCTCGAACGTCAGCGCACTGATCAAAGCTTCACGCCCGATGGGATCTCCGATGATCGCATCCTTCTCGTTTCCCTTCACACCGACTACCTTCTCTCGTAGAAACGTCGAGTAATCGTCCAGCGCCTTGTCTGCTTTCTTGAATGGCACCTCGACCCACCATGTAAACATCGGATCATACCCCGCGTAAAATCTGAACCACTCCTTCAATGCCTCGCGCAACCTCTTGATCTCACCCGCTGCACGGTACGCAACCGACTTCGTTGTCCTGATGACGCTGGTTGCTTTCGCTCCCTTGTTGTTACGAGTCGCTTCCCCTGGCTCCAAGCCTGCTTCAACCGCCTGACGTGTCGCGTCAATCAGGCCCGGTATGTTGTCCAGTATCGCAGCCGATGATTCGCCATCCACCGGTTCGAACCAACGCCTCGCTTCTTCCATTTGTATGATAGTTGCCGCAAAAGAGATGAGCGGGAGCATCTCCTCCACGCGCTTCCTTCGAAGATCCAGTTCACGAATCTCACGATTGAGGTGATTCTTGAAAAGCACGTGGTCCACGCGGTCGCCCTCACTTAACGACTCAAAACTCATCTCCTCAAGTCCGAGCAGCCATTTCGTGTGAAATGAACGCAATCTATCCCGTCTTGTTGGGGAAATTTCTACTGGAAACGAACGGTGCAGGCTTCCAAGGTCTGCGCTGTAACGCTCGATGAACGTCCGCATGACGCCTTCCGACGAACCGGGATCAATCGGCCCGGGAATTTCGAAGGACTCCTTGTGCGACTGCGAAGCTGAATCAAACCGAAGGCAGAGAATCACGATCGACAACAGGAGAGGTATGCTTTTCATCGTTTCACATCCGCATGGATTGAGATGGAAGCCCTGATCCGGTGGCTTATTCG